>Ga0157363_1000151_pt1 | contig 52472 bp, 49 predicted proteins | sample AttsexASBM1_FD_111477 | JGI IMG/M metagenome (GOLD analysis project Ga0157363, IMG submission 111477) | Fungus gardens microbial communities from leaf cutter ant in Ribeirão Preto, State of São Paulo, Brazil - Atta sexdens ASBM1 | ecosystem: Host-associated > Fungi > Mycelium > Unclassified ... | reverse complement strand
TGACCTCAGCTTGGAAATCTGACAGTGGTTGCGCCGCTTTACGCGCCGCTATCCAAATTTTCTTATCATCAACGATTTTCTGAAGTACGGTACCCTGCATATTATCCTCTTGCGGCTAACGCTGTAACACATTGATAGGCAGCACCACTACGCAATACGTCGAGAGCTTTGGTGGCATTCTCGCGTAAGTTCTCTTGGCCAAAAAGCTTCATTAACATCGCAACGTTGATAGCAATGGCGTGTTCATGGGCTTCCTTACCTTTACCCTGAAGTAATTGCGCTAAAATGTCACGATTTTCTTCTGGAGTGCCACCTCGTAGGCTCTCAAGCGAATGTAGCGAGAGACCAAAATCCTCTGGGCTAATTTGGTAGCGAGTTATCTCCCCATCGCGAAGTTCTGCGACGTCCGTTGTAGTGTGAATCGCAATCTCATCCATGCCGCCGCCATGCACCACTGCCGCACGCTGATAGCCTAGTACCCGTAGCGTCTCTGCGATAGGCTGCACCAGTTGTGGACTGTAGACACCAATTAAGGCCAAAGGTGGACGAGCTGGGTTGATTAACGGTCCCAGCACGTTAAACAATGTGCGTGTGGCGAGCTGTTTACGGACGGGCATCGCATGTCGAAAACCCGTGTGGTAGTGCGGTGCAAATAAGAAGCAGAGATTTAACTCATCCAAGGCTGCCCGGGCTTGCGCAGGGGGCATATCTAAATTGATACCAAACGCCGCTAAGAGGTCAGAAGATCCAGATTTACTCGAAACGCTGCGATTACCGTGTTTTGCTATCTTGAACCCGCATGCTGCCGCCACAAACGCACTCGCGGTAGAGATATTAATGCTATTTGAACCATCACCACCCGTCCCGACAATGTCGGCAAATAAGCCATCAGGGCGGGGGAAGGGCAGCGCATGATTAAGAAAAGCGGTGGCTGCACCCGCAATTTCTTGTGGCGATTCACCCCGTACTTTCATGGCAATTAATAGCCCTGCTAGACTGACAGGATCAATTTCACCGTTAACGACGGCAGAGAACAGTTGCTCACTCTCTTGCTGGCTGATCTGTTGCCCCTGATAGAGGCGCTCAAGTAATAATTTCATGAAGGTCCCTTATCGTGTTAACGCCCAAGTCAGCGTTTGTTCCAGTAATTTAGCGCCATGAGTAGTGAGAATGGATTCAGGATGAAATTGAAATCCACATACGCGATCTGCGTCGTGCCTGACGGCCATCACCATACCATTGAACGTGGCATTAACCGTTAAGCTGGGCGGTACATTACTCCCGATCAGCGAGTGATAGCGCGCAACGGGCAAAGGGCAAGGTAAGTGTTGGAACATCTCTAGATTATCGTGGGTGATATCAGAGGCTTTACCATGGAGAATTTCACCTGCTTGGCCTACGGTCCCGCCGTAACTTTCTACGATGGCTTGGTGCCCCAAACAGATACCAATAATGGGAACTTTACCGCGTAGTTGCTTGAGCAACTCAGGCATGCAGCCGGCCTCGCTTGGTGCTCCTGGGCCTGGAGATAACAAAACGATAGGCTGCTCTAGGTTATCAACCTTAGTAACTAATTGTTCTACTGGGACGTTGTTACGGAAAATAATAACGTTATGACCGAAAGTCCGTAATTGGTCGACTAAGTTGTAGGTAAAGGAGTCAAAATTATCAATTAATAGAATATCAGCCATTAGAAAATCTCCTGGCAATGGTGAGCAGTCGCGATAGCTCTTAACACTGCTCGCGCTTTATTTCGGCTTTCATCGGCTTCAGATTGTGGGTCTGAATCGAGGACTACCCCTGCACCCGCTTGCACGCTAGCCATTCCGTTTTCAACATAGGCCGAGCGAATCACAATACAGGTATCGAAATCCCCCGTCCCGGTAAAGTAACCGACGGCACCACCATAACTGCCACGACGCGTCTTTTCATGTTCTGCAATTAACTGCATAGCGCGTACTTTCGGCGCACCACTTAAGGTTCCCATATTCATACAAGCACGGTAGGCATGCAGTACGTCAAAATCATCATGTAAGCGACCGACGACGCGAGAAACCAAATGCATCACAAAGGTATAACGGTCTACTTTGGTGAGGTCTGCTACATAACGGCTACCAGGTGTACAGATTCGAGCCAGATCGTTACGCGCTAGATCTACTAACATAAGATGTTCGGCCATCTCTTTCTCATCATTACGCATATCAAGTTCTATACGGCTATCGAGGTCAAGGTTCAGCGAACCGTCAGCATGTCGGCCACGCGGACGTGTCCCCGCAATGGGGTAGATCTCAATTTGGCGACTCTGGGCATCGTACTTTAACGAACTTTCTGGAGAAGCACCGAAAAGGCTGAAGTCTTGGTCCTGCAGGAAAAACATGTAAGGGCTAGGATTGCTTTTCTTCAATACATCATAAGCCGCGAGCGGAGAGGGGCAAGGTAAAGAAAAGCGTCGAGAAGGAACGACTTGGAAGATTTCCCCTTGGCGAATAGCAGCTTGGAGCGATTTTACAATATCGCAATAGGTCGCATCGTCCTGGTTACAACTAAGTTGCATATTGGGTACGGGGGCAGCAGAAACCTTGGTTGGCGTGGTTAACATTTGCTGATGAAGTTGATGTAATCTTGCTTGTAGACGTTGAAACTCATCGCTGTTATCGGTAAACAAGCTAGCTTGAAGACGGGCTTGTTGAGTTTGGTGGTCAAGTACCAGTAACGTTTCAGCTAAATAGAAGCAGTAATCCGGGCAGGCTTGATCCTGATGCAGCGGGGGGAGTGTTTCAAATCCCGCAACTAAGTCATAGGCAAATAGCCCACCTAAAAATAGGGCGTGGCGTTGTTGGTCACTGTCGCCTACTAAGGTAGGCACTAGACGCAGCACATCGAAAACGGATGCGGATTTTAAACGGCTGTCTTCATCTTGTAGCGACGGTGGAGGACTGAATGTGATAACCAACTGATCGGCGCAAAGCGTGGTGTCAGCTTCAGCGGGAAGTTTGTCAGATAGCAGCGGTAATAGGCTTCGGCCATTAGCACTTAATGCTTGGACCTTGACGACGTTACCTAATGCACTAATGCGTAACGCGCTATCGACAATCATTAGGCTCTGTAAATTGTCTTTGCTACTCACATCTGCTGATTCAAGCAGTAAGGTAGAGGGCCTCGCACCGCAAAGTTGGTTGAACAGTGCAGTAGGATCGGCTGAATAGGGGGTTTCAACAGTGATGAGTTTGAGTTTGCTGGATATCATTAGTGTTATCTCTATTATTCTTCCAATAAAAAGCCCGCCGAGTGGGCGGGCTTAGAAATCTGCATAGCGGTTATTTAAGCTGGATGCATGACAACGTCGCCCGATTATGGGAGAGTGACGCGCCACCACTGTGAATGCTTTACTTTTATAACCATCATGAGATTGTGTCCTGTTCGAAGTCCTGTGTACTAGTTAACTAGTTCACGACGAGATTGTCAACACTCTAGGTTAACTAAAAGTGATTTATCAGTAGGGCAAATGTTGAACATGGCTGAGAGAGTAAATTTTGACCGATACTGTACGCGCGATTATCTATGATTTGCATACCCATACTCAAGCTTCTGATGGGGTATTAAGTGCGCGGGAACTCGTTCTTCGCGCAAACGAGCGAGGGGTTAAGGTATTAGCGATCACAGACCACGATACGACTGCAGCACTCGAAGATGCTCAAAACGCTATTCGTGAAGAAAATCTCGATTTGACGCTGATTTCGGGAGTCGAGATCTCTACACTATGGGAAAATCACGAAATACACATTGTCGGTTTAGGTTTTGATCCCCAACATCCAGCGATGGTGACATTATTACAGCAGCAATATCAGCGCCGGGAAGACCGTGCAGTGATGATTGCGGAACGGCTTGCCAAGGCGGGGATTAAAGATGCACTGAATGGTGCACGTCACGAGGCAGGTGCAGGGCAGATTACACGAGCCCATTTTGCTCGTTATCTTATACAGCAAGGTAAAGCTGAGACGATGGCCCAAGTATTCAAAAATTATCTCGCTCGGGGCAAAACCGGTTATGTTCCAGCACAGTGGTGCACACTTCCAGATGCGGTTGAAGCCATTCATCAAGCTGGTGGCGTGGCGGTGGTGGCTCATCCTGCACGCTATCAGCTCTCCAATAAATGGCTAAAGCGCTTATTAGCCTACTTTGCTGACGTAGGTGGCGATGCGATGGAGGTCGCTCAGTGCCAGCAGGCACCCAATGAAAGACAGCAATTAGCCAAGTATGCAGTGGATTACGGCTTATCTGGTTCGTTAGGATCTGATTTTCATCAGCCCTGTGCATGGATCGAGTTAGGACGTAAACTATGGTTACCGAAAGATGTGATTCCCATATGGGAAAAATTTCCAGCTTTAGCAGCCCCATCGCGTGGGTAGGAGACGATTATGAGCCAATTATTTTATATTCATCCAGAAAATCCTCAGCCACGCATCGTTAAACAAGCGGTTGAGCAAATTAATCAAGGGTCAGTTATTGTTTACCCCACTGACTCGGGCTATGCGATAGGTTGTAAACTTGAAGATAAAGCCGCGATGGAGCGAATTATTCGCTTGCGGCAGTTAGATGGCCGTCATCATTTTACCTTAATGTGTCGAGATCTCTCGGAACTATCAACCTATGCTCAAGTTGATAATATTGCCTTTCGCCTATTAAAAAATAATACGCCTGGTAGCTACACATTCTTACTCAAAGCGACGAAAGAAGTTCCGCGCCGTTTGATGAATGAAAAACGAAAAACAATCGGACTACGCGTAACGTCACATCCGGTCGCTCAGGCCTTATTAGAAGCGTTAGGTGAGCCGTTGATGTCGACAACGCTTATTCTTCCCGGCAATGATTTCGCTGAGTCCGATCCAGAAGAGATTCAAGATTCAGTCGGTCATCAAGTCGATTTGATTCTTAACGGCGGTTCGATTGGTCAGCATCCAACCACCGTTATCGATCTTTCCGATGGCGCTCCTGTTATCGTTCGTCAAGGCGCAGGGGATACGAGTCCTTTCGAATAAAAGTAATGGGCAATCGAAATATTGCCCACTCTTGTTTAACGTGAATTACCGTTAATCCTGATGATTTTTATTGCTGGGATCGAACACGGCGTCTGTTGGCACACTCCGCTAAACCAAATTTCGCCTTGCTCGCCGATCATCACCCCATCGCTATTTGCAAAAAGTTTTTCATAACGTTGATGACGTACGACATCCTGCAGGCTGTTGGTGAAAATTTTGTCATAAACTGCAAGAAAGTCTTTCTTGTTGAGTAGTATGCGATCCCGACCCGCCACTTGAGCAGTAATGGGATAACTTAACATGCTAGCGACTTGTTGCTTATCTTGGTGCGACACTGCACGTTGAAAGGTCAATAAGAATTGGTGGTACTGGTTATGGCTGTTGGCACCCATCAGTTGATCAAGGCGTTGGTCAATGCTGGTGGTTGGATCTGCATAACTAACACTGGCAAATAATAGCGCGCCACTTAGGATAAAGGATAGGCGAGGTAAACGCATAGGCAGCTCCGTTACAATGATAAATCCAGAGGTTTTATAAGGACCTTCATCCACTGATAAGGGATACTTCTCATTAATGAGGCGAAGGGCGGTAGAAGATTATGCCAGCGAATAATTATAGTCCAGCGATTTCCCTTAAGAAGAATCCCTTAAGTAGAGCAATAAAAAGGCGTTACATCCCACCTGTCATCCTGTATAATGGCAGTAGAGAATAACTTAAGTTATTGATTTTAAACGAATTTATAAACTGATGCCTGGGAAGGCGACAGCGAGGCAGTTATGAGCGAGAAGTTACAAAAAGTATTAGCGCGAGCAGGTCACGGGTCACGTCGTGAAATTGAAGCCATGATCGCGGCAGGTCGTATCAGTGTAGATGGTAAAATTGCTACGCTTGGTGATAGGGTCGAACCTTCTAATACATTAAAGATCCGAATTGATGGCCGCCAAGTGGCCGTTATTGCGACAGAAAGCGAAGTTTGCCGAGTCTTGGCGTACTATAAGCCTGAAGGGGAGCTTTGTACGCGCAACGATCCTGAAGGTCGCCCAACGGTCTTTGATCGTTTACCTAAACTCCATGGTGCGCGCTGGATAGCGGTAGGCCGACTTGATGTGAATACCTGTGGTTTACTACTGTTTACCACTGACGGTGAATTAGCCAACCGTCTTATGCATCCTAGCCGTGAAGTTGAACGCGAATATGCGGTACGTGTCTTCGGTCAAGTAGACGATGATAAGATCCGCCAGCTAAGCCTGGGTGTCCAACTTGAGGATGGTCCAGCAGCCTTTAAAACGCTGAAATTTGGTGGCGGTGAAGGGATCAACCAATGGTATAATGTTACGCTCACCGAAGGACGTAATCGCGAAGTTCGTCGCCTCTGGGAAGCGGTAGGCGTACAGGTCAGTCGTTTAATGCGTGTGCGCTACGGCGATATCCATCTGCCTAAAGGCTTACCGCGTGGTGGCTATACTGAAATGGACCTCACGGCCGTCAACTACTTACGAGAATTGGTGGGCATGAGCGAAGAAACGGTGACGAAGCTTGCTGTTGAGAAAGATCGTCGCCGCACTAAAGCGAATCAAATTCGTCGCGCGGTGAAACGTCATAATCAAATATCGGGCAATACTCGCCGGCAAGCCGCTCGGGGCGAAACGAGCCAGAAGGGGAAACCTGCTTCTGCAACGTCTAAACCGAGACCTAGCTCTAAGCGTCAACAGACTAAATAATAAAGGCCCGAAAGGGTAATACTGATCGTTTAAGGATCAGTTGACCGATCCGGTGGCTAGTATAAAAAGGGTTCATGTTCAACATGGACCCTTTTAAAATGGAACTTTCACAAGCTCTCGGTATTATCAATCTCATTGCGCCCGATGAAGTTCTAAGCCTCGCTGACCTTCTGTCTCCGGACCTTATTCAGCAAGCTTTTTCTCTCACTGATACCGTCACCCTGCGCAAGCGTAAACTCCCCCTCGAGTCCATGGTTTGGCTGGTTATCGGTATGGCCATATTCAATAATAAGCCTATGAGTCATATCGTTAATCTGATGGATATTGTTGACCGAACCGGACGTTCCTTCACCGCACCCAACTCTGTTATCGCTCGCAGAAAAACCTTAGGTGAAGATACTCTTCGCGTTTTGTTTGATATTACTCAGCAACACTGGCATGCCGAGGAAAAACACCCTCCCTGGCACGGACTGAAACTCAATTCCATCAATGGAGCCGTTTGACATACTCAGGAAACGCCAGAAAATGCAGAGGCCTTCGGTAAGGATTCGAACCAATACGGTGAACGTGGCTGTCCTCAGGTCCGCATAGTGTGTCTGATGGAACTCAGCAGTCATCTGCTGAGCGCGAGAGTGTCAGGCCGTTACGATATGAACGAAATGCGCTTGGCGGCACAACTGGCAGACAGCGCGTCGGATAACAGTGTTACGCTTTTCGATAAGGGCTTTTACTCTTTAGGACTGCTACATGACTGGCATAATGCGGGCGAAAATCGCCACTGGCTGACGCCGCTAAAAAAGAACGTGCAGTACGAGTTGGTGAGTAAGCTCGGTAAACAGGACGAACTGATACGGCTGAAAACCTCATCGCAGGCCAGAAAACAGTGGGAAGGCCTGCCGGAAGAACTGACCGTGCGACTTATCCGCCGCAAGGTAAACGGCGTTGAACGGCAGGTGCTGACGTCAATGACGGATGCAATGCGTTATCCGGCGGCAAGTGTAGCGGAGCTTTATAAGCATCGCTGGGAAATCGAGCTGGGGTATCGGGAAGCGAAACAGTTTTTACTGGGCAACAGGTGGGCGCTGAGAAGCAAACTGCCAGAAATGGTCAGGCAGGAGCTGTGGGGTATCTTGCTGACTTATAACCTTATTCGTTACCAGATGATTAAGATGGCGTTCAGTCTAAAAGGAGATTATCTACCGTACCAGCTGAGTTTTAGCGGTGTCGTGACGGAGGGATTACGGCTGTTAATAGGGCTGCCATGGGCATCACCGGGCGCTATACCAGGTCATCTGACGTATTTTTACAGCAACGCAGCGATGCTGAAACTGCCCTCGAGGCGAGAGCGGAAATATACGAGGGAAGTAAGAGAGAAAAGGTCAAAATATCCCTTAAAAAACAATGCCGGTCACCTTAAGTGACCGGCATTAGCCCGTAAGGGCCTTTTTTACTTCTGAAAAACGTGACTGTCATCCTGCTTTATAATTTGTTGACGCGCCTGACGAACAAAATTCGAAAGTGGGCAAAGGGTTTTGTTGTCATATCGAAAACAGTCTCTATCGAAATAGTCGGCTTGTAGCATCGGAGCATGTGCAGATAAGGGCGTTAGTTCACGCCATTGGTCAAGACTTCTAGTTTGAAAGCTTAGCTGAATAAATTGCTTACCCGACCTCGCTTCATGGAAGCGAAAAAACACTAAGCTGCCGCCGGGTGGGATATCGTTACGAGGATATTCTGCTAACTGCCAACTGAATCCTAACATGGTCTGTAATTGTGCGATGTTAGTATCATGCCCCACGAATATCACTATCGGACTTGATAAGCGCGAGGCATATCGAGTCGATTTTCCCGCCAAGGCATCAAGGATTTGAGTCATGAGTAAGGATCCACCTTGTCTTGCATATTCTGGAGTATCACTCACCAAATCATATTTTGCAGCGTGCAAGGCTAGCAATCGTCCTACATCTTCTGCATGACGAACATGGCCAAATGCCACTTCAGACAGGGGGAGGTTTTCGCTATAGGCAAGCCTGATGCTTTCTGCCATAGAGGCCGCATGCGCTACTGGCCCCGCTAATTTAGGCTGGCCCTCATTGGTAATATTGATGCTCCAGGGTTTATTCAAAAAGGTACAGCTTGTCGAATTTGGGGCACATACTGCTTGGCGGAACAAGACCACTGCGGCACGATAATGCTCCGACAAAGGAGAATACTCTGCCATACGTGAACGGATTTGCCGAAGTATTAAGGTATCATTGGGCGAACCGATCCTCATCTTAGCGGCATCGAAAAGCGGGTCAGCAGCTAAAAGAGTGTGGGCTATTGGTATTCCGCAGCCTGGGAACAATCCATCGAGGAGTGCGCTACCGGTTGCTTGTGTGCGCTGGTCAGGTGCAGTCCATACGCTGACAGTCTGCGGGGCGGGGCAACCATGCTGTAAGGAGAGTGATAACCCAAGATGCTGCCATTGTTCACCAAAAAATCGACCTTGCTGAACCATGCCAGCATAGCCATGTCCCGTAAGATATCCTGGAGGCACATTCCATTTTGGCCATTGCTGACCGGTGAGTTCTGCATAATCATGATCATTAGTGGGCGAACGAACGCCATGGCGAGTTACCACAACAACTTTATCGAGAATGTAACTTGAAGAGGCGTGACTCTGTGGAATATAACTCATCAGCCCGATAACGCAGGTAACCAAGGTTTTTATTAGCGAATGGGGCATTTAATTGCGACCTTTTTCATTATTATATTTCAGCAAGACTAACATTTAGTCTTTCTCTCTGCAGATTTTTGAATCGGTATCTACTGGCTGTAAGAGAGGCATTTCATTAGAGTGAAGAATGATGTGGAGTGTAGGAATAACTACTTCATAGGGGGAATATATCGGTTGAAGCCTATTTTCTGGAATTAAGCTGTTATAAATTTAAAATGGTAATAGATGAAACAAAAAACCAGTTATCTTTCGATAACTGGCTTCTTAAATTTGGCTCCTCTGACTGGACTCGAACCAGTGACATACGGATTAACAGTCCGCCGTTCTACCGACTGAACTACAGAGGAATAGTGTGAACGACGTGAATCCTAACGATTCGCTGTCGCGATGTCAAAGGTAAAATTGCCACCCTATTACTGATCGGGTGATAAAGCGGCAAATTGGTTAAAAAGTAGATTAACTTACTGATTAAATTGACCTAGTCCTAACTTCTCTATCCACTCTTCAACCGAATCTTGACTACTCCAATCAGGTTGCACTAAGCCATTGACCATAAAAGTTGGCGAGACATGGATACCATTCTGTCGAGCATATTTAGTTTGGCGCTTTACCAAATCCTGAAGCGTTGTGTGGTCAAAAATTTCGCGGACATCCACGCCACTATAAGAGACTAAACGCTGTAGGAGTTGTTCGGGTGTTGTGTGTAAGTTGGGGCCGCGACAATGGTCGATAAATTCAAATTCTTCGCGATGATCGGCCACACTCTGCATGACGGTCTTCACGGCATGATGCCCTTCATTGAGCGTAGACGCTGCAAGAATATAACGAACGATTATTCCGGAAAACATATGCCAAGGTTGCGACTGAAGCCGGATTTTGATTTGCATCTTCTCCGGCCCCGCCGCATTTAGGAGCGCGGGGAGTTTATTAAAAGCTAAGACAGAAAAAGGGCAAGTGGGTTCTAGAAAAACTTCTAAAACCAATTCACCCGTCCCCCAGGTTAAACTTTGCTCGCTGTGGTGAAACAGTGTATGGGTCATTTGGCTTACCTTGGAAGATTGATCAGCAATAAATCAAGCGTGGCAAAGATAAGCCATATTTTCCAGTATGAAAATAAATTACTCAGCCGGTCCCGCTTTTCGGCCAGGTTGCGCATCGAGGCTTTGTCCGTGAGTCGTAAGACTATCGTCACCCATCAACCACAAATATAATGGCATGATGTCACTTGGCGTCTTCAACTTCATACTATCTTCATTCGGATAGGCATTAGCCCGCATTTGGGTGCGGGTGCCACCCGGGTTGATACAGTTGACTCGAACGTTAGTATTAGCAAGCTCTTCTGCTAAAACTTGCATCATCCCCTCGGTGGCAAATTTCGACATCGCATAGGCACCCCAGCCTTCACGGCCTTGGCGACCAACGCTCGAGGTAGTGAATAGTAATGATGCTTTTTCTGCATTCAGCATCAAGGGCATAAGCGCTTGGGTAAGATAAAAAACAGCATCGAGATTGACCGTCATCACTTGCTTCCAAAGGGTAGCGGGTGTTTCCATCAAGGGTAATATTTTACCCAGCATACCCGCATTGTGTAATACGCCGTCCAAAGTTGGTGCCACGAGAGCAATATGTTGTGCCAATTCTTGATAGTCATCGGCTTTAGCCGTCGCGAAGTCTATCTTAAAAAGTGAGGGGAATTTTCCAAACTTATGGTGGATTTCGGCACCTACATGATCAAGTTTTTGTTGATTACGCCCAAGAAGAATAAGTCGGGCGCCATGACGCGCATAAGTCAGCGCTGCTTCATGACCAATTCCATCTGTTGCACCAGTCACAAGTATTGTCCGGTTTTTTAATAGGTCGTTGGGTGCTTGATAGTGCATTGTGTTTTCCTTATGCAGAAGAGATGAGCATTTATGCCGCTTTGACGGCTATGTTACAATTATAGGTGATGACGAACCACGACAGATTATTACAAACAATTATTTTATTACCGTCACTTACCCCCCAGAGGAGAATAATGTGGGTTTTACAGCAGAATACGGCTTGTTCTTGGCGAAAAGTGTGACCTTACTAGTGGTCATTGTGCTACTGATACTCTTTATCGTGAATCAACGCGGGAAAGCGAAACAGTCACCAGGTGAACTCCTAATTAGGGAGCCGGGTAAAGAGTTTGAACAACTCCAAAAACGTTTAGAGCTCGCCTTAGTTGAGCCCTCTGCTCAAAAACAGTGGCGTAAAACTGAAAAACAGAAAGAGAAGGCGCAAGTTAAAGAAGAGAAAGCCAATTCGAAAGCAGGAGGGAAAGCTAATAAGCCCGTTCTCTTTTTATTAAGTTTTAAAGGGAGTATGGATGCTCATGAAGTCGAGACGCTTAGAAAAGAAGTCTCTGCAGTCTTATCTGTCGCAAAGCCCGGCGACGAAGTATTACTTAAACTGGAAAGCCCTGGTGGGGTGGTGCATGGTTACGGATTGGCGGCCTCACAACTTCAACGTATTCGTGATCAGGGCATCACACTGACTGCAGTTGTCGATAAGGTGGCCGCAAGTGGCGGTTATATGATGGCCTGTGTAGCAAACCGTATTGTGGCTGCGCCTTTTTCAATTATTGGTTCAATTGGTGTTGTGGCGCAAATTCCAAACATTCATCGTTTACTTAAGAAGAATGATATCGATGTTGAGCTGCATACTGCAGGTCAGTACAAGCGTACATTGACCATGCTAGGCGAGAACAGTGAAGAAGGACGGGAGAAATTCCGCCAAGATTTGGATGAAACTCATCAGTTGTTTAAGTCTTTCGTGGCCGAGATGCGCCCAAGCTTGGATATCAATAGTGTCGCGACGGGTGAACATTGGTATGGCAAACAGGCCCTAGAGAAAGGGCTAATCGATGAAATTTCGACTAGTGATGCACTGATTATCAGTAAAATGCAGCAATTTAAGTTATTAAGTATCAGTTATACCCGCCGTAAGACATTGGTGGAGCGATTTACGCAAAGTAGCGCTTCAGTATTTGAGAAGACGATTCTTAAGGTTTGGCAACGAGGGCAAAAACCGCTTCTGTAACCACTACTCACCTAGCTTTACGCCCCTTTTTTAAGGGGCTTTTTAATAACTATTTCGTTAATTAACTTGTCTAATTTCTTCTAGGCTTATCCCGCAAGTGACTTGAATTAATGTTGCGAAACTGATTTTATCAGGTAGAGTGTGGCGATTTAGCGTAGCAGACTATTAGGTCTAATTTTTCAATTGCGCTACAAAATAAATTATTTTAATCAGTTGGTTATTTCCCGTTACAGTGCCACAATTGTGCTATATAACATATTCTGTAACAGAATTTAGCGGGTAATGAATGTTATCCATCAAAGTTTTTCACGTTCTATGAACGTTTCTATTAGGTAGATTATTTATGGGTAAAGCACTTGTAATAGTGGAGTCACCTGCAAAGGCCAAAACGATTAATAAATATCTGGGCAGTGGCTACGTTGTCAAATCAAGTGTGGGCCACGTTCGTGACTTGCCAACGAGTGGTTCAGCAACAAAAAAAAGTGGAACCACCAGCAAAACTAAAGGATCCAAAGCGGTAAAGAAAGATGCCACCGAGGCGTTAGTCAACCGTATGGGTGTTGATCCTTGGCATGGCTGGAAGGCAAACTATCAGATCCTGCCAGGCAAAGAGAAAGTCGTGGCAGAACTGCAAGCGTTGGCAAAAGATGCTGATCATATCTATCTCGCAACGGATTTGGACCGTGAAGGGGAAGCTATCGCATGGCATTTAAGAGAAATCATTGGGGGTGATGACAAACGCTTTAGCCGGGTTGTCTTCAACGAAATTACTAAGAATGCGATTCAACAAGCCTTTGAAAAACCAGGGCAACTAAATATTGACCGCGTCAATGCCCAGCAGGCGCGTCGTTTTATGGACCGCGTTGTAGGCTATATGGTTTCTCCCTTACTCTGGAAAAAAATTGCACGTGGGCTATCCGCAGGACGCGTGCAGTCGGTAGCAGTACGTCTTGTTGTCGAGCGCGAGCGGGAAATTAAAGCTTTTGTTCCACAAGAGTATTGGGAAGTGGATACTAAGCTCAATACCCCAAAAGGTGATGAGCTGTTGATGCGTGTCACGCATAAGCAGGACAGTGCGTTTCGTCCAACTCATAAAGCCGAAACTGATGCTGCCGTCAAATTACTGCAAAAAGCGCGTTTTGAAGTCCTCGATCGCGAAGATAGGCCAACGAGCAGTAAAGCTAGCGCACCCTTTATTACCTCAACTTTGCAACAAGCGGCCAGCACACGTCTTGGTTACGGCGTGAAAAAAACCATGATGTTGGCACAACGTTTGTACGAAGGGGGGCATATTACCTATATGCGTACTGACTCTACTAACTTGAGTCAAGACGCTATCAGTATGGCACGTGACTACATTCAGACTGAGTTTGGTGAGAAATACTTGCCTGAGTCCGCGACCCTCTATACGAACAAAGAGAATTCTCAAGAAGCGCACGAAGCCATCCGTCCTTCTGACGTGTCCGTTGATGCTGAGCAGCTTAAAGATATGGAAGCTGACGCGCGTAAACTTTATCAACTGATTTGGCGTCAATTCGTTGCTTGTCAGATGACACCTGCGCGTTATGATTCGACAACACTAACGGTAAAAGCGGATGAATACGTACTCAAAGCGAAAGGTCGCACTTTACGCTTTGATGGGTGGACGAAAGTAATGCCAGCCCTACGTAAAAATGATGAAGATATGACACTACCTATCGTCAAGGTCGGCGACGAACTTGATTTACAGGAAATTTTACCACGTCAACTCTTCACCAAACCCCCAGCACGCTTCAGCGAAGCCTCCTTGGTACGTGAACTAGAAAAACGTGGCATCGGTCGTCCGTCTACCTATGCATCAATCATTTCGACTATTCAAGACCGCGGTTATGTACAGGTTGAAAATCGCCGCTTTTATGCAGAAAAAATGGGTGAAATTGTCACAGATCGCTTGGAAGAAAACTTCCAAGAATTAATGAACTATGATTTTACCGCGCGAATGGAAGATAACTTAGACCAGGTCGCGAACGATCAGGCAGAGTGGAAAGGGGTGCTGGATAATTTCTTTGGGGACTTTAGTCAACAGCTTACCCAAGCAGAAAAAGATCCTGAAGAAGGCGGAATGCAACCGAACCCTATGGTGCTAACCTCTATCGATTGCCCAACTTGTGAAAGGGCTATGGGTATTCGAACAGCTACCACTGGCGTTTTCTTAGGTTGTTCAGGTTATGCGTTACCGCCTAAAGAACGTTGTAAACAAACTATTAATCTCATTCCTGAGAGTGAAGTTCTAAATATTCTCGAAGGGGATGATGCGGAAACCAATGCCCTGCGTGCCCGACGCCGCTGCGTTAAATGTGGCACGGCAATGGATAGTTATCTGATTGACGAAAAACGTAAATTACATGTCTGCGGTAATAACCCATCCTGTGATGGCTATGAAGTCGAAGAAGGCGAGTTTCGCATTAAAGGTTACGATGGCCCAATTGTCGAATGTGACAAGTGCGGCAGCGAAATGCATCTGAAGTTGGGGCGTTTCGGCAAGTATATGGCTTGTACCAACGAAGAGTGTAAAAATACACGGAAGATTTTACGTAATGGTGAAGTCGCGCCTCCGAAAGAGGATCCGGTTCCGCTGCCAGAATTAGAATGCGAAAAGTCAGAGGCTTACTTCGTTCTACGCGATGGCGCCTCTGGTATCTTCTTGGCGGCAAACACTTTCCCTAAATCTCGAGAAACCCGTGCGCCGTTGATTGAGGAGCTCCAACGTTTTAAAGACCGTTTACCCGAAAAGTTTATTTATCTAACGGAAGCTCCCGCGGCGGACCCCCAAGGTAATAAAACCTTTGTCAGATATAGTCGTAAAACAAAGCAGCAGTACATCTCATCTGAAAAAGAGGGTAAAGCGACCAATTGGACGCTCTTTTATATCGATGGTAAATGGCAAGAAGCTAAAAAATAGCTAAATTATGCACGTCTTTACAGGGCGTGCATGTTTTCCTTCCTCATTCATTCCCCCTAAAACTGTTATAACCAATTATTCTTTCTGAATATAAATAATGTTATCATTGTTATAGAAATGCACTATCCCCGGCCTCTTTAAGCAGCCTAGCCTCTACGTTGTAGCGTGTTAAGGAAGATTAATGAAATTACAGCAGTTACGTTATATCGTCGAAGTGGTTAACCACAATCTGAATGTTAGTTCGACGGCAGAGGGGCTCTATACCTCGCAACCCGGTATTAGTAAGCAAGTTAGAATGCTTGAAGATGAACTGGGTATTCAAATTTTCTCACGTAGTGGCAAACACCTTACGCAAGTTACCCCGGCAGGCCAGGAAATTATACGTATCGCGCGTGAAGTTCTATCGAAAGTCGATGCTATCAAGTCAGTAGCGGGTGAACACACGTGGCCAGATCAGGGGTCACTTTACGTCGCGACCACACACACTCAAGCTCGCTACGCGCTACCTGAAACGATTAAAGGTTTTATGCAGAAGTATCCGCGAGTATCACTGCATATGCATCAGGGCTCCCCGACTCAGATAGCGGAGTCAGTCTCAAAAGGGAACGCAGATTTTGCTATTGCGACGGAAGCACTGCATCTTTATGACGATTTGATTATGCTACCGTGCTACCACTGGAACCGTTCGATAGTGGTACCACCTTCTCATCCTTTAGCGCAGAAGAAAGAAGTCACTATCCAAGAATTGGCCGAATATCCCTTGGTGACTTATACCTTTGGCTTTACTGGACGCTCCGAGCTAGACACAGCCTTTAGCCATGCAGGACTTACCCCTAAAATTGTCTTCACGGCCACAGATGCTGATGTGATTAAAACTTATGTAAGATTAGGCTTGGGGATTGGTGTGATTGCCAGTATGGCAGTTGATCCAATTTCTGATCCCGATTTAGTGGGAATCGACGCCTCAAATATTTTCACGCACAGTACAACGAAGATTGGTTTTCGTAGTAGCAGCTTTCTACGCAGTTATATGTACGACTTTATACAGCGGTTCGCATCACATTTGACGCGCGATGTTGTCGATACCGCAATTGCCTTGCGGTCAAACGACGATATTGAAGCGATGTTTAAGGATATTAAACTTCCTTTTAAGTAAATTGATCAGGGATATAGTGATGTTCAGCACCTTAGTCACGCTGAACTTGATCGTAATCATGAGCAAATTCTAAATTCTCGCCATACTGCACACTTTGTTAATGAGTAGACAATAGTGGGCAAAGATTATGGAACAGCAAAGAAATATAGCCGTCGCACAATACCCGATCTTGCGACTCTCGGTTAAGACCATTTGGTTACTAAGTTTTGGGTTTTGTGTGGGGTTTTGGGCGTTGGTCGGCTATCTACTTTTGACTATTTAGCGAAAATCGCTTCTGGGCAGGGGGAAAGCAAGACCGAATCCCTGTCGAACTCAGTCTTAATAACTACGTCACCTTATTCAATTTTAAGAGTGACCCAATAGATGCCCTAATTTAGCGGCTTTAGTATCTAGGTAATGGCTATTTTTAGGGTTACGTCCAACTTGGAGCGGAACTCTTTCAGAGATTTTGATACCTGCCTGACTAAGAACACTTACCTTTTTAGGGTTATTGGTTAAAAGACGGATTTTATCGACACCCAAAAGCGTAAGCATGTCGGCACAAAAGGTGAAATTGCGTTGATCCGGAGCAAAGCCTAATGCTTCATTCGCTTCGACAGTATCATAGCCTTTATCTTGCAGTGCATAAGCTTTAATTTTATTAATTAATCCTATACCTCGGCCTTCTTGGCGATGATAAAGCAAAATCCCGCGCCCCTCTTTAGCAATGGCATCTAATGCCGATTCGAGTTGAAATCCACAGTCACATCGTAAACTAAACAGCGCATCCCCGGTTAAGCACTCTGAATGAACACGAGTAAGAACGGGCGTATCACCACTAATGTCACCGAACAATAGCGCAACATGGTCTTTTTGTGTGGAAATTTCTTCGAAACCAACCATCAGAAATTCGCCCCATTGAGTGGGAAGCTTGGCCTCGGCAACACGTGTTAACTGCATTACATACCTCAGTATTTAATTTATACTCAATATTTTTGATGCTTATCCCTATTCTGCCATAGTCTCAGCAGAAGTCTGTAAGATGTTCGAGAAAAAGCACACCAAGATACTAATGCTATGAGGATTTATGGGTAATCAATTTAAGAAATTAACAGTCGGAGCCATTCTCTTACTCTTTCCAGCAGTGATAGCACTGGTGTGTGGCTGGCACTGGACTGGACCGATCCATACCCTCACAGCTTATCCCCTTTATCTATTCACTCAAACCGTTACCCGTCCATGGGGTATCATTACCTCCATCATTCTTGCTATGTTACTTTACCGCTATACCCCTCGGTCACAACACACATTGGGAAGACTGCTTCTTTTGATTATTATCGTTGTATGGGGCGGGCAGGGGATTAAGTCCTTATTAAAGCCTTATTTTGCCGAACCGAGACCTTATGTGGTTGCGCTTACGGAACATATGCATCAAGTCCCTGACTCGTTTTACCAGCAACCGAAGTTAGCGCGTCAACAGCTAGTAAGCCAAGCCCACCTTTATTGGCCAACTTTGCCAGAATGGCAACAAAATCATTGGCAACATGAAACAGGATATTCATTCCCTTCTGGCCATAGTTTCTTTGTTGCCAGTTGGCTGCTACTTTTCTATGCGTTATTGAGTTTCAGAAAATATTGGCCAGTGATAATCATTGTCACGCTGTGGGCATGGGCGGTGATGTGGAGTAGAATATTACTCGGTATGCATTGGCCTAGAGACCTGATAGCTTCTGTAGTCATTGCTTGGGTCTTTACCTGCATTGTTATGATGATATTTAACACGTTAAAGCGGCAGCGATCATAACGGGCTTTTTTTAGTAATTTCGATTGTAAAAGCGAGAATGATCCCCATACTATAAGCAGTAATTGGTAAATTTGTTTAATTCAATTTGATTAAATGGTTGGTTCGTTAAATCAACGGTTTGAAGGGATGCCAAGTGAAATTCAAATATTTGCTACTATTTATCGTCGTTTTGTTCATCTTTATCGTCTCTTTTACACTTGGGGCAAAGAATGAACAATTAGTTACCTTCAACTTTTTAGTCGCTGAGGGAACGTTCCGTTTATCAACTTTACTGGCATCATTATTTGGTATCGGCTTTCTGTTGGGATGGGCGATTTGTGGTTTATTTTGGTTACGCGCGCGTGTTGCTTTAGCTCATGCAAAAAATAAAGTTATTAAACTTGAACAACAGCTCAGTAAGTAAATGCCGTGCTATGTGCAATAAGACTCACTATCTAGGATCAGTCGATGCTTGAATTGCTGTTCCTATTATTACCCATTGCAGCTGCCTATGGGTGGTATATGGGAAGACGTAGTGCCCAACAGGGCAAGCAGCAAGAGGCCAATCGCCTGTCACGTGAATATGTGACAGGGGTAAACTTCCTGCTATCAAATCAGCAAGATAAAGCCGTTGATCTTTTTCTCGATATGCTGAAAGAAGATACGACCGATGTCGAAGCACATTTAACCTTAGGTAATCTGTTTCGTTCACGTGGAGAGGTAGATAGAGCGATAAGGATTCACCAATCTTTAATGGAAAGCACTTCCTTAGACTATGATCAGCGCCTCCTCGCTATTCAGCAACTGGGCCGAGATTACATGGCTGCGGGGCTTTATGACCGTGCAGAGTCAATGTTTAAACAATTGATCAATGAAAATGATTTTAAAGCAAGCTCACTCAAACAGCTTCTTTCTATTTATCAACTGACTAGTGATTGGCAGCAAGCGATTGATACTGCTGAGAAATTGGCCCGAGCCGATAAGTCAACTCAAGGTACACATATTGCGCATTTTTATTGTGAACTTGCACTTCAGGCCATGGCAGGGGACGATCTAGAAAAAGCGCTAGCCTTGTTACATAAAGCTGAATCAGCCGATAAGAATTGTGCACGTGTCTCGATTATGTTTGGTCGAGTATGGACGGCTAAAAACGAACAGGATAAAGCGATTCAAGTTTTACAAAAAGTCCCTGAACAAGACCCGGAAATGATCAGTGAAGTCCTCCCATTAATTAAAGAATCCTATCAGCGATTACAAGATATGAGTCGTTGGCGGGAATTTCTGGAGCAATGTGTAGCGAAATACCAAGGAAGTATGGCTGAATTATATCTTGCTGAAGAGATAGAATCTCAGCAAGGACTGGAGCCTGCTCAGCATTTTCTTGAAGCTCAATTGCATTCTGCACCCACTTTGAATGGTTTCCATCGACTCGTAAACTATTACCTCGAGGGGACTCAAGATGGTCGCGCTAAGGAGAGTTTAGCGGTACTTCGTGACATGGTTGCCGAGCAACTTCGATTAAAACCTCGTTACCGCTGTCAAAAATGCGGATTTACTGCTCATGCGATTTATTGGCATTGTCCATCTTGCAAAAGTTGGTCGACGGTTAAACCCATGAGAGGTTTAGATTCATAAAAAAAAGCGCGCATTAGTTACAACATACTAATGACGAATTCAATCAGGACCCACATTGACACTGTCACTGGTTTAGTTAAGCAGGTAAAATAGGGTTAAATCGTTGCCTATCTATTGTAAGGAAAATTATGTCTGTAACGTCCCCCGTCATCGTGGCCCTTGACTTCGATAACTTGGATTCGGCCTTAGCCTTGGCGGATCAAATCGACCCAAGAAGTTGTCGTTTGAAAATCGGGAAGGAGATGTTCACACGTTTCGGACCTGAGGTTATTCACGCCTTGCATCGTCGTAATTTCGAGATTTTTCTCGATTTGAAATTCCATGATATTCCCAACACGGTGGCAAAAGCAGTCACTGCCGCTGCTGACCTCGGTGTCTGGATGGTCAATGTCCACGCGGGCGGGGGTGAGCGGATGATGGAAGCGGCAAAGATCGCTTTAGATAACTACGGTAACACAGCACCTCATCTCATCGCCGTGACGGTATTAACTAGCATGGATCAATCCGACCTAACAGGGTTAGGGATTAAAGATACCCCTTCACAGCATGCCGCAAAATTAGCACAGCTCGCACAATCTTCTGGTCTCGATGGTGTAGTGTGTTCTGCCCAAGAAGCGCAGCATTTCAAGCAGGAGTTTGGTAAAGAGTTCCTACTCGTGACGCCAGGGATTCGTCCTGTAGGGAGTGAGCAAGGTGACCAGAGACGCATCATGACGCCAATTGATGCAGTGAATGCAGGGGTAGATTACATGGTTATTGGTCGCCCTATCACGCAATCAGCAGATCCAGCGCAGACACTACAACATATCTTAGATTCTTTGGAGTCCACTAAATGAAAGATGACGCGCCCTTAGTTTATTCAACTGATAAGGGGCGGATCACCCCTGTTAAAGAAGTTATCTCACGTCCAAAAGGCGACGGGATTGTAAGATTAAGTCGTCAAACCAGTGGTCGAAAAGGTAAGGGCGTCTGTATTATCACTGGGCTGGATTTAGACGATAAAGCTCTCAGTCAACTTGCAGCCGAATTAAAGAAAAAATGTGGTTGTGGTGGGACAGTCATTGAAGGAAATATAGAAATACAGGGTGATAAGCGTGATTTTTTGAAAAGCTATCTCGAAGGTAAAGGGTACCGCGTTAAGTTGGCAGGCGGGTGAACGGGTTAGTGAGGGCCGGTGCACGCACCGGCTTTATTATTAATTGCCTGATTGATGTCCAATCACACCACCCAGTGCAGCGCCACCTAGCGTCCCTAAGCCATCACCGTGAGTTAACACTGAACCACCAATGGCGCCAATACCTGCACCTATAGCTGTGTTACGGCTTCTTTTCGACCAGTTGGAACATCCACTTAGAACGGCTACAACTGTCAACGCAATCACTGCTTTAACCATGGCTTTATTATTAAATGTCATAAATTCTCCTTGTTGAATGTGTGTAACCCAGAGGTGCCATTCAACCAAATCAGACTGTTAGTTATTTTGGGATTAGTAGCGAGTGTTAAGAATTTTAAATTGCATTACCTCTTTAATATAGGCGAATTCTCTTAAATAGGCTAAAGCTGACCGTATTTTACAATTAAGCACTGTTAGTTATTTGTTGTTAAAAATAACTCATCTTCAAACAAGGCTTTCTTAACGAAAAAAAACCACCCATTAGGGTGGTTAAGTAGCTGTGTGTGCGGTTAAGCAACGGGTCTTGCCACCACAGAGCGAGTTTCCATGCGTACTTCAGCGATAGTCACTTCAATGATATCTGTCACACGATAACGCTCTTCACCTTTAATCATCGCGGTACCGAGTTCTTGGCTACACACGAGTTCATCACGCACCGAGTGGATAAAAGGAGCAGGAATAAAGGCAACAGCACCATTATCATTTAAACGGATGCGCATGCCTCCGCGGCTGATATCGATGATTTCAGCAGTAAACTTATGATCGGTCCCTGCGAAAGGTTGTAAATAGCGCGCATAGAGCCAATCACCGACATCACGTTCAGCCATACGATGCTGGCGACGTCGCTCAGACATACGTAAAGTTAAGGCATCATCCGGTTTTGTCTCTTGTTGTTGCAAGATAATCGATTTTAGAAGACGATGATTGACCATATCGCCATACTTACGAATTGGTGAAGTCCAAGTAGCGTAAGCATCTAATCCTAATCCAAAATGCGGTCCTGCAGCGGTTCCAATTTCAGCAAAAGATTGGAAGCGACGAATGCGGCTATCCAAATATTGTGTGGGCTCTTCATCTAAGCGGCGACGCAATACTTTGAATCCATCAAGCGTCGCAATGGACGTGGGGTCAACAACGATTCCGTGGTTAGCCAGAATTGCACTCGCTTGTTCAGCGTTTTGCTCATCAAAACCACTGTGCAGGTTATAGATACCAAATCCAAGCTGGTCTCGTAATACTTCTCCCGCTACGATGTTCGCTGTAATCATAGCTTCTTCGACCATCTTGTTTGCAACTCGGCGTTGCTCGGTAACTATTTCTAAGACTTCACCTTTTTCACCCAGTACAAAGCGGTAATCAGGACGGTCACGAAAGACCAGAGCATGAGCTTTACGCCATTGATGACGGGTACTGCAGAAGTTTTGTAATAAGGTAATTTGCTGAGCAATCGCTTCGCTTTCTGGTTGCCACTCGCCTGTATTTTCTAACCAATTTGAAACATTATCGTAGACCAGTTTTGCCTTCGATTCGATCCATGCTGCATAGAATTCAGGTGTTCCAGTGATGGCACCTTCGCTATCGATGGTGATATCACAGGCTAGGACAGGGCGTTTTACGTTAGGGCGTAAAGAGCATAAATCATCTGATAGCTCACGCGGTAACATAGGGATATTGAAGCCTGGCAGATAGTTGGTAAAAGCGCGTTCTGCAGCAATATCATCTAAAGGCGTATTTGGGACAACCCAAGCCGTCGGGTCAGCAATCGCGACGGTCAGGCATAGCTTTCCATCATCGAGTTGACGTGTAAATAATGCATCATCCATATCTTCAGTTGAGGCACTATCTATGGTCACAAAATCGAGCACGGTGAGATCGCGACGATCGAGTGTTTCAGGCTGAAACTCGGGTAAATCAGCTTCAGGCGCACTGCGACCCAAATTATGACGTGACAGTGTCACCCACCATGGGGCGAGATGATCGTCACCGAACGTAATGTACTCCGTCAGTTCGGCGTAGAAACCCCGATCACCTTTGAGTGGATGGCGCTTCATCTCTGCAACAGCCCAGTCACCCGCAACGAATTCGTGATTAACATCACGTGCTGGACGGCATTGGATAGCATCTTTCAGTAAAGGATGGTCAGGAATAATGGATAGCCGATCATCTTTTTTCTGTACTCGTCCCACGAAACGACTGAGGAAAGGTTCAATCAGTTTCTCTGGCTCGGCGCTTTCTTTATCTTTATTGGTTTGGATCACCGCGCTGATTTTATCGCCGTGCATGACTTTCTTCATTTGCGGCGGGGGAATAAAGTAGCTTTTTTGGCCTTCAACCTCTAAAAAACCAAACCCTTTATCGGTTCCTTTAACTACACCTTCAACGCGTGGAGTCTGATCATGCAGTGTTTGTTTTAGCTGCGCCAGCAGCGGATTATCTTGAAGCATAATTTTCAGTCATCTGTGGCTAATTGGCGGCAACCAGTTTTACGCGAATCGGTACGTTGCGGCAAGACATTAATCGCGCAATTAGCAGTGGGAGTGGAATGACGGGAGGAATTAAGCAGGCACAGAGCGTGCCTGCTCAACAATATTATTTAAGTTCTAATTCGTTCATTGCCGCGATGCTGAAGCCACCGTCAACGTGAACGACTTCCCCGGTGATACCGCCAGCTAAATCAGAGCATAAGAAGGCAGCAGAGTTACCTACGTCTTCAATCGTTACGGTACGACGGATTGGCGTTACCGCTTCGCAATGGGATAACATTTTACGGAAATCTTTGATACCTGATGCAGCCAGTGTACGGATTGGACCCGCAGAGACGGCATTAACACGTACGCTATCTGGACCCATCGCGTTAGCCATGTAACGAACGTTGGCTTCTAAGGAAGCTTTTGCTAGACCCATAACATTGTAGTTAGGAATTGCACGCTCAGCGCCTAGGTAAGAAAGGGTAAGTAAGGCTGCATTCGGATTCAGCATTTCACGGCACTCTTTTGCCATTGCAACAAAGCTATATGCGCTAATGTCGTGGGCAATTTTGAAACCTTCACGCGTTACCGCATTCACATAGTCACCGTCTAACTGATCGGCAGGTGCGAAACCAATTGAGTGTACGAAACCGTCGAACTTAGGCCAAGTTTTTGCCAATTCAGCAAATAACGTCTTGATGCTTTCATCTTCAGCCACATCGCAAGGTAATACGATATCAGAACCGACTTCTTTAGCGAATTCTTCAACACGGCTTTTAAGCTTGTCGTTTTGATAGGTGAAAGCCAGCTCAGCACCTTGTTTGTGCATCGCTTGTGCGATACCCCAAGCGATTGATAACTTGCTTGCTACACCCGTGATAAGAATGCGTTTACCTGAAAGAAAACCCATAATATTTGTCCCTTAACTATCAGTATTGTTAGCAGAAACGATCTCTGCAAAAAAGTTGGCGCGATTCTAACACGACTTTTCTTAGATAGGCTAATTTGACGAGGATAGCGCCGAAATATTAGCCGAATTATCTAGTCGTTACGCCATGCATCCGACGTGAGTTCACTACCAAAGTGGCTATTGATTAATTTTCGAGTTAAATCATGAAGCGGACAAGCCAATACATCTGCAGTCCCGCCCCGTTCAACCACTTCACCTTCGCGCATCACAATCAGTGAGTCACTGACATGTTTCATCATGCCAATTTGTTGTGTGACATAAATATAAGATAGCCCGTCGCGCTCTTGCAGCTCTAACATCAAATTAATCAATTGTGACCGCATAGTCATATCTAAAGAGGTCATGGCCTCATCTGCGATCAGGATTTTAGGTTGTAAGATGAGTGCTCTGGCGAGCGCCAGACGTTGACGTTGTCCTGGCGCTAACATATGGGGATATAACCCCGCATGCTCTTTAAGTAACCCCACCTTTTTCAAGGTAGCGATAATATGTTGGATACGGAGTTCATCGGTCAGTTCGCTGTTAAGCCTGAGCGGGAGATCGAGAATTTGGCTTACCCGTTGTCGAGGATTTAACGAGGCGGTGGGGTCTTGTAAAATCATCCGGATAAGTGGGCTGCGAAAACGATAATCGCCAAAAACTAAGGGCTGATTATTGATCAACATCTCGCCCGTTGTCGGGGCAACCATTCCTGCCAGCATTTTGGCCAACGTGGATTTTCCTGATCCATTTTCACCAATAATGGCTAACGTCTGGCGCTCCTTCAAAGTAAAACTGACGTTTTTTACTGCATCAACCTGTTGAGAGCGAAATAATCCAGTTTTGTATCGAAAGGTTTTGCTCAGATTCCTGACTTCTAATAGGGTTTCTAACATAACTAACTCTCGATATTAAGCGGGAAGTGGCAAGCGTATTGATGCTGCTTAGTTCCGGTCAATGGTGGGCGCACTATACATTCCCGTTGGCCATAAGGACACCGAGGGCCTAAACGACAGCCAAGGGGCAAATGCTCTAAAGAGGGGATTGATCCATTCAATGTATTTAAGCGACTTTTATGCGGAAGTGGCTGACCAAAATCAGGCATTGCACGCATTAAGGCTTGCGTATAGGGATGGTGTGGCGTTGCAATTAACTCTTTACTGGCGGCTGCTTCAACCGTTTGTCCGCAGTAAAGTACCTGAATTCGATTTGACCACTGACTTACCGTACGTAAGTCGTGGCTAATTAATAAGACAGTCGTATTGTTGTTTTGATTTAAGCGTCTTAATAATCGAAAAATTTGGTCTTGTGTGGTGGATTCCATCGCATTGGTGGGTTCATCAGCAATCAACAATTTTGGTTGGCTGGCCAAAGCAATAGCAATCATTACCTTCTGACATTCACCCTCAGTTAATGCATAAGGATAACTACGCATGATATCGCGGTGGTCGCGAATTCCCACGCGGTGCAGGATGTCGATCACGCGTTCTTTACGCCAAGGTAACAGGCGTTTATACCAAGGGCCTTTAAAGGTTTCACTCGGTATCGCTTGTTTTAATTGGCGACCAATCGAAGCTGACGGATCAAGACAAGCTTGAGGTTCTTGAAAAATCATTGAGATATGGCGGCCAATAATCTTACGGCGCTCGCGGGGCGATAAGCGTAGCAAGTCGATATCGCCAAAGCGCATCCGATCGGCCGTTATTCGCCAGTTATCTGATGTTACGCCACAGATCGCTTTAGCGACCAGGCTTTTGCCTGATCCTGATTCCCCAACCAGTCCGAGTATTTCGCCTTCGTTTAGTAACAGGTTAACGCGGTCCACCGCTTTAATGGGCTTGTCATCATTCACAAATTCAATGGTTAAATTACGTATATCGAGCAGTGGCATCTACTTAACTCCTGCATCAACAGCGCGGCGTACGCCTTCACCAAATAAATTGATAAGCAAAATAGCCCCCATAATCGCGGCACCGGGAAGCATCACTGTCCAAGGGGCAACATAGATCAATTCTAATGAATCCCCGAGTATCGTCCCCCATTCTGGCGAAGGGAGTCGAGCCCCTAATCCGAGAAAGCCTAATGCAGAGACATCAAAGATAGCGATTGATAAGCACCGCGTGAAGTCACTGACTAACACCGGTAAAATATTTGGCAAGATTGTTCCTTTCATTAGTGAAAAGGGGCTGGCGCCATCCATTTTTGCTGCCACAACATAAGCTTCGTTCATCTCCTCACGAATTGCCAGATAAAGCGTGCGGATCATTCTCGGCGTTAACGCAATCCATACCGCTAACATTGCGTGACTGAGACTTGGTCCGAGAAATGCCACCACGATAATGGCGATCAGCAGTGAAGGCAGCGATAAGGCTATATCTAAAAAATGGTTTATAGTGGCTGAGCGTAATCCGCGCGTCATTCCGGCTAAAATACCCAATAGAAAAGCACAGTTCGCCGCAAAAATTGTCGCGACTAAGGCCCCGCCGACAGTAGGTAACGCACCGGCTAATAATCGGCTTAATAAATCACGGCCTAGATCATCAGTGCCTAAAAAAAACGAGACATCGCCATACCTTGACCAAGAAGGAGGTAATAACTGATAGCTGATAAACTGTTGATCGAGCCCATAGGGCGCCAGTAACTGACCAAATACACAAAGCAACAGCAGGGCACAGGTCCCATAGAAACCGATCATCGCAGAAGTATCGCGATAGAAAAAATGCCATGCTCGTCGAAATGCGCCAGGAAGTTTTTCCTCCTGATAAATCTTATCGATTGGCATACCATTCCTTATGTTTGAGTGGATCGATGATGGCGCCAAAAATATCGGCCAACATATTGATGAAAATCACCAAACTGCCCAGGGTCATGACACCAGCAGAAATGGCATTATAGTCAGCTTGACGTACCGCTGTGATCAGCCAGCGACCAATTCCCGGCCAATTGAATACCGCCTCGGTAATCATCGCTAAGGTCAGTAGCGTTGAAAACTGTAATCCTAAATGGGGAACGATAGGCGGGAGCGCATTATGGATGACATGACGGCGAACGACAGTGAAACGAGAGAGGCCACGAATAATCGCTGCTTTAATATAACCTTGATTAATAATATCAAGCGTGCTGTCGCGCATTAACCGGATCAACTCTGTCATTGGGACTATCGATAGCGTCACTACTGGTAAGACTAAATGCCTAAGGACACTCAATAACATCTCGTGGCGTAAAGGCGATCGAGAAAGCCACGCGTCTAATAATGCTGAACCCGTCACTGCTGGAGCAGGATAAAGAAGATTGATGCGCCCTGATACCGGAAACCAGCCTAGTGAAAGCGAAAAGAGCATTGTTAATAGCAGAGCGAGCCAGAAGACTGGCAAAGAAAAACCGATTAACGCAAAACCACTAATTAGTTTATCTTGCCATTTATGGCGGTTGATGGCTGCGACAATGCCAAGGGGGAGTCCCACCAATGTGGCGAGTACTGCGGCTAACAGGCAAAGTTCCAAGGTTGCAGGGAACACTTCCAACAATTGCTCACTTACAGATTGTCCATTAATGCTAGATACTCCAAAGTCAAAGTGCACCATGCCTTCTAGCCAGAAATAATAGGCGTCAGTCACCTTGGCACCTTGAAGTGGTGCGTGGGGAGTATAGTAACAAAGGCTAAAACTTACCCAAGAGAGTAGTACCAAGGTCACCAAAAGTAAAAATAGTCGTCGCGCTATATAGAGACTCATGGTGTTACCCCTTGTTTCGTGTCGCGGTATACGCCGGCAAAGGAGCTATTCCCGAAGGGGCTAAGAACCAGTCCTTTGATATCGTAACGATAAGCTTGTAACCGTAATGATGAGGCTAAGGGCAGAATAGGGAGTTGCTGCGCTAAAATCCGCTGAGCTTGATGATAGTAGTCTATTCGGCCAGACAATTGTTGTGAAAGCAGGGCTAAGTGCAGCGTATCGTCGAATTGTTCGTCGCACCAATGCGCATAATTAGTGCCGGAATTGATGGCGGCGCAACTGAGCATAGGACGAAAGAAACTGTCCGGATCATTACTATCTGTACTCCAGCCGCCCAAAGTTAGGTCATGGTTCATTGCCATTAATTGATTCTCTTGAAACCGTCCTTCAACCGGCTGGATCTCTACATGCACTCCGATTCGTGCTAGGTCAGCTTGGATCAATTCAGCTGTTTTCAATTGGCTCGGGTTCCAGGGTTCCGATGCAACAGGAACTAACATCTTTAAATGAAGATCGTTCAGATGCATCGATTTTAGTAGCTGCTTAGCTTTTTCAGGCGCGTATTCAGTAACTTGTGAATCATTATCGTAGGCCCATGACGCCCTTGGCAGCACCGAAGCAGCGGTTTCCGCGGTACCATAATAAATCGATGCCATAAGTCGCTCGTTATTAATCGCCAGCGATAACGCGCGACGAACATTAACGTTATCAAGGGGCGGACGACGAGTGTTAAAGGCTAAAAAAGCCATGTTCATACCGGGCCGCAGTGTCATCCGTAAACGGGGGTCATCTCGTAAGATAGTAAGTTGACTCGCTGCCGGATAGGCGAGTACATCACATTCCCCGGTGAGTAATTTCGACAATCGTCCAGTACCGCCAGCCCCTAGATCAACCACGACTTGACGAAGGCGAGGAACACCTTTCCAATAAAAAGGATTTCGTTGTAAACGAACGAATTGACCACTGCGGTATTCGCTTAATTGGTAAGGTCCAGTTCCGACCGGTTGACGATCTAACATCTCTTGCTGATGGTTTTGGCTTAAGTGGTTAGCATATTCAGCAGAAAGAACCGGCGCATAGTGGGTCGCCATATGCCACAAGAAGCTCGCATCCGGGTGAGCAAGCTTTATCTCAACGGTATGGCTATCCACTTTCTTAACGGACTGGACACTGTCAGCAAATTGTAAGCTATCGAAATAAGGATAATGGCCACCATTGATTTGGTGCCAAGGATGATGCTTATCAAACATCCGTGCAAAACTGAATACCACATCATCTGCATTCATTTTTCGGCTGGGCGTGAACCACGGCGTATGCTGGAATGAGACATCAGATCGTAAATGAAAGATGAAGGTTGCCCCCTCATCCTGAACTTCCCAACGTTCAGCTAAGGCTGGTATAAGTCGAAAGGTGTAAGGGTCCACGTCTAACAAACGATCATAAAGCTGTGCGGAGAGCGTATCGATCACCACTCCGCCACTCGCAAGTTGAGGATTAAAGGTATTCACCTCACCATTGACACAATAGACAATACCAGTGTTATGAGTGGGCGAGGCGGTGCTTAGAGCAGGTGTTGCGCATAGCACACCAATACTGGCGAGTATCGCTCGTAATATTTTCGTCATAGTGGACTAAATTGATGAACCATTAAGTAATTTTACCTCAAGCCACCATTAAAACCAATCGCGGGGCGGTAATGAAAAAAGTTAAGCATCCCAAAAAAGAATGAGAAACATTTGCAATTGGGAATGATAATGATTACTATCAATACATCTGGTGATGACAGGTTATCAGATACGACATTGCTCACATTGCTTCTAGTATTTTTGCCCGCTGACCGCGGGCTTTTTTTTATCCATTTTACCGCGCACTCTTTACATTTTGTGTTTCTTTAATAAAGCCCTGAACTGATGATAAGTCAGCCCTAGAGCCTTGGCGGCAAGGGTCTGTTGAGGGAACTGTCGCAAACTCTCTTTCACTAAGTCTGCTTCCTGCTGGTTTTGCCACTCCCGTAAATCGAGTGGAAGAGAAGGGCGTATCGAGTCCACCGCTGGGAGGATGGGCTCGATAGCCGAATTTTGGAAAGGAGAAAGGATGACTTCGCTGAGTGGTTCGTCTAGGTTTGTCGAGCGATAGATAGATCTTTCTATCACGTTTTTTAACTCACGCACATTGCCTGGCCAGGCCGCAGACAGCAATTGTTGTTCCGCAAAAGGTGTGAAACCAGCAAAATAGGGTCTATTAAGTTCGCGACACATCTGCATTGCAAAATGGTTAGCTAAAGGCAGAATATCAGCTTGCCGTTCTCGTAGTGGCGGTACGTAGATGACATCAAAGGCAAGGCGATCAAGCAAATCTGCTCTAAATTTACCCGCCTTAACGCGGGCCGGTAAATCTTCATGTGAAGCACAGATGACACGTACATCTACCGTCAGGGATGTAGTACCGCCAATCCGTTCAATCTCACCATACTCTATTGCGCGTAATAATTTTTCCTGTACGGCCAAGGGGGCATTGCCGATCTCGTCTAGAAATAGTGTGCCTTGATGTGCGCGTTCAAAACGACCTTGATGGCGTTTTTGTGCCCCTGTGAAAGCACCAGTTTCATGACCGAATAGCTCGGAATCTAATAAATTTTCATTTAACGCCGCACAGTTCAATGTAATAAAATTTTCTTGCCACCGTGTAGAGAGAAAATGCAGTCGTTGCGCCACCAACTCTTTACCGCTCCCGCGTTCACCTTGAATAATCACTGGTTTATTAAGTGGGGCCAGTGCTGAAACGTGATCAAGCATATTAAGGAAATTTTCAGATTCTCCAAGAACGGTATCACTTTTCATAATTGGTCTAATTCACTAGATATTGGTCAATTTAACTATTTTAGAGGAATTTATCAAAATGTATAACCTATAAATTCCTATAAAAACAACGACATAATAATTGGCATGGGATTTGCTAACTAACTATTGATTATCTTAATTATGGTTAGAGGACTACTTTATGGGCATTTTTTCACGGTTTACTGACATCATTAATTCAAACATCAACACCTTACTCGAGAAGGCGGAAGATCCTCAAAAGATGGTGAGATTGATGATTCAAGAGATGGAGGATACCTTGGTTGAGGTTCGCACCCACTCAGCAAAGGCGTTAGCAGAAAAGAAGATGTTACAACGTCGGATTGATTCCGCTACTGTCCAGTCTGAAGAGTGGCAGCAAAAAGCTGAATTAGCCGTCCGTAAAGATAAAGAAGAACTTGCCCGTGCGGCGCTGATTGAAAAGCAGAAATTGACACAGTTGGCTGAAAAATTACAAGCAGACGCGGAAATTCTTGATGAAAACCTAAGCAAAATGAAGAATGAAACCGCTGAGCTTGAAACGAAGTTGACTGAAACCCGTGCTCGTCAAAAGGCGCTATCGCTACGCTATCAAACGGCCTCGACCAGTCGTCAAATTCGTCAACATATTGATAGTGGTAAAATCGAGAAAAACCTAGCGCGTTTTGAATCGTTTGAGCGCCGCATTGATCATATGGAGGCCGAAGCGGAAGTCTTGAAATCGGCCAATACTGCCAGCCTAGATCAGCAGTTTTCTGAGCTCAGCGCGGACGACGAGATCAGTCAACAGCTCGCTAAAATTCGCCAACAAGTTGCTAAGCCTGAATAATGCAGCCTAAGGTAATTGATTAATAAGGAGTGTTGATGAGCGGATTTTTACTTAGTGTACCCTTAACGCTGTTTATCGTGTTTATCGCGCCCTTATGGCTGTGGCTACACTATAACAATAAGGGCAAACTTTCTAATAAGCTCTCTGTTAAAGAAATCGCCCAGATCGAACAGTTAAAGAGAGATGCCGACCGTATGCAGGATCGTATTCACGCTTTAGAAGCGATACTGGATGCCGAAAACCCGGAGTGGAGACAACCATGATCAAACTTCCCTTTATCAGTGATAAGCCACTTTATCGTAACAGTGAAGAAGGTAAGATCTTAGGGGTCTGTGCTGGAATCGCCGATTACAGTGGCCTCCCAGTTAATCTAGTACGGATTATCGCTGTACTCTCAACGTTCGGATTATTTTTTGTCACGCTGTTGCTCTATGTTGCGTTGGGCTTCATTTTAGACAAAAAACCGCGTGGTTCCTCTACAGAACCCGCTACACTTTCTATTGATGAGGTATTGAGTCAAGCCGACCAAACCTTGAAAGAGAGTGAACAACGACTGCGCAAGATGGAAGGGTATGTGACGTCTGAAACTTTCTCGGTTCGTAGCCGTTTTCGTAAGCTTTAAGTCATCTGTTTCAAGACAAACGGATTATAAAGTGAGGGTATGATGAATAAACAATGGAAAGACTCAGCAAAACGACAGGTTAAGCCTGCCTTAAAATCAGTGGGTAAATTTGTACTCATCAATGCTGTAACTTTTGGTCCGGCGGGTGTGGCTGGCTGGGCGGTCAAATCAGTCAGTAAAAAACCCGTAAGACTGTTTCTTGGTATGGTGCTGGAACCAGTTTTAAGTAAAGTGATGAAAAAAATTTCCGCTAAATTACTGAAAGAGCAGCATGAAAAAACTCCAAAATGAGGTAATGTCTTGGGTACAACGCAGCGTAGACCAGCACCTCTGTCTCGCTGTAACAGGGTTGAGTCGTAGTGGTAAAACGGCCTTTATTACGTCGCTGGTTAATCAGTTACTCTCTACTCATCATGGTGCGCGTTTACCGCTCTTCACCCCACTGCGTGAAGGGCGGATCATTGGGGTAAAGCGGGTTCCCCAACGCGACCTTGCTACGCCAAGCTTCAGCTACGATCGTGGGATTGCTCAGCTTTACGGACATCCCGCCAGTTGGCCTACGCCCACACAGGGGGTGAGTAAAATCGAGTTGGTTATTCGCTACCGAACTCAGCATGCGCTTAAGCGTTATCTTAAAGAAACCTCCTCACTGCGCCTTGAAATTATCGATTATCCTGGTGAGTGGCTGCTCGACCTACCGATGCTGGGGCAAAGCTATTCGCAGTGGTCTGCACAAATGCGTGAACTGCTAACGGGACAGCGTGCAGAGTGGGCATCGGCTTGGCAGGCAGCCTGTGCTGACTTAGATCCTCATGCGCCAGTCGATGAATTATTATTGGCAGAAATAGCCCAGCGTTGGACAGATTACCTTCACCGTTGCAAAGCCGAAGGTTACCACTTTATTCAGCCAGGTCGTTTCATCCTACCCGGTGAGATGGCGGGCGCGCCTGCACTACAATTTTTCCCTTGGCCATTCGACGAACTTCCGACTGAACATACCGAAAGCCGTACTGCTTCGACCTTTTCGACGCTAAAACAGCGCTATGATTTTTACTGCCAACATGTTGTGAAGAAATTTTACAAAGAGTACTTCGTAAAATTTGATCGCCAAATTGTGTTGGTGGACTGCTTACAGCCGCTAAACCGAGGAGCCAACGCCTTTAACGATATGCGCTTAGCGCTAACACAGCTGATGCAGAGCTTCCACTATGGTCAGCGCTCGTTGATACGCCGACTGTTTTCTCCGGTGATCGATAAGCTACTGTTTGCGGCGACTAAAGCGGACCATGTTACTAGTGATCAGCATGCCAATATGGTCTCGCTGCTGCGTCAGGTGACGCAAGCCGCTTGGCAGAATGCAGCATTCGAAGGAGTAAAAATCGAATGCTTAGCCTTGAGTTCAATACAAGCCACCATTCCTGGCGTCATTGAACACCAGCATCAACAGGTGCCTGCATTAAGAGGACGTCGATTACCTGACTATCAACCGGTCTCGCTCTATCCAGGTGAAGTGCCTATTCAGCTGCCTACCGCCTCATTTTGGCAACAGCAGGGCTTTGAATTCGAAAACTTCACCCCTTTAGAGATGGACGCAGACAAGCCATTACCCCATTTGCGGATGGATAATGCGTTAGATTTTTTATTGGGAGATAAACTGACATGACGGGCAAGGAAGTTAAGCCACGTATCGACTTTGTTGACACACCCGTGGAACCGAGCGCAGAAAAGATCAAAACCTCTCATCACTTTGATGAAGCACACGCAGAGCAGCATTTCATTGCGCAAGAATTTGACCCTGCGGAGGAGATAAACGAGGTTGATGAGATTAGCTTAGAACAAAGCTTACGACCAAAATTTCCTGTCTGGGCGCGTCTATTACTGTTCGGTATTCTTATTCTATTGGTCAGTGGTATGGCGCAATTAGTCCAATCAATAATCACCGCGTGGCATTATAAACAGTGGTTTACGCTTGGGATGGCGACCGCGGGTGTGATGATCGTCTGCGCTGGATTGAGTGCGCTACTAGCTGAGGTCGCACGATTGCGGCGTTTGAAAAAGCAGATGCATATTCATCAACAAGCGCAGACACTGTTATCAAGTCATAGTCATCAACATGCTGTCGCGTTCTGCGAGTCCTTAATCAAGGATACTAGGTTGCCGGTTAATCACCCGGCGGTGATACAATGGCGAGCGGCGTTAGATCCCTCCTTGAACGATAAAGAGGTCATCACCCTCTATTCGACGCTAGTCCAACCGACTTTCGATAACCAAGCACGTCGTTTAATTCGTCAAACGGCTACTCAGTCAGCCATCATGATTGCCGCAAGCCCTTATGCGTTAGTGGATATGGGGTTGGTGGCTTGGCGTAGCCTACGAATGATTAATCAAATCGCTAAACTCTATCAGGTTGAACCTGGTTATTTTGGTCGAATAAAGTTACTCCGAGCCTTATTAGTCAATATGGCTGTCGCGGGAGCTACGGAGTGGGTGCAAGAAAGTAGTCTGGATTGGCTTTCACAAGATTTGGCCGCACGGCTTTCAGGGCGGGTCGCCCAGGGCGTCGGTATTGGATTATTGACAGCACGCTTGGGGATAAAAACCATGTCTCTCTGCCGCCCCATTCCGTGGCCAGAGGGAGAGGCGCCAAAAGTGAGTGAGTTCCGTCGTGGCTTAATCGCCGATCTTGGTGAGAAATTTCGTCAACGTAAACCGAATCGACCATCTTAGGGCCAATACGCACAAAAGTGTCAACTTTTCCTGACAGAAATATTCTGCTTTATTTAGTCCTGGCGTATACTTAAGGGATTAAGCTGTCGGGGAGAGTTGAAATGCGCTTAGAAGTACAATGCCAAGATCGCCAGGGATTGGTTCACGAACTGTTAAACTTATTAGTTAAACGCAATATTGATTTATATGGTATTGAGATTAGCGAAAGTTATACGGTCTATTTGCGATTTAGCTCAGTCAATTTCGATGATTTCAGTGGTCTAATGGCGGCAATACGGAGAACCCCTGGGGTCGTCGATGTTCGTCGTGTGAGCTATATGCCCTCAGAACAGTCTACACGTGCGTTATACGCTTTGGTCAATAGCTTACCCGATCCCGTACTTTGTACCGATATAAAAGGGCGTATTGAGTTGACAAATGCTGCGGCTCAGCAATTATTTTCGCTGACACAGCAACCTTCTCATCAACTTTTGACTCACCTTATACCGCACATCGAACTGCCCGACGTTAACTCCAAAAAGTCTTTACCCTTAACATTACAGGGTCGTGACTTCTTGGTCGAAGTCTGTCCACTTTTCTTGCCAGATGATGACACTTCAGAGGTTCATCAAACAGGCACCTTGGTCATGTTTAAATCCGTAACGGAAACTCAACGCGTAGCAACCCTCACTGACTTCCAGACAGAAGGGGCTTTCAACCATGTCATTGCGGACAGTCCGAAGATGCGTCAAGTGGTACAGCGTGCAAAAAAACTGGCCATGCATGATGCCCCCTTATTGATTGTTGGGGAAACCGGTACAGGTAAGGATATTATTGCTCGGGCATGTCATCAGCTAAGTTCTCGTCACAACCAACCTTTTTTAGCCTTAAACTGTGGTTCATTACCTGATGATGTCGCAGAAAGCGAGCTATTTGGGCATGCGGCGGGCGCTTATCCTAACGCATTAGATAGCCAGAAAGGCTTTTTTGAACAAGCGGCGGGAGGATCAGTATTCCTCGACGAAATCGGAGAGATGTCGCCAAGTCTTCAAACAAAATTGTTACGCTTCTTAAATGATGGGACCTTTCGACGTGTGGGAGATGAGCATGAGGTCCATGTTGACGTACGTGTTATTTGTGCGACGCAAAAAAACCTGCAGGAACTGGTTGATTCGGGCAAATTTCGCGAAGATCTCTTTTATCGGTTGAATGTGTTGTCTCTACAGTTACCTGCGCTACGTGAACACCCTCAAGATTTGATGGCGCTAACAAGTTTCTTTGTGGCGCGTTTTGCCCATGAACAAGGGATCGCAGTACCACGAATAGCCTCGACACTTGCCGCTCACCTATCCCGATACCATTGGCCAGGGAATATTCGTCAGTTAAAAAATTGTCTATACGCAGCAATGACACAATTCGAAGGTGACGAATTACGACCGCAAGATGTCATGCTACCGAGCATTACACCCGATGACGATGTCGATATTTTACAACTTGAGGGGACCCTCGATGAAATTAATGGACGATTTGAACGTTCTGTTTTAACTAAACTTTATGCCAGTTATCCGAGTACCCGTAAGTTAGCCAAGCGCTTAGGTGTATCGCATACCGCGATAGCCAATAAATTGCGTGAATACGGAGTAGGCCAAAAAAGTGGAGAGCCTAAAGAGTCGTAAGTCTTAACGTTAACGGTCATTAAGAAAAGTAGGCCAAGCAGAGGGTGCTTGGCCTCTACGACTATTTCAAGCTGCTTAGCGCTGCGTCATAATCCGGCTCTTGAGCGATTTCTGGAACCAGTTCGCTGTAAATCACTTCATCATTCTCGTTTAAGACTACCACGGCACGTGCAGTCAGCCCCGCGAGTGGACCCTCTTTAATATCCACACCCCATGCTTCTTTAAATTCTGGATGACGGAAAGAAGATAGCGAGGCGACATTATCCAGTCCATCTGCCGCGCAAAAGCGAGACTGAGCGAAAGGCAGGTCTGCAGAGATACAAAGCACGACAGTATTAGTCAATTCTGACGCGACTTGATTAAATTTACGGACAGAGGCTGCACAAACGCCAGTGTCGACGCTTGGAAAAATATTGAGCACTTTACGTTGGCCTGCGTAGGCGCTTAAACCGACATCCCCAAGGTCTTTGTTGGTAAGAGTCAAAGCAGGAGCTTGACTGCCCGCACTTGGAAATTGACCGGCGACAGCAATGGGTGAACCTTTTAGCGTAACGGTTTGCGACATGATAGTGTCCTTAAATCGAATGATATATTCCTAATCAGTAGGAACATTAATGAGTTAACCCTACTTTTATGACATACTTTTGAGGTTTAATCGAGAGCTGAAATACGAATTGCTCCTTTGAACCCTGACAGTGAGTTTACCGAGATTAAGGAATATCGCCTATGTGCCGTCAATTAAGTCTTACCATCCTCTGTGTCGTCCCGCTCTCTGTGGTGTTGAGTATGTCGGTCAGCGCGGAGACGTTGGCTCCCCATCAAGAAATTGTACGCCAAATAAAAGATGAACCTGCCTCGCTTGACCCAGCACAGGCCGTCGGGCTTCCAGAGATTCCTGTTCTGCGAGATTTATTTGAAGGACTCACTAATCAAGACGAGCAGGGGCATCCTGTACCAGGCGTTGCATTACGCTGGCAAAGCAGTGATCAAAAAGTCTGGCTTTTTACGCTACGAAAAGAGGCTAAATGGTCTAATGGTGATCCGGTCACGGCGAAAGATTTTGTCTATAGTTGGCAGCGCATGGTCGATCCGAAAACCAGCTCACCTTATGCTTGGTTCCCTGCATTGGCTGCAATTCAAAACGCTGCTCAAATTACTGCCGGTAAAGCGCCCTTAGCAAGTTTAGGAGTGGTTGCGGTAGATGACTACCACCTTAAGGTAACCTTAGCGCATCCCGTAGCGTGGTTTCCGGTATTAACGAGTAGTTTTGCGCTTTATCCTGTTCCGCAAAAAATCATCGCTGAATATGGTAATCAATGGACATTACCGGGGCACCTGATCGGTAATGGGGCATACCAATTGGATAAACATATTGTAAATGAACGAGTTGTCTTAACTCGTAATATCCATTACTGGGATAATGCCCACTCGACTCTCGATAAGGTAACCTTTGTTCCCCTAAACGATTCCGTCACTGCAACGCACTGGTATCAGGCAAATAATATTGATGTTACTGAGTCTTTCCCTAAAAATCGTTATCAGAGCCTTAAGCAAGCCCTACCTGGTCAAGTTTATACTCCTGCGCAGCTGGGTACCTATTACTATGCGTTTAATACTCATAAAGGCCCCACTGCAAATGTGAATGTCAGAAAAGCACTCTCTTGGAGTATAGATCGACAAATTATTGCAGAGAAAATTTTGGGGACGGGGGAAAAACCTGCATGGTATTTTACCCCGGACATCACTCAAGGCTTCGCCGCGCCGACCTTAGCCTATCAGCAACTTAGCCAAGCTGAGCGAAATCGCCAAGCAAAATTGCTGCTAAACGCCGCAGGTTACGGACCGACTCACCCTTTAAAACTCAGCATTCTCTATAACACATCGGATAGTAATAAACAGATAGCCATCGCCGTGGCATCGATGTGGAAGAAAACTTTGGGGGCGGAAGTCAGCTTAGTGAATCAAGAGTGGAAAACCTATATCGATAGTCGTAAACAGGGTAATTTTGATGTGATCCGTGCTTCATGGGTGGGGGATTATAATGAGCCTTCAACTTTTCTCTCATTATTGACATCACAGCATACCGGCAACATATCAGGTTTTACTAACCCGACCTATGACGCTTTGTTGAATAGCGCTAGCATGGCCACGACCTCAGCCGCACGAGAAAAAATCTATGCTAAGGCTGAACAGCTGATTGCTGACGATGCGCCGATTGCGCCCATCTATCAATACACCAACGGCCGTTTAATTAAACCTTGGGTTAAGGGTTACCCTATCAATAACCCTGAAGATGTCGTCTACAGCCGGCAGCTACGTATCGATAAGCATTAATGAAATTTTACGTATTTGGTCACAAACGACACGTGACTTCACCTACACTCGAAAGAAACATGAGAGAAAGGGATCTGTTTTGAGCTCAATTGATATCAGCCAATTACACGTGCCTGACGCCATCATTGCTTGTCAACTTGATGGTGCAGGTGGAATGTTACCTATTACCGTAGCCGGGGAGGTGGGACCCACTAAACCCTGCTGGGTTCACTTGGATTATTCTTCGACCGTTAGTAGAGATTGGTTACAATCCACCCCCGTGATCCCTGATACGGTACGTGATGCGTTGGCCGGTGACAGCCTGCGCCCCCGTATCAGTCGGCTTGCCGACGGCTTTATGTTGGTATTACGCAGTATCAATCACAATGATAATGCGCGACCTGATCAGTTGGTGGCGGTACGTGTTTTCATTAATGGTGATTTGATTATCACCACACGTAAGCGCAAAGCCCGTGCTATTGATACGGTCTGGGAGGACTTACAAAAGGGCAACGGCGCAGAGAACGCCGGAAATTGGATAGTCGAATTTTGTGACGCACTCACTGAGCAAAGCGGCGAATTTATCGAACAATTGTATGATCGGATTATTGCGCTTGAGGATGCTTTACTCGATGGCAAGGTTCCAGCGCGTGGTGAAATGGCATTATTACGTAAACAATTAATCGTAATGAGACGGTATATGGCACCCCAGCGTGATGTGTTTGCGCGAATCGCTAATGAGAAATTTACTTGGATGGCGGATGAAGACAGGCGCCTCATGCAGGATATTGCCGATAGATTAGGGCGTGGATTGGAAGATCTTGACGCGGGTATCGCACGTACTGCCGTAATCAGTGATGAAATCGATGCGTTGATTGCCGAGTCGATGAACCGTCGTACCTATATCATGTCGTTAATGGCAATGGTCTTTTTACCGGCGACTTTCCTTACCGGTCTATTTGGCGTTAACCTTGGCGGGATACCCGGGGGGAGTTGGCATTATGGATTTGCAGTATTCTGTATTCTCCTCGCGGCAATTGCTATTGCGGTAACGCTTTGGTTGAAGAGCCGTAAATGGCTCTAACGGTAGTCGCACTAAAAGGTGATCTGAATCAAAACGCTAGGGAGACCGTTGGGGCATACTTCTTATCGCAGGTGAATGCAACGTCAAGCGATGGGCGTTGTGCTCCACATTGTCTTACATTTTGAATTAAAGCATAGCGTAATTGATTCTCATGACCCCGGCACCTAGGAAACTAGGGCCGGTTTTTTTTACGCATAAAAAAGGGAGGCTTCGGCCTCCCTCAATCATTTAGCTTAGCTCGATAATATCCAGTCGGTCGATAGCCCGCGGCTCATCATCGTTATCTTCCGGTTGCCACCCTGTAGGGGTAGTCGGTAAGGTATCGCGGTCAAAGGCTAAATCACCGCCTTCCACGACAGGACTTCCATGCGTAACCGCCTTAAAATCGAACAATGTCGTATCCGCCATATGAGAAGGCACGATGTTCTGCATTGCACTAAACATGGTTTCGATCCGGCCCGGATAGCGTTTATCCCAATCACGTAACATATCGCCAATCACTTGGCGCTGCAGATTTGGTTGGGAGCCGCATAGATTACAAGGGATAATCGGGAACTGTTTAGCCTCAGAAAAACGAATAATATCTTTCTCGCGGCAGTAAGCGAGAGGGCGAATTACAATGTGTTTACCATCATCGCTCATTAGCTTAGGTGGCATCCCTTTCATTTTACCGCCGTAGAACATATTCAGGAATAATGTTTGAATAATGTCATCGCGGTGATGGCCCAAAGCAATCTTAGTACAGCCTAGTTCGCTGGCGGTACGGTAGAGGATACCGCGACGTAGACGCGAACATAAAGAGCAAGTTGTTTTCCCTTCTGGGATCTTCTCTTTCACGATTGAGTAAGTATCTTCCTCAACGATCTTATATTCAACGCCCAATGATTCAAGGTATTCAGGGAGAATATGGTCCGGGAAGCCAGGTTGCTTCTGATCGAGATTGACAGCAATGAGAGAAAAATTGATTGGCGCACTTTTCTGTAAACTACGCAGAATTTCGAGCAGGGTATAGCTGTCTTTACCGCCGGATAAGCAAACCATAATGCGGTCGCCTTCCTCAATCATAGAAAAATCAGCAATCGCTTCACCGACATTGCGACGTAAGCGTTTTTGTAATTTATTGAAGTTATATTGCTGTTTACCAGTAATTTCGGGATTGAATGACATTAAGCGAGCACCTGAATCAAAAATTCTACGAAAAGTCGTTGGGAAGCGGTTAAACGGGTCGTGGTTTAACGCGCGGCGAAGTCTAGCATATTTCTAAGCCTAACCAGAAGTATTGCGATGAAAGTCTTTAAAAATCTCGTTTAACGGCTAAATGTTAAATTAAATCGTAAAAAGTTATGTATTAGCTCGATTATTCGCGATAACTCTGACATATTTTCAAACTCTTGCCTATCGTCCCTGGAGCTTACCGAATGAAAGTTGTTTCCTCACTGATTGCGGGTACCGTAATGTTACTGGCAGGCTGCTCGAGCCACCAGCCTACAGAGCCTGAACAGCAAGCAACCGCTGCACATATTCAGCCAGTACATATGTCCGCTATCGCCTCAGATAACTGTGCTATGGCTGGTGGGTCTCTTGCTTATACCCGTCAGCTTGATGGGAGTCGCGTGGGGATGTGCCAATTAGTCAACGGTAAGCGTTGCAGTGAAACGGCACTCATGAGCGGTAATTGCGCACGCTAAGATTCACTCTTCGCGTGCAGGGTTTTATCGCACTGCGTTGTCGCATGATTGCCCAGAGAATATCTGCGAGAGATTCGTCAGCGTTGTCAGGGCAATACTCGAGAGGGCTTCTTGGGTCAGGAAAGCTTGATGCCCAGTGAATAAGACATTATGGCACGCTGAGAGGCGTCCAAAAATATCATCTTGAATGATTTCGTTGGATTTATCTTCAAAAAAGAGCTCCCGCTCATTCTCATACACATCCATTCCTAACGCACCAACTTTGCCTTCTTTTAATGCTTCGATTGCAGCGGAAGAATCAATTAAACCGCCGCGACTGGTATTAATGATCATTACCCCTCTTTTCATTTTTTCGAAGGCACAAGCATTCAAAAGATGATGATTGTCGGATGTCATCGGACAATGGAGTGAAATAATGTCTGAGCGTTCAAGTAATTCCTCTAACGACGTGTAGGTAGTACCACAGGCTTCTGCTTCAACACTGGGGTAGGGATCTGTTGCCAGTAGCTCCATACCGAAACCCCGTAAAATACGTAAAGTGGCAAGGCCTATCTTGCCGGTGCCGATAATTCCTACCGTTTTACCGAACATATTAAAACCGGTTAGCCCCTCGAGTGAAAAGTTACCTTCTCGAGTGCGTTGATAAGCGCGATGTATTCGACGGTTAAGACACATCATCATACCAATAGTATGCTCTGCGACTGCTTCAGGGGAATAAGCGGGTACACGTACAACATCGATCCCCAATTGGTGTGCGCTTGGTAAGTCGATATTATCAAATCCAGCACAGCGTAGCGCGACCACACGAATACCGAGACGATGCAATTCCGCTAAAATAGGTCCATCGCATTCATCGTTAACAAAAAGACAGACAGCTTGATGGCCTACTGCGTTTTTAGCTGTTTCCGCAGTCAGTCGAAAGTCAAAAAAACTGAAAGTATAATCGAACTGTTTATTCACCTCATTGAGTACTGCTTGGTCATAGCTCTTCGTACTATAAACCGCAATTTTCATAGTTTTTTCTCCAATAGAGACCGGTGATGTTATACTGCGAGCGGCATGATTATATTTTGCGCTACATCATAATACTGAGCGTAAATTAGTAAAAAGAATTAAAGAGTTAATGGGATTTGTTAAAAGCGTTATAAGGGATAAGGAAATATGTCGTTAGCGTTACGCTATATCTTATTTGCTGTAGCAATAGTCATCATAAGCCTTGTAGGAATTGGGCTAACCATTAATCAATGGTCGACTTTGGTCGTACAACATTTTCTACCCGCAGGGGTAACGATTGAAAGACAAAGTCATTTTTCATTATCGCTATCCCAACTTACCTTACCTTCCTTTACTCTACACGTACAGGGATGCCAACTCGCTGAGGCCTCAACCCCCCGTGTTGCTTTAAGCCGTTATCCGTTAAAGATAACCGTGGGTAAATTGACCCTTAATAGTGATTGCTTTAAACAGTGGCCCTCTGCATCAAACTCTGAAAGTAAACCGTTAAGTCTTCACCAGCTACAACAGCAGATTCCTGGAATAGATGTTGATATTGCTTCATTAATTATTGTGCCTTGGCAAACCTATCAGGGCGCACTACATTTCTCATCATCCGGTGCCCATCAACAATTGGCTTATCATGGTGAAACGCTTAGTGTTGATGCTGAGCTGACTGGCCAAATGCTCAATCTCAAAAAGGTTACCTTCGCGCATCCACTAATGACTCAGCCCTTAAATCTTACAGGAAAAGTTAAACTCGCCGATGGGATAATCACTATTCCTGATGAGGCGAATTTACAAGGTAAGTTGGTCTTAGGGAGCTATCCTCACCCCCTTGATGTGACAGTGTCACGTAATTCGCAGCAAGGGGAAGTGCTAATCAAAGACTCATCGGTCGAGCAACCTTTATTGAACGCACCTTTCTCGATAACGTCTGATGAGTTTCGAATTGATAAAGGGACCTGGTCTTGGCCAGTACCTCAACAAAACCTTAGCGGCTTTTTCTCACTCTCTGCTCAACATTGGCAACAAGGCTTTGAACAGACGTTACTTACAGGGCGTGTCAACGTACTTACCCAAGGACGAGGGGGTAAAGGAAATGTTGTCTTGACCTTGGGGCCAGGCAACTTATCGCTATCAGATAATCACTTTCCATTACGCTTAACCGGTACCGCAAAGCTACAAGATCTACAATTTTATGCGGGACTTCCGGCAGCACTGACGGGAGCATTGCTCGACCCGGCGATTCATTTTCAACCCAAAGCGTTACTATTGATGCGCGGTGAAATTCTTCCGGGTTGGGAAGTTGATGAAGCACGATGGCCTATAGCAGGCGTACGTCTGACTCAACAAGGTTTCAGTGGCCTATTACAAGCTAACTTCATGGTTAGAAATGAACGAAGTAGTTTTTACCTCCTACACCTTGCGGGTATGGCTGATCATTTTTTACCGGATAAGGGCCGATGGGATTGGCGTTACTGGGGTAAAGGCATGATATTGCCACTTACCGCGAATTGGGACGTGCAAGGGCGAGGATTCTGGCATAACGAAGAGATTACGTTGACCTCTTTATCGACTGGCTTCGATCAAATTCGTTATGGCAGCATGTTGATGCAAAAACCGCGTATGACCCTGAAAGCTCCAGCACATTGGATCACTCAACAGGATAAACCGCAGTTTACCGGTCAATTTACAATCACTGCTGATCACACTTTCTTCGGAGAGACAAGCCAGTTACCTACCGCGCAACTTGATGTGAAGGTCGATGGGACGACTCCCAATCAATTCGGTTTTAAGGGGCAATTACTAGCCAACCCAGTCGGACCTGTGCGAGTCATTGGCCGTAGAGATGATAACCGCTGGTTAGGGCGAGCATGGTGGCCTGAACAGCCGCTTTCAGTCTTTCAGTCTCTAGCTGGCCCAACCAAAAGTGTTGCGCTGCGCTCAGGAAATATACGCGCCCAAGCTGCTTTTTCTTTAACAGAAAAGGATGGCTTCCAAGCAGGTGGGCACTGGGTGGTGAAGGATGGCAACATCTGGCTACCAAACTACCAGTTTAACGGTGTGAATTTTTCATTACCTTTTCGCTTTAGTGACCACCGCTGGCATTTTGGATTACGTGAACCGGTAGCCTTATCCGTAGAGACCATTGATAATAAATTCCCAATGAGTCATCTAAGCCTAAAGTTGAAAGGGAGTTGGCCTTGGGATGAACAGAATCCGTTAACCCTTGATGATGCTTCGCTGGATATTTTTGGTGGCACGCTTTCCATGAATCAATTGCGCTTACCCCAGCATAAAAGCGCATTGTTAGAAATTAAACATCTGGGAATGAGTGAGCTAGTTACGGCTATTCATCCAAAACAAATCGCGATGTCGGGGAAAATTAGTGGCAAGCTACCTTTCTGGGTCGAAAATTCGCCATGGCTAATTGAAAATGGTTGGATTAAAGATGATAAAGGCTTAACGCTGCGGGTTGATAAAGACTTGTTAGATCAAATTTTAAAAAATAACCTTGCTGCGGGAGCGGCGATTGATTGGTTACGTTATATGGAAATTTCTAAGTCCTATGCCACGGTCAATGTGAGTGCCAAAGGGGATATGGTGATGAAATCGCAGATCCATGGTACGAGTCGTTTTGATGATAAAAGACAGCGCGTTAACCTCAATTATCAACATACCGAAAATATCTTTATGCTATGGCGTAGTTTGAGCTATGGCGATAATTTACAGTCGTGGTTAGAGGAGCAAACTCGACTGCCTGCAAATAAGGAAAATGCACAATGAGATTAGGCTTCATTGCACTGCTTGGCGTCTCGACCCTATTAGTGGGTTGTATCCCGAAAATTGAAGTGGCGGCACCTAAAGAGCCCATTACGATTAATATGAATGTTAAGGTTGACCACGACATCACGATAAAAGCTGATCCAGAGGTGGAGCGACTTCTTAAGCAGCGACAAGCAGAAAAAACGCCTGAAAAAATGCAAGCCCCCGGTCAGTCCACAACAAAAAGCGCCAATTAAGGCGCTTCGTATTGGGAAATGACCAAATTACACTAGCTGTTTAATTTCGGCTTTAGCTTCCTCAATCGCTTTAGTCGCAACCTCAGGACCATAAGCAATCCCTTCAGCTAAGATAGTCTTCACATCGGTAATACCAATGAAGCCTAGGAATAATGAGAGATAAGGGGTCACTAAATCGGTTGGCGTATCTTTGTGAATACCGCCGCGAGTGGAGAGTACGACGGCTTTTTTGCCAGTGACTAATCCTTCAGGGCCGGTCTCCGTATAACGGAAAGTCACGCCAGCACGAGCAATCAAATCAAAATAGGTCTTTAATTGCGTTGAAATATTGAAGTTATACATCGGCGCAGCGAATACGATGATGTCATGAGCTTGTAATTCGGTAATTAACTCATCAGAAAGGGCTAGCGCCTGTTGTTGACGTTCACTCAGTGGCGCATCGCTTGGGCGTAAGGCACCTACTAATTCACCATCGAGCACGGGAATAGGGTTCGCCGCTAAATCACGAACTGTGACACTGTCACCTTTAGCGATCGCGGTTTCCGCATAATAATCGGCTAAGAGAGATGATTGTGAATAGTCTGCGAGGATACTGGACTTAAGGACTAATACTTTGCTCATGATATTTCCTTGTGAAACGGTTAGTTATCACCACTATAGGGGGAAAGGTAGAGAGAAAAAAGCTAATCTTTTCGATGCCTATCTTCAAAATTTCTGAATAAAACTCTGCACCGATAACGTCCGTCTCACCGCCGTTACCGCCTGCCGTTTAGCTCATATTTATGCTATAATCCGAACAATTGAGGCTTTTATTGCCTGACACCAAATTGAAACCCTAAGTTGCTTACTTTTCAAGGTAATACCGTTCTATGTCTAAAACTGAATCGACGACTCTTTCCTCTCTCTGGACTCGCAGCGAGCAGGTTTCATTTCGTGATCGTCAGCATTTGCGTCGGCGATTGAGGGGTATCGATAAGATTACTCGACCTGATTCTCAACAGGCAGTGATTGAAAAAATTGAGCAAGAACTCATTGCGGCTGAGCAGCGAATGGTGAGCCATGATGCCAGCCGTCCAGCTACTATTCATTTTCCCGACAATCTTCCGGTTAGCCAAAAACAACAGGCGATTGCTGAAGCGATCTCTCATCATCAAGTCGTGATTATTGCAGGCGAAACCGGATCAGGAAAAACGACACAGATCCCGAAAATCTGTCTGGCACTTGGGCGCGGACGCCAAGGCCTTATTGGCCACACACAGCCACGTCGTTTAGCGGCACGTACGGTGGCGAACCGTATTGCTGAAGAGCTTGGCACTTCCTTAGGGGGAGTCGTTGGCTACCGAGTTCGTTTTACCGACCAAATTTCGGATCAGACACATATCAAATTGATGACAGACGGTATTTTACTGGCCGAAATTCAACAAGATAAACGGTTGCTACAGTACGATACCATCATTATCGATGAAGCCCATGAACGTAGTCTAAATATCGATTTTTTATTAGGTTATTTACGAGAGCTATTGCCTAAACGTCCTGATTTAAAAGTGATTATTACTTCAGCGACGATTGACCCAGAGCGCTTTTCCAAACATTTTGATGATGCGCCAATCATTGAAGTCTCGGGTCGTACCTATCCTGTCGATATCCGCTACCGGCCGGTGAGTGCGGAAAGTAGCGAAGGGGACCGCGACCAACTGCAAGCCATTTTCGATGCGGTGGATGAGCTCTATCGTGAGCCACCAGGCGATATTCTTATTTTTATGAGCGGAGAGCGAGAGATCCGCGATACCGCTGATGCGCTATCGCGCCAAGGATTGCCCCATACTGAGGTTTTACCGCTCTACGCCCGCTTATCCAATAGTGAACAAAACCGAGTATTTCAAACTCATACCGGACGTCGTATCGTTTTAGCAACAAATGTAGCCGAAACCTCACTCACCGTTCCGGGCATTAAGTACGTGATTGATCCTGGTACTGCACGAATCAGTCGTTACAGTTACCGAACCAAAGTCCAACGGCTACCGATCGAGCCTATATCTCAAGCTTCTGCTAACCAACGGGCTGGGCGCTGTGGTCGGGTCTCCGAGGGAATTTGTATCCGTTTATACTCGGAAGATGATTATCTTTCACGTCCTGAATTTACAGACCCTGAAATATTACGGACTAATTTAGCCTCTGTTATTTTACAAATGACAGCGCTCGGTTTAGGCAATATCCAACACTTTCCTTTTGTTGAAAAACCCGATAATCGTAATATTCAAGATGGCGTGCGCCTATTAGAAGAGCTAGGTGCTGTTGAAAATTCGTCGCAGAGTGTACAAAAACTCACAGCGTCTGGGCGCCAGTTAGCGCAATTACCCATCGACCCTCGTTTAGCCAAAATGGTGCTTTCGGCACAACAATTTGGATGTGTACGGGAAGCGATGATCATCACCGCCGCGCTTTCTATCCAAGATCCTAGGGAGCGGCCTGCAGACCGTAAACAGGCCTCTGATGAGAAACATCGCCGATTTGCCGATAAAGAGTCGGATTTTTTGGCGTGGGTAAATTTATGGGATTACGTTCAAGCGCAACAGAAAGCACTCACCGGCAACCAATTTCGCCGACAATGTAAAAGCGATTATCTTAACTATTTACGAATTCGTGAATGGCAAGATATCTACACGCAACTACGGCAAGTGGTTCGCGAGCTCGGGTTTTCTCTGAATAGTGAGCCGGCTCCCTACCGTGAGCTGCACAGTGCCCTTTTAAGTGGGCTATTATCCCGGGTTGGTCAGAAAGAGGTCGAAAAGGGCGAATTTATGGGCTCACGCCAAACCCGCTTCCATCTTTTCCCGGCCTCGAGTTTATTTAAAAAACCACCCAAGTGGGTGATGGTAGCTGAACTGGTGGAAACCAGCAAACTGTGGGGAAGAATCGCCGCTAAGATTGATCCTGAGTGGATTGAACCGCTTGCGGGTCATTTGGTGAAGCACAGTTACAGTGAACCTCATTGGGAAAAGAAACAAGGCGCTGTCTCAGCTTTCGAAAAAGTCACGTTATATGGTTTAGCGATTGTTTCGCAACGTAAAGTCAATTATAGCAAAATCGATCCGGTGATCTGTCGTGAACTTTTCATTCGTCACGCCTTGGTTGAGGGGGAGTGGCAAACTAGCCATCGTTTCTTTACTCATAACCAAAAGTTGCGTTTAGAAGTTGAGGATCTTGAGCATAAATCACGTCGACGAGACATCTTAGTCGATGATGAAACGTTATTTGCGTTCTACGAACAGCGGGTTCCGGCCGATATTGTCTCGGTTCGTCACTTTGATAAGTGGTGGAAAACGGCTTTTCGACAAGACCCGCATCAACTCGATTTTGATAAAACGATGTTGGTACGCGAAGGGGCGGGAAACATTGATGCGAACGACTATCCGAATAGCTGGCGACAAGGTAACGTGCAATTACCACTCACTTATCAATTTGAACCAGGTAAAGATGCTGATGGGGTGACAGTCCATATCCCGTTGCCGCTACTCAATCAGATCACTGAACAAGGCTTTGATTGGCAAATTCCAGGATTACGTAAAAGCTTGATCGTGGCGTTAATCAAATCATTACCCAAGCCAATACGGCGTAATTTCGTTCCCGCACCAGACTATGCTGATGCCTTTTTGGGCCGGGTAACGGACCTAAGCTTACCGCTACTCGAATGCTTGGAGCGTGAATTCCGGCGAATGAGTGGCGTCACTATTGAACGTGATGCGTGGCAAGTAGAGCAGGTTCCAGAACATCTTAAAATGACGTTCCGAGTTGTCGATGGGAATAAGAAAATCCTACAAGAGAGTAAGTCTCTAGCGGATCTCCAGCTGCAATTGAAAGGTAAGGTGCGTGAAACACTTTCTAAGGTCGCCGATGTAGGCCTAGAAAAGCAAGGCGTTACGGAGTGGAACTTTGGCGAATTGCCTCAAACGTTTAGCCGTAAGCAAGCAGGTTTTACCTTGAAGGCGTGGCCAGCGCTGGTTGACGAGAAGCAGAGTGTCGCCATTAAGTTATTCGACACCGAAGCGGAACAACAACAGGCTATGTGGCAGGGACAACGGCGGTTATTACTCCTCAATATTCCTTCGCCAATTAAATATCTGCATGAGAAGCTTCCTAACAAAGCGAAGCTTGGACTCTATTTTAATCCTTATGGTCAAGTCCTACAGTTAATCGATGATTGTATACACTGTGGGATCGATAAGATTATGGCAGAGCAAGGAGGGCTGGTGTGGGATGAGCAGCACTTCGAGGCGTTACGTGAAAAAGTTAAAGCCGAATTAAACCAGACCGTGGTGGAGATTGCCCAGCAAGTTGAGCAGATCCTATCTACCGTGTTTGCGATTAATAAGCGACTTAAAGGGCGTGTCGATATGGCCTTAGCCTTAGCGCTGAGCGATATTAAGGCGCAGTTATCACACTTGGTCTATCCTGGCTTCGTAACGCAAAATGGCTGGGAAAAACTTTCCGATACCTTAAGGTACTTACAGGCCATTGAACGTCGCTTAGATAAACTTCCTGTTGATCCGCACAGTGATCGCGCAAGAATGTTACGGATACAGCAGGTCGAGCAAGCTGTTCAACGTTACCGCAATAAATTGCCTAAGGCTGAACAGCACAACGATACTGTCATGGCGGCTCGCTGGATGGTAGAAGAGTTAAGGGTGAGTCTCTTTGCTCAGCAATTAGGAACACCCTATCCGGTATCAGAAAAGCGAATTACGCAATTACTTGAAGAGACGCCGAGCTGATACTCGGCAAGGCTTACTGAACAGCATTGGTCAGCGTCGATATTTTGCCATTAAAAGAGCTTACTGCAATGGCACGATTATCGGCGCGATAACGATCTTTAGCTGAAGGCGCTGAGCTCTGCACACCAATAATTTGCCACTGGTTATCACGATTTATCATCAACGGTGAACCACTATCTCCGGGTAGCGTGTCACATTGATGCGAAAGTACAGCCGTTTGTGACCAGCCAGTGACCTTACAGCCAATATGGGCAAAAAGATTATCTAGATTATCTGCTGGATAACCCGCTTGTGTAACTTGGTTATTCACAGAATTTAACGCTGATATCAATTTTTCTCTATCACCATCGAAAAGCGGAATAGGTGTAATGGCAGAAGGAGGATTATGTAGGATGACGACTGCGTAATCAGAGGGGGCGGCTTTAGCCGGCACAATCCAACCATCACCTGACGCCTTCAATTTTCCGGCTAAACCCGGGGCAACTTTGGCATCTATGTCATGCAATTCGTACACCCAGCCTTTTTTTGTCGTAATAAAACGCAAAGCCACTGGAGGATCAAATTTACCTGGTGGGGCGAGTAAGCAGTGTCCAGCCGTTAAGGCGATGTGGGGAGAAATTAGGGTAGCGGTACAGAGATTACCACTTTCTGTTTCTAATTGTCCGATTGCATCCCAAGGATGATTCTGAGGTTTATCAATCTCTACACGATGATCTTTGCCGAAAAAGAGGGTTTTAATCTGTGCTGCACTAGGAGTATCGTCATCTGCATAGGCTTGAAAATGACAGCAGAACAGGGCAAAAAAACACAATCTTTTGAAGCGCATAATGTTCTCAATAGCAGCGTAGAAATTTATAGCGACACTATAGACGTATCAACTAAGAAAAGGGAAGGTAATTGTCACAGAGTGGAAGATGTTAGATGAAACAACATGCAGCCATAATGCCGCAAACAATAACGGTTAGAAGAATTATTTCATAACGGTAGCGGCGCATCATGGACAAACTCCCGTAAAGAAACACCCGGCATAACCGGGTGTTTAAACACTTTAACGCTAGTAACGCTTAGGATTCACTTATTTTTTAGTGGTTTTCTTAGCGTGGTGTTTTTTAGCTGCTTGAGCTTTTTGCGCTGCAGCAGGTTTTACTTTCTTAGCGTGGTGCTTTTTAGCTGCTTGAGCTTTTTGCGCTGCAGCAGGTTTTGCTTTCTTAGCGTGGTGCTTTTTAGCTGCTTGTGCTTTTTGCGCTGCAGCAGGTTTTGCTTTCTTAGCGTGGTGTTTTTTAGCTGCTTGCGCTTTTTGCTCTGCAGCAGGTTTTGCTTTCTTAGCGTGGTGCTTTTTAGCTGCTTGCGCTTTTTGTTCTGCAGCAGGTTTTGCTTTCTTAGCATGATGCTTTTTAGCATGGTGCTTAGCAGGTGCTGCAGTAGTTGTAGTCTTAGCAGCTGAAGCTGCTGGGGTAGCTGTAGTGTCTGCAGCGAAAGCTGCTGAAGAGATACCCATAGCCGCGGCAACTACCAGTGCGAAAAGCTTTTTCATTTGAATTTCCTCAATATCACATTATCGGATA
>Ga0157363_1000150_pt1 | contig 52601 bp, 47 predicted proteins | sample AttsexASBM1_FD_111477 | JGI IMG/M metagenome (GOLD analysis project Ga0157363, IMG submission 111477) | Fungus gardens microbial communities from leaf cutter ant in Ribeirão Preto, State of São Paulo, Brazil - Atta sexdens ASBM1 | ecosystem: Host-associated > Fungi > Mycelium > Unclassified ... | reverse complement strand
TATCGCCAGAGAAGTGGATTTTCCGGAGGATCGCGTGTTAAATGTCACGCCGCGTCGCCTGCTCGATTTTCTGGCACTGCGCACGGGCAAGACGATCCCCGAGCTGGCGGACTTTTAATTTTTTTTCCTTCAAGGAATTCTGACTCATGAATGAGTTTTCCATTCTGTGCCGCATTATCGGCTCGCTGTTTAACCGCCATCCGCAGGATCCCCTGCTGGCACCGCTGTTTACGCTGATTCGCGAAGGCAAACTGGCGGCGCAGTGGCCGCTGGAGCAGGATGCGCTGTTGAAACGGTTACAGCAGAGCAGCGATCCGCAGGCACTGACTGCCGACTATGAGGCGCTGTTTGTTGGCGAATCATGTAACGTTTCGCCCTTTGCCTCACACTGGCCGGAAGGAAAGCCGGAGTCCGAGATCCGCGCCTTTTTAACCTCGCGCGGTATGCCGCTGGGTGAAGCACCGACGGACCATTTTGGCGCGCTGTTGCTGGCGGCGTCATGGCTGGAAGATCAGTCTGCGGCAGACGAAAGCGCCGCTCAACTGGCGCTGTTTGATACGTTTCTGATGCCGTGGTGCGGCGCATTCCTGGGCAAAGTCGAGGCGCATGCCACTACCGCCTTTTACCGCACCCTGGCCGAGCTGAGCCGTGAAGCGATTCAGGCCATGTACGATGAGCTGGTGGAAAGCGCCAGCGAGCAGGGCGACGACGCCTGATTTACCACGTCGCCGGATGGCTGCCGGGTGGGCAGCCGGGCGTGGCACACTTCAGGGCGGTGCCGGGCAGCCATGCGGCGGAGTGCAGACGCACGCCGATTCCCCACGGTGTAAGTTCCAGGCTGGGCTGATTGTCGCTGTGCTGCGGGATGATCCCCGAATGGGCCATGTCGCTGGCGTAACGGTGCTGCTCCAGCAGCCAGGCGGTGCGCGCCAGCGACAGGCGCGTCTGACTTCCGCTGCCTTCATGAAGGCGCTGACGCAGACCGGCCAGCACGGCCGCCGCTATCAGGTAACCCGTGGCATGATCCAGCGCCTGAACCGGCAGAGGCACCGGTGCAGTATGTTGCTTCCAGCGCATGCCCTGTTCGGCAATACCGCAACCCATCTGCACCAGACTGTCGAAACCGCGCCGGTTGCGCCAGGGGCCCTGCCAGCCCCAGGCATTCAGGCCCACGTCCACCAGACCGGGACACAGACTTTGCAGCGATTCCGCATCAAATCCCAGCTTTTCCAGCGCATCGGCACGGTAACCGTGCACAAGCACATCGGCCTGTTTCAGCAACCAGATAAACTGCGCACGGTCAGCGGGCTGTTTCAGGTCCAGCACGGCGCGGCGCTTGCCGCAGGCAAGCTCTTCATCCGCGCCCGGCTCCTGCCAGCCGGGTGGATCGATACGCAACACATTTGCCCCCAGGCTGGCGAGAAAGCGCGTGGCCACCGGGCCCGCGATGATGCGCGTCAGATCCAGCACCCTGATGCCCAGTAACGGACGCGCGTCGGGCAACGCCCAGTCGACCGCAGGGCCCTCGGTCATGGTCTGCCGGGCAAACAACGGTTCATGTATGACGGCCAGTCCCTGCGGGTGCTGTCGCCAGGCTTCAGCACTGCGCATTTCGGCAGCGCAACCGCCAGCGTCAATCACGGCCTGCTCCAGCTCGGAGGCCTGCCACTGCGCCACTTCCCGCGCCAGCGCATCCCGATCCGGATGCTGACCCAGCACGCTCTCCATCGCCAGGCGATGGTGGGGCGCATTGGTATGCAGACGGATCCAGCCGTTGCGGCAGGCGTAATCGCCCGCAAAGGCATCCCACAGTGCGGGTGCAGGGCGGTTAAGCGGCATAAAACTGTGCTGGAACCAGCGTGAGGCAAGGCGGACATTGATCTGTGCACGGACAGGACGATTGAGTAAATCAGCGATGCCCTGCGTCGCTAATCCCAGACTGGTGGCCGCCAGTTCACTGACGGCATAGGCGGAGGAAAAGGCCGCGTGATCGGTGAAAACGGGCAGCGCGTGTGGCGCAGGGTTGCCATGCAATCCCTGCCACATCTGCTGCCAGAGTGCGTTGGCCAGATGATTCATGCTACAGGCTCCTGAAGCGGACGATTCCTGAAGCATAGCATGTGCCTTTAACGACGTCGTAAGCGCGGAAACCGGGCGTGCATGCGCAGATTACGCAGGTTGATTACCGCAATGGTAGTGCCGAGGATCACCAGCGAGGCACCAATAATTTTGAAACTGTTCAGGCTGTCGCCCAGCACCACAATGCCCATGATCACTGCCAGCACCGGTGTCAGCAGGGAGTAGGGCATAATCAGGTTAACGTTGTATTTCTTCAGCAGTGAATACCACAAGGTATAGGCGACTACCGAAGAGGCAATCGCACTGTAGAGAATGGCAAACCAGCCGCGCCAGCCCGCATGTTGCAGGGCATAAAGCTGATGTGATTCGGACATATAGCTGGCCGCGCCGACAATGGGCAACGCCAGAAACGCGATCCAGCCCGTCATGGTCAGCGGCTTAATCGGGGGCGATTTTTTCACAATCAGATTGCTCACCGCCCAGCCCGTGGCGCTGCACAGCAGGATACAGAGCACCCACCAGGCGGGGATCGTCGGGCTGCCGGACAGCACCACTACACCGCTCAGCGAAATCATAATGCCGATAAGCTGGATAAGCCGCAGCTTCTCTTTCAGGAATACCATCGCCAGCAGCATCGCAATCGGCGTGCCCAGTTGCACCACAATCGCTCCTGTTCCGGCATCGGTATAACGCATGCCGAGAAACAGCAGCGAGAAGTGCATAAAGCCAAACGTAAAGGCCAGCAGTAACAGCCAGGGAAACTGTTGACGGTTAATCCGGCAAAACGGTACCAGGACAATCGCCACGACGAAAAACCGCATCCAGGTCAGGAACAGGGGCGGTAAATCCACTAAGCCCCATTTCACCGCCACGTTATTAAAGGCCCAGATGGACACGACCATCAGAACCGTAAAGAAATGCCGCACTGCCACAATGTCATCCTTTGAAAAAACACGTTACCCGATAATCATGGCATGAACCCGCGCGGTTAAGACAATGATTAACGTTTTTTTTATTTAGTTAACTCTAAAAATTCATAAGACTTTTACAACAGTTGCTGTCAGACTGATTTTCCGAAACGTTAACGCCTGTGAGGATCCGATTCGGTATGACTTATGCACCTGCCTTGCCGCTTGCCCTGATTCAGTTAGATGTTCCTCCTGCCAGTGTGGTCGAAAAAATCGGTGAACAACCGGTCTGGTTTATTGATGCTCTGAATTTACAGCCTGAAGATTACCTTATCGTCCGTCCGCATCTGGGTGAGCCGTTGCCACAGTTTACTGAAATCTCCGGCGCGGTATTAAGCGGTTCGTGGGCAATGGTGACTGACCATGAGGAGTGGAGCGAACGCACCGCCGCCTGGGTTCGCGCGGGGATGGACGCGCAGTTGCCACTACTGGGCGTGTGCTACGGCCATCAGCTCATGGCGTATGCGCTGGGAGGTAAAGTCGCGGACAACCCTCATGGCTGGGAACGGGGATTACTGGCGCTGAACACGACGACCGCGGCGAAGCACGATCCCCTGCTTGCGACCCTGCCGGAACACTTCGAGGCCTGGCTTTCTCATCGTCAGTCGGTGGTGATACCGCCGCCGCAGTCGACGATTCTGGCACAGTCAGAAAAAGATCCCTGCCAGGTATTGCGTTATTCGCCGAATGCGCTGTCCATGCAGTTCCATCCCGAATTTGATCGCCAGATTATGGATGCCTGTCTGCCCGACGATGTAGACAGCGATGGTGCCGAACTGCAGGGGGCGGACTGGGCACGCAGCATTTTAACCCATTTCTGGCTGCAAACGCGCCCGGCGGTCGACAGCGCTCAGGGCGCATAGTGACGGGCGCAGCGGTAAACCCAGGCGGGCGGCACGTTTTTTAAAACCCGCTGACGTTCCCAGGTAAAGTAACGGGACAAATCGGGCTGGGTCAGGGATGTGTACTGAAACTGTACAAAGACGCCGTTGGGGCCCAGCGCGTGGAAAACCGCCTGTAAAATCGCCTCGCGCAGTTCCGGCGACAGCGACAGAAGCGGAAGGCCAGAAAAAATAGCGTCATAGCTGCCGTTCAGGTACTCCGCCGAGCAGGTGCGTACCGTCATGCGTTCATCATCCAGCGCGTTAAGCTTTTGTGCCAGCGCGCTGCTGATTTCAAATACGTCCAGTGTGGCCTCAGGTGCCATCTTTGCCAGCAGGCGACGCGTCAGCACACCATCACCTGCGCCTAACTCAGCGATCCGGAATTGATGACGCCAGTCGACCGCTTCCACCATAGTGCGACACAGCACTTCGGAAGACGGCGTGATGCTGCCCATCTTGCGCGGATTGCGGATGAACTGGTGGACGAAATCTGCTTTTGCGCGCATTAACGTGAAAGCCGAAGCCAACATGCTGACCTACCTCCAGAGTGAACATATCCTCATATTGACCTCATTCGCGCCGAAAGTTTCCAGTTAACAGGCGAAGCGGTAAAAAGTCGGAATTATCTGTAGTGGCTCTGGCGGGTATTTCCTTTGCCGCGGTCACAGTTTAGGGACAACAAACCTGTCAGGCTGGCGCTGATCGAATATGTTAACAACAAGTTTCATAGTTGTTTCACATCACACAGCGTAAGGAGATCCAGCATGCGTTATGCCGCTCCAGGAGAACAGGGTTCTCTCATCACTTTGCAGAAGCACTACGGCAATTTCATCAACGGCGAGTTTGTCGCCCCGGTAAACGGTAACTATTTTACCAATACGTCCCCCGTTAACGGCTCAGCCGCGGGCGAGTTTCCCCGATCGGACAAGGCCGATGTCGATAAGGCCGTGGCGGCGGCGGCCGCCGCCGCTGACGCATGGGGCAAAACCTCACCTCAGCAACGTGCGCTGGTACTGTTAAAAATTGCTGACCGCCTGGAAGAAAATCTGGAATACATGGCGGTCAATGAAACCTGGGATAACGGTAAGCCGGTGCGGGAAACGCTGGCTGCGGATATGCCGCTGGCGGTGGATCATTTCCGTTATTTCGCCGGTTGCGTCAGGGCGCAGGAGGGCAGCGCAGCTGAAATCGACGAGTTTACCGCCGCCTATCACTTCCACGAGCCACTGGGCGTGGTGGCGCAGATTATTCCGTGGAACTTCCCGCTGCTGATGGCGGCCTGGAAGCTGGCACCGGCACTGGGTGCGGGCAACTGCGTGGTGCTTAAACCGGCAGAACAAACGCCGCTGTCGATCACGCTGTTTGTTGAACTGATTCAAGATCTGCTGCCGCCCGGTGTGGTGAACGTGGTTCACGGCTACGGAAAAGAAGCCGGTGAGGCGCTGGCCTCGCATCCCGGTATTGCCAAGGTGGCCTTTACCGGATCGACGGCGACGGGCGGACACATTCTGGAGCTGGCGGCGAAAAGCCTGATCCCGTCCACCGTTGAGCTGGGCGGTAAATCACCTAACATCTTCTTCGAAGACATTATGCAGGCCGAAGAGAGCTTCATTGAAAAAGCGGCAGAGGGCGTAGTGCTGGGCTTCCTGAATCAGGGCGAAGTCTGTACCTGCCCGTCGCGCGCGCTGGTGCAGGAATCCATCTATGAGCCATTTATGGCGGCGGTGCTTAAACGTATCAAAACCATCAGACGCGGCGATCCGCTGGATACGGAGACCATGGTCGGTGCTCAGGCGTCACAGCAGCAGTTCGACAAAATACTCTCGTATCTGGAGATTGCCCGTCAGGAAGGGGCCGAAATCCTCACCGGCGGCGGCGTTGAAAAGCTCGATGATGCGCTCGCCAGCGGCTACTACATCCAGCCGACGCTGCTGAAAGGCAACAACAGCATGCGCGTCTTCCAGGAGGAGATCTTTGGACCGGTCGTCGGCATCACCACCTTTAAAGACGAGGCAGAAGCCATCGCCATCGCCAATGATTCCATCTATGGGCTGGGCGCGGGCGTCTGGACGCGGGATATCAACCGCGCCTATCGGGTGGGCCGTGCGATCAAAGCCGGTCGCGTCTGGACTAACTGTTACCATCTCTATCCTGCCCATGCCGCCTTTGGCGGGTACAAGAAATCGGGCATTGGTCGTGAAACCCACAAGATGATGCTTGATCACTATCAGCAGACTAAAAACCTGCTGGTGAGTTACAGCATTCAGCCACTTGGCTTCTTCTGACCTGGTGCGGCGTGCCCTGTGCACGCCGCATTTTCCTCTGATTGTTGTCATATAAGCGTAATCTGCTTGTGACAGGGTGATTAGCGGCTATTATCGATCCTTCGCAGTGATCATTTCGTGCCTGTGTTGACTGGATTACCTGCTTCACTATGGATAACTGAACAGAGACGATTTATGCAAAATGCTTACGACTATCTGAACCTGATGGATGAGGTGCTCGACGGACCGGAAGAGAGCATCATCATCGTTAACCTGCCTGAACGGCACAGCGCTTACCCGTCTTGTGCGCAACAACCTGATGCGCCTTTCTCCGCACGCGCACCCCAACAGGCCGCCAGACCGCGTCGGGACGGCGTGTTCTGACAGGACCTTCACGTCGGGTCACGCAGGTTATGTCGGCCAGACGCCGCACTCGTCCGACTTATCTGCGCCCTGGTCAGGCGGTCAGGACACCACCGTCATGCTGACCGCATAACCGGATCGCCCGTTATACAGTCAATTCAACTTATGCCTGCTCAGTCACCCGCCTGCGCCGGTGCACTCACTGGCCTGCACCTGTAACAAAGTGTGACCAAAAACGATACGAAGGCCGGACGCGAAAATTATCTTTTCGTGCCAGTTCTGGGGCAGTATCAATAAGAAAACTTAACCATTCCTAAACCAGCGGCAAAGAGTTCGCACGCGTTGATAACTTCTGCGCCATACCTGTCTTGTGGTTGTCATCAAAATTTACATATCACATAAATAAAATTTAACTTTCCCCGCTATACATTCCTTAGGACAGTGCATGTCGGCGACTTTATCAGCAAGGAACGAGGTAGTGTATTTATGAGTAAATTAACCCGAAGAAGTTTTATGGCTTTTGCGGCGGGCGGCACCGTCGCGCTGGCGGCCGGACAGGTGCACGCGCATGACAGCATCCAGTCTTTTTCCGGCGGGGGCCGCGATCCCGGCCCGCACGATCCGATCCGCGAAGCCGAAAACCCGGATATCGTGAATCCACCGGCGACGGACAGCGGCACGTTACCGAATCTGCGCTTTTCCTTCAGTGACGCGCACGTTCGTAAAAGCAGCGGTGGATGGACCCGCCAGGTCACTCAACGTGAGCTCGGCGTCTCCACCACGATTGCGGGCGTGGATATGCGCCTCAATGCCGGGGGCATTCGTGAGCTGCACTGGCATAAAGAGGGCGAATGGGCCTACATGACCTACGGCAACGCCCGCGTCACGGCGTTTGATACCGACGGCACCTGGTTCGTGGACGATATTGGCGTGGGTGATTTGTGGTATTTCCCGCCGGGCATTCCGCACTCTATTCAGGGCCTGGGGCCGGACGGCTGTGAGTTCCTGCTGGCCTTTGACAACGGTGGATTCGATGAAGACAGCACCTTCCTGCTGTCCGACTGGTTTAAACATATTCCGCCCGAGATCCTGGCGAAAAACTTTAAGGTCCCTGTCTCAACCTTTGCGAAATTACCGTCGCCGCAGGACGAATATATCTTTGCCGCACCGGTGCCCGGCAGCCTGTCATCGGTGCAGGTGCAAGGGGCAACCAAAGCCAAACGCACCTTTACTCACCGTATGCTGGCGCAGGACCCGATCAAAGCGCCAGGCGGCACGGTCCGCATCACCGACTCTTCCACCTTTAAGGTCTCCAAAACCATTGCGGCGGCACTGGTCGAGATCGAACCCGGTGGCTTGCGTGAGCTGCACTGGCATCCAAACAACGATGAGTGGCAATACTATCTGGAAGGCGAAGGACGCATGGGCGTGTTTGGTTCATCCGGCCAGGCCAGAACCTTTGATTACCGGGCCGGAGATGTCGGCTATGTGCCGTTCGCCATGGGGCACTATGTGGAAAACACCGGCAAGGGGCCGCTGCGTTTCCTGGAGCTGTTCAAAAGCGATTATTACGCTGACATTTCACTGAATCAATGGCTGGCCGGTACGCCGCGCGACCTGGTGAAACAACACCTGCAACTGGACGATGCGTTTATGGATGCGCTGTCGTTGCAGAAAAAACCGGTAGTGAAATAGCCAGGCGGGCGCATCCGTCTTCAGGATGCGCCGGTATCCGCACTAAAAATCCGGTTCTGCTGCGGGGATGGCCTGATGAAAAATCATCTGCCAGCCTTGCGTTGCGTGGTACACCCAATGGGACGACCGCCATGCGGCATGGCGGCCATCGGGTCTTGCGGTACGGTAAAGCAACAGGGCGTGATGTGTTCCTGTCTGTATCAGCTGAAAATCGCGGCTGACGATTGCCGGCGCATGCGCTTCAGCTTGTAAGGCCGCAATCGTCTGCGCGCGATTCACCCGCACGCCCGAGCGGGTAATTTCCTGAAATTCAGGATGCAGTCGCTGCGCCAGCCAGGCTGCATCGTAACGTTTTTCCTGATGCAGACTGCATTCCAGCGCCGTCAATGCGGCAAGCAGTGTCTGATAGCGTCCTGTCTCCGTCTCACAGGGGGCGGAGTGATGTATCACTGCCACCTGAGAATCGAGCTGAATCGCGGGATAGTGCTCCTGCATGCCCGCCAGCAGTTCCGCATCGGGCCATTCCTCATCTTTGCCCAGATGCTGCGCGACGGATGACAGCGGCATCATGACAACCCGTTCAACAGTCACAATGACGCTGTCAGCAGGATCTTCGTGGTTGATATAACGCAGCGGGCCGGGCGTAATGGCCTGTTCCTGCCAGCGTATCGTATGGCGTTTGTTGCCCGCCCGCACCGCTGTCATCAGGCGAGGCACAATGTGCAACATTTGCATCACTTCACTCCGTGAGCCCTGGATGGACGTTAACCCTGGCCTGGCTGAGTATCAGGGCGCAAAGCGCGACAGCCAGATTTGGCGGAGTTCCCGGGCCTGCAACGATACTGCCGCCGTCTCACTGCCGTGAAAACCATGAAACGCGCCCGGCCAGACGTGCAACTCCACGGCAACCCCGGCGCGGATTAACCGCTGTGCATAGTCGAGGTTCTCATCCAGAAACAGATCCAGCGTACCCACGCCAATCCAGGCCGGGGGAAGCCCGCGCAGGTCTGTGGCGCGAGCGGGGGCCGCATAAGGCGAAACGGCTTCGCCACCGGGCGCTTCGCCCAGCAGCGCCGACCAGCCGATGCGGTTGTATTCCCGCGTCCAGACAAACTCGCCGGTCACGGGATTGGGGTGGGTTTCGGTGACCGTGCGGTCATCCAGCATCGGGAACATCAGATTCTGAAAGGCCAGCGTGGGGCCATTCCGATCGCGGGTGAACAGCGCCAGTGAGGCTGCCAGCCCGGCACCGGCGCTGTCGCCCATAACACCGATACGTGCCGGATCGATGCCCAGCATCGCGGCTTCATTCACCATCCAGTTCAGCACCTGATAGCTGTCTTCCAGCGATCCCGGAAATACGGTTTCCGGTGACAGCCGATAGTCCACCGAGACCACCACACAGTTATGTCGCCGTGCCGTCGCGCTGGTCAGCGACAGAGACTGCTCCGGGCTGCCAAACAGATGACCGCCGCCATGAAGATGTAATATGCCCATGCGTTTACCGGCGGCCGCACCGGGCGTGATCACACAGACTCTGACCGACGGATGGCCGGGAAACGCGATCAGGTGTTCATCAATGTTCAGCCCCTGGTCGCGGTACGACTGGACCTGCTTAAGCGCAGCATCCTGGCGCTGCTGGCGTAGCGTAATGATTGCGTCAGGCGTGAGTTCCAGCGGCGCGCTGTTAGCGAGCAGGGGACGTAGCTCGGGATCGACGAGATGCAGCGTGTTCAACTTAACCCTCTCTTCAGGTTGATGTGACAGCAACGTGTTTCTGCCAGATATGCATGGCAGCGGCTGAGATCAAAATGACCTGCTGACAGCGACTGCCAGCAGGTCACAGCAATGGCGTTCAACCGGCTTAATGACCCGTGTCTTCGCCATTAGAGGCTATCAGTTTTTTATACCAGTGATAGCTCTTTTTTAAGGTACGTTTCTGCGTGCCATTGCCCATATCGTCCTGATCCACGTAGATAAACCCATAACGTTTAGACATCTGCGCCGTACCTGCGCTCACCACGTCAATCGGTCCCCACCAGGTGTAGCCAAACAGGGGAACGCCATCCGCAATGGCCTCTTTCATTTGCGCGACGTGCTGGCGCAGGTAGTCAATGCGGTAATCGTCATCAATACTGCCATCGGCCTTGACGGTATCCACTGCGCCCAGGCCGTTTTCGGCAATAAAGAGCGGCTTTTGATAGCGATCATACAGCTGATTCAGTGCCAGGCGCAGGCCTTTGGGATCGATTTGCCAACCCCATTCACTGGTTTCCAGGTGTGGATTTCTGATGCCGCCGGTGATCAGGTTGCCCTGCGCGCCGGTGAGTTTTTCAGGATGGGCGCTGACCGTGCTGGACATGTAATAGCTAAAGGATACAAAGTCCACCGGATGTTGCCGCAGGATTTCATCGTCGCCCACGGCTTTAATCAGCTGTACGCCTTTTTCCGCCAGCATTCTTTCTGCATAAGCCGGATAGTAGCCGCGTGCCTGCACATCGCTAAAAAACAACGACACGCGCTGCATCTCTTCGCACGCCTGCACATCATCCGGATGGCAGGTGTGCGGATACAGGATTTGATAGCTGATCATACAGCCCACCTGCGCACCGGGAATAATGGCGTGGCAAGCCTTTGTCGCCAGCGCGCTGGCGACAAACTGATGATGGGCACCCTGGTATTTATCCTGTTCAATATGCGGGTGACCTTCTTCAATTACGCCAATGCTCACGTAAGGGTGATGCTTAACACAGTTGATCTCGTTGAACGTCATCCAGTATTTCACTTTCTTGCGATAGCGCATGAAAACTGTGGTGGCAAAACGCACATAGAAATCTACCAGTTGGCGATTGGGCCAGCCGCCGTAATCCGTCACCAGCGCAAGCGGCATTTCGTAATGTGACAATGACACAATCGGTTCGATCCCGTGAGCGAGCAGGGCATCCAGCACTGCATCATAAAACTGCAGGCCCGCCTCGTTGGGTTCTGCTTCATCGCCGCGTGGAAAGATGCGCGTCCAGGCAATCGACATCCTGAAGCACCTGAATCCCATCCCGGCGAACAGCGCGATATCCTCTTTAAAGCGGGTGTAAAACCCGTTGCCTTTACGTTTGGGATAATATTTTTTGCTCTCCGGATTCTGTGCTTCCGCTACCTGCGCATGGGTCATGCTTAACCACTGATCCAGCCACTGGTCTTGTGGTGTGGATGCGTCAAAGGTGTACACATCCGATACGGACAGCCCTTTACCGCCGACATGCCAGGCGCCCTCAAGCTGATTCGCGGCCGTGGCACCGCCCCACAGAAAACCTTCGGGAAAAGAGGGTGAATACGTCATGCTTTGCTCCTTAAACCGCCGCAGCGGTGAGTGTCAGAAAAGCGTCACGGCAGGCGATATGTCCCCCGGCTTTTACCGGGCGAACCTCGCCATAGCGTTCGCAGTTGGTCACGATTACAATCACGCTCGGATCGATGCCTTCGGCCTCAAGCGCGTTCAGATCGAATGTGATCAGCAGATCGCCGGTGCGGATAAACTGGCCCGGCTGAATATGGCTGGTGAAATGGCGGCCGCCGAGTTTCACGGTATCGATGCCAATGTGGATCAGGATTTCCGCGCCAGTGTCACTTTTCAGCCCCAGCGCGTGGTGGGTTTCAAAGAGCGACTCGACGCGGCCATCAATGGGGGAGCGCAACTTGCCGCCGGTCGGGTAAATCGCCAGCCCTTTGCCAAAAATTTCATCGGCAAAAACCGGATCGGCTAAGGCGCTTAACGGAGTGATCTCACCGCTGACCGGCGCAAAAAGCCTTACTTGGTCCTGCGTATGATGACAGTGTGAGGAGGCTGTATTGTCCACGTTCTTCCGGGTCGCTTCCTCAAAACCCAGTATGACGGTCAGCAGGGCCGCACTGGAAAAGGCAATGACCAGACTCAGCAGTGCTGATAAGAAGGTGGGACCAACCAGGGCGGGAATGCCGGGCAGGCCGCTGAGTGCAAACGCATAGGTTTTTACGCCCATCGCCATCGCAAACGCGCTACCACAGGCACCGCCAAGCAGAGCGGCGGCAAAGGGACGTTTGTAGCGAATGTTGATGCCGTACATCGCAGGCTCGGTGATGCCCATGGCAGCACTGAAGCTGGTGGTAAGCGCCAGCGATTTAAGCTTTTTATCCCGGGCCCGCAGAAAGACGCCAAACGCCGCACCGGCCTGACCAAGGTTGGCCACATAGAAAAGAATTTTAAACGGGTCGAATCCCAGATGGCTGATGTTATGGATCATGACCGGCACCAGCACATAGTGCATGCCGGTAATAATAATCAGCGACAACGTCCCGCCGACCACCACGCCCGCGATAATGCCCATGTTTTCGACCAGCCAGATAATGCCCCCGGTCAGCGCGTTACCGGCAAAAATCCCTAATGGCCCGATAGCGATCAGCGTCACCGGCGTGACGATAAGCAGGCTTAAAAGCGGAACAAACATGGTTTTGAGGGCGGCAGGGATAACGCGGTCAATCAGGCGCTCCACGTAACTCAACAGCCAGATTGATAGCAGGACCGGAATGACTGTCGAAGTATAGTTCACCGTGGGAACGGGTAAACCCAGAAAACGTATCGGCTCACCTGCGGTAAAGAGGGTTTGCAGGGCAGGGTGAAAGAGTGATGCCGCCAGCGCAACAGCGACATAAGGATTGGCACCAAAGCGTTTTGCCGCACTGAACGCCAGCGCCAGCGGCAAAAAATAGAACACGCCATCGCTGATCGCCAGCAGGATCTGGTAGCTCTGGTTTTGTGTCTCCAGCCAGTGAAACGCCACCATTAGCGCCAGAATGCCCTTGAGAATCCCTGCACCCGCTATGGCCGGAATAATCGGTGAGAAGATGCCGGACAACCCTTCAAGCACTGCGGAAACAGGGTTACAGCGCGAAGCAGGGCGGACAGAAGCTTCCTGAAGCGGAAGCTGACTGAGCAGCGCATCGCACAGTGGTTTGACATCATTACCGATGATGAGTTGAAACTGGTCGCCAGAAATATTAACCCCGATCACGCCATCCAGTGCTTCAAGCGCGTGACGGTCGGCTTTACTGTTATCTCTTAGTAAAAAACGCAGGCGGGTAATGCAGTGAAATAAAGACTGTACGTTATCTTTTCCGCCTATCAGGGGAATAATTTGCTGTGCGGTGTCCTGATAATTCATAAATCCCTCCAGACTGAAGTCGATATGACGTCATCCACAATGACCGGCATAAACCGGGTGGCATATTTTCTGGGGTTTGCCTGATTAAACAGTCACAAGCCGGTAAAGCAATTCAGTAATGCATTATGGGGTGTCAACATCATGCGCACTGCGCTGCACGATGTTTTCAATGTGTACCGTTAGATAGAGTTTTTCTGAGTGACTCATACTGTGGTGATAATGTTTTTTTACGAAGGTGCTGATGGCTTCTACGCACTCAAACGTTCGGGCATATCGCTGTTGTGCCAGCGTGAATAATTCCTCGTCGTCGTTATTTAATACTTCGCCATCAATGACCCGCTGCGCAAAGAATTTTAAATGGGTAATGAAGCGCTGGTAATTCAGACTGTGTTCATCGCGGGTCAGCGTAAAAAAGTATTTTACGATTTGTTGTAACTGACAGAGGAGTTGGGTGATTTTAGTGGTTTTGCCTAAGTTATCATTGAGCCCGGCATTCACGATATGCAGCGCAATACTGCAGGCTTCGCTGTCTGGTAGCACGGTGCCGGTGCGGGCCACCACCATGCCCAGTGCCTGGCGGCCAATCGCATATTCTGCGGTGTAAAAATGACGGACTTCCCATTCCAGTGGGTTGGCGAGCAGCGCGTTATTTTTATGCCGCTCCAGCGCAAAGTAGAGGTGATCGGCCAGCGTGACATACAGCCCTTCGCTTAGTTTATGCTTCAGCGTTTCATGCGCCAGGCTGACGATATCGGCGGTCAACTGGAGAATATCGATGGGAACTTCACTGACCAGATCTTTAAAGCGTGCAGAGATGCCTGAATCTTGCAGCCGAAATATCTTTTCTGCTTCGTGCAGATGAATACGGGCCCCGTTGCGTGTATTAAATCCCAGCCCCCGACCGGTTAAAATCACTTCAAGGCCGTTATCATCTACGGCACTGACCACATTATTATTCAGTATTTGTCTGACCAGCATCGCTCACTCCTGAAACACAATCGGGCAAAACATAAATACAGCGTTGAAGGGATTATCCCTCAGCCTGCATTCAGGTTTTGCCCGATAATCGGTAACAAGCGTGATGCCGGTTAATCCTGGCACCTGGAAAATTGATATTCAATATGAAATTGTGCAGTGAGTCATCTGGCGCGCTGATTTGTGATCCGCTTTACGAAAAGTAATAGATAAAGCCGTTACGTGATCGGGGGGAATGGGCGATGCCGGCGAGTTAGTGCGCTGGCAGGTGAGGGGCAGAGGTGTTGGGTTTGGGTAGCAGGCAGATCAGGAATGAGAAGATACGTGATGGCTGTTAAAAATGAACGTCTGCTTTGAGCGAGGAGCAGACATTGCTAACAGTATTCTGTATGAATCAACAGGGAGTAAATCACCAAAACTGTACTTCACTCGGATTATAAACCTTAACGAATCCAGAACCTGCTAATCAACTGAAAACGAGGTTAGCAGCCACCGCAGTGAAATATTCTTGAAGATGATGCTTCAGCGGCATGAAGGGACCAACTTATGCCCGCCAGGATAAACTGGCCACATGTCGCCGATAGCTTGGCGAAGCCGGTTCCCGTTAAATATATTCTGCCAATCCCCAACCTTTGGAATGATTGTAGTCATGGGAAACATTTAAAATATTAATTGATACTTGGACTTATTTTTATTGCGTTGGGTTATATACTGTTTTAATACGTTAGAATATAATCGGGTTAGAATTGACAAACTCAATCAAGGTCGTGCAGGATGGAAAAGACAGGAATTATAAAACTCACACTTAAAAAAGCCATTTTCGCTCCAAAAAAGTCAGCGTTGTTATCCGTATTATATTTTTTGTCAGTGTTGTATTTTGAATTTACCAGGTATGCTAACTTCAACGCTTACAGTTTCACTGTGTTTCAAATAGCGTCGCTTTTGTTATTGACATGTTTTATATGGTTTTTAATACTGTTACGATGGATGGATGCTGTGGTAATTGCTCTGGCAGTATTCACGGTTGGTAAATTTTTCAATAGTGATATAAGCACTCTTGTGGTTCGCACAGGATTCGTTTTCTTTCAAAAAGAATTAATAAAAAATCCATCTGTATGCACCCCCGAAAAATATAATAATGGTAAGGATTTACTTTCATACTGTTTCAGGACCTATTCAGAAAAGCAAGGGGTTGTTAGAGATGTTTTTTATGATTCAGGCCATGAAATACCCTTAAATAATTATCAACGTCTTTGCTCATGGAGAGATGCATGGGTAAAGTTTGCCAATAAACCTAATGAAAGTTTATTGTATAATTTAGATGCACCTTCGCTGGCCCCGGTCCTGGAATTACATGCTGTTGATTTGAGCTCTGGTTTTTATCAGCTGGAATACAATGAACAACAACCTCTCTACAAAGACGCACTTCATACTTCCTGTATAAAAAATAGATAGTTTTATCTTAGAAAAGGAATCTGCGCCTGTGCAGGGCACAGAAATCCTCAATATATCATAAGCACATCTTCAGTGTCTTTAGTCAGAATTATGCTGAGCAACCGGGCGCGCTTCTCGCAGACCAGAGTCTGGACTGCGTTCCCGGGTAATCTTAAGTTTTTGTCAGGACAGATAGTTGAGTGACTGCTCAATGTTGAGCTTATCGTGCCGCATGACAACTATGATAAGCGAGTAGTCTGCACGGTATCGCTTGAGAAGGTGGCCACATTGTCTTTCCAAAAATCAAGATGCCCGGCAGTCTGGCGCGTAGTCATGACCTACTCCCCTTTGATTAATACACCGATATGTTAGCAACGTCTGCTCCTTGCACAATGCAGCCCATCCGCACATCACCATAACCATCACCATTCTACTAAACTCTACTCCGCAAACCTCGCCCGCAGCCACCGAATAAACGTAGTCACAGCCTTAGGAACCTGCGCAGTATGCGGACGTACTACCCATAAGCTTTCGGCAAATGCGTCTACTGTTCGCCATGCGGGCAGAACCTGCGTTAGTGTCCCTGCAGCCAGCGCGGCTCGCGCACTAAAATCAGGAAGCAGGGCGATACCGAGTCCCTGTAATGCCGCATCGCGGACGGATTCGCTGTTGTTAGTGGCAAAGTTTCCCTGTCCCTTCACCATTACGGTTTCCTCTCCGTCCGTCACTTTATGGAAATGCCATCGCGGCGGTTCCTGTCCGCGCAGATAGTACAGACAGTTATGCCGCTCAAGGTCGTCGGGCTTTTGCGGGGTGCCGTATTGCGCCAGGTAAGCGGGGGAGGCAACCAGAACCGCATGCGTGTCACACAACTTCAGCGCAATGTGGGTCTCCGGAAGTGTCTGGCTGTGACGGATGGCCAAATCAAAACCTTCACGAGTCAGTGATACCAGACGGTCGTTGACATCCAGCTGAATAGTGACCTGCGGGTACTCCCGGACAAAATCGCCAATAACCGGGACGAGCTGCTGGCGCGCAAAGGCTACCGGCGCACTGACACGCACCAGGCCTCTCACCGGGCCGGTTTCATCACGAATGCGTAAAAAGGATTGCTCAATTTGCGCAAAAGGATCGCGTAAGTTATCCACCAGTTTTTCGCCCGCCGAGGTCAGACGGACGCTGCGGGTAGTGCGCTGTACCAGTGCTGTGCCGGCCATATTCTCAAGCTCTTTGATTTTCTGACTCATGGCTGCCTTGCTGACCTCCAGCCGATCAGCCGCGCGGGTAAAACTTCCCGATTCAGCGAGTACCGTCAGCCAGTACAAATGCACCCACAGTTCATCCGTGCGGAATGCTTTCATCGGGATTGTTCAAAATAGCGAATAATCATTTCAGCCCTGTCTCTTTTTCTTTTCAGCAGTAGTCGTCAACATAGCGCGACATCATACACTTACGATTTAGACCAACCGAGGGTTTATTTATGCCATTGCTGACATTCGACATCATTGAGGGACGTTCTGCTACGGAAATCAGAACAATGCTGGACGCTGCACATCGGGCTGTGCTCACCGCGTTTAACGTTCCCGAACGTGACCGTTATCAGATTGTTCACGAAAATAAAAATTATCAGATGGTGTTCCAGGATACCGGGCTGGGGTTTGAACGCAGCGACCGTCTGGTGATGGTCCGGGTGTTTACCAGCCCGAGAAGTGAAGAGCAAAAAACGCGTTTCATGGCGGAACTGGCACGGGAGCTGGCAGAGCACTGTGGGGTGGATGGGAAAGATCTGATGATCAGCTTTATTACCAATGCGCCGGGTGACTGGAGCTTTGCGGATGGTGAAGCACAGTATCTGACCGGAAAGCTGTAATTACCGCGTTTCCTCTCGGTTGTCAGTCACAGCGTTTTGAGAGGAAAGATAACATCCTCACCACGCCCCAAAGCGTGTTATCCGTGGTACCCGATACCACGCCGGGGCATTATGAAAGACAGCGTCGAAGTAAACGGCCTTGCTTCCCGTTGACTGACATTAAACGATATCTCTCCATTAACTCTCCGGCGGATATTAGCCTTTTCCTATGACTCGTCCCGGCACCGGGGCCGATTTCACCCGGATTCGTTGAAATAACGCGGTTGCCATTACTTTTTTATCTGACTATAGCCTGCCGTTATACCCCGCCACCAAACAAGCATTCGTCACCTTTCAACACGCATGAAATAGTGGTTTCAGAACCTTACCTTTGTCTGAAACGAGAACTCTCATGCTAATCCCACAACCCTATTTACTTTTTCTTGGCGATGTTACCGATCCCCTCGCGGCAAAAACGGCGCGCGGTATTCATATCTGGCGACCGGAACAGTGCGTTGGCGAAATTAAACTGCCGGGCTGTACGGTCAGCCTGGGGCTGGATGAACTTGATATCGCCAGCGCCAAAGCGCGCGGCGCGAAAACGCTGGTGCTGGGCACCGCCAACGCAGGGGGTTATCTGCCCGAACACTGGCTGGATACGGTGAAAAGTGCCATTAAAGCCGGCATGAACGTGGCCAGTGGATTACATCATCGTCTGGTGGATGAGCCCGAGCTGGTCACGCTGGCAGAGACGTTTGGTGTTGCGCTTTTCGATTTACGTCATATGCGTCCGAAGCTGAGTGTCGGTAGCGGTAAGAAGCGTTCAGGTAAGCGGATACTCACGGTGGGGACTGACTGCTCAGTGGGCAAGATGTACACCTCACTGGCGCTGGAAGCGGCAATGCGTGCGCGCGGAATGAAAGCGGATTTTCGTGCCACGGGACAGACCGGGATTCTGGTTGCAGGGGAAGGCATTGCTGTGGATGCGGTAATCGCGGACTTTATTGCCGGTGCGGCGGAAGCCCTGTCTCCTGCCAACGATGATGATCACTGGGATATCGTGGAAGGGCAGGGATCGTTGTTCCATCCCTCTTACGCGGGCGTCAGTATGGGGCTTATGCACGGTGCGCAACCGCACTGGCTGGTGATGTGCCATGAAATGGGCCGTCCGCATATGCGCCATTTGCCGCATCAACCGATGGTCAGCCTGAAAGACTGCGTGGAAGCCAATCTGCGCGCCGCCCAGGTGACCAGTGAGTCCGTTCAACTGGCTGGCTTTGCGATTAACACCTCAAACTACACGGAAGAAGACGCGCGCGCCTATTGTGCTGAAATCCGTGCCGAATTCGGTTTACCGGCAACCGATCCGGTGCGTTTTGGTATCGATGACATCGCCGCGCTGCTTCAGGAGCGGGGCTGAGATGAGACAGGTGCAGATCAACGTGGTGGAACTGCCGCTGGCGCGACCGTTTGCTATCTCGCGCGGTGTGCGTACCGCCGTGACGGTTATCCGCGTCACGCTTGAGCAAAACGGCTTTATTGGGCAGGGCGAATGTACACCAACGGCGCGCTACGATGAAACGCCAGACAGCGTTCAGGCCCAGCTTGAGGCGGTACGTGCTGACGTGGAAGCAGGCCTGAGCCGCGATGATCTGCAACACCGTTTGCCCGCCGGTTCCGCGCGCAATGTGCTGGACTGCGCACTGTGGCGACTTGACGCCGCACGGGAAAGTCAAACGCTCTGGCAACAGAGTGCATGCCCGCCGCCACGCTCGGTCGTGACGGCGGAAACCCTCAGCCTCGATACGCTGGAAAACATGGCGCTGGCGGCGGCGGATGCCGTCTCGCGGGGTGCCATCCTGCTCAAAATCAAGCTTGACCGCGATGCGGTTCTGGAAAAAGTGGCGGCGATTCGTGCCGCGGCCCCGCGTGCGACGCTCATTATCGATGCCAATGAAGCCTGGTCGGGAATGGATCTGGAAAGCCTGCTGGTGGCGCTTCAGGCCTTTAACATTGCGATGGTCGAGCAACCGCTTCCCGCAGGTCAGGATCATGACCTGCAACGCTTCCGTCATCCTGTTCCCGTCTGTGCGGACGAGAGTTGCCACACGCGAGAGGACATTGCCAGCCTGCGTCATCGCTACGAGATGATCAACATCAAGCTGGATAAGTGCGGAGGTCTGACGGAAGCGCTGGCGATGGTCGATGAAGCGCATAAGCAGAACATGCGCATCATGGTCGGCTGCATGCTGGGTTCATCCCTGGCGATGGAAGCGGCATTGCCCGTGGCGGTGCACGCAGAGCACGTCGATTTAGATGGCCCGATCTGGCTGGCGGCCGACAGCTCTCCTTTTTTGAATTACTCCGATGGCCGTATCTGGCTGTAACGCGACGAGGCATTGATGACGGACACACGACTCACTTCTTCTGCCACACGTGCTGACGGTGCATCACCGGTGCTTGCTGTTCAGGACCTTAGCGTCTCATTTCGTGGACGTAGTGGTGAGAATCAGGCGCTGAAAGGCATCAGTTTCGCCATTTATCCTGGCGAAATTGTCGCCGTGGTGGGCGAGAGCGGCTCAGGTAAATCAGTCACGTCGCTGGCCGTGATGGGCTTGCTGGCGAGCAGCGGCCGTATCGATCGCGGCAGCATGCAGTTTCGCGATCGCCGCGGAGAAGTTCATGCGTTAGAAACGCTGGATGACAGTCAGCGCCGCACGTTGCGTGGCCGTGAAATGGCGATGATCTTTCAGGAGCCGATGACCTCACTGAATCCGGTGCTGCGTATCGATGATCAACTCACCGAAGCGTTACGCGACCATCATCAGTGCGACAAGAAACAGGCTCATGCGCGCGTACGTGAACTGCTGCGACAGGTACGTATTGCCGATGTCGATCGCGTCATGAAAAGCTATCCGCACGCGCTGTCCGGCGGGATGCGCCAGCGCGTGATGATTGCTCAGGCGCTGGCCTGTGATCCGCAACTCCTGATTGCCGACGAACCCACGACGGCGCTGGACGTCACCGTACAGGCGCGCATTTTACATATCCTGCGTGAGCTGCAACGCGAGAAAAACATGGCGGTCTTGTTTATCACCCATGATATGGGCGTTGTGGCGGAAATTGCGGATCGTGTTGTGGTCATGCTGCGTGGCGAAGTGGTCGAGCAGGGCACCGTGTCAGAGATTTTTGCCGCCCCGCAGCATGCGTATACCAAAGCGTTGCTGGCAGCCGTGCCAAAACTGGGCGATATGCGCGAATACGCATGGCCGCAACGCTTTCCTCTGTTGGGTGCACAACAGGCGGCGCAACACGAACAGCTGACGGCGCGCTACGACAGCGAACCGCTACTCGATGTACGTGGGCTAAAAGTGTATTACCCCATCCGTAGCGGCATCTTCTCGACCCATACGCATCATGTGCATGCGGTTGAGCAGATTGATTTCAGTCTGTGGCCGGGTGAAACCCTGGCCATCGTGGGTGAAAGCGGCTGCGGTAAATCGACCACCGGGCGTGCGCTGATGCGCCTGATCGCCAGTGAGGCGGAAAGCATCCACTTTGAAGGAAAGGAAATCTCTCATCTGAAAGAGACGGCATTCCAGCCGCTGCGCCGTGAAATTCAGATGGTGTTTCAGGACCCCTATGCGTCACTGAATCCACGTCTGACGGTGGGGTTTACCATTGCCGAGCCGTTGCTGTTGCATGGCATGGTGGACTCACTGGAACAGGCTTCTCCACACATCGATGCGCTGCTGACAAGCGTTGGGTTGTTGCCGGAGCACGCGCGCCGTTATCCGCACGAATTTTCGGGCGGTCAGCGCCAGCGTATTGCCATTGCCCGCGCGATGGCCCTGAAACCGAAAGTGATTATTGCTGATGAAGCCGTATCGGCCCTTGACGTTTCAATTCAGGCGCAGGTGGTGAATCTGATGATGGATCTCCAGCAGCAAACGGGCGTAGCCTGGATATTCATCTCTCATGATATGGCGGTCGTCGAGCGCATTGCCAACCGCGTGGCGGTGATGTACCTCGGCCAGATTGTCGAGCTCGGACCGCGCCAGTCGGTCTTTAATCAACCGCAACATCCTTATACCCAACGTCTGCTGGCCTCCGTGCCGGTGGCGGATCCCGAGAACCGTCAGCCTCGCCGTTTTGATGACAGCGAAATTCCTTCGCCGTTGCGAAAGGTGGGCGAAACGGTCACGAAACCCCGTTATCGGCAGGTTGCACCGCAACACTGGGTCGCTGACGGCATTGCATTGCGATAATCCTTAACGACCAGGAGATTTTATGAAAACGCTGTTCCGCCGTACTTCACTCGCCCTCGCCTTAACGACGACACTGGTCATGACCGCGCAGGCACAGGATCTGCGCATTTCAATGTATGCCGATATTACGGGGCTCGATCCGCACGATACCTCGGATAATGTCAGCTACTCGGTGCAAAGCGGTATCTTTGAGCGCCTGTTTCAGTTTGATCCCCAGATGAAGCTGGAGCCCTGGCTGGCGACCGGTTACACCTCCAACGACAGTGCGACGGAATTTACGCTGACGCTGCGTAAAGGCGTTACCTTTCAGGACGGTACGCCTTTTGATGCGGAAGCGGTCAAAGCGAACCTTGATCGTCTGGCTGACCAGAAAAAAGGGCTGAAGCGCAACAGCCTGTACAAAATGATCGATAAGGTGACGGTGCTGGCACCCGATCAGGTGAAAATCTCACTCAATCAGTCATTTGGTGCTTTTATTAACACGCTGGCGCACCCTTCGGCGGTGATGTGGAGCCCGTCGGTTCTGAAACAGTATCCGGACGAGGCCCAGTTGCGGCTGCATCCGGTGGGGACCGGGCCATTTAAATTCGTAAACTGGACTCCGGGCAAAGCGGTCACGCTGGCGAAGTATGACGGTTACTGGCGGCAGGGCTGGCCCAAAGTCGATCAGGTGATTTTCTCACCCAGCCCGGAAGATGCGACACGGGTTGCCGCGTTGAAATCGGGTCAGGTGGATGCCATTTGGCCTTTGCCTTCGGATCTGATCGCGGCGGTGAAGCAGGACAGCAACCTCGCGATTCAGCGCGATCCGAGCATCTATCTCTATTACATGGCGATCAATACGCAGCATAAACCTCTGGCCGATGTCCGCGTGCGCCAGGCAATCAACTATGCGATTGACCGTAATCTGTGGTTGAAGGTGGCCTTTGCCGGTTTGGGTAAACCGGCCACCTCCGCGATGCCGGAAGGGGTGCAGTTCTATGAGAAGCAGAGCGATCCCGATTACCACTATGCGCCGGATAAGGCCAAAGCGTTGCTGAAAGCGGCGGGCTACCCGAATGGGCTGGATCTCAAGCTCTGGGTCACCAATGCGACCGCCAGCGTGCGCGCCGCCCAGGTGCTGAAGGCGCAACTGGCCACGGTGGGTATTCGCGCCACGGTGACACCGATGGATTCCGGAACGCGCAACGCGAAGCTGTGGGGCGTTCAGGACCCGAAAAAAGCCGAATTTGACCTCTATTATGGCGGCTGGTCGACGTCTACAGGCGATGCCGACTGGGCTCTGCGTCCGCTGTTCGCCACCGAATCATGGGTACCTACCTCGTACAATGTCTCCTATTTCAGCAATCCTGACGTCGACAAGGCGATTGCTGCCGGGCTGGCGACGGCCGATCCGGCAAAACGTGGTATCGCCTATGCTCAAGCGCAAAAGCTGTTGTGGAAAGAGGGCCCCGTGGCGTTCCTTGGCACGCCAGACAATCTGGTAGGCAAACGCAGCACCCTGAGCGGCGTTTCGATGCTGCCTGATGGCAATCTGTTGTTTACTCAGGCGTCGTTTAAATAAGTCGCGGATGTCCCTCACGTGCCTTTGCCGGTTGCGGCGGCACGTGAGGCTCCCCGTCTCACCTTTATTTCAGGGAATGGCATGTTTGCATACATCATTCGCCGATTGCTGGAGATGATCCCGGTTTTGCTGGTGGTCTCGCTGCTGGTTTTCGGTTTCATCAAGCTGCTGCCGGGCGATCCGGCGCGCATTTATGCCGGACCGGATGCACCGATTGAAGCGGTCGAAGCGGCACGTCAGCACCTCGGGCTCAACGACTCGTTGCCGCAGCAGTATGTTAACTGGATAGACAGCCTGTTACATGGCGATCTTGGCACCACGTACCGCACCCAGCAACCGGTGCTGCAGGTGATTAAGCAGGGCTTCCTGCCCACACTGTGGCTCGCCTTAGCCGGTTTCGCCTGGTCTGTGCTTCTCGGCCTGATGCTTGGCGTACTCGCGGCCCTGAAACGAGGGAAATGGCAAGACTGGACGCTAATGAGCGTGGCGGTGGGGGGGATCTCGATGCCGGCGTTCTGGCTGGGGCTGCTGCTAATCCAGTTCGTTGCGATGCCTTTTGGCCTGTTCTCGGTCAGCGGCTTTAACAAGGCCAGCGATATTGTCCTGCCCGCCATCACGCTGGGATCGTCCGTTGCGGCGGTCATGGCACGCTTTACCCGCTCGGCCTTTCTTGAAGTGGCACAGGAAGATTACGTACGCACCGCGAAAGCGAAAGGGTTGCGTAACCGTCTGGTGACGTGGAAACACGTGATGCGTAATGCGCTCATCCCGGTGATCACCATGCTGGGGTTGCAGTTTGGTTTTCTGCTGGGCGGTTCGATTGTCGTGGAAAGTGTCTTCAACTGGCCAGGGTTAGGCTGGCTGTTAATTGAGTCGATCAAAGCGCAGGATCAGCCGGTCATTCAGGCGCTGGTGATGCTGTTTGTATTTGAATTTATCGTCATTAATCTGCTGGTGGATCTGCTTTACGCGGTCGTCAATCCGGCAATTCGTCTGCGACAGGAGCCGAGATGAGTCATCAATCGCTGACTGACAACCCGCCTCAGGTCATTCGCTCGCCGTGGCGCGATTTCCTGCATGCTTTTGTGCGCAATCCTCCGGCGCTGGTTTCAGGCGGATTTGTCCTGCTGTTGATTCTGGTGGCGATCTTTGCGCCCTGGCTGGCTCCCTGGGATCCGATGGCGCCCGACTGGATGGCGTTATCCTCGCCCCCTTCGGCAGCACACTGGATGGGCACCGACGAACTGGGGCGCGACCTGCTCAGTCGTATTATCTATGGGGCGCGTATTTCGCTGTATGTCGGCGTGCTGTCCGTGACGCTGGGCATGATTGTCGGCGTCGTGCTGGGGTTGCTGGCGGGCTATTACGGTGGCTGGGTCGATATGCTGATCATGCGCGGTGCTGATGTGTTATTCGCGTTTCCCGGCATGCTGCTGGCCATTGCGGTGGTGGCGCTTCTGGGAACGGGCCTGAACAATGTCATCATCGCCGTCGCGGTGTTCAGCGTGCCCGTCTTTGCCAGGATTGTGCGCGCCTCCACGCTGTCATTGAGACAGGCTGCCTATGTGGAAGCCGTGCGCTGTGCCGGTGCGCCCGACCGAATCATTATCCTGCGCCATATTCTGCCGGGCACGCTTTCCAGCGTCATTGTTTATTTTACGATGCGCATTGGCACCAGTATTCTCACAGCGGCAGGCTTAAGCTTTATTGGCCTCGGACCGGAGCCGGATGTGCCTGAATGGGGCAATATTCTGGCCATGAGCCGGAGCATGATGATGGCGGGCGCGTGGCACATGAGCGTGTTTCCGGGGCTGGCGATTTTTATCACGGTGCTGGCGTTTAACCTGCTCGGCGACGCGCTGCGTGACACGCTCGACCCGAAACTCAAGGGCTGACGATGGACTTTCAACAATGGCAGTGCGAACTGCTGCTGGATCGCTGGCGTAACGAGCGTCAGTTGGGGCAGCCGCGTAGCGCATGCGGCCCCACTAATCGCATCAGCGATGTGGCTGGTGTGCGCGTCGGCCACGTCACGCTGGCTGAGGGAGAGCGGCAGACTGGCGTCACCGCTATCGTTCCGCCGGGTGATAACCTGTTTCTCACGCCGCTGCCGTGCGGAACTGAAGTTCTGAATGGCTTTGCGAAACCGGTCGGACTGACACAGGTCGAGGAGCTGGGTGTGTTACACACGCCGATTCTGCTCAGTAACACGCTGGCGGTGGGCACGCTGTTTACCGCGCTGGTAAGGGATGCCATCCGTCGTAACCCGGAACTCGGGCGGACGCTGCCGACGGTGAACCCGCTGGCCCTGGAGTGCAACGACGGCTGGCTCAATGATATTCAGGCGCTGGCCATCAGTGAGGCGATGGCGCAGGAAGCATTGCATACAGCCGCAGCGCACTTTTCCCGCGGCAGCGTTGGCGCAGGACGCGGGATGAGCTGTTTTAATCTGAAGGGCGGGATCGGCACGGCCTCGCGTGTTATTCCGTCGCTCAATGCCACGCTGGGAGTGCTGGTGCTGGCGAATTTTGGCGCGCTCAGCGCGCTCACGCTTGACGGTGTGCGGCTCGGTGAAGTGATTGCACCGCTGCTGGCAGGAGAGGCACCGCAGCGTGATGCCGGTTCTGTCATCATCGTGATGGCGACGGATGCGCCGCTGGATGCGCGTCAGTTGAAGCGTATCGCGAAGCGTGCCGGTGCCGGCCTCGGGCGGCTGGGCAGCTACTGGGGCCACGGCTCGGGCGATATCGCCGTAGCGTTTTCAACGCAACCGCTGCCGCAACCGCCGCAGGACGCCATGCTGGAGCCGCTGCTTGCCGCCGCAGCAGATGCCACCGAACAGGCTGTACTCGATGCCTTGTTGAGCGCAGAGCCTGTTACCGGCTTTCGGGGTCACCATCGCCCCTCACTGACTCAGATTCTGGACAGGTTAACAACATGAAAATTTTTATTTCTGCCGATATTGAAGGTATCGCGGGCGTTATGCGCCCGGAGCAATGCACACCCGGCAACCCGGAATATCAGTTGGCCCGCGGTCTGATGGAACAGGAAGTGAATGCCGCGATAGAGGGGGCGTTCGCGGGAGGCGCAACGGAGGTGGTCGTCGCAGACAGCCATGCGCAAATGACCAACCTGCGGGCGGAAAATCTTGATCCCCGCGCCCGGCTGGTGCAGGGTAAACCGCGCGGCTTGTCGATGGTTGAAGGCATAGAACAGCAGACGTTCGACGGATTATTTCTGGTGGGCTATCACAGCGCAGCAGGCGAACCCGGCGTACTGGCGCACACCATTAATGGCCGTGCATTCTGGCGTATCCATATCAATGGCCTGGTGATGGGCGAAACCGATATTTACGCCGCTGCCGCCGCTGAGCAGGGCACGCCACTGTGGCTGGTCACGGGCGACGATCAGCTACAGAGCTGGATAGCAGAGTATTACCCAACGGTTGACTACGTTTGTGTCAAGCGCGCCATTTCCCATACCTGCGCAGAATCCATTAGTCCCAAAGCGGCACAACGTGCCATAGGCAGTGCTGCACGCGCCGCGCTTGAGCATCAGCGCGATACGCGCACGACCCGGTTGACCGCGCCTTATCATATGCAGCTTCAGGCCAGCAAACCCGTGTTGGCCGATCTGTTCTGCCTGATCCCCGGCGTCACGCGCATCGATGCGGTTACCGTGGGATATCAGGCAGAGCGGATGGAGACGTTGATCAGCTTGCTCAGTGCATTTTCTTACCTGGCGAGTACCCAGGCGTAGCACAGGGACAGCCATGAGTTCAGGGGCGGGTAACCTTCGCCCCTGCAGCTTCCTTTTTTCAGAAACATCGCCGCCGGGCGCGATCGTGCGCACTGACCGACAATCCGCCACCAGGCACCGTCGATCCACATGAGATAACCCGGCCGTCTCCCCGCTGCACCATGGCAGGGCGAACGCCTGGCTTTACCCTTTTCAATAATTCAGCCAGTGAGGGGAAATGGACCGATACCGGCGCGATTTGCACCTCTTTCCCCTTGCATAAGCCCGGTACCGCCTTATTTCAGCGCAAGGCGGTAGCGGGTCGCTTCGCTTCCCTCTGTTTTACGGTACAATTTTTGCAGCAGGGGTTGTCCTGTCTTTACCCGCCCGGATCGTATCGGCAGTAAGGAATAACGACAGAGGCAGGACAGATTCAGGCGCTGGCCGTTTCTTTGCCCGTACCGCGGGTGAGATGACAGATGGTTCAGGTTTTCCATTTTGATTCAGGCGTTGGCGGTGCAGTGAAGCGCTGAAAAGGGTGCATCACAGCGGCCTGCGGGTAGCTGAATCCACACAGGGTAAATAATGATGCGGCTCCGTCACATAGAAGTCTTTCAGGCCATCGTACAGACCGGCAGCATCAGCGCAGCCGCGCGCCTGCTCAACGTATCGCAGCCCAATATCAGCCGCGTGCTGAATCATGCAGAACAGCAACTGGGCTTTGCGCTGTTTGAGCGGCGTATCCAGGGCATGAGCGTCACGGCAGAAGGGCGACGGCTGCTGCCAGAGGTGGAAGACCTCTACCAACGCTTACAATCCATCACCCAGCTCACTGAACAACTGCGACGCGGCGAAGGGCAGATCGTCCGTGTTGGTGCGGCTCACGCTTTCGGTCAAATGGTGTTGGCACCGGCATTGGTCACCTGGCGACAACAGGTGCCCTCGGTCAGCGTTGAGCTGGTCACGGAACACTTTAGTACCTTATGCCAAATGATCCTGGAGAATCAGCTTGATTTCGCCCTGGTCTTTGGTCAGCAGGTGGATGCAGCGCTGCTGGCGGAACCGCTGTTTCAGTCGTCAATGGTGGCGCTGCTGCCGCCAAATCATCCCCAGCATGAACCCGTTACGCTGGCATGGTTATGCGCGAATAACCTGCTGATGATGCAGACCCAGGATCCGCTTGGGCGCGTCCTGCACCGCGCGCTACGCGATAAAAAGCTGAATCCGGCGGTGTCGTTATCGATTAAAACCTACTCGGTGATTGCGGATATGGTACTGGCAGGCGGCGGTGTGGGCGTGGTGGATCTGTTCACGGCTTGCCGCTATGCCGAACAGCTAAAATTACTCCCCGTCGCACAACCGTTGCCGTTTGAAGTGATGCTGATCAGCCGTCGTGATCAACCCCAGTCCCAGTCCACGCTGCAACTTAAGCAGGTCATTCGCAACAGGCTGTGGGAAATCGCTCGCCAGTGCGAAGCGCAGTTTATTTGTGACTGAGCAAATAAACGGTGGTAGGAGCTGCGTTCAGGCCTTTCGCCGCGCCTGAACGGCCCTGGTCGGGCTTTTCAGATGCGCGTTGTGGCTTTCACGGTGTCGACAAACAGCCGTAACGCGACGGGCATGTGCCGGTTTTGTGGAAAATAGAGTGCGATACCTTGCGAGGTGATTGTCCAGTCGTCCAGCACGGTTACCAGGCGCTGTGTATCCAGCCCGTGCTGTGCATAGCGCTCCGGTACATAAGCCATGCCTAATCCGGCGATGGCAGCATCTGTCATTAACGCAGCGCTGTTAAGCGTCAGGCTACCGGGGACATCCAGTGCATATTGCTGCTTACCTTGCTGATATTCCCAGTGATAACGTTTGCCGCTGGGCAGTCGCTGCCGTAAGCAAATGTGCTGCATAAGATCCTGTGGATGCTGAATGGCGGGCCGTGATGCCAGATAATCAGGCGATGCCACCGTCACAAAACGCAGCGGACCGCTCAGGAAAACAGCCACCATATCTTTCGGCACGTCTTCAAACAGCCTTATACCTGCATCGAATCCCTGTTCAACAATATCGACCAGATGACCCTGTGCGACTAAATCCGTTTCAATGCCGGGAAAGGTTTGAAGGAACGTTGGCAATACTGTCTCCAGCAGAAGGCCAATCGCGGCATCACTGGCATTGATGCGCAGTGTTCCATAGGGTTGATGGTGGCTGGCAGTGACGTCATTCAGCAACTCGTCCATTTGAGTCAGCAGCGGCGTCATACGCGCAATCAGCATTTCACCGGTTTCGGTTAACGCCACACTTCGCGTCGTCCGATGGAAAAGCCGCACGCCAAGTGCCGTCTCCAGCCCTTTTATGGTGTGGCTGAGCGTTGAACGTTTAAGGCCGAGCACATCCGCCGCACGGCGAAAGCTGCGCTGGTCAGCCACCGTTTTTACGGCCAGTAATTCGTTCCAGGACGGGCGCTTCATTGTTTAAAATTTCCCACCATCTCATGCCAGTTTGGGGAGATTATGCCATCAGTCAGGTGTTTTATGATGAATGCCGGTTCACTCAACGGAGATAAAACGCATGAAAACCTGGCTCATTACCGGCGCATCCAGTGGTCTGGGTCGCCTGATGTGTGAAAGTCTGCTGGCCCGAGGCGATCGGGTTGTCGCCAGCGTACGACATGAAACGGCGCTGAATGATTTACGCGTGGCGTACGGGGAGACGCTACAGCCCATCGTGCTGGATCTCAGCGAGACGGCAATGATTAAGCCCGTCATTGAGGCGGCATTCGCGCAGGTGGGACGAATCGATGTTGTAGTCAGCAATGCGGCTTACGGGCTGTTTGGCGCAGCGGAAGAGCTGGGCGATGCGCAGATTGAACGTCAGATTGCGACCAATCTTACGGGCTCCATTCAGCTGATTCGCGCTGTGATTCCATTTTTACGCGAGCAGGGCGGCGGGCGCATTGTACAGGTCTCATCTGAAGGCGGGCAGATTGCTTTACCCAACTTCAGTGTGTACCACGCCACGAAATGGGGAATCGAAGGCTTTGTTGAAGCGGTTCGCAAGGAAGTGGCGGCGTTCGGCATCGACTTTTTGCTGGTGGAACCGGGGCCAACGGCGACGGGATTTGGCGCAGGCCTGGATATTGCGGATGCCTTGCCCGTTTACCGCGATACTGCAGCAGGCAGCCTGCGGACAGCGATAATCAACGGTGAGTTTGCGATTAAAGGTGATGCACAAAAATGCGTGACGGCGATGATCGCCGCTGCCGATGCTGACAATCCGCCACTGCGCTTACCGCTGGGGAGCACGGCCTATCACAATATTGAATCGGCACTGAGCCTGCGACTGGACGCCCTGCGGGCAATGAAAGTTGTGGCATACAGTGCAGACAGGTAGAACGACGATGGCGAGGGGACAACGGGCAGAGTACGTTGCCCCTTAACACGCGGAGGCCAGTCCTGACAAAGCGCGGCATGGTGAGCAGAGAGTCTGTCGTGAGCAAAAACGGACAAGTGGTTCAGAAGGCTGGCGTCATGTACCCAACAGAAGCGGACTTAGCTGGGATTGAGCACAACGACGGCATAACGGCATACCTGATTTGTATCATTTCTGAATACGCAGTCTGCAGGGTCACCAAGCTCAAGGCAGTCGCCCGTCATCATGTCAAATGTCTGTGCACCTTCTACAAACGTCAGCCTGCCTTCAAGTACCCAGATGAGCTGACGTCGTGAAAGATATGAAACCGACGGCATGGGTACCGCAGTATTGGCGGGAAGCTCAACGCTGACCAAATCAATCGGGATACGTCCCGGAGAAACGTGTCGGCGAATATAACCGGTTTCCGGATCCTGCCACAGGGGCTGATTTTCATGCCTCAGAAGTGAGCCACTACGGGCCTCAGTGAGGGCAAGCAACTGCGACATCGACATGTCGAACGCACCCGACAGGCGGGCCAGAAGCGTTGCTGTCGGACTGCTCTCGCCGCGTTCGATTTTATGTATCATCGCCCGTGATACGCCGGAGTTGTCCGCCAGCTCGGTCAGAGACCACCCTCTTTTTTCTCTTTCCTGCCGTACTTTGTGTCCGATACGGGAATTAAGTTCATCTTCTTTGTTAGACATTTTGTTTAATATAGTGGATAAGTAAGATGTTGTACGATTTGTCTACTTTAGTGAATTAATAACGGGGTGTCTATCATGCATATTCGTGCTGCAACGGAAAGCGATGCTGAAACCATCGCGGAAATTTATAACGATGCCGTGCTTAATACGACGGCTATCTGGAATGAAAAAACGGTGGATTTCCTGAATCGCATCAGATGGATAAGAGAACGTCAGGCCGCGGGTTTTCCCGTCATTGTGGCGGCAGATGAGAAGGACGAGGTAACGGGCTATGCGTCCTATGGCGACTGGCGACCGTGGGATGGTTACCGATTTACCGTTGAACACTCTGTGTACATCCATAAAGATGCGCGCGGGGCCGGTTCGGGTTATGCACTTATGCGCGAGCTTATCAGGCTGGCTACACAACAAGGTAAGCATGTTATGGTCGCAGGCGTTGAATCTGAAAACGTAGCATCACTGGCATTGCATAAAAAACTGGGATTTTCAGAGGCGGGAAGAATGTCTGAAGTGGGCACGAAATTCGGCCGCTGGCTGGACCTGACGTTTCTGCAGCTCCGTCTTGCATCCCCGGAATAAATGGCATTTAAGACCCGCAGAATGTGGTATAAAACAGTCGTATCGTTCAGGATGAACGATACGTGATCCCCAGTAAACGACTTCATAATAAAGGCTTCTGGGTCTTCGCCAACCTCAACCTGAGCAGATCGCTTTTCCATATTCTCCCAATGGCCAGGCGCATAAATTCTGGCTGAGGCGCGTAACACAGCGCCCCAGCACGGCCTTGCGTTATGCCTTAAAATGTCTCCCAGTTGGCGTCTGAGGTTTTCACTGAAGCCGGAATGTGCCGACTGCGCACGATCACCGGAGCGCTGGTCACGGTCATTGAAGAGGGCGCCGGTAACCGAAATACGGCCACGGTTTTTTCAAGTTCCAGCGCCTGATCCTCCAGGCTGCTGGCCGCCGCAGATGACTCCTCAACCAGCGCAGCATTCTGTTGCGTCGTGGTATCCATTTCCGTCATCGCCTGCGCTATCTGGGTAATGCCCCGGTTCTGCTCGTCAGACGCGGCAGCGATTTCGCCCATAATATCTCTGACCTGCGTGACGGATTTGACGATATCTCCCATGGTATTACCGGCACGGTTAACCAGTTCGGTACCGTTGTTTACGCGCTCCAGGGATTCCCGAATGAGTGCCTCAATTTCTTTTGCCGCAACAGAACTGCGCTGTGCCAGGCTACGTACTTCACCTGCTACCACAGCAAAGCCGCGTCCCTGTTCGCCTGCCCGTGCCGCCTCGACCGCGGCATTCAAGGCCAGAATGTTCGTCTGGAAAGCAATACCGTTAATGACAGTAATGATTTCTCCAATTTTGCCCGAGCTCTGACTTATTCCACCCATCGTGGCGATCACGTCGCTGATAATTTCCCCGCCACGGCTGGCGTTATGTGATGCTTCGGTAGCCAACTGGCTGGCATGATGGGCGTTCTCAGCATTCTGTTTTACGGTTGAGGTCAGCTCTTCCATACTGGCAGCGGTCTCTACAACGGCTGCGGACTGCTGTTCTGTTCGTGAGGAAAGGTCAGTATTACCTGCTGCAATTTCAGAGGAGGCGCGAGCTACGCTGTTCACACCGTCACGGACTTTCGAAATGATAGTGCGCAGACTGTGATTCATGGCACCGACGGCGGTCATCAGTTCGCCCAGTTCATCAGTACGCGAACTGGTTATTTCTGACGTCAGGTCGCCTGCTGAAATGCGTTTTGCTGAAGAAAGCGTCTCTTTCAGGGGAACGGTAATGCTACGGGTCATTCTCCAGGCGACAACAAGGCTAAGAATAATACAGGTAATCGTGGTGAAACCTATCTGCCAGAGGGCGGTATGTATGTACTCTTCAGCCATCTGAGACTGGAAGAAAGCCAAATCTGTCATGGACTGATTGAGTTTGCCTGCGGCGGCCGTCATGTCGTCTGAGGCGTGTTTCTCTGCGTTAACGGCAAGAAGATAGTTGTTCAACAGCACAGGGCCGGCTGTTGTTTTTTGCTCCACTTCGGCTAACAAGGTAGTGAATTCTGAAGCGGACGGACCGGACAGCTGGGTCTTAAGCGATGACAGGGTATCCCTGATGCCAGCAAATTTATCCAGCGATGACGAATCTGGCGTTTTAATAAATGCCTGCACATAAAACGCGGCCTGTTCGATCTTCAGGCTCAGCGTGAGCAGTTGAGCAGCAGCGTCAGCAGGAACGGACGTCTGTCGGGCAGCCAGTTTTTCTGACAGCGCGGCCAGTTCCAGGCGGTTCAGTTCATTCAAGGAGAGGACGGTTTTGTCTGTACTCGCAAGAAAAGTCTGCCGTTTCTCCCGATACTGATTCAGGGCAACGCTGAGAACAGAAAGCTTTTCACGCCCGGCCGTGGACCAGGAGTAGTGCTCCAGGCTTTGCCGTAAACCCGAAAGCTGGTTCATTGCCTCGCCATTGATTTCGATAAACTTCGTCTCACGAGTATACTGAAAAAGTGTGCGGTTAAGCCGGGCTTTAGCCAGTGAATCCAGCATTTGTACGGTAATGTCACGTTTGGCAGAGTTCTCTTTGATATTTAAAAAACATTTGAGCGCCAGCGAAGAGATAATCAGTGAGGCAAGAATAACTAACAGAAAACCCAGAACCAGTTTCCCGCCTATCTTTAAATTGTAAAAGCTTTTTATAATTTTCATTTAATTAACCCTGTGTTGAACGTTACCCCGAGCCTTAGGTTTTCTCAGGCGGTAATCGTGTATCGGCACAAAAGATACATTCCTTATGCTTCTTTTGTTTTTTTATCTGCCGTTTTTAACTTTCTTTGATTTTGATCAATTTTATTGTTCTTTCTCCACAGGTTGAAAATCATGGCGTTAACTATTGCTCGCGTTACCATCTGTATTCTAACTGTGTTTTTTAAACGAGTCGGGATATCACTGGGGCACGTACTACCTTGACAGGTAAAAAGGGCAGTGTGCTTTTTGAGGTTGAAATACAGGCTAAGCCTTTTCACACGAAACAGAGTAGAGAAGGTGTCAGTGGTGCCGGGAGAGGCGTAGTAAAGACAGGCTAAGTGTGTGTACGGTGATTTCTGTTAAATAAATTTCAAAAACATCCTGACTCGCTTAATCATTCTCATGTCAGCTCTTTTTAAACAAAGCAATTGCCCGGTTACTTTTCAGGACAATTTAATATCGCAGTAGACCTGTAAAAAGTCCGGCTGATAATCCTGAGTGGTATTACCGCCTCGTTTGCAACGCTCAGGCATCAGTACAATAATAATTTAACGTGGGTGCCTGCTGGTGCCTACAGCTAAAGTAGCCTGGAACTGTTTAGTTGGTTCACCCCCGCTATTGAGTGGGGGCGTTTTTTTACTTCGGCCCAGGGCTGGCGCAGCATCTGTATTATCTTTGCGATGAAGAAGCTGACGCGCAGGATGAATAATATCCGCAGGAATATCTGATTAAATACGCTGAAGCAGGAATCTCACAGGGAGGCTTATGATGTTACCTATAAATAAAAATCGCAGTTTTCCACCAGACATGGGCGATTCTTAGTGAAATCACAAGCCAGCCTCAGTGGGCTTAAACCGAAACTGCCGATATGTGGCAATAGCATCGTCTGGGCGTGAGCCCGTGACTCAGACATGGCAGGTTTCGTTTCGGACGGGTAAAGCGTTAACCCCCGATTACGCCTGATACAGGGCGGCCAGCGTCAATCGTTCTGTAAAAGGATGTTAACGTTAAATGCCACTCTCTTTTTGTCGAGCCCCGAACGTCTTTTTAGGATGTGTAGCTGAATGTCCGCCACCGCCACGGCGCTTATCCCTATTTTCTTAACCCCTCTCCGCCAGTCCTTGCCGGCTAAGAATAGCGTATAAGGTTTTTTAAAGTACCAGTGAGAACTATTTTTCATGACCGCTACTTTTATTCGCATCGGATAGCGCTTTAACTTTACCCGGTAATAATTCTTTTATTGATGACGGTCAATGGGCAAATTTGTACAATAATCCTGATTCCTGTACAAATTAATGGCGGCGGCTTTTGAGAGTAATCTTATAAATGTGTTAAGCATCCGGCGGAAAGCCAAAACGCAACGGTAAAGCACTATAAAACATCGGGCGTGTCATGCGTGTATGACAATGAGCATAAGTGAGATGGAAAAAGGGTTAGCAAATAATTGTCTGGATTTTTTTAGGCGGGAAAATTTCCTTAAGAAATAATTCAGGAAGGTGGGTAATAATCAATGGTTCACAACCCGCTGTTCTGTTTGTTTTTTCTTTAACCGTGGGACGAAGTGAGGGTAAGAAACGGAGAGGAAGCGTTAAGCCGGATGCGAGATTTGTATAAGGTTGCCCCGTAAAATCCCCAGAAAGAATTCCCGTCACGCTTGCAGTATTAAAAAAGTTTTATAGCCTTACAATGCCATGCTTAGCATGGAAATGAAGCATGTAACTTTTACTTTTAGGAGGAAATATCATGACTGAACATCGTGGCGGTTCCGGTAATTTCGCTGAAGATAAAGAGAAAGCTTCTGAAGCCGGCAAAAAAGGCGGCCAGCATAGCGGCGGTAACTTCAAGAACGACCGCGAAAAAGCCTCTGAAGCAGGTAAGAAAGGTGGGCAAAACAGCCATCGTGGCTCCTGATTCACTTTAATTAAAGGACAGACTGCGGAGCAGGGAGCGCTCCATGAACAACGCCCGTTGAACGCTGCTGTTATTCGTAGAGATCCTTCTTTTATGTTTATCACTGGCCGGAAGGGTGATTAATCTGTGAAAGTAAAAACGTTACTTGATCTGTTTATTCATGACCTTTCTGACGTTTACAGTGCTGAAAAGCAAATTTCGCGCCTTGATCAGATTATTGATGCCCGCGATAAACGTCGCATTGTTCATCTGAAATGCCATGCTCTGGAGGGACTGGTTGCAGACGCTCTGGAGCTGATCGAATCCACTGAGGCAGGAGCGGTACGGGATGCCGGGATCACTGGTGCTGCGCAAAAAGTTGAGCACTGTGAAATAGCCGCCTGTGGAACGCGCATTGCGCTTGTCTCTCCACTCGGCCTGAAAGAAGCATCACAACGGCGTGCGGAGAGGCTTGAAGAGAAAAAATCCACCGATGTAAAACTCAGCTGAGCAACACTAACGATAGCCAGGCCGGAGGCGCTTCGTTCCCCATGCACTGCTTATTACTCATGTACGTTCTGAACGCCAGGCATCGTGCATTCCGACGGCTGTCTGCCTGTGCTTCTTTTGTTTCAAACACGTGCGTTATCAGGAACAGCCATGCAGTACAGCCATTCACCTCATGCTCTCAGAGCCTTCAGTCATACAGGTTTCCAGATACCGCCTGTCTGCACGTTTACAACATTTTAAAGCTGGGTAAATTATGAAAATTCATCATCTTAATTGTGGATGTATGTGCCCGGTGGGCGGAGCGCTGTTTGATGGTTTCAGTAAAGGCCTTTATGCCCATCTGGTGTGCCATTGCCTGCTGATAGAAACAGATCGACACGGTCTGGTCCTGGTCGATACCGGTTTTGGACGGGATGATATGCGCCACCCAGAAAAACGTCTTTCTGGCTTTTTTCGGTTGCTGAACAATATTCAAAGGCGGGAAGCCCTCACTGCACGCTCCCGCATTGAGGCGCTGGGATTCAATGCTAACGATGTGCGTCACATCGTTCTTACTCATCTTGATTTTGACCATGCCGGGGGGCTCACTGATTTCCCTGGCGCACAGGTACATCTGCTACAAACCGAGATTGATACATCACAACAGCGGCACAGTTGGCTGGCCCGCGAACGCTATCGGCCCGGTCAGTGGACCGGGCTTTCTGGCTGGACAGGCTATCAGGTTCAGGGGGAGCAATGGTACGGCTTTGATGCCGTAACCGCACTCAAAGGTCTTCCCGCTGAAATTCTGCTTGTGCCACTGCCCGGCCATACGCAAGGCCATGCCGGTATTGCAGTCAGCCGGTCGGAAGGGTGGTTGCTTCACGGCGGCGACGCCTGGTTCTATCGGGGCGAGATGGCGCTGCAGGAACCTCATTGTACGCCAGGGCTACGTTTCTATCAGTGGATGATGGCCATGGATAACGAAGCCAGAAAGCGTACACAACAGCAGCTTCGTGCGTTGTTGAGTCAGCATCACCAGGATATCACCTTCTTTTGCAGCCATGATGCGAAACAACTCAATGCCCTGAATCCCGGGGCGGAAAAAGAGTGATCATTCCCGATCACCTTTAACGTGTTAAGCAGGGCATTTTCGATGTGAAAGAGAAAATGTCGCTGCGATTAGCGTGTCGGTAACATCATTCTTTCTCTCATCTCGCAGAATTCAGAACCAGTTCAGGAATGCTGTGGCGTCGGTGGTGAACCCACCCGGGATCAGGACTGAAAAGCCTGTCAGATTCTCGTGAGATCAGCCAGGATGGAGGCAAAAGCACGTTTTGCAAAAGAAAACGAGCGTTTCCAAAAATACACCTGTACAGCGGACCATCAAGTCTATAACTTTAACGACACGTAATAGTTAACTCATTAAATATTTCCCCAGAGCCGACATTGTATAAAAACTCGTCCAGACCCGACGCCATGAGCGCCATTGCCCGCTACTTTGAAAGCGCGTCACTGCCTACGCAGCAAGAAACGCTGGGCAGCATTGCATCCGAAATACTTCGAGCAGGAAAAAGCCTGAACCGCACGGCTATTTGCAGCAAACTCGTCCGACGCCTGGAGCTGGCAGGAAGTGCAGAAGAAGAACAGCACTACCGTGAACTGCTGGGTCTCTTGTTCGGTCGTAAATCAGGTAACTGATCCGTTAAGGTTGCCAGGCCAAACCTGAATATCTGTCCTTGCCTGCTGATTCCTTGTATCACCTTCACTGCCTGTGCCGCTGTAAACCTCTGGCGGCATTGGCGTCATTCTGACTGAAGCGCACCGCTTCACATGCGGCTCTCCCGGAAAGCGAACAGTGATCCTCGCGTGATAGCGGTATTGCGTGCGTGCAGCTATGCAGCGATTTTCAGCGGAGCCTCAAACCGGTTTGTTGTGAAGTCTCAGCAACTGTCTTTCACGGGGGCATCCTGCAAGAGGGGGGACGCTTCTGCGTGTTTCCAGCGGGGACTGCGCACATTAAGTTCACCTATTCACGGCTACCTGGCTCGAAGTAGGGCGTAACCAGCATATGGGGAATAGCGAGTGAAGCGAGCGCAGCAAACAGCGATTTAATGTCTGCGTCACTGGACGGATACATCATACAGGTTGTCACTGCCGCCAGCAGGATCGCTCCTGCAAACACCGGCCAGGTCGCATAAAGGTAGCCTGTGTAATGCGCATAGCCCAGCTGAAGACGGCGTAACCGGGTTTGTGGCAGGGCATGCAGAATCAAAAATCCCATAGAAAAGCCGACAAAAGGCGGAAGGAGCAGCAGCGCCAGCGTCCCGGTAATGAGCCGCACATCGTGACGACTCACGCCGGTAATGAGCAGGCTAATGGCACAAAGTGCGCCGGCAATCGCCATGCATAACGTCACGGAGCCGGGCAGAGTGGGTGCCAGCCCTGCCTGGTGAAGAATGATGTTGTATTCTCGCGGGTGAAAGAGGGCCGGCGTCGCTATCATGCTGACGCCTCTGGCCAGACGTTCGGTTATCGCTCCCTTTGGGGCATCCTCAAGGGCAAAATGCAGCGCAGATGCCAGCAAGAAACCGGGTAATGCCAGTGCCGGTGACCAGTGCCACCAGAACAGGCAAAGCAGAATGATCACGCCATAAGCAGCCAGAAAGGGCACCTTACGTCCGTGTTTTACTACTGCCAGATCGCTGGCACCGTGAGCCATGCCAATAACACCTATTGCGACAATGGCAAAAATCAACTGCACGGGCATCGGACTGAAAGAGGCAGCCAGCGCTGCCCCCCAAAGTCCTGTCCAGCCGGCAGTCTGCCGCAGAGTCATACCCGCACAGCACCATCAAAGGTGGTATGGCGCAGCGCTTTTTCAAGACTGGACGCCGCGTAAAAGGCGTAAAACACCTTGGCGATGATATCAAGAACCAGGAATGCCCATACGGACGCAGGATCGGTGATGATTTTTAATCCTTCCGGACCGACAAGGAAAACGATGGGGTAGATGAACCAGACCACCGTCAGCAATGCGACGTTTTTGTTGTAAGCCTCTGCCATCGCCCTGCCGCGCTCAGCGGCAATCGTGCGTAACGGTCCCCAAAGAAGGTAAACCACGCCAAGAAACGCAGCACATGACCAGAGATACCAGACCCATTTAGCGGCGAACGTTTCCGCCAGCGAAGAGACCAGACCGGTGATAATCATCATCACATCCAGAATGATGATGGCTGTTAAAAACCCGCCCATTTCACCCGGTTTACTCTGCTCATGAAAGGCAACCATAACAAGCCCTGCCAGTAAAACAGGCGTGGTGACAGACCAGTCAGCATAGCGGGCGAGATAAACGATGCTGCCACTCTCTGTGGCCAGATTTCCGAAACCAAAGGCCATGGCCAGATAAGCGGTGGCGGCAATAAAAGGCACTGAGGCATGCATTAACGTGTGATGTCGAAAGGGAAAGGTTTTTTTGCCTGTGGCATAAATTACCAGTGACGCAATTGCCATGACCGAAAACCCGATCAAAAATGCGGTTTGATCCATAATACTGTCTCCTTGCACAGACGCCTTTACAGGACCGTTTGTGCTGCCATAAATTGAAATGAGTCGTTATATTCCGAATGAGAATATGCCTGAAGTATATGGCAACCTGTTCAAAGCGCGAGTGACTGAAGCGTATTTCAAAAACGGCTAGAGAAACAGGTTGAATAAATGCTTTTATATTCGGCACTGGCCAGGCGAGAAATGTAAAGAGCTGTTTCACCGGTTTTCACTTTTAACAGTTTGCGTCCATCAATAAAAGATTGTCAGGTATTTTTTTGCCTTTATTATTAATGGTTTATTTGTAAATAGTGATTTTGTGGAAAAGGAGAATAAATAACCCGAAAGGAACAGAATTATATTTTTCGCTAGAGAAAATAGAATGGTGTACTAAGCGCGGGATAAGATTTTCAGAGGGCGTTAACCTGCCGCTATTAAAGAGCTTCTCGTATAATCACTGTTAGTGACTATATGGCTGACGCAATCCCCTTTCTCTGTGACGGAATACGCTGGCATTACATTGCTGTTAAGTCAGTCAGCTCACAATTACAATAAGCTGCATTTCATCTCAGAGAGAGCGGTAAAAGCGATTATGCGGCGTTACCCTGTGGAGGGATTATCCAGAATAACTCGCCCGGCATGACTAAATGTTTTTTCAGAACAAAGCGAACAGGTCTGGAAAGCGGTTCGTCTTCATTTTGCCTGAATAAAACCGCGTTAATGATCGCGACATTATCTCAAGTGACGAGGTAAAGGGGAAACCGCCCGCGTTATGCAACATGCTCTTCGAAACACGATCACGTCAGTGACCCGAGTTTTGACCTGCACCATATAACCGCATCTGCAGATAAGCCGCTTGCCGGAACACTAAATTAATCTTGAGGGCCTGGGCTTCAGTTAACGGGAGTGACACTTTATGACGACGCCAACACCTCAGGCTGTAGTCGAAACCTTCTTTCATCGTATCGCCACCTCAGAGGCGGTGAGCGAGATCGCTGAACTGGTCAGTGAAAAGGTGGACTGGCTTATCGCCGGTAATACACAAGTGGTTCCCTGGATTGGGCGTAAAAAAGGCAGAACAGGTGTGGCCGAATTCTATGCGCAAATCCGGGAGCAGACGACGTCAGAAAAGTTCGACATCAACGACATTCTTATCAACGGCAACCACGTCGTCGCCACGGGCGAGCTTGCTACGCGCGTTAAAAAAACCGGTAAGTTAATTGAGACCGAATTTGTACTCGATATGTACATCGAACAGGGGCTCATTACGCGTTTCCGTATGTTTGAGGACAGCTACGCCGTGTCGGAAGCCTGTCGTGAGTTAGAAGCCTCATCCGGTACGAGGAGAGAGAGGCGGCACGGCCAGCAGGCGCAATACGGGTGAGACCGGGCGCAAAAGCGCCCCCGCAGCATTCGCGGGGCTTCTTCCTTTACGGTGAAGGGTGCGCATCTTTCATGGGCCCACGGCTTCCGTCAGGGAAACTTTACTTCCATGTTTATTCCCTTTCGTTAATTCAGTATCGTGGTCGCCAGGGGACATTTTCGCGCATCAATCTGCATTATTACCAGAACTTCAGGCTGGCTGGCAGATTTGCAGGGGCGGCTTTGTCATTCAGAAAGGCCCGCCCGTTTCTCTCTTGATTGTCCCGATGTGTCGATTGTGGCTCTTTCTCAGTTGTTTAAAAAAGTCTTTAAAGAGCGAGGAGAGCCCATTACATACTAAAAAAGCACGGCCAAAACAGTCGTGCCTTATCAGGCTACAGGAAAAGGGCTATTGCAGCTTAATGCCTTTCGTTTCGGGTGCCATCCACACCACAACCATCGCGGCGATAAAGGCCAGAACCGTGGTCGCCAGCCCTGCGGTAAATCCCCCTATGCTGGCAACATAGCCAATAAGTAGCGGTGCAATAAACCCACCTAAGCGACCACCGTTATAAGCCAGGCCCATTAAAAAGCCGCGTGACTGTGTGTCGCCAATAATCTCAGCAAGGAAGGGCCCGGAGCCGGCAAAGATGCCGTTTACACCAAACCCCGCCATAAAGATGGCTGCCATCAGAACCAGTGGCTGGGTTGTCGCCAGATACAGGCCGACTGCCACAGCGCCGATAAACAGGTAGAGCAAAAACATGGGCCTGCGCCCCCATTTATCTGCCAGGAGTGAAAACACAAGGAAGCCGGCAATCGCACCTGTTTGCAAGGCCAGTACAAATTTCAGGCTGTGCAGGAAATCAAGGTGCTTCACTTCACGTAGATAGGTGGGCGTCCAGGTAAAAACACCCCAGAACAGGTACTGAATGAAAAAAATAAAGGTAAAGGCCAGCAACAGTCCTTTTAGATTCGTTTTGCCCGACCGCGCCGTCTGGGTCGGTCTGTGAGCCCGTTCCCGCTGGCGTGCCAGCCACACTGGCGATTCAGGCGTGATATAGGCAATGACCATCATGATAAAAACCGGCAAGGCGCCAATCATGAAAAGGTATCGCCATCCGCCGTTTTCCAGTTTGCCTGTCATCGCCGTGACCAGTGCCGTCAGCCCAATCGCTAAAATGGCCCCCACCGGCAAACCCATTTGCATCAGTGCACCACCCCGGGCACGGCGTTCAGGGCGCCACGTTTCGGCGATGAGCGCTGCCCCTGAGGTCCACATCCCACCCATTCCCAGTGCCCCGCAAAATCGCAGCAAAGCAAAGGTTTGTTGATGATGGGAAAAGGCCAGCAGTCCTGAGAAAAGCGAATAGATCGTAATACAAATGAAAGCGGTTCTGACTCGTCCGATTTTGTCGGCGACCATCCCGAACAGAATGCCGCCAATGATCTGTCCGCCAGCCGTGGTGCTGATAAACAGACCCAGTTCAGTTTTGCTGACAGCAAATACCACGCCAAGCACAGGCAATAAAAGCGAGAGCAAAAATGAGTCATAGCTTTCAAAAGCCCACCCGAGCCCACCCAGCGCGAGCGTTCGTTTTTCTGCCGATGTTTGAGAGAGCGTCAGGCTGGCTTCATTCTGTTCCAGTGGATGAGCCTCATGCGGTCTTGATTTGATATTCATCAGCATTCTCCAGGGAAGATAAGCGATAGCTCAACGCTGCGGTGCGCCAGAAAAGGTGTGCTTTTTCGTCGGCAGACATGTGTTCAGCCAGCCGTTTGCAGGCGTTCCAGAACACGCCATAGCTGAACATGCCTTTGTCGACCGGGAAATTGCTGGCAAACATACAGCGTGTGACGCCGAACGTTTCGACCAGCGTTTCAAACAGTGGCCGACAGGCGAGAGAGAGCGTCAGCGAGTCCGGTGGTGTGGCGTTTTGTGCGAAGGGAAAGCCCATGACAGTCATGCCAAAGCCGCTGATCTTCATGCTGACGTTTGGTCGTTCAGCCAGAGCGGTAATGGCGTTTTGCCACGTCTGAAAGGTGGTATCCCTTTTGCCAGCATAAGGCCCCGTGCCGATCGGCCCGCCGCAGTGGTCCACAATGATATGAAGATCGGGTAGCGCATCTGCCAGCGCAATAATGTCATCAAGCTGGGTGTGGTAAACCCAGACATCCAGCGAGAGTCCGTTCCGGACAAGGCAGGCTGCGCCTTTGCGAAATGCGGTAGTGGTGGCAAGGCCAGCAGGCGGTGTGACAGGGCTTGATACGACGCGGGGATCACTGTGCCAGGCAAGCGGATTACGGATTCCTCGTAAACGTCCCCCTGAGCGCGCCATCATGAATTCAATGACGGGTTGCAGGTCATCTCCTGTCAGCAGACTGGCACCACCTACAATCGCTTCGCAGCCTGCTGCCTTACCATAATGGCCACTGTCAAACATAGCGGCGGCGCCGCTCGCGAACTCAACCTCACCCACGGGCCTGAAAGCTTCAGGTCCGTTACAGCGCAGCATGGAACGGCACTGCACATAAACCGTCGACAGAACCCGGTGTCCGGACTGCTCAATATCGTGGCTGAACTCAGGAACCAGATAACGTCCTGACTGGCGATCCCATAAGTGGTGATGAGCATCCACTATCGTTAGATCGGGCATCAACGCGTTTTCGTGATGTTTTGCCAGCCAGTTTTCTCTGACAGGCAAATGCGGTGCGTTAACTGTCTCCATCGCTTCCCCTTATGCTTTCCGAACCCAATCTGACGTTGCTGACAGGGCTCGGGAGCCAGTCTGCACGCAATGCGAGGTTTACAGAGTAAAACTGTGTTTTACAGAATAAATTGACTATAGAGTCATCGCCCAGCGGCAAGCCAGCAAAAAGAGGATGTTAATTGTGTAAATAAGATGTTAATCACAAATAGCCTGTCTTAACGTCAAAGCCGCGTTTTTAGCGCGTTGTTACCGCGCAATGTGTACGGGTCAATCAGTACACGTGATAACCCTGTCAGCTGCAGGTTTTAGGCAGAACATCGCGAAGGAGCGCCTGCACCGGGCATAAAGGGAGAACCGACACTTCCGGGGTCATTACGATGCTGATAGCTACACGCGTCTGGCTGGAATACTGTATTTAACCGGAGGGTTATGTCATGCCGCGTACTTATAAACAGGTAAGACGGGATAGATGGGCGTTTTTCGGTAATGGAAACGGCAAGAAAGCGAATCGATGAAATCGATAGTGCACCGGTTAACCTCATCGTGCAACGCAGCGAATGTGTTAAGACTGCCGCAACGTTCAGTTCGTGCGCCAGATCGTATCCATCAGGTTATCCGTGGGATCATTTGACCCGTCCCCGAAAAACCCAGAAAGCCCAGCTATTGTAGGCCAGTGTCAGGGGCATAATGATGGCGATGCCTGCCAACAAGAAATACTGACCAGAGGCACCTGACGAGGCGTCAGACAGCGTTAACGTACCAGGAATCAGCCATGGATACATGCCGGTCATCAGGGTGATAAACGTGAACGTCACCATCAGCAGCGCAAAAATTAACGGCGATAAAGCGGCGTTACTTTTCAACTTCACGACCAGCCCTGCCCAGCAGAGTGCGACAAGCGCGAGGCTTATTTTCCCGGGAAGCGTTGAGAGGGCTTTCTGCCAGGGGGCAGGTAAATACGCTATGTTAAAAATGAAAAACAGGAAAGTCAGCCCCAGTAACCACCCACTCAGTTGCCTCGCACGTATGTTTGCCTGATCGCCCACGCGCCAGCGTATCCAGCAACAGGCCAGCAGGCTGTTAATCCATACCATGCCCAGGCCACTGATTAATGCATATCCCGACAGCCAGCTAAATTCGGTTTGACCCGGTAAACCGCTCACCAGTAAGCCGGCCATATAGCCCTGCAAGAAACCGGCCGCAAACGATGCGATAAAAAGGACGAAATCAAGCCAGCGCTTAACGCGAGATGAAGCCTGCCCGCGGTATTCCAGCGCCAGCGCACGGCCAAAGAGGGAGAAAAACATCAGAAACAGCGGAACATAGATAGCATTAAAGATCCGACTGTAGGCCGCGGGAAATAATGCTAAAAGCGCACCCGCGGTCAGGACAAGCCAGGTTTCATTAGCATCCCACACAGGCAGGATGGACTGGACAAGGCGGCGGCGATCCTGCTCATCATCAAAAAAAAGAATAACGGAACCGACGCCCAGATCGGTTCCGTCCAGCAAGAGGTAGATGAGTAACGAAAAGGCTACCGTGGCGGCGGACAGATCATCAAGACTCATGAAGAGGCCTCCGTGCTGATTTCGTCGCTGAGCGCATGACTGTCGAACGAATTAACGAGGCGTAAGAAATAATAGATTCCCAGGCCAAAGACCAGAGAATACACCCCGATGATGCCGGTGAAAGAGAAGATGACGGTCGATAAAGAAAGGGGAGCAATACTTTGGTCGGTACGTAATAACCCGTAGATCGTCCAGGGCTGACGGCCCACCTCAGTCACGATCCAGCCTGCGAGCAGAGCAATAAAGCCAGAGGGCGTCAGGCCCACAACCCACTTCATCAACCGGCGCGGCCACAGCGCGCGCCGGTAACGCAGCCAGAGCGCGGTCAGGCTGGTCACAAAAATAATGAGCCCCATACCTACCATCACGCGGAAGGCAAAAAAGACCGGCCAGACCGGCGGCTGCTGATCAGGCTGGAATTCGCTCAGGCTTTTAATGTGCCCGGTGAGGTTATGGCGCAAATAAAGTGAGGCCACTGTCGGGATCGCCACTTCTGCGTGGTTAACCTGCGCTTTTTGATCGGGCAGGGCGAAAAGGCGTAAAGGCTCCCCCTCACCCTGAGGCGGCCTGCGCCAGCTGCCTTCAATTGCAGCCAGTTTAGCAGGCTGGTAGTCACGGGTTTTTTCGCCCTGCAGATCGCCCGTTACGATTTGCAGCGGCATAGCAATCAGCAGCAGCCAGAGGGACCATGACATCACACATTTCGCGGCAAGGTCGGCGGGTTGCTTAAGTAACCGCCATGCACTGGCCCCGGCAGTCACGCAAAAACTCGCAATAAGAGAGGCCAGCACCATATGCGTAAACCGCAGTGGAAACGAGGGAGAGAAGACGATGCTTATCCAGCTCCTGGCATGGAAAATGCCATGCTCATCGCGGAGATAGCCAACAGGCGTTTGCATCCAGGAGTTGGCGGCAAGGATCCAGAATGCGCTGAGGAAAGCCCCTAACGCGACCAGGCAGGTTACAACGAAGTGCAGTTTTGGGTTTATTTTACCCATACCAAATAACATCACGCCGGTCAGGCCTGACTCCAAAAAAAACGCCACCAGGATTTCATAAAACATCAGCGGGCCCATGACGCCACCCACTTTATGAGCAAAGGGGCTCCAGTTGGTACCAAACTGGAATTCCATGACCACACCCGAGACGGCACCCACTGCAACCGTGAGCGAAAAGACTCGCATCCAGAACTGAAGCGCCTGCCAGTGGTGTGAACGGCGGTAGCGTAACCAGGCTCCTTCCAGCAAAACAATGATCAGGCCAAGCCCCAGGGTAAACGCCGCCAGCACAATGTGCATGCCTATCGTCAACGCAAACTGCGCGCGCGATAGTAAGAGTACGATTTCGGATTCAGGCATCAGCTTCGCTGACCACGGTAACGGCTGACACCGTTTCCAGACGATTGTCGGCTCTCCTGGCCCGACGCGCACATGTCTTGCCGGGCCGGTTTTATCTCCCGCCGTAACGTATCGTCTTTCATTAACCTGATGATGTGCTCATCAGCCCGTCCTGCCATCTGCGTCGTTTTTGCAGCATGAACGATGACTAACGCCACCGGATTAAACGCTCCGGACGGAATCGTTACCTGCGGCTCAAAGCGCCGTAACCGCTTCTGCACGGCATTGCGCACACCAGGCGGATACGGGTCGTTGACTGGCTGCGCATAAATTGATGTGTGGCTATCGGCCTTGTCCGTGACAAGACGCAGGAAATCCTGTCGATGTCTGCTTCCCCGCAACCAGACAGAGCATCTGCTTGCCTTATGCCCGGTGCGGACAAATTGCGCGCCAGGCCTGGCGGTTCGGCGATAAGAATGTCGCTGGACAGGCCGCCTGTTCAGGGGGCAGGGGGTAACACGGCTGACGCCTGACGGCTGTTCCGCATCACAGACAGAGGGGTATGTTTCCATCGTATTCGCCTTTCTGACCAGCAGGCCCGCGCGCTGAAAGGGTGACTCGCTGTTGCGCATAAACGGACCGGGTAATTTACTCAACGTTGTTTTAAATTAGCTGTCAGACGGGAATAAAGCAGGCGAACCGGCAGACTGAATGAATGAAAAGCCGCCGTCAAAGATAACAGTCAGAAAATTTTAATAACTTTAAACAGTCAGTTAGCGCAGCTGGATAGACGCTCGGGAATAATCTTAATTTTAGCCATGAGTGGGATGATCACGTTACCGCTTACCCCTGAAATAACAGGCTGCAATAAACGAAGCGCAGACGCTGATCTATTCGTTTGCCGCTGCGCTCTGAATGGTTATTCCAAATGGATTTTGATTCATAAAAGAATACATGTGCTGTAGAAAGTCAGGTAATGACAGAATTTCAACGCTACAGCTTACAACTCCTGTATCCTGTGACAGTCCTTTTAAAATGATTTTATGCGCGCATTAAACCTGTCACCGTGCAGAACGTATCAGACAGGGCCTGGCAACCGGTAAACTGAGTCGGCGAGTCACGCAGGATAGCATTGGCGCGACTGGATCGAGGTGACATCAGCTTCAGGCTGAATATTCACTCTGTCCTTTACCTTTATTAAAAACCCGCCAAAGCGGGCCTGGTAATCTGCCTCATGCGGCCATCTTCCTGCAATGTTCAGCACACTGGTGACAGGCTCTGGCGCAATCCTGGCAATGGTCATGTCTGTGCTGACCGCATTCATCGCTGCACCGCTGACAGACCTCCGCGCAGAGCTGACAAAGCGCTGACGCAAATTCGCTATTAAGCGCCATAAACTGCGCGGCAAGACGACATATATTGGCACATTGCATATCCAGTTTTATGCACGTGCGCATCATATCGACATTTTCTTCTTCAAGGCATGAGGCGGCACAATGGTCGCATGCGGCTGCACACAAATAACAAGCCTCAATACAGCTTTTGTATTCATCACGCATAATATCTCCTTAGTTAAGGTGGATTAATAAGCATGAAGAAGATGGCTGTTTATTCAAGGCTGAAATGACGCAATAACCGGTTATACAGGCTACATGGTTGACTTCCGGTGAATTATTCATGGGTACTTAATTCCGTTATGCCGCGACGGACATAAAACGACGATTAACGTCAAAGAGGGGATAACGCCCGTGCGTCATAATCAACGCACAGGCATCATCAGCGGTTTGCTAAGCCCGCATTTTTTATACGACGGATCTGTTCCCGCGTAAGGGCGTCCCGACTGCCCACTTATGTTTACGCCGGCCGGAACCCGCGGCGGTCAGCGATTAAGGAATTATGCGGGCAGCTCTGAACTGTCTGAACAGACGGAAGAACATCTCATCTGTTGCCTGCATGCCCCGAAATCCTGCACGGCGCAGCTTACTGCCATCGCCGAACATGTCGTAATCCCAGCTAAAAACAAAGTCTGCGAACTGCCCGTCGTTCAGCTTCAGAATGTCAGATTCTGCCAGACGCTTGCTCAGCGCAAGTTCACGCCAGACTGCGCGGTAATCTTTGAACATACGCTCAAACGACACTCTCACGGGCGGTGCGCATTCAATCTCAAACCAACGCGCAATCAACGGCCAGAGTTCAGCCCAGCGCCAGACATCGCCGTTGTTGACGTTGAACGCCTGGTTTGAGGCAGCGGGTGAGGTGGCTGCCCAGAGCGTTGCTTCAGCGAGTAAACCTGCATCCGTAAAATCAACGATGCTGCCCCAGGTCTGCGGTGATCCAGGAAAACGGAGCGGGAGATTCAGCGACTGACAAAGTGAAGCATACAGCGCGATGCTCAGTGCAAGATTCATGGTATTACCGGGCACGTTACTGCCTACTACGCCCGGCCTGACAGCATTCCATCGCCATAACCGTCCACGTTGATAATCGCTGAGCCACGTCAGTTGAGCCGCATTGAATTCAGCGCCAGCAACGCCAGGATCGCTTTCACGCGCAGGCGTTTTAAAAGGACCAAGATGTGCGCCATACACTTTATAACCCTGCATCAGGCTTACCGTTTTTAACGATGCCACGGTATCAATGTTGGACACCAGATTACGCAGCATGGTGACGTTGGGTTCCACCATTTCGGCCCAGGTGGCCGCGTTAAGCCAGGCACTGTAAAAAATATGCGTGACATGCGTTAACGGCTGCAGCGCACGTGCGGCCTGCCCGGCATCCCGTAAATCTACGGTGACAACGGGTAGGTTTTGGAGATGCGGCGATGGGTTACGGCTCAGGCCAATCACCTCCCAGTCATTTTGCAGCAGCGTGTTAACGAGCTGACGCCCGACAATGCCACTGGCTCCCGCGACCAGCGCGACGTTTTTCGTTTGCAGCGTATTCATGCATTTTCTCCAGATAAGGTGACGGGAGAGAGTGTGATATATTCATTTTTTTGCGCATATCCCCCTTAACTGATGGCACTTATAAGTGAAATCATTAAATGAACAACAAGCTTAACGCGATGGCGACGTTCCTGCGGGTCGCTGAGGCAGGCTCCTTTTCCGCCGCTGCACGCCTGATCGGCATGAAACAGTCTGCCGTGAGTCAGCAGATTGCCGCACTGGAAGCAGAACTAGGTGTGGTGTTATTTCGCCGGACAACGCGCGTTATGATGCTCACCGAGCAGGGAGAGAGGTACAGACGCGACATCAAACCTTTGCTGGATGCCATACGGGAAGCAGAGAGGGCGCTCAATCCCGGGGATCAGCAGTGGCAGGGCACGGTGCGCGTGCAGTTGCCCAGCGGCTTAGGGCGCCTTTTTCTTCCCCATCTTCTGGCGCTCCAGAAATCGCACGCCGGATTACATCTTGAGCTTTCACTTGATGATCGTATTGCCGACCTGGTCAGTGAAGGGGTAGATGTTGCGGTGCGGCTGGCGGGCAAACCGCCAGACTTACATGCGGTACGCATGCTGGGCCGCGTGACATCCGGGCTTTATGCGGCGCCGGGATTTAAACAAATTCATTCAGTTGATGAGCTGACGCAGTTGCCTCATATCCGGTTCAGCGGTCTCGCGCTGGACAGGCCTCTGCAGTTAGTTTCAGGAGAGGAGGCAATCGAATTAAAGGTGAACACCGTTTTTCGGGCCAACACCAGCGAAGGGCTCATCGCTGCTATTCAGGCAGGTATCGGGATCGGGGGCATTCAGCATCCGCTGGCAACGGAAGGGCTGGCGTCGGGGTTACTGGTTCCTGTCCTGCCGACATGGCGACTCCCGGATAGATTTCTTTATGCGATTTTTCCTGATGCCCGTTTTATTCCCCCGAGCGTCAGGGGCGTTGTGGATGTGATCGCGCAGTTACTTCCTCAACTGGTGGGTATTCACAGTTAAGCCTGGTCCGTTCAGACGGGCACTGAGCGGGTCAGAAAGCGTTTTAGTCTGCGCCAGCGGCACAGCGGCGTAGCAAGATTGACAGGATCTCCCGTCATATGGTTGTATAATACAACTATATTGTAAAGGGTCTACGCTGATGAACACAGCCTCAAACACCATTAACACTATCCGCGTTGCATCACGTCTGATGGTGCGCGAACTGGGCTTTATGAATCAGACCCTGGCGGCAACCGATTATTCAGCGTCTGCCGTTCATACCTTACTCGAAGCAGAAGCAAAAGGGTGCGTGACCGCGTCCCAGTTGGTAGAGACACTGGGGCTTGAGAAATCCAGCGTGAGTCGCCTGCTCACTAAACTCGTCGAGGCCGGTGAGCTGGATGAAGCCCCGTCCGCGTATGATGGCAGAACGAAATACCTGCGGCTCACAGACAAGGGGATAAAGACCGTGGGGGCGATTAATCAGTATGCTGATGAGCGGGTCGCCGCTGCGCTGAGAAAGCTTGACCCTGCGCGACAGCACACTGTCTCACTGGGGCTGTCATCCTACGCCCGCGCACTCAAAGCCTGTCGTGAAAACACAGAGCTTGATGAACACAGCCATGTGAGCATCGTCACTGGCTACCAGCCGGGCATGGCAGGCCGCATTACGGAGATGCATGGCCGTTACTATGCCAGAGAGCACAATTTCGGTGCCTTTTTCGAAGCAAAGGTCGCAGCGGGCCTTGCCGATTTTACGGGACGTCTCGGTAATGAAGGCAACCAGATCTGGCTGGCAGTCATGAACGATCGTATCGTTGGCTCTGTGGCCATTGATGGTGAAGATCTCGGGAACAATGAGGCGCATCTGCGCTGGTTCATTCTTGACGATGACTGCCGGGGCAGCGGCCTCGGTCGAAAACTGATGGCAATGGCGATGGCGTTTTGCGATCAGCAGAAGTTCTCTGCGGTGCAGCTATGGACCTTTAATAAGCTAACGGCGGCAAGGCGTTTATACGAGTCATTCGGGTTTGAATTATCGAAAGAGTGGGAAGGGGATCAATGGGGCAGCACGATTACGGAACAGCAATTTACCCGCAAAATCCGCTAACCGCGCCGTAAATATTCCCAGGCGGCGAAGATGGCCCTGGTGGTTTGTCATTCCGCTGCGGGAATGGCCCGGCGGTTAAACCTGTTTCTAAAAGGTAAGGATGCTTTCAGGAAACAGGTTTTTTTAACATGATCTTCAGGAGGCTGATGACGTCGTTTTGTTCATTTTTTTCTAACCTGTTCAGAAAATGGGAATCAACGCGTTCAGCTATCGGTGCCGCAGTTTTAAGCATCTCTTCGCCCTGAACCGTCAGCGTAATAAATCTACGACGTTTGTCTTTTTTTCCCTCTGCACGATTGATCAGTCCTTTACCTTCCATTCGTACAAGCAGTTCTGCCAGCGTAGCCTTTGAACTCAACGCCGCCTCCATTAAGTCCAGTTGTTCGATTCCCGGTTGAGCATGAACGGCTGTCGCCGCCGCGGCAAATGCGACAGGGCGAATGGGTGAAGGCGCACCGGCCCTCTCGTTTAAAAAAATTAAGGGTTACCATCATGCTCATGTCGTGATGAACACCATCGGTTCCTGGCAAAACC
>Ga0157363_1000149_pt1 | contig 52763 bp, 42 predicted proteins | sample AttsexASBM1_FD_111477 | JGI IMG/M metagenome (GOLD analysis project Ga0157363, IMG submission 111477) | Fungus gardens microbial communities from leaf cutter ant in Ribeirão Preto, State of São Paulo, Brazil - Atta sexdens ASBM1 | ecosystem: Host-associated > Fungi > Mycelium > Unclassified ... | reverse complement strand
ATTAAATAAACATCACGGTAATGTCTCTCAGGCAGCAGAAGCTCTGGGGATCGCTAAAAGTACATTATTTGATAAAGTCAAAAAATACGCCTTGTTATAGCCTGACAGCGGCCAGCCTTTCCCGGCTAGCCGCTTTAGGGGCCATTTCCACAGAACAATCAGAAATGGTAATTCGCGCCCACCTGCCAGCTGCGGTCACGGCCAATCCAGCAATAACTGCTGCTGTAACACGTGTAAGTCATCTTATTCGTCAGGTTCTGGGCGCCAGCTTTCAGCGTCAGACCTTTCAGTGATGAACTCAGCACACCCATATCATAGCTGACGGCCAGGTCGTACTGAGTGTTGCCCCCGACAGGCGGTAATGAGTTATCTTCCGTGATCTCACTTTTCCCGGTGTAACGCAGACCCGCCCCCAGCATCAGACCATTCAGTACACCGTGATTAAAGGTGTAATCGCCCCACAGATTAAAGCTGTTCAGCGGCACCTGAGTGGCGCGTTTGCCCTGATAATAGTCATCCTGAGTATTCACCGCGTGGGTATAGGCATAATTGGCAATGATATTCACATTGTCCGTTGGCCGACTGACCACGCCAAACTCCGCGCCTTTAGAAGTGACTTCACCGGTCTGCCGGTAGTTAAGTAACCCGGCAGAAGTATAGGTATAGTCGGTTGTCAGAACATTTTTCTGTTTAATCTGGAAGACCGAGGCTGTCAGAGTGGTGGCATAATCCGACAGCAGGTATTTTACCCCGCCTTCCAGCTGCTTGCTGGTCGTTGCTTTTGCCTGACTGGCGGTCAACGTTCCTTGCGGTGATACCGGCAGAAAACCTTCAGAATAACTCAGATAAGGCGCAATACCGTTACTGAACTGATACAACGCGCCCAGCCGTTTGGTGACCTTATGCTGATCAATAGACGCTTTACTTCCGCCATCCAGATAATCCGTGGTGGTTGACTGATAGTCGTCGTAACGGGCGCTGGCCAGCAGGTTAAGCCCACCAAACTCCAGCTGGTCCTGCAGATAATAGCCTCGCTGGTTGAAACTCAGGCGATCATTCGTCGCAGTATACAGGTCCAGATTACTACTGGTGACCTGGCTGTAGTCTGGGTCCAGCATATTGATGGAAGGATACTGAGTCCCGTATCGCCAGGTCATATGGGAATTCAGGTGCTGATAGTCGAACCCGACCAGCAGATGGTTCTGCCAGTCGCCAAAGCTGAAGGTTTTGGTCAGCTGGTTGTCGATATTAAAGCTGTCGACACTCTCATCGGTGGTATAACCGAACCGGGACAGATCGGTATCGCTGCTGCCGGTACCGGTGGAGTAGATACTGCGCTGATGGCTGTCGAGAGTAAAATAACGGGCACGCTGTACCACGCCCCAGCCACTGTCAAACTGATGCTCAAAACTGTAACCCAGCATCCCTTCACGCTGTTTAAATCCGCTCCAGTGGTCGCCGGCATAGGAGCGGCGGGATGCATAACCGCTTTGCAGATAGGCCAGTGGCAGCGGGTTCGAGGGTGTCAGGCTGGGCATATCTTCATATAACGCACTCAGCGTCAGCCGGGTCTGAGCATCCGGGCGCCAGCTGACCGACGGGGCTATCAGATAACTTTCGTGCTTAGTGGTCTTCGCCTGATCATTACCCTCACTGCCTTTGGCAATCAGACGATAATCCCAGTTGCTGTCTGCAATACGGCCCGTAGAATCGATATAGCCCTCTTTGAGGCTGCGGTTGCCGGTGGTGAAACCGACATCGGTACTCTGCTCTGACTGTGGCTGCTTGCCCTGGATGTTGACCAGGCCACCCGGAGAGGCATTGCCGTACAGTACAGAGGAAGGTCCTTTCAAAATATCGACCTTATCTATCAGTATTGGATCAATAAACGCTTTGGTATTTCCTGCAACATTGTAAGGCAGTTCCAGACCGTCAAAATACTCGTGTTCAGCATCGAAACCCCGAATCTTATATTCGCTCATATAAGTGGTGGAACCACGCAGCTCCGTGGATACACCTGCCTCATAACGCAGAATTTCATTCAGCGAATTGGCATGACGTTTTTCGATTTCCTGATGGCTAATCGAATCTGCAGCCTGTGGGGTTCGGCTTTCGGGGACGGCCGATTTTGTCGCGCTGTTAATATAAGGAGCAACCGCATTCTGCTGACCACCCGGACTGCCATTGGCTGTGACCACTAACGTGTCGGTGGTAGCCGCCTGAACTACAGGCATCAGGGCGAATGCGCTGGTCACCGCCAGAGCACAACAATGCAGACGAAAGTGCGCTGTCTTAACTTGCCTTGCCATAAAAAATATCACCATTTCTTATTGTCAGTAGACGCCTATTATTGCGTTGTTAGGCGGCCTGGCGACTATGCCTGGTGACGGGTTGTGTATGATAAACGACAAAAACCAGCTATCCTGGCATATTTTTACGCACGCAACGCCAGTTGTGAGGTCAGATGACTCGGGCTGACGCCGTAGCGTCGCCGGAAGGCTGTCGCAAAATTAGTAGCATGCTGATAGCCGGACATCCAGGCCGCCTGCTGCACACTGTAGCCCTGTTGCAGATAACGACGGGCCAGTGCCAACCTGCAATCGCGCAGATAGTTGAATACCGAATCCCCGTACGCCTGGCGAAATTTAGTCCGCAGACTGCTGCTGCTCATCGCTGCCGTTTTCGCCAGTGATTCCAGCGAATGATTTTTCTCGGGGCTGGACTCGAGCAACTGCCGCACCGCCTCCAGCCGGTGATGATCACCCGGTAATGTCAAGAAGCGTGCCCCTTCCGGCTCACTCAGCTGATTCAGTGTCAACCCCAGTAGCTGCAACATCAGTCCTTCCAGCATCAGTTCTCTGGCGACTGCAGTTGCCTGACGGCTAATCGCAAAACGCATACTGACCTGCATATATTCAGGAAGATTCCAGACTGCAACTGGGGCCCGGGTACGTTGCCAGCTCTCCGTGAGAGCCGCCAGTGGTGACGAGGACTGACATTGCGAAGAGTTCATACCCAGTGAAACTGTCACCAGCCGCTGATCTTTCTGGTGGCTGGCTGAAAGGATGGATTGTCTGCCGAGCCGGGTGCTCAGAGCGGTGCCCGGCGACATCCGGACCGGTTTGCCGTTGAGGCGTAAATCCACATGGCCGTCCAGTACCACCAGCAAATAGAGCGGTGAACTCCCCACCGAGGTCGACTCATATGGTTGCAGGATTTGCAGATCAGAATGAGTCACACTCATTCCGGAGGCCAGCCGCCACTCTTCCACCTGTCCCCTGACAACATCGATACTCTGATCCTCATCCCCGGCAGGAAAACGGTAGTCAATGGCATAGCGATGGCCGAATTCACGAAAATCCGCAATCCGGAATGACCGTTCATCAGTGTCGGACGATAGGCTGTTCATAGAAAGTAACCGGCAATGGCAAAATAAGTATTCGCTGGTGAATTATTGGCCGGTATTTTACCACTGTGGATAGCGGAGAGTAAATTAAATGATACTCATTTTCATTTGTAGGTGAGCACAGGAAAATGGTCAGAAGTGTCAGTGAGGTGGGAAGGAATACACACCGGGAGCAAAGCTCCCGGTGCAGCGATCAACTATGCAGATGGCGACTACACAGACGAACCACCAGTGCTGCCAGCGCAGCCAGAATTGACAGAATAACAACGCCGTTCCAGCCACCGTGAGTCAGCGCCAGACTTCCCAGTGCAGAACCTGCCGCCATCCCGATAAACACGGTGGTGAACAGTAATGCATTCAGGCGGCTACGTGCTTCCGGCACCAGCCGAAATACGATGGTCTGATGAGCAACCAGTGAGGCCTGAATACCCAGGTCAAAGATAACCGCACTGATCACAATCAGAACCAGTTTTCCCTCCGCAGGCAGTAACGGCATCAGTAACATAATCGCAAAGGCAACTATCACCAACCCTGCCCCAAGCTGAGTAACCCGCGCCGGGCCAATACGATCGGCCATGCCTCCTGCCAGCGGTGCGGCCAGCGCACCCGCCGCACCGGCCAGACCAAATGCCCCGGCCACAGCACTGTCCAGATGAAAATCCTGATATAACATTAATGCCAGTGTTGACCAGAACGCACTGAATGCCACCGATAACAATCCCTGAGCGTACGCCGCACGGCGCAATGCAGTGTGCTCATGCCACAGTTTCCACAGCGAATGCATCAGTGAAGTCCAGGGAACCGGGGCTGATGGACGAAATGCCGGGAGAATTCGCCATAATGCCAGAGTAATCAGTAATACCGAGGCGGCTGCAATAAAATAGAGATTACGCCAGCCCAGATATTCGCCAATCAAACCACTGACCACCCGCGATAACAAAATTCCTGTCAGTAGTCCTGTCATTACCGTGCCGACTATCTTCCCGCGGCTATGCTCCGGAGCCAGTGCCGCCGAGGCCGGAACGATATCCTGTGCCACCGTGGCGGCAAGCCCGGTCAGCAGGCTGGCAGCCAGTAATAAATTCAGGTCGGGTGAAATACCGCACAGCAGTAATGAAACCACCAGCAACATACCTTTCAGTGCAATCAGTTTCCGCCGGTCAAACCGGTCTCCCAACGGGGTGAGCAGTAAAATACCCAGTGCGTAGCCAATCTGGGTCAGCATCGGGATCATACCTGACTGGGAGGTTGTGGCATTAAACTGCTTGCCCATAATACCCAGCATTGGCTGACTGTAATAAATGGAAGCCACTGTCAGTCCGGCACCGGCAGCCAGAGTAAACAGTAACGGGGCTGATAATTTCTCTTCGTTCATGGTCTGCTCGATTGCTGACATGATAATTTCTCCGAATCAGGGTTGCATTAAGTAGACCTGAACTCTTTAATGCATGGTAGTCGTAAATTAAACAAAACTGTTATACGTGGTGCGTATGAAAGAGATCTCAGCCGGCAGCAACGACCGTATTGAACTGATGCAAACCTTTATTCGTATTGTGGAAAGTGGCAGCCTGTCGGCCTGCGCCCGCCAGCTAGATGTCAGCCAACCTACCGTGAGCCGACGATTACAGGCATTAGAGAAAATGCTGGGTCAGAAACTTATCCTGCGTACCACCCATGCATTGAAACTAACCGATGACGGAGAACGCTGTTACAGCAGTGCGCGGCAGTTGGTCGGTAGCTGGTATGCTTTGGAAGATGAACTGACTAATACCCATGACGAACCGGTAGGGACACTACGGGTACGGGTACCCCATGCCTTCGGCCAGGATCAGATGATTGAGCCGTTGGTCGGCTGGCTGCAAAAATCTCCGGCCCTGAACGTGGAGTGGATGCTGAATGACCGGACACCGGATTTTGTCGCCGAAAACATTGACTGCGCAATACAGGTAGGTGCTCTCAATGACCCCGGACTGGTTGCCATCCAGATAGCCGAAGTTCCGCGCCGCATGGTGGCAACGCCTGATCTGTTGGTCCGTTCCACGCCACTGCAAACTCTTGAGCAACTCGCTGCCCTGCCCTGGCTGTCCCTCAGTACCTTCTACCGTACCGAAATCACCCTGAAACATCAGTCTGACGGCCAAAGCAGAACCATTACCATCAGTCCGAGATTATACAGTGACAGTATTTACGCCATCAGAAAAGCCGCGCTGTCAGGAATGGGGGTTGGCCTGGTATCGTCATGGCTGGTAGAAGAAGACCTTGCTACCGGCCGGTTGCAGGAGCCACTTCCCGAATGGCAGGCCCCGCCACTGCCGGTATGGCTGACTTACCCCTGGGCTAGTTACTATCCCGCCAGGTTACGTCATTTTTTCAGCCTGATAAAACAAGTGATGCCAACCCTGACCGGCACACGGCCGGCGGGCAGGTAAGCCCTGCGCCTGCCAGAAAAAGACACAAAAAGTCACAGTTATTTTTTATACAGGATCCGTTATTTACCATGAGGCATAACGGATCATATTATTGCTGCCAGCGCTCTGTATCACCAGATAATATCCTGAAGCTCGGGAATCACAGTTCCGATTCTGCCGGGAAGTCTGCCGCCGCCGGAAACTATAATTAATCTATTGAAATAAATAGATTATCAGGAAACTCCCAGCGTTTAACGCTAAAAATCACTCCCTGAAAAATTCCTCAGCAACTCAAAAGCAACGACAATTAACCGGATAAAACATCACACTTAGTGGTGATTAACCAGCATAAAATTCCGAACAAACCCTTAAAAAAATACAGCAGATGATTATTTGCATGCTATATTCAGAAACCTAAGGTAAACATTTATTTAACCTTTAACTACATTTCTTTACTAAAAGTAGGGGTATTTATCTTCTTTGGGGATGTTTCGATGAATAAAGTGTCACTATTTGTAAGGATAATGTCCATTATCCTGTTCCTGTGTGCGATACCGCTGATTATTGGAGGCGGTTATCTGATTTCCCTGGGAGGCTCCTGGTACTACCTGGTCTCCGGGATTGTTCTGCTTATTTCCTCCGTGTTGCTGTTTAAGGGGAAAGCAGCGGGTGTTACCCTGTTTTACGTTCTGTATGTTGCCACTATTGTCTGGACCCTATACGAAAGTGGTTCAGATTACTGGGGCTGGATCCCCAGACTGTCACTGCTCACGGTGATTGGCTTACTGCTATCACTGGCCCTGCCGTCAATGAACAATGGCCAAAAGAAACCTCTGAGCCGTGGCCTTGCCGGGCTGTTTGTGGTGATTTTTATTGTTGCATTTGCATGGGCTTTTGTACCTTTCCAGAGTTTCCAGTCAACTGACGCTCCGCCGAATGCCCCGCTGGCCAGCCAGGACAACCCGCCGGCAAACTCACAGCCGGACAGCGACTGGACCTACTATGGTCGCGACACACATGCTACCCGCTTCTCACCTCTTAAGGAGATTAATACCGGAAATGTGGCCAAACTGACCCGGGCATGGACATACCGTACCGGCGATCTGCCGCAACCCGGACAGGTAAATAAGTGGGCTGCCGAAAACACCCCGATTAAAGTCGGTGATGCGGTTTATGTCTGTTCAGCTCGTAACAACATCATTAAGCTGGATGCAAAAACCGGCAAACAAATCTGGAAACATGATAGCGGCGTAAAATATGAAAGCATCCCTTACACCGCCGCCTGTAAAGGTCTGACCTGGTTTACGTCTAAGGTCGTGCCGGAAGGCCAGGCCTGTCATAACCGCCTGATTGTCGGCACCCTGGATGAACGTCTGCTGGCAGTGGATGCTCAGACCGGTGAATCCTGTGCAATGTTTGGTGATAACGGTCAGACCAACCTGTTGACCGGTTTGGGCCACACTGTCCCTGGTTTTGTTGCAGTCACTGCGCCGGTACCTATTGTTAACGGTGTGATTATCGTTAACCACGAAGTACTGGATGGCCAGCGTCGCTGGGCACCTTCAGGTGTTATCCGTGGTTATGATGCAGAAACCGGTAAATTTAAATGGGCCTGGGATGTGAATAATCCGGGTGTGCACAGCGAACCGACCGGGGACAAATATTACAGCCGCGGCACTCCGAACTCCTGGGCAGCCATGACCGGAGACGACAAGCTGGGACTGGTGTATGTACCGACCGGTAACTCAGCCGCTGACTATTACAGTGCCATGCGCTCAGCAAATGAAAACCGTGTTTCCTCCTCGATTGTTGCACTGGATGTGAACACCGGCGATGAAAAATGGGTCTTCCAGACAGTCCATAAAGACGTCTGGGATTATGATCTGGGTTCACAACCGACCCTGATTGACTTCCCCGGGCAGAACGGCCAGTCAATTCCGGCGATGATTGTTCCCACCAAACGCGGACAAACCTTTGTGTTGAACCGCGCCACCGGCCAGCCGTTGAGCAAAGTGGAAGAAAAACCGGCACCGGCCAGTGTCATAGCCGATGACCCCCGCAGCCCGACTCAACCCTGGTCAGTCAATATGCCACGTTTGGGATTCAAGCCCCTTACCGAAGCGAAAATGTGGGGGATCTCGCTGTTTGACCAAATGGCGTGCCGGATCAAATTCCGCCAGGCAAACTATGTCGGAGAATTCACTCCCCCTTCTCTGGACAAACCCTGGATCGAATACCCGGGATATAACGGCGGCAGTGACTGGGGTAGTGTTGCTTATAATCCGCAAACCGGACTGCTGATCGCTAACTGGAACAACACCCCGATGTATGACCAGCTGGTTACCCGTAAAGTGGCCGATCAACAGGGTCTGGTTTCCATCGACTCTCCGGCGTTCAAAGCCGGTGGTGGTGGTGCGGAAGGTAATGGGGCAATGGCGGATACTCCTTACGGAATTAATGTCTCACCATTCTTCGCTCCGTTCACCCAGATGCTGTGTAACGAACCCCCTTACGGGATGATTACTGCCATCAATATGCACACTCAGAAAGTGGTGTGGCAGCATCCGTTAGGCAGCGCGGAAAATAACGGTCCGTTCGGTTTACCGACCAAATTACCGATCAATATCGGTACACCGAATAACGGCGGACCAATCATCACTGCCGGTGGCCTGACTTTTGTTGCCGCGACCACCGACAATAAAATCCGCGCCTATGACAGTAATACCGGTAAAGAACTGTGGAGCGATACATTACCGGCTGGCGGCCGGGCGACGCCAATGACCTATTCGATAGATGGTAAGCAGTATCTGGTGATTATGGCCGGCGGCCATCACTTTATGCGCACCAATGTCGGCGATTATGTCATTGCTTATGCACTGAATTAACCGGTCTGTAAAAAGCAACGGCCCCGCCAGATGACGGGGCCGTTTTGTTTTCACATCAGGCGATGGCTAATGGCCAGCCTTGCTGTCACGGGACATTTTATCCAGATATCCCATCACAAACGCCGATAATACAAAGGTCAGATGCAGCAGGATATACCAGAGGATTTTACTGTTATCGATATCCCGCATCTCCATAAAAACCCGTAACAGATGAATCGATGAAATGGCAACAATCGACGCAGCCACTTTATTTTTCAGAGAGCCTGAATCCATCTTCCCCAGCCAGTTGAGCTTCTCTTTATGCTCATCAATATCCAGCGCGGAAATAAAGTTTTCGTAGCCTGACAGCATGACCATGATCAGCAAGCCACCCACCAACGACATATCCACCAGCGACAGTAGCAGCAGAATCAACTCATTTTCGGTCACAGAAAGGATATGTGGCAAAACATGAAAGATTTCCTGAAAAAACTTAATTGTCAGCGCCAGTAATCCAAGCGATAAACCCAAATACACCGGCGCTAACAGCCAGCGTGTGGCATACATCAGATTTTCGGTAAAACGTTCCATAACAACCTGGGGGATCCTGAGAAAAGAAGGCAGTATACCTGAGCCGATCTCCTCGCTGTAACCCCCGGGATATTTTCTTTGCTCCCCGGGGCTGTCCTGTGGCAGTTAATCGCTGCCAACAAAACCACCGGTCTGACGCTGCCACAGGCGCGCATACACGCCCTGTTTTTCCAGTAATTGCTGATGATTGCCAGTTTCAACCACTTTCCCCTGTTCCAGCACAATCAGCCGGTCCATCCGTGCAATGGTCGATAAACGGTGAGCAATCGCAATCACTGTTTTGCCGGTCATCAGTGATTCCAGACTTTCCTGAATGGCCGCTTCCACTTCGGAGTCCAGTGCAGAAGTCGCTTCATCCATAATCAGAATTGGTGCATTTTTGAGTAACACCCTGGCTATCGCAATACGCTGACGCTGTCCGCCGGAAAGTTTCACGCCCCGTTCACCGACATGAGCATCCAGCCCGTAACGACCCTGCGCATCCGACAGCTGCGGAATAAACTCTTCGGCCCTGGCACCACGGATCGCGGCCTCAATCTCACTGTCGCTGGCATCCGGGCGACCGTACAGCAAATTATCGCGGATTGATCGATGCAATAATGAGGTGTCCTGAGTGATCATACCAATCTGACTGCGCAGGCTCTCCTGGGTTACCGCCGAAATATCCTGACCATCGATAAAAATATGTCCCTGATCAAGGTCATACATCCGCAGCAGCAGGTTCACCAACGTTGACTTACCAGCCCCTGACGCACCAATCAGGCCAATTTTTTCTCCCGGACGGATGGTCAGGTCGATATCAGAAAGAATCGGCCGGCCATTGCCATAACGGAAAAACACATGATCAAAGCTGATTTCACCGGCCGTGACCTTGAGTGCCGGCGCTCGAGGTTTATCCTGGACACTCAGCGGCTGGGAAATGGTCGCCATTCCATCCTGTACCATGCCAATATTGGCAAAAATACCGTTCACTACCCACATGATCCAGCCGGACATATTCACCAGCCGAATCACCAGACCGGTCGCCAGGGCAATTGCACCAACCGAAATAAGCGACTGGGTCCACAGAATTAATGCCATCCCTGTGGTACTGACGATAAGTGCTCCGTTCAGTGTCGACAGCGTCACATCCATGACGGTAATCATCCGCCCGGCGTGCTGAGTTTTCACTGTCTGCTCCTCAATAGCTGCCTGCGCATTTTTCTGCTCCAGAGAACTATGAGCAAACAGTTTCAGGGTCGCGATGTTGGTATATCCATCTACGATAAATCCCATCAGCTTAGAACGCGCTTCGGAAGAAACGACCGAACGTTGCTTTACCCGGGGCACAAAATACAACAGGGAAACCACATACAGCGCCAGCCAGATAATTAAAGGAACCATTAATTTCCAGTCGGCTGCGGCAAATAATACCAGGGCGGTAATGGCATAGATAAGCACATGCCAGATAGCGTCCACCAGCTGTACGGCTGAATCACACAACGAACTGCCGGTCTGCATAATCCGCTGAGCAATCCGCCCCGCAAAATCATTCTGGAAAAATGTCAGACTCTGGCGCAATACATATTTATGGTGTTGCCAGCGCATCATGCTGGTCATACGCGGGTTAATGGTCTGGTGAATGAGAACATCATGCAGGGCAATAAACAGTGGGCGAATAATGAGTGCCACGGCCCCCATCCAGCTTAGCAGCAGCCAGTGTTCGGTAAACAATGTGGCTGGTTTTGAGGCGTTAACCAGATCAATAATCTTACTCAGGTAACTGAACAGAGAGACTTCGATCAGAGAACTGATCAGGCCAACCACCAGCAGTCCGGCAAAGCAGGGCCACACCTGACGCAGGTAATAGGCATAAAAACGGCCTATGGTTGTTGGCGGCGCATCAGTGGGAGGTTCCCGGAAAATATCGATTAATCGTTCAAAACGTTCAGATAACATAACAAGACCCGACGCGAAATAATGAACCGATAGCTTAGTGCAAAAACGCCTCCCCTTCAGCATTCTGTTAAAAAACAAGCGACCGGCATCAGCCGGCCACGTTGATTACAACCAGTGTTGAGCCTGAATTTTTTCTCCATCAGTAAACCGACTGAAGCGAAACGGGCGTGGGTCAACAGAAGGCGTACTACCTGACACCAGATCCGCCATCAACTGGCCAGCCCCGGGTCCGATACCGAAACCATGGCCGGAAAAACCGGTGGCAAGAAACAGTCCGGGCACCGACTCGATTCCTGATATCACCGGTATGGCGTCCGGCATAGTATCAATATATCCGGCCCAGCTTTGCTCCGCCTGTAGCGACGATAGTTGTGGTAGCGTCTGATGCAGATTAGACAGAATACGAGCCACCGCTGCGGCATCTGGCTGTGGATCCAGTACGCGTATTTTTTCGTACAGAGAGATCTGATCCGCTTTCCCCGGCTGCCATTGCAGCATTTCATGCCAGAAGCGCCCGCTGAGTCGCAAATTGATACTCTGCCGCTCCTGTCGGTAAGCCGGCAGATAGGAGCGCATAAACCGCAGGCTGTCCGGGGTAATATCACTGATACTGGTCGCCGAACTGGCGACCGTCAGCCCGCAGTCCTGGCGCTTACGGATAGCCACACTGCCAAAACTGGCGCTCATACCGGGATCAAAATCCGTGACCGCAGTTCGCAGTACCATACTCAGGACTTTCAGCTGGGGTAAAGTGAGACCACAGCCCTGCATCAACAACCGCGACCAGGCCCCTCCGGCCACCACGACTGCTCCACAACGTATCACGCCACGTTCGGTAATCACTTCACTCACTTTACCGCCGGAATAGCCAATTTGTCTGACCGCGCAATGTTGTTGCAGATTCAGACCCGCCTCACAAGCCGCCCTGGCCAGGGCCGGTGCCGCCAACTGCGGCTCTGCGCGGCCATCGCCTGGCGTGTAAAGTGCGCCAAAATAATTCCCCTTAACCCCGGGCATTTTGAGCTGTAGCTGCTCCCGGCTCAGCATTTCGCTGTGAATATCATGTTGCCTGGCTTCCTGTAGCCATTGCTGGTGAGTTTGTAATTGCTGTTCACTCCGGGATGCATACGCGATTCCGGTAACTGTAAACCCACAATCCTGCTGTAGGCGCTCATTCATTCCTTCCCAAAGCTGCATACTCAGGTTAATCAGCGGCAGTTCTCTGATGTCCCGACCGGTTCTGCGGCACCAGCCCCAGTTTCTGCTCGACTGCTCACCGGCAATATAGCCTTTTTCTACCAGTACGGTGGGGATCCCCCTGGAGACCAGAGATAACGCCGTGGCGACACCAATAATTCCGCCACCAATCACTACCACTTCCGTCTGCTGCGGAAACTGTGCCGTAGAATGAACCACCCCAACATTCAGCCCCATAAATCACCTCAGTAATTGTCTTCCACGGCCCAGTTCACCGGAATCTCAGCCACACTGGCACTGTTGGGCAGCATTAGTACCGTTCTGACCAGTAGCGCAATATCAGCCGGTTGAGTCATTTTTTCTGCAGGAACTTCGGTTAATGCCGTTCCCATATCGGTAGCCACAAATCCCGGACATATAGCACAGGCACGAATCCCGTCTGCAGCTCCGGCCTGTCGCAATGCATGCGTTAGTGCAAGTGCTGAGAATTTACTCATGGCATACAACCCTGATTGCGCCGATTTCACACGTTTAGCTGACAGGGAGGCCAGTGTGACTACCCTTCCCCGGCCACTGACTTTCAGCCATGGCCAAAGTTTGCGGGTCAGTCGCATTGGGGCTTTAACATTGACCGAAAATTGCCGATCAAACTCTTCATCCGTCGCTTCCAGCACCGATCGTGGCAGCATAATCCCGGCATTGTGGATCACGGCATCAATCCGCCCGTAGGCTTTGAGGGTGTTGTCAATCCACTGCTGATCACTGTCACTGTCCAGCGCATCATAGTGACACACCAACTGTTGCCCGGGTTCCGTCACTGTGACCTCTTGCGGCGATCTGCAACCCAGGCTCACTGCCCAACCATGTTGCATTAGTTCCGCGGCTATTGCTGCACCTATGCCACGCCCACCACCACTAATCATGGCGACCGGATATACTGAAACTGTCATTCTGCCTCCCGAAGTTAACAACACTCTTTCTTTATCGCGGGTTTACCGGTAGTGGCACCCTAATGACTACGGTTATCCAGAGCATCGCGCAGCCCGTCGCCGATGCAGTTAAAACAGGTCACTGCCAGGGTGATTGCCAGCCCGGGGGCCAGCGCCAGCCACGGTGCCTGCTCCAGATACTGCTGAGCACTGTTCAGCATATTGCCCCAGCTCGGCAGTGGTGGCTGAATGCCGTAGCCCAGAAAACTGATGTAAGCTTCCATCAAAATCGCTCTGGCCACCGTCAGGGTAGCAGCCACAATGACAGGTCCGACGACATTGGGTAATAGCTCGCGGAACATGATCCAACGCCCTGACAACCCTAGCATTTTGGCTGCCAGGATAAACTCACGCTCCCGCAGTGATTTCACTTCGGTTTCGACAATCCGTGCGACTTCCATCCAGCTGGTGACGGCAATTATCACGGTAATCATGACAGGACTGGGCTTGAGGAAAGCCGAGAGAGCCAGTAACAGAAAGACGCCAGGGAAAGAGAGAAAGGCATCTACAATACGCATTAAAATTGTATTGATTTTTCCGCCATAGTATCCGGCAATGATGCCAATCACCGCGCCGAAAGCGATGCTGAGCAGCATGGAAAAAAAGCCCACCAGCAATGATATCCGCCCGGCCATCAGCAAGCGGGCCAGAGTATCTCTTCCCAGCGGATCACTTCCCAACAAATGCCAGCCACTCAAAGGTGGTGCAAAGCGATGTCGCAGATCAATATGCAGGTCATCGAATGGCAGTAATGAAGGACCGATGATGCATGCCAGAGTCATCAGCAAAATGATAATCAGTCCGGCACAGGCGAGACGATGATGAAGAAAACGTTGCAGAGTTCGGTTTTTCCACCAGCGGGATGCCGGAGGGAGCGAAATAATGTCAGAGGTATCAGACATAATCTTCTCCTTATTCAGGGCGGATTCGTGGATCGATCAGTGCCGTTACCACATCAGCCAACAAATTGCCTGCCAACACCATGATGGCGGAAAACATCAGCAGCCCCATGACCACCGGATAATCGCTGTATCCCAGGCTGTCGAGAAACAACCTCCCCATTCCGGGCCAGGTAAAAACAGTCTCGGCCACCAGCGCACCGCCAAGGATGGTCGGGAGTTGCATGCCAGCCAGCGCCACCATAGGCAGCAGCGCATTCCGTACCACATGCTTAAGTAATACCTGGCGGGGAGAAAGACCTTTTGCCCGGGCCGTTTTTACAAACTCCTGGTTAATGGTCTCCAGGGTGGCGCTGCGCATATAACGGCTCCACACCGCAATATCCACGAAAGTCAGCACCAACACCGGCAATACCAGATGATGCAGGATGTCACCTACCGAGCCGTCGCCAATGGTGTACATATTGCCGGCAGGGAACCAGTGCAGTTTAAGAGAGAAAAAGTATATGGCGACCAGACCAAACCAAAAGGTCGGAATCGACAGCGCTATCATCGAAGCCATCGTGGCCACATCATCAAACAGACTGTAACGACGGACGGCACTTTTAACACCGACCCATACCCCAATGGTGACCGCCAGCAGGGTCGAGGTCACCATTAGCAGCAGAGTCGCGGGAACATGGGACAAAATAATATGCAGTACCGGCTGCCCGTCCCGGTAGGAACGTCCCCAGTCGCCCCTTAACAGATGACTTAACCAGTCAAAATATTGCACTGGCAAAGGACGATTAAGCCCCATTTGTTCTGCCAGCCGGTGCAGAGTTTGCTGGCTCATTCCCGGAGTGAGCGCGAACTGAGACAGAGGCCCGCCCGGGGCCAGGTTAAGCGCGGCAAAACCAACCACCGAGACCAGAAATAATACCACCACGCTTTGCCCGCTTCGCCGTAACAGAAAATTCAGCATCATCACTCCTTTTCACTTGATGAGCGCGCAGAATGGCTTATGCCCAGTACCAGCTACCGACATTCCAGCTGTCAATCCGTACATTCACATTCGGGATAATATTCATTGCTCCCTGTTTATGCCCCCGTACATTGGCAAACGGGAACAATGGCAGGAAAGGCAGATCCTCTCTCACAGCCTGTTGAATCTGAGCATAAATCGCTTTTCGCTGGTCCGGGTCAAACACAGTGCTCCCTTTTCTCAGCAATTCATCCACCTTCGGATTCTGGTACTGGAAGGTATTCTGCCCGGCCCCACCTTTGGCCGGAATAGAGGCTGAAGACATATAATCGGTAGTGTCAGGATCGGCCCCCGTCAGGAAATTCAGCCCGACAATTGAGGTATCAAATTTGGACATCATCCAAAACTCACCCCACATCACCGCAGGGGGAAGGTTCGATATTTTCATTTCAATACCGATATCCTGTAACGACTGCTGGATAAATTGCTGCATTTGCTCACGCAGATGATTCCCTGCAGTGGTGGAATTGGTGAAAGATAATCTGACACCATTTTTCTCGCGGATACCGTCCGAACCAGGCTTCCAGCCGGCAGCATCTAACAATGCTTTCGCTTTATCGGGACTATATTCATGAGCAGGCAGGGAAGGATCATAATAAAAAGATCCCTCCGGCATATAGGTTTCCGTTTCTTTCGGCAAGCCATAATAGAGAGAATCGATAATTGTTTTTTTATCGATGGCATAATAAATAGCCTGTCTGACAACCAACTCTTTGAATTGTGGCCGTTCAAGATTAAATGCAAAGTTTTCCAGCGTGGCGCTGGAAGCGACATCAACCACTTTACCCGGTAATTTTTTAGCATCCGCATAATGATCGGCAGAAATCCACTGCAGACCCACAACATCGATATCACCGGAGACAAACTGGGTGTACATCACGTTCAGGTCAGGGATATATTTATAAATTACCCGTTCCAGACCGGGTCCACCGGCATAATAATGCGGGTTTGCCAGTAGCTCGATATGGTCGCCAGCAACCCGTTGCTGCCAGACAAAGGGCCCTGTACCTACCGGTGCATTATTAAACGGCGCATTATTTTTATCTTTTACCGGCCCCAGTATATGCTCAGGGACGATAAACGTTGAGGCAAGAATTGACGGATAAGGCGCAAAGGGTTTCTCCATTCGCCAGCTGATTTCGGTTGGAGAGATCACTTTAATATCACGGACTAATTCATGCCCGGTCTTACGCCAGCTCCTAAAATTTGGGTCAACCAGTAGCTGCAACGTGAATTTTACGTCATTGGCAGTGAAAGGTTGCCCGTCGTGCCATTTGACATCATCCCGCAATTTAATATGAAAATTCAGTCCATCCTGTGAAATCCCACCATTTTTGGTCGTCGGAACCTCTTTCGCCAGTGCCGGAGTAAACTCCCCTTTCTCGTTGATCGCAAATAACGGATCAAAGATACTGAAATGAATCCCTTCGTCCACTTCGATATGGGGCAAATGGGGGTTAAATACCGTTGGTTCCTGAGAAAAACCAATGACCATTTGGCCTTTAGGCTTTGCCGGCATAGCAGCAAATACCTGACCGGAACTAAACAACTCAGGCAGAGCAAACGTCGTAGCGCCGGCGGCAAGATAGATTAGTGCCTGACGGCGGGAGATTTCGGGTAATGTTGTTTCCGGTTTTTTTGACATCGGGACTCCTCGGATTGTCTTCTGACCATAAGAGATGGATGATGTGCCAGTGAATTAAAAGTCCGGCGACCAGAGAAACAGAAATGACTGAAAACAGTTCATACACCGCAGGATTTTCCTGCCGAAATAAGATGTTCAGTTATTATTTATTTCGCACCTTACATTACTGTTAAATAAAATTAAAACAGCCCCGGAGACTGATGAAACTTCAATATTTTATGACACGCATGAATAATAATATTTTTCTCATATTCAGTAACCATATGAAAAAAGTCTTCATCCTGTTTTCTGGCGATCCGAATTACTTTTGAAGCAAGATGATGGCCTTTCGCCGTCAGATAAAGTTCCTGAGAACGTTGATCAACCGGAGAAACGCGTCGAATAATCAGTCCCTGACTCTCCATTTTTTCCAGCAGACGCCCCATTGAAGAGCGATCGCGAACAATTATATCTGCAATATCTGAGGGTCTGATCCCCGGGTGCCGGGAAACAATCAGCAGCGTGCCTATTTTTCCGGTACCCTTCGCCACATCCAGACCAGAAAGTTTACTATCAAGATCCCGCGAGACCGCTATATTCACACGACGAATATAGAAGCTCAGCAGTGACTCCAACCCACCAAAATCGACAGAAGGATTATTAAAATCTGTTGTGGTTAATTCATCCATCGCTCACCTTTTCGAGTAAGACCGGCTGATAAATTCAGTATTCACAGATTAGTGGACAGTCACAACCAGTTTATCCATACGATTTTGTGATTTTATTAAGTAATCAACCTTACGCTCTGAGTCATAATAAAATGATCTTTCCTGACGGGTAATTCAGTTGCTAGTTTGTAATCACGGTAAAATCATCCCTCCCTGAACTACCGCTGATATAGGATACGATGATGGAATGTCCGGAAATTACTGCCGAAAATAATATTTTATTATCTGTTCGCCATTTGACTGTGGCATTGCCTGAAGGTATGGACCGCGATTATGCGGTTGAAGATATTAGTTTTGACCTGATGGCGGGCGAAATTCTTTGCATTATCGGCGAGTCTGGATCAGGAAAATCAGTGACTGCACATGCGGCGATGGGGCTGTTACCCCCGGTGCTCAGCGTAAAGCAGGGCGAAATTATTCTAAAAAATCAGAATATATTAGCCTCTGACCCGACAGTGATGCGCAGAGTGCAGGGTAAGACGATTGCCATGATTTTTCAGGATCCCCTCTCTGCACTTAATCCGGTCATGTCGGTAGGCAAGCAAATTTCAGAAGTCATGGTTGCACATGGGGTCGGTACCCCGCTATCACGGCAACAGAAAGTGGTGTCATTACTCGAGGAAGTCGGTTTACCTGACCCGGAAACCCTTCAGCACCAGTATCCTTTTAACCTTTCCGGAGGTCAGCGTCAGAGAGTAATGATTGCTATAGCGCTGGCATTAGACCCCGATGTACTGATTGCAGACGAGCCTACCACCGCGCTTGATGTCACCACTCAGGCACAAATTCTGCAACTTATCCGCAGCCTGCAAAGCCGTAAGGCAATGAGCGTCATGTTTATCACCCACGATTTTGGGGTGGTTGAAGAAATTGCCGACCGTGTCGTGGTCATGCGCAGAGGAAAAGTGACTGAACAGGGGCCGGCGTCACAGGTGCTTAAACATCCGGAACACGACTATACCCGGCAGCTTATCCACGCCGTACCACGGTTGTATAACGCACCACGGCCCCGGGAATCCAGCGCGCCGGTGGTTCTTGAAGCCATCAATCTCTGTAAATCCTACCGTAAATCATCGGGGTTATTTGGCCGCTCCCGGCAGGTCACCGCGCTGAATAATGTCAGTTTTACACTACGAAAAGGTGAAACGCTCGGAGTCGTGGGAGAATCGGGGTCAGGAAAATCATCACTGGGCAGGGTGCTGGTAAAATTACTTGAGGCCGACTCCGGGAAAATTATGTTTGATGGCCGGGATATTATCCCTGTCAGGGATAAAGATTTCCGTCCTTCACGCCCGTTGATTCAGATGATTTTTCAGGATCCCTTCGCCTCTCTCAATCCCCGCCAGACTATAGGTACTATCCTGTCAGTTGGCCCAAGAACTCACGGGGGAATGACAGAAGCAGAAATCCGGACCAAAGCACTCAACTTACTGTCGCTGGTAGGGCTGGAAAACAGTGCTTACGAGCGGTATCCGCATGAATTTTCAGGAGGGCAGCGTCAACGGATTGGTATTGCCAGAGCGCTGATGTTTGACCCTCTGTTGCTGGTTGCCGATGAATCCGTATCCGCACTCGATGTCTCTGTGCAGGCACAGGTACTGGAGCTGCTGGTAAAAATTCAGCAAAAAACCCGGGTCGCCATACTGTTTATCACGCACGACCTGCGGGTCGCCAGCCAGGTATGTGATGAACTGCTGGTATTGTGGAAGGGAAATGTGGTGGAACAGGGAACTCCGCAAAAACTGCTCTCTGCTCCGGAGCATGCATATACGCAGACTCTGGTGAATGCTATTCCTGGACAGCGGATTTAAGACTGCCCCAAGGGGCCAGAAGACACTTAATCCTGTGCGCATGACGGATCTTTTCACTTACGGAACTTGCCGTGGGTCCAGGGAACATTCCAGGCCATTCCGGATATCAACTGCATGGAAATTGAGTGGTTAAACTGAATAGCCTGCGAAAAATTTGGCGGACAAATAACCCGAAGTAAGCAGGTCAACCTGCTGTAAACGATTGATACTGACAGCGAGGATGTCATCCAGCTCTCTTATCAAGGTTAAAACGCCGGGAAACTCCTCCCGGCGGCGATAAACCTGAAGAAAATCGATAAAACCGCCCCTTATTAAGGTATCAGAAAACATCAGACGCTCTGTTTTTCCAGGGCTAAAGCTTTATTCCAGAGTCCCCCCCCGTCATTTCCTCCATCAGAGGAGCGATATAAAAAATTCTTTCGATAAACGGTAGGTATCTCCTTCTTTTATCTGTTGAATCATTATTTTTTCTTTCTGATAATACGATTTATTTTCTTCATTTAATGCGGCCCAGTCAGTGTATAACGAATCGTTATATCCCTGGCTATAAATATCCTTACCTGCTTCATTATCAGCCTCGTATTTATTTCTAATCCATTGTGTTCTTTCACGAGGCACATCAAATATCTCCCGATGCGTCCAGTTATTTATCAACTGATATTTAAGTTCATAAAAGCAGTTACTCAGCATCGAAAAAGCAGATATATTCTGGCTAAGATTAACATCCACCGGAGGAGAGTGACTAAAAATAAAGGCAGAAAGGTAATACTCCAATTCTGAGCCAGGCGGGCAATTCCTTTTTAACACACTGGCTTCAGATTCTATCTCTTTCCATACCGATAATGCTAATGGTTTATCATCAATAACATCGCTGATTGCCTGACACCAGGCATGGAGTAGCTTCTGCTGCTGGTCACTCACTTTAACGATTGTACACTCTGACACCTCACTCAATAACCAGTGCCGGATAACCTGCAGGTGAATAAGACTATAATCCTTACCCAAAATAATCTTTTTTGACAGTTTATTGATTTCGTCAACCTCCTTAAAGGAGAGAAATGACAAAAGGCTTAAGAAAATATCAGGCAATCCAAAAACACGTGACAAATAGTCATTATCGGGATCTATATTCCCGATTAAATTACCTTGTCTTATCGAACCATCGGGCATTCCTTCTTTCTCAAGACTTTCATGTTCTGGAGTTAACTGGCTGATAAAAAAATCCCTCACATACTGATCATTATAAAAAGAAGGCCAGTCAAAAAATTTATAGCGATAAATGGGCACACCGGAATCATTTTGACAACCATTAACTGTCAACCATGTGATGAAATCAGCTTTACTGGTTACACCCAGCTTCCGACCAACCTCCTTTCCATTAGAAAACAAAATAAATGCAGGGATGCTCCTGATATTAAGTTCTGTAGAGACTTTAGTATAATCATCTATATTGACTTTAACTATGTTGAGGTTCTCAGAATAATCCTCAGACAACTGTTCCAGGACAGGTTCCATTGACTTACAGGGGGCACACCAGGGTGCCCATAAATCAAGTAAAACAAAACCACGCTGTTCACTGACAAACTGAATAATGTTTTCTTCAGTAAAGTTAATCATCATAACCTCTTATAGTATTCCGCTGGTAAAATTCGGGTTAACATGTAATAAAACATCAGATGCTAACCTATATAAATTCAGATATTGTTAAAAAACAGCTAACAACTTTGTTCACTATCGGCTGATAGCTATAAACTCTCTACTGGTACATATTCCCACTGGCCGTTGGTAGATAATGCCAGATTCATAGCATGGTAGCGGATTAATGTTTCCCTGTGAGCAACACTAATCACATAAATATGATGCTCTGACAACAAACTATATACCCGGGATTCAGTCTCATAATCCAGTGCGCTGGTTGCCTCATCAAGGAATATAAATTCAGGTTTACGTAATAACACCCGCACAAAGGAAATGATTTGTTGCTCACCCAAAGAGAGTTCTTTTTTCCAGTCGGATTGAGCATCAAACCCTCCGTGTTTAATAATAATATCCTCTTTTCCTAACCGATGAAGGATATCAACTATTTCTTCGTCAAAATCATTATTATTTTGCAAAGGGTATGTAAATTGTGATCGAAAATTAGCCGTGGTCATATACGTCATTTGTGGTAAAAACATAGTATCATGTTCCTTCGGTATATAAATATCACCCGTAGCATAAGGCCAAATACCTGCAAGCATCCGTAACAATGTACTTTTACCGACACCGGTCGGGCCTGTAATAATAGTGTTCTCCTTTATTGAAACACTCAGGTCTTTTATCAGTAAAGTAGCATTATCAGGAAGGTAAACATTCACATTGTTGAGTTCTATTTCCCCGGAGTAATGGCGAGCAACTCCCTGAGCTTTACCATCGCCCTTACTAACAGCACTAAGGATATCTTTTATCTCGTAAACACGGTTAACACTCGGCACCATATTTATCACAGATGGGATGATATTCAGCAATCGGGTAGCCATCATCCAGACAAATGTAACACTCCCGGTAACCTGATCGATAGTTCCATATTTAATTGAACCAGAGAAATAGAGTGGTATGATAAAAAATAGCGGAAAAATAGAATAAAAAGAGTCTATCAGCAGATAGACCAGTGAAATTAATAAGTTATATGTTATTAATTTCCTTGACCATCGTACACTCTGTGTAAGCAGTGAGTACAATCTGTTTTTCTCTGAATTCTCACCACGATAGAGTGAGATGACTTCTGCATCATCCCTTAACTGTACTAAGCCGCTACGATAATTTGCTGTTGACTTAATAATATTCCAGTTAATTTTTATCAATGGATTATTGATGAATATATATATAATAAATACAAAAAAAAGTGAGGCGATAATTGAATAACTCAATGCGGGTGATACCCCTTTGATGATACCTAATTGGATGTTAAAACCCATTAAAATACCGAACACTGTCGTTGGAAGAGCAACAATTGCCTGACAAAACGCACTGATATCCTGTTGAATCCTCTGGTCCGGGTTATCTATTTCCGGATGCATAGCTAATTTGTAATATAACCGGTCAGAGAGATAATCGGCCACAATTTCTTTAGTCAGGTTTTTACGCCAGTCCTGAACCAGCCAGGATGAGAAAAAGTCTGTTGTTTGAAACATAACGCCTAATGAAATTGTAATAAAGCTTATCCATGTTAATAAACGCCAGTATATAGGCTGTTTACCTACCAACGCATTAGTCTGATCTGCAATTAAATTTGAAATATACCCACCCAGATAACTGGTAAATACTGAGATAAAAATGCACAACAGCAGTATCCCCCAGGGCCTGTAAGCATTCTTTCCAAACCAATACCCTCTGCAGAGCTTAGCCGTTCGCTTAAAAAACAGGATACTTATCCTGTAACGTTCATTATTATCTAATGAAAATTCCCTGATCATTATTTTAACCCCTGTTCAGTTTCATTGGATGGTAACGGGAGTTTTTCAATAATCCATTCTCCCCGGGAGTGAAGCTGTAGAAGATAGTGATGATATTTTATTAAGGTATCATTATGAGCAATGGTAATTATATTTATATTCATATTAAACAATTGAGAATAAATAATTTCTTCAGTATCAGGATCCAGAGCACTGGTCGCTTCATCCAGAAATACATAACCGGGTTTTGCCAGAATAACTCTTGCCAGTGCTATACGTTGCTGCTCACCGAGTGATAAACAATTTCTCCAGTTTTCAACCGAATCAAGTGAGCCATACTGATTTACCATCTCTGATAAATTGACTAATTTTATCACTGCCAGCAATTGTTCATCATTGTAAGTGCACTCCGGGCAGGGATAACAAAACTGGTCACGCAACGATCCACTAATTAGATATGGCCGCTGCGGCAGAAAAAATATATCTTTTTCAGGTGGTAACTCAACCACTCCTTTTCCTTCACACCACAATCCAGATAAAACACGAAATAACGAACTTTTACCACTGCCTGTATTCCCCATAATAACTATATTTTGCGATCCGGGTTTATCAGGAGATAACTCCAGATTAAGATTTTCTAATAAAATATTTTTTGTTCCAGGGACGTTAATTGTCAGGCCAGTTATTTTTAAACTGGCTCCAACTGTACGTTCAATACAATTCCCCGGGTATTTTTCCCCGGAAATATTACGCTCATTGCTTTCCTGAACTTCAGCCAGTCGCGTGATTGAAGGGGCAATTTTTATAATCTGCGGTATTTGGAATGTCAGTATACTGAAGCTCATCATCATCATACTGGCTGAAGCGACACCTTGCATGACTTCACCATAACTCATATGACCTTTAAAATACCAGGGCACCAGAATAAGCATCGGAAGTACATCCCAGAGCAACATGATAATACTGGAAGACATCCCAATAACCCATTGATATCTCACGTTGATCATCGTTTTGTTTATGGCTTGATCCAGAAAACTATGAATAGCTGAGGTTTCCGCCTTCTCTCCCCGCAGTAAAGCAATTTGCTCCGCATTATTCCTTGTTTGCATCAGAGAGTAACGAAAATCACCCTCTGCAATTTTAATATTAAAAATTTGGCGGATTGCAGGGCGATAGATAAAGTAGGTGACGAAAAATCTGAATAACGTATATCCCAGTACCAGAGTAATCAGTTGTGGCGATAACGTATAAAGAATGGATGCCTGGACAATCGTATCACCAACTGAGCCTATTAATGCCCTGGGGTTTTCAACAAGCGCACTACATACCGGGGAAATTTCCTCCTCTATGCGTTGGTCAATATTATCGATTGGACTAGCGTGTTGAATATTATAATAGTTATTTTTATACAGAAGTTTACCTATAGTATCTTTGGCAAGCCATGGCCACCATCTTATATTAATTAACCCCTCGAGATAAGGCATAAGGGAGGTAAGTAACGTCCGAAACAAACCATACACAGATAACAAGATAATAAACTTTACATACTCATTCTGATGTTTAGCAACTAAAGCATCTGTTGCTTCCCTTGTCATAACGGAAAAAGAGGCTCCGGAATAAGTATAACCTGCCATAACAGCACCTAATAATCCTAAAAGCACCCATGATTTCCAGGCTGCCCTGGTTAGCCAGTACATCCGGTATAATCTCCAGACCCTTCTAAAAAATAATGCATTTATTTTGTAATTTTTATTATTACTGGACACTTCTTGTATAGACATAATTTTCCCTGTTCATTGATAATTAATATACAACAGATTGTAAATACTCCTGATACCAAACCCATAACTTAAGTAGATTAAACATATAAATAAAAGTAACATCACTGCATAAAATATTTAAAAATATAAGACAGGCCAGTTCTTATTTCTATTCACATCCACCATATAAAATTTAAAAAATTACCTCTATTCATCCATTTTAACTTCGCAGGAGCTTACCCTTGTATCACTCAAAAGTTCCGGTCAGTGACAATACGTAGTTTCTTGGAGTCCCATAAAAATAACCAAATGTACCATAGTCGTTTCCGGTGGTTGAATAATATTTTTTATCAAAAACATTATTCACTAAAAAATCAATATTCCAGTTATCCGTTACCTTATAGCCTATATGAGCTGAATAAACAGCATAAAATGGCTGTTTAACCGTAAATGTAGGTACATAATAAGTGTCAACACGACTCTGAGTCTTACTTTGGGCAATTACTCCTCCGCCAATGGTTATTTTTTTCATCTGTTCACTACCATTGACGAAATTATAGTCAGTCCATACTCTTATCATATGCTTAGGAGTATAGGTGTTTACCGTCGTTGCATTGCCATCAGTGGATGATGGAGGGTTGAAACTGGTTAAATAGTTATAGGAAGCCATCAACTGCCAACCGGCAGCTAAACTTCCACTGATTTCACTGTCTATTCCCTTAACTATTTTCTCATTAGGATTTACATCCCAGTAATATCCCTGCATTCCATTTTGATTGTAATCAGGGTCATTTATTGTGATACCTGTGTTGGACAGCCGGGTTTTATAAAAAGAGACAGAGGCATTAAGGGTACCATCCGGCCTGCCATATTTCAGGCCGGCCTCCATGTTAACCCCTTGCTGAGGGACTAAAGGAACGCCCTGCTTATCCAGTGACGTTAGCTGTGGAGTAAAAACATAGGAGTAATCTCCAAATAATGACCACTCATCACTCAGGTCATAACTTATTGTGTATACAGGTTTTTCCCATTTCCGGAGACGGGTATTTGATTCTATGAGACCTGTTCGCTCTGAATTGATTGATCTTGTAAAGGTTTTGTATCCATCGAGCCGAATGCCAATCCCAAGGTGAAGACGGTTGACTGGGGTAATTATGGCATTACCAAATACATTCCAGACAGTACTGTCTATTGCCGACAGAAGCCCATAGTTTTGTGGGTCAATAGGTCCCAGAGGGATAGCATGCCAGTCAAAAGGGCTAAGGCCCGGCGAGGTATTTCCCAGGATTCCATAATAAGGAGAGTAACCAGGAGATGGAATTGTGTAGTCATTGAAAGACTTAGTATAATTTCCACCAAAGGTAAATTTTTGTGTTAACCCACCAATATCATAATTTCCTGATAATTTTGTATCCCAGCTATTAACTCTGTTTTTTCCTCGCGACGCACTGCCATTAATAGCACTAAAATTTCCGGTATCCGGGTCGATTCCCCCGGCAGTAGTGATCATCTGATTACCAAACTGGCTGTAAGTACCATCATAATTAGTTTTCAGTGCCCAGTGTTCTGCTACTTTCTGGTCCCAGCCGATGAAAAATTCTTTAGTTTCTGTATTATTGTACGCCCACGGCTGGGTAAATGACGTATTTCGTGAAAATTTTGGATCAGTTCCATCATTATACATCGACAGACCGCTGATCCAGGGAGTGGCATGCAGACGACGATAGTTTACTCCCGCAGTCAGCAGGGTTGAAGGTGTGGCATTAAACTCCAGGATATTGTAGATGGTCCGATCATCACGGTTAGCATAATGGTAGAAATAATCCTGCTTTTGCCAGGAGAGTACGCTTCTGCCTCGTAAAGTGCCTGTAGCATTAAGCGGTCCGGCAACATCCAGCATATTCTGGTATTTATTCCATGAGCCTGCAGCACCGGAATAAATTAATTGAAAGTGATCTGTGGGGCGCTTACGCACCAGATTCACTGAGCCTGAAACTCCCCCCGTAGAGGAAACCCCCCCCAGCAAACTATCTCCGCGCAAAACTTCAACATGGTCATAAATTGCACTGCTAAGATCGTTGCTAAAACCGTAGATATTACCACCATTGGAAATATCCATAGTGGTTCCACCATCCACTGTAGCCTGAGTGAGTGCAAATCCGCGGGAATAAAATGAATTTCCAATATTACCGCCATTTTGAACCACAGTAATACCGGGTGCTCTGCTTAAAACATCACTCAGCGTAGTACTGTTTTGTTCCGTCATCTGTTTATGACTGATAACTGAGATGGATTTCGCCATATCTTTCACATTAACCGCCGTTCCATCCCCGGCACTGGCCATACTGCCATTTAGACTCCCGGAGCCTTCGGTCGCGGTAATGTCGCTGCTGCCATTAACCCCTGTGGCAGTCGCTGAGTCCGGTTGCAAATTTTGTCCTTCAACATTCACTACACCGAGTGTTTCTCCTGCGCCATTTTGATTGCTGGTAATATCTACAGGAATAATTTTCAGTTCATGCGTCGAGACCGTTTGCCAGGTTAGCGTGGTCCCGGCCAGTAGCCGGGTGAGCACCATATTGGCATTACCTGTTCCTTTGAAACCACCACTCACTAATCCATTAACCAAACTGTCGTTGGCCTGTACTAAAATATTTGATTGTCGCGAAAATTGGTGTAGTGCTTCCTGTAAGGAAATACCCTGGGGAATACTAAACGCTATCTCTGCGCCCGAAACTTCAGATTCAGAAGCCAGAGTCGTAACTGATAAATGACTATAAATTATAATAACAAAAACATTCAAAAATAACTTTTGTCTTATTTTATACATGGCGAAATCTTTCCCCATTGGATTTTATACAGTGGCTATCATTGATATGGCTAATTTTATTAATATTAAATTTCTATTTTTTACTTAAAAATCCTGGTGTTGTTATTTCATAGAAAATTACCTGAAAAAAATAATGGTTTTATCTTAATATAAAATTAATTGGTACAGTTAATCTCATTGATGTTCTCCCTGCCATAACTTCTTCAGGAGGTGGTGGCAATTTCCCAACGCGCTCTAATAACATCCGTGACTCCCGGTCCAGAGTGGCATAACCACGACTATGAACCAATTCAATATCACTTATATTCCCCGTAGTATTAATGACAAAACTTATAATAACGACATCCTGTTGTTTCATTCTTATTGCGTAAGAAGGGTATTGCATATTTCTTTGCAAAATCATTAATATTTGTGACTGCCATTGTTGCTTGACATTAGTTTGAATATTACTTACCGCTCCCATGACCTTTTCATGAGGAGCAGCAGACTGCTGTGCAGGGACCTGAGGCTGTTCCTTCTTTTTGGTTATCGGTATCTGTTTTTCACGAGCCGGGTGTTTTTGAACCTGAACAGAGTGTGATTTTCTGACGGCGTTCTTTACCGGCTTAGGTTTTAACTCTTCCTTTTCTGTCGCGGAAGGTACTTTAATCATAGGTTGCTTTACATTTTCCTTCTCCGGGTGAGTTTGTAATGGGGACGATGTCGTCACCGCTTCGGGTGGTAATTTTTTTTCAGTCGCCGTATTCTCCTGACTGACCATATTTGCTTCAGCCAGGGAGACCTCAAAAGGCATCGCCTGCGGGCTGGCAACAGGCATATCATGATGTAAGAAATTTCGTCCATGCAGAAACAAAAGAAATATTAACCCATACGCGGCAATAGTGGCCAACCCAACCAACAGCCAGTAACGAATCTCTTTGTAGGAAATTCTGGGTTGATTGAAATAAAATATATAGGAAAGATCATTCATATATAATATCCCCGGGTTTATTTTTGTTTTCCTGCCAAATCTACCAACGCAATTTTTGTATATCCGTTTTGATGCAAAGTTTCCATAATAGTGATCAGTTGTTGATATTCAATCCCTTTATCTGCTTGCAGATAGATACGGTTATCCTCACCGGGTTTAATAACCCGTTTAATTGCAGTAATTAATTCCTCCTGTTTGACCGGCAGGTCGTTAACATACAGAGTCCCATCTTTCCTGACACTGACCACCGGAGGATGTAAAGGAGGTTGCTCTGCTTTTGCCATACCGGATGGCAGGTCAATTTTAATGTTACTGGTCGAAAGCGGTGCTGCAACCATGAAAATAATCAGCAATACCAGCATGACATCGATAAAAGGAGTCACATTAATTTCTGATATCTCATTAATTTCGTCAGCTCCGTGATTCAGAGTTGAGAAGCCCATTATCAATTCCTCCGGACACGTTAGGGGCATGTGCCATTACATCCAGTTCCCGGCTTAGCAGAGACATCACTGTAATAGCAACATTATTCAATATTAGTTTATAGCCATTTATCATACGCCCCAGAATGTTATATAGAATCACGGCAGGTACCGCGACTAATAATCCTAGTGCTGTTGCAAATAATGCTTCAGCGATCCCCGGAGCCACAACACTCAGACTGGTGGTTTGTGACTGAGCAATAGAAACAAAACTGTGCATTATTCCCCATACCGTACCAAACAACCCGACAAAAGGAGCGACTGCACTTGTCGTCGCGAGTATGGCTGTTAGCCTGGATATTTTTCTGACCTGCAATACCTCCATATACATAATTTTCGACATTGCGCGTTCTTTTATCGATTGATGATTATCACCTCCCGGGGTCACAGTTTTAGAAATCTCCAGTTCATCTTTTGCAAGTAGTACTGCCTGAGAACAATAGCCTTCCCCTGCAATTTTTGCGTCATTGAGTAATACTGCATTTGCCATTAAAATATTATTTTTTTTAATTCTTTTTGACTCCAAAAAAACCTCAACCGTTTTTCCTATCCAGATAAACCAGACCATAAAAGAAGCCAGAACCATAATGATTATTACTGATTTAACAACCACATCTGCATTCTGGTAAAGGTCTAAAGGTGACAAACTGATATCTGCCATAGCAATAATATTCTCCTGATTAAGCCGATGAAATCATCATCCGGTTTAACGTCACGCTAAAAAACATCATCAAAAATCCTGCCGTCTTTGTAAGCCGACACTCTGATGCATACGTAATTAACAACATCACTTAGCCATCATAAAAACAGCTAAACATCGCTCAATAATTTATGGAGAAGGCTACTAATGAGCTTATACACTTACATATTTTAAAAGAAATATAATAATCCGGATTGCTTATATATCTATTGTATAAGAAGCAATGAGTTTAATAACTGCCGCGAATCCTGAAGCTCTGGTTAACTAATAAATTTAATTTATTATTTTTATTTTTTATTTTTTCGGTATGAAATTCAAGGATTACATATTTTACCCCGGCCCCGGGTACCGGCTGAAACCCTGATGAAAACTTCAGAAATAATTATTATCGAAATGCTAACGGGATTAAGTAATGATATGTACAAAAGGGTTTACTTATTTAAAATGCATGGCTTACCCCGGGCATCCCGAGGGGGCAATTCACTTTCGGTGAAATGGGAAAATCCAAGAAGATATATATAGTGTACTTTATCAGTATGATAGAAAATGATTCCGACAGTGGCAGTGAAGACGGGAGAGAAGTAAATTCGGTCTGGCATCGTAAAAACTTATGACTGAGAACATTTCTGAGAGCTACAAATTAGGAAAATGTGCGCACCAGGCTCACCCGACTACGACTGAAAAGGGTCCATATTGAGGTACAAAAAAAATTTTTGGATTTGCTGTATTTCATGGGGTAACGGCCATATCGCATTCTTTAAAAAGAATGCCACCTAAAAATGAGCGACGGAACACATCCTGTCTGTCCCGGACGGCCTCATTCCCGAGTACTCTGTTCGGTACTTTTATCGAAATATTGAGTTACTGTACCCCAGCGAAGCAAGTATTTTGGCTGCCTGATTTAATTGTTGCTGGATTGAGCCCACAGCAGGATTGGCGACAATACCCACAGAGCCGGTGTAACCGCAGCTATCTAATTTGTCAGCAAAACGGGACAATTCCGTCTGAGGACTATCTTTCTTTTCGCCAACAGTACTTCTGGCAACGCTTAACCGGGGATCCAGAGGATCATAAAACTGCACCGCGTAGATCTGTTCAGTGGAGATTTTATCCAGCCAGGAGGTGTCTCCTCCCTGGGACACAATATGCAGCCAGTCAACCATCAACCCAATATTGGGTTGACCCAGTTGCCGCAGGTGTTCCAGAGCCACAGGCAGAGTAGTGTCTGTACAACCACTGCTGAGTGGCTGGTAGATGATCTTCATATTGTAACGGGCAGCCTCGGAAGCCAGCCATCGCATATCATCATCCACCTGTGTTGCGACAAAATCAGGATGTTCCGGGGGTGTGACTAACAGAGTGTCACATCCGGCCTGCAAAGATAATGCAATGCTCTGACGGACTTCTTCACGCCTTTGCCAGCGCAAGGCATGAGGGGCACCAATAAAGTTTTCCAGCGTTCGCAAATGAGTAAGATGTAATCCATAGCGTTGAAGCAGGATTGAGCATCTCTCACCAATAATAAGCCCTGACTCCGAGGGGTCTGCGGATAAATCAGAGGGTGACGCGTCAATCTGCGAAAACCCGGCGTCATGTATCTGCAGTAACAGTTCGTCATTTAATAACCCGGCAAAACCGGAAGTATTCAGCCAGCGAGTAATGGCCATCAAACAGCACCTCCGCAAAGCACGTATATACAGCCGCCTCCGGCGGGTAACCGGGGCGGAAGGTCAGGGATCAGTGTTTAATACTCTGTCAGTGACCACATTAACGGATCTGCCATCAAAGCTTAATGAAATTTACTTATTAACCGGCTCAGCCAAGAACGTTGACCAACGCGAAGCCGGCAAAAGTCATCAGCAGTGTTCCGAATAAATGCAGGCTGGCGCTGGTCATCGCCCACAGATATTTTCCGGATTGCAGCATTCCCATCAGTTCGGCCGAAAAGGTAGAAAAAGTGGTCAAACCGCCACACAACCCGGTGGTAATCAGCAATTTCCACGCCTGATCCAGTTGTGGATGGCGGGCAAACCATGCCAGCGCTCCACCGATAATAAATCCACCCACCAGGTTAACCAGCAATGTGCCAAGTGGCAGATCGGCAAACAAGGGATTAAAGCGCATGGCGCACCACCAGCGCAGTAAACAGCCGGCACCACCACCCACTAAAACAGCTATGAAAGAATTGAACATATCGGATTCCTGAATCATTGCGCCGTAGGGGAAAAGGGAAGTGGCAGACATAATCACCTGACACACCAACCTCCCCCGCAAGCAGGTTAAGTATTATGTCAGGCGTCATCAGCCGCTCAGGTCTCAGAGCGGCGGTTGGTTGAGGTGGAACACCATCACCCCGAAGTCATCATGTACGGCTTTCCGTGGAGGTCAGCGCTAATGAGCTCTGCAATACGGATAATAACCTGTGAACGATAAACAGACAATATTCCCTGACAAGGCGAGATAACCGAACAACAACAGTCATTAGCTCAACAGCCCCAGATGTTCGACAAGGATGGTACAACCGATACCCACCAGCACCACACCGCCAAGCACTTCGGCCCATTTTCCCAGCAACGGGCCGATAAACCTGCCCACTAATACTCCCGTGGTGGCCATAATGGTCGTAGCCGCTCCAATCGCAAACGCAGTCACCACAATGTTGACCTGCAAAAATGCAAGGCCCACCCCGACGGCGAGTGCATCCAGACTGGTAGCAACCGCGGTCATTGCCAACACCATAAAGCCATGACGTTCAGGTGCTATACATTCATCAGCAGCCCCCTGACGGAATCCGCCAATCACCATTCTGCCACCCAACACAGACAGCAGAATAAAGGCAATCCAGTGATCCCATGCCATAACATATTTGCTGGCCGCCAGGCCAATGCCCCAGCCAATCAACGGGGTCAGCATTTCAATTCCACCAAAAATGAATCCGGTACGGAAGGCTTCTTTAATCCCCGGTTTTTTGAGCGTTGCGCCTTTCCCCAATGCTGCGGCAAACGCATCCATCGACATGCCAAAGGCAAGTATAATTGTGGTAATCACGTCCATTAGGTTTCATCGCTCAGACTTGTCTCTCAGGACAATATAAGGGGTGACAATGAATACCTGCCACCGAATGAAGCGCAGTTTACCATGATTGTATGAATTAAAAAAGACAGTAAAATCATGGTGTTAGTTATAGCAAAGGCTATATTTCATAACATTCGCTAAGTTAGTGCTAAGTTAATGGAAAATAAGGAACTCCCGGTAAAAATCTACCTTATGCTTAGCCATTGGCACCGTACTACACCAAAGTGCCCTCGCATATAGTAACGGGCTGGCGATTGAAACCTGGTGTAAATTCCCGGAGAATACTTCGTAATCTCTTTTGCCCTGGCAGGGTCACAATGAAAAACCCGCTCGAAAGCTTACTTATCCCCGGAGGTATATTATTACTGGGGTTCCTGTCTGCATTATTGCTGCCTGCACCCGCCTTCGGGTTATCGTTGGCGAAAAAGCTGATGTCAGTGTTACACATTATGGATTTGAACCAGCTGTACACGATAGTGTTTGGAATCTGGTTCTTATTGCTCGGTGCGGTGGAGTTTTTTGTAATCCGTCTTCTGTGGCGAAAATTTGGCCGCCAGTGACTGGTATCCTCTCCCCGGGCAACGGGGAGGCCTGGCCCGGGAGAAACAAACTGATAACAAAAAAGATACAAAAACTGCTATATTACTGCGCGACTTTCCCCTCTCCAATAACACAATAAATATATTTTATTATCAATTAGTTAATAAGCTGCTTTTTTTTGAGCTTGCTCACGGTTTTATGTTCTGCTTTCTCAGTCTCGTTGACCAACAAAAAAAATAACCATATGAAAATAAACATATTTAATTTTATTAAATGCTGTTTTTTAGGTTATTTTGGATTTAATCATTTATTAAAAACTCTCGGGCAAACACTTGTTTAAATTCGGGGCAAAAATGTTATATTCATAGGTAAAACATATAACCTGCTATTAACTCCTGGCCACAGTAGCCCGGAAAAATTACAGGATAACTTTTGGCCAGTCAGACAAGCCCATCGCTTACCTAAACGGCCCCTTATATTGCTGGTAAACCTGTCAGGGTCAGGCTCCTGACAGCCAGAGGAGATATTGCCTCATGTGTAAATCAACCATGAACCTTTCTCTTGCCATGAGTACCGCCGCCGGTGCCGTGCAGAAGGTTCAGCATGGAAAAGACGTTGATGTGCTACTGATCGGCGCCGGTGTGATGAGTGCGACACTGGGAACTTTTCTGCAGGAGCTGGAACCCGAATGGACGCTGGAAATGGTGGAGCGGCTGTCTGATGTCGCTGAAGAATCCTCAAATGGCTGGAACAATGCCGGTACCGGACACTCTGCACTGGCCGAGCTGAACTACACTCCCCAAAAAGCTGACGGCTCAATTGATATCAGTAAGGCTGTCGCGATTAATGAAGCCTTCCAGATTTCACGTCAGTTCTGGGCCGCTCAGGTTGAAATGGGTCGCCTGAATCGTCCGGAAACCTTTATCAATACCACCCCACATATGAGCTTTGTCTGGGGTGATGATAATGTGGAATTTCTGCGTAAGCGGGTTGCAGCCCTGAAAACCAGCACCCTGTTTCGCGGCATGGAATATTCAGAAGATCCACAGCAAATTGCCCGCTGGGTTCCTCTGTTGATGGAAGGTCGTAAACCCGGTACACGGATTGCGGCCACCCGTACCGAAATCGGAACCGATGTAAATTTTGGTGAAATTACCCGTCAGTTGATTAGCGCACTGCAGAAAAATGATACCTTTACATTACGCACCCGGCAGGAAGTTCGTGAAATTAGCCGCTTACCTGACGGACGCTGGCAGGTCACATTGCAGGATCTGCAATTAAAATCTCAGCGACAACTGATTGCCAGACATGTGTTTATCGGGGCCGGCGGTGCAGCATTACCTCTGTTGCAAAAATCCGGGATTCCGGAAGCCCGCCGCTTTGCCGGCTTTCCGGTCGGTGGTTCGTTTCTGGTGACCGAAAATCCACGACTGGTCAGCCAGCATCTGGCAAAAGTTTATGGAAAAGCCAGTGTCGGAGCACCTCCGATGTCGGTGCCGCATGTTGATACCCGTATGCTGGATGGAAAACAGGTCCTGTTATTCGGCCCGTTTGCGACTTTTTCGACCAAATTCCTCAAACAGGGCTCATTGCTGGACATGTTCAGCTCCATGACTGCCTCTAATTTGCTGCCAATGCTGCAGGTAGGGACCAAAAATATCAATCTGATCAAATACCTTATCGGCCAGGTGTTACAGAACGATAATGACCGGATGGAAGCCTTACAAAATTATGTACCGAATGCCCGTCCGGAAGACTGGCGGCTGGTGACTGCCGGGCAACGTGTGCAGATCATCGAAAATGACAGTAAACAAGGTGGCGTATTACGCCTGGGAACCGAAATTGTGACTTCACAGGATGGCACTATTTCAGCCCTGCTGGGTGCTTCTCCCGGCGCTTCAACCGCAGCCAAAATCATGCTGGATTTGATGAGTAAAATTTTCCCGTCGGAAATGGCCTCTTCCGGATGGCAGCAAAAAATTCGCCAGATGATACCCTCCTTCGGTACTTCTCTGGACGGAGATGTCGCCGCGACCGAGCAGGTATTATCCTCCACCAGCCGTATTTTGAAGTTAGATTACCGGGCACCTGAGTCTTCTGCCGCTGACCCCGTGAGTCAGCCAGTTCCGGCAGCGAATGATGAAGGCCACGACACGGAGAATGTCGTGGGAAAGTAAATAAAGAGTGAATGCTTACTCACTTTTGTCGGCAGATAAAAGTGAGTTAACTCCTTCAGCAATCACTCATCACCGTTGGCTGCTGTGTATTGACTATGCATGGCAGTCATAATCTGTTCTCTGGTCTGGCAGTCACTTTCCCGATACTATTGTTAGTAAGCACGCACTCTCTCTGGTGTGCCTGCTCATGCGGCCAGACAGAATTATGGAGTTCCGTTTCGTCCCCAAAGCACATAGCCTTGTCGTTCGGTGAGCAACTGATAATACTGTCGGACTGCCGGGTAATCTGGTCGTTCCAGCGGAGTCTCATACCAGCGATTCACGGCCAACCCGACCGGAATATCTGCCAGCGTGAAATCATCACTGGCGACATAACTACCGGTTTTCTCCAGTTGTTGGTTGAGTATACCCATCGTGTAATTCCAGCCTTTACAGGCCGCGGCCAGCAATTGTGGATCCTGGTGACCAGGCGACTGACGGACCAGTGCGGTAAAAGCATACCGCCATGAGGTGTTCAGTTCGGTTGCTTGCCAGTCCATCCACTGGTCAACCCGCGCCCGCAGTTGTGGTTCCACCGGGTAAAGTGCATCGGCCTGTCGTGAATTTGCCAGGTAACGCAGGATGGTATTAGATTCCCATAACACAAAATCCTCGTCACGGATCACAGGCACCATTCCGTTTGGATTCATTCTGAGCAACTGTGGACAACGACTAACATTGTCGTTCTCTCCAATGTCTTCTCGCTGGCAGGCAATATCCAGTTCTTCACATAACCATAATACCTTGCGGACATTAATTGATGTCTCTTTCCCGTAAATGACCAGCATCCGCTATTCTCCCCTGTCAGCAGCCTACAGCCAGCTATCTGCCAGCCTGTAAGAGTAAATATAATACAACCTGCGGCTCGGGGACTGTAAAAATAGCCATCCGCACAACCGGGACAAGGTTTCGTGGCGGAAGGTCCACTGATCCTGACAACCGGCAGGGAATTTTCGGGGGCATAGGCTCACCACCTGAGCCAGTAGGACACCGGCATCCCAACTCATAAGGGTCAGGCCTCCGGTATAAGCGGTTAGTCGCAGTGCAATTTGCCAGCTATACTTAGCCTGTTATTCATAAACTTATATAAGGATCCCTGACATTCATGGTGGAAAAAAAGCTCACGCCCGACGGAGAGAATCAGCAGCCGGCCCCCCTTCTTAAAACCGGTAACCCGTCCGTTGACCGTTCAATCACCCGCGCCTCAGAAGGCATTCACTGGTTTCGCAAAATACCGGCGGTTGCACATTTCCTGCGGGCTCTTGAACGTTTTAATGACCGGCTGGGAAGCCAGTTTGGTGCGGCTATTACCTACTTTTCCTTCCTGTCGATCATCCCGATTTTAATGGTTTCCTTTGCCGCCATCGGTTTTGTTCTGGCATCAAACCAAAACCTGCTTGCTGAACTTATAGAAAAAATTGTCAGCAGCATCAGTGACCCCACCCTGGCAGGGACATTAAAGAGCACGGTAAATACCGCTATTCAGCAACGTACCACTGTGGGTATTACGGGGTTATTGCTGGCGCTCTATTCTGGTATCAGTTGGGTAGGTAATTTACGCGAAGCCATACGTGCACAGTCGCGGGATGTCTGGGAGCGAACTGAGCGTGACCACGAAAAATTATGGCGCAAATATATTCGTGACTTTATCTCTCTGACCGGACTTATGCTGTCGCTGGTCATTGCCCTGTCACTCACGTCAGTTGCGGGGTCTGCACAGGCAGCGATTGTGCATGCACTGGGTCTTGACCATGTTGACTGGCTACGCCCTGTGATGACTATTATTGCCCTGACAATATCTGTTTCAGCTAATTTCCTGATATTCCTGTGGATCTTTTGGATACTGCCACGCCACCAGCCACCGAAAAAAGCATTGCTACGGGGTACTTTGTTGGCGGCCATTGGCTTTGAAGTGATCAAGTTTATTATGACCATCATGCTGCCTAAAGTGGCTTCATCACCGTCCGGGGCAGCATTTGGTTCTGTGCTTGGGCTGATGGCTTTTTTCTACTTTTTTGCACGCCTGACCCTGTTTTGTGCTGCCTGGATTGCGACAGCTCAGTATGAAGGCACATCAACGGAAGGTAACGACCCGCAAAACAGTTCCCAGGACGAAACATCTCAAAATGTAAGAGAAAATTAATTCAGTTAAAAACTTCACTCTGCGGATGTTTTTAATACAAAAAGGCCAGATTATCGTGACAACCTCACTTTTTTTTGGCCTTGAATTAGTGGAATACTCTAAAAAAAACCTCACCCCCTGCTGCCATCTTTCAACAAACACAAATCTTCAAAAATTATCGACTTTTCAGCACCACATCCGCGCCGAATCAGGGAGTTTCTTGATTGAAGGCCATAAAACAGCTGCGTAATATGGTTCGTCTACTGTTACAAAAATAAGAATCTATTATTATGCAAAGCAGCAATACTGAGCCTTACCCGTCACCTGCAGAATCTCCCCCGGTGAATTCAAGAAGCAAAGTGCTTGTCGCCTCTCTGGTAGGTACCGCCATCGAGTTTTTTGACTTCTATATTTATGCGACCGCCGCGGTTATTGTATTTCCGCATATCTTCTTCCCTCAGGGGGATGCCACGGTAGCAACACTCCAGTCGCTGGCGACCTTCGCCATCGCTTTTGTTGCCAGGCCTATCGGCTCCGCCATTTTCGGTCACTTTGGTGACAGAATCGGCCGTAAAGCCACGCTGGTTGCCTCATTACTGACCATGGGCGTTTCTACTGTAATTATCGGGTTATTGCCGTCTTATTCGACTATTGGCGTTGCAGCACCTCTGTTGCTGGCACTGGCCCGTTTCGGTCAGGGGCTTGGACTTGGGGGAGAATGGGGGGGAGCCGCTCTGTTGGCGACTGAAAACGCCCCGGCAAAAAAACGTGCTTTGTATGGTTCTTTTCCTCAGTTGGGCGCACCGATTGGCTTCTTCTTCGCCAACGGTACTTTTTTACTCCTTTCGTGGTTGCTGAGTGATCAGCAGTTTATGGACTGGGGCTGGCGAGTGCCCTTCATTTGCTCTGCCATACTGGTCATTATCGGTTTATACGTCCGTGTTTCGCTGCACGAGAGTCCGGTGTTTGCCAAAATTCAGAAAGAAAACAAACAGGTCAAAATCCCCATCGGCACTTTACTGTCAAAGCACCTTGGCGCAACTGTGCTCGGCACATTCATTATGCTGGCGACTTATACGCTGTTTTATATTATGACCGTCTATTCGATGAGCTTCGGGACTGCACCGGCACCGATCGGACTGGGCTTCTCGCGTAACAGTTTCCTGTGGATGTTGATGATTGCAGTGATTGGCTTCGGAATCACGATCCCGATTGCCGGAATGCTGGCTGACCGTTTTGGCCGCCGTCGGACCATGATTATTATCACTTTATTGTTGATTGGTTTCTCACTGCTGTTCCCGGCGATGCTGAGTTCCGGCTCGTCATTAATGGTGATGCTGTTCCTGCTGGCAGGTCTGAGCATTATGGGTCTGACCTTCGGCCCCATGGGAGCGTTGCTGCCAGAACTGTTCCCGACTGAAGTTCGTTATACCGGCGCTTCATTCTCTTATAATCTGTCGTCTATCCTGGGTGCCTCTGTCGCTCCTTACATCGCGACCTGGTTGAAAGCCGAGTATGGACTGTTTGCGGTCGGCTTATATCTGGGGACTATGGCTGTCATTACCTTGCTGGCACTCATTATCAGCAAAGAGACCCGCCATCAGACCTTATTTGATGCCACCTGATTTACCGGTTCTTCCCTGACCCAAGGGAAGAACCTCTCTCTAGCCTCTGCTGCTGCGAATACATTGTCAGTACTGACAGCAATTGTTATAACCTTTCCTTCTGCCCCTGCCTTGTGAGATTGAATAATGACTGTCACAGAAAGCCTGATTGCTTATACATTTACCGCCGGATTACTGACTCTGACACCGGGCCTGGATACTGCGCTGGTTCTGAGAACTGCCACTGTTGAGGGGCGTAAGCAGGCAGTCCGTGCTGCTCTGGGAATCAATATCGGGTGTATTCTGTGGGGGTTCGCCGTCGCCTGTGGACTGGGCGCTTTGATCGCTGTTTCTGAACTGGCCTATGATGTGCTGAAGTATTGCGGAGCGGCCTATCTTTGCTGGCTGGGCCTTGGAATGTTGCTGCGCCCGCGCAAAGGAATTGCCGGTGCTGATGACAAACACTTCAAAAAAGACACTAACTGGCTGTTGCGTGGCATCACCGGTAACCTGCTGAACCCGAAAGTCGGTATTTTTTACGTATCCTTTTTACCGCAGTTTATTCCGCAGGGCCATTCACTGTTTTTCTGGACCCTGGGACTGGTCGGTATTCATATGTTACTGGGAATCAGTTGGCTGATGACATTGATTGCTGCAACCCGGCCGCTGAGCGCCTTTTTCAAACGCCCGGCAGTCGTCACCACCATGGACCGTGCTACCGGTGCCGTTCTGCTGTCATTCGCCGCAAAGCTGGCCTTTAGTAAGCGTTAACGCCCTGTCACCGGCCCATTCGTGGGAGGGACCGGTCAAAGACAGCGATTCGCCACTTCTGCCAGCCCCTTATCAGCGACACAATAAATATTGCAGACAAAAAAAACTGCCCCCGAATACGGAGGGCAGTTCATCTGATAATACAGTACGTCGCTTATGGCGCGGAATTAGCCGGCAACAGCAATACGTTTCATGTCTGTCATATAGCCACGCAGTTTGCTACCTACAGCTTCAATTGGATGGTGGCGAATCGCTTCGTTAACATCACGCAGTTGCGCATTGTCCACCGCATTTCCGCTCAGGGTTTCCTGGCCTAAGTCACCAGTCTGCAGCGAAGCCATAAAGTCTTTCAGCAACGGTACCGCAGCAAAGGAGAACAGGTAGTTACCATATTCAGCGGTATCAGAGATAACCACGTTCATTTCATACAGACGCTTACGCGCAATGGTGTTAGCAATCAGTGGCAGCTCATGCAGTGATTCGTAGTAAGCTGATTCTTCGATAATGCCGGAAGCCACCATGGTTTCAAACGCCAGTTCAACTCCGGCTTTAACCATCGCAATCATCACTACGCCCTGGTCATAGTAATCCTGCTCAGCAATTTTACCTTCGAACTGAGCAGCGGTTTCGAACGGGGTTTTCCCGGTTTCTTCACGCCAGGTCAGCAGGTCTTTATCGTCATTCGCCCAGTCAGCCATCATTCCGGAAGAGAACGCACCGGAGATAATGTCATCCATGTGCTTCTGGAACAGTGGCGCCATGATCTCTTTCAGTTGCTCAGACAGCTCATAAGCACGCAATTTTGCCGGGTTTGACAGACGATCCATCATCAGCGTAATGCCGCCGAATTTCAGGGATTCGGTGATAGTTTCCCAACCGAACTGGATCAGTTTTTCGGCGTAAGCCGCATCTGTACCTTCTGCCACCAGCTTGTCAAAGCACAGTAATGAACCCGCCTGCAACATACCACACAGAATGGTCTGCTCACCCATCAGGTCAGATTTAACTTCCGCCACGAAAGAAGATTCCAGGACACCGGCACGGTGACCACCGGTCGCTGCTGCCCACGCTTTCGCAATTGCCAGGCCTTCACCTTTCGGGTCATTTTCAGGGTGAACCGCGATCAGGGTAGGAACACCGAAACCACGCTTATATTCTTCACGAACTTCGGTGCCCGGGCATTTTGGTGCAACCATCACTACGGTGATGTCTTTACGGATAGTTTCGCCAACTTCAACGATGTTAAAACCATGCGAATAACCCAGTGCAGCGCCATCTTTCATCAGCGGCTGAACGGCCTGGACAACGGCGGAGTGCTGTTTGTCCGGAGTCAGGTTAACCACCAGGTCCGCCTGTGGGATTAACTCTTCATAACTACCCACTTTAAAACCGTTATCGGTGGCTTTACGCCATGATGCACGTTTCTCGGCAATCGCTTCTGCACGCAGGGCATAAGCAATATCCAGACCGGAATCACGCATATTCAGACCCTGGTTAAGCCCCTGAGCACCACAGCCGACAATCACGACTTTTTTACCTTTCAGAAAGCTGGCGCCATCTGCAAATTCGTCGCGATTCATAAAACGGCATTTGCCTAACTGCGATAACTGGTTGCGCAGATTCAGAGTGTTGAAATAGTTAGCCATGGGTACTCCGGTTTGGTTGTGTTTGTATTTATCAGGTATTCAGCGGCATTGATTGCATCACTGAGAATACCTCCATCATATGTCAGGATTTCTATTGCTTAAATTGATATATTAACAACGTCATATTGCAATAAGTGCAATACATCACCAGGACAGGCAATGATGGATTTACGCGACCTGAAATTATTTCTTCATCTGGCAGAAAGTCGACATTTCGGGCAAACGGCCCGAGCTATACATGTCAGCCCTTCTACGCTGTCGCGCCAGATTCAACGGCTGGAAGAAGAGGTCGGTCATCCGTTATTTGTCCGGGATAACCGCTCAGTTGCCCTCACCGAGGCAGGGGAGACATTCAGCCAGTTTGCCCGCCAGACCCTGCTGCATTACCAGCAGCTGCGACATTTAATGGATCTCAACAGCCCCTCACTGAGCGGAGAGTTGCATCTGTTTTGTTCGGTCACCGCAGCTTACAGCCACCTGCCACCGATTCTCGATCGCTTCCGCGCTGAACATCCGCAGGTTGAAATTAAATTATCTACCGGTGACCCCTCGGATGCGGTGCAGAAAATCAGTTCGGGTGAAGCGGACCTGGCAATTGCCGGAAAACCTGAATCACTGCCTTCCGGGATTGCGTTCAACCCACTGGATGTCTTGCCGCTGGCACTGATTGCTCCGGCCCTGCCCTGCCCGGTTCGCAGTGCAGTCAGCGAGGCAGACCCCGACTGGAGCAGTATTCCGTTTATCTTTCCTGAACAGGGACCGGTGCGGCGCAGTGTTGATCTTTGGCTACGTCGTCGAAAAATTACCAACCCCATGATTTATGCCACGGTCGCGGGGCATGAGGCGATGGTCTCGATGGTCGCACTGGGGTGTGGAGTGGCGTTATTGCCGTTAGTCGTACTGGATAACAGCCCTGAACCGGTCCGTAACCGTATTATGTCGCTGCCGCTAAGTGATACCGGTGAACCTCTGGAGCTGGGGGTTTGTGTGCAGAAAAAGCGGCTCGGAGAGCCGCTGGTGAATGCATTCTGGGATTTACTGTAATTACCGTCCGGCCAGGAAGAAACGGAACGCCGGGTTATCACTTTCATCATGAAAGTCATAGCCCAGGGCGGTAAGATGCTCAGCGAAGCGTGGTTCATTATCGCTCAGTTCAAAGGCCGCCAGCACCCTGCCGTAATCCGTACCGTGGCTACGGTAATGGAACAACGAAATATTCCAGTGAGTCCCCAGGGTTTGCAGGAATTTCAGCAATGCGCCGGGAGATTCCGGAAACTCAAAACTGTAAAGCCTTTCCTTCAATGGTTTACCCGGGCGCCCCCCGACCATATAGCGCAGATGCAGCTTCGCCATTTCGTCGTCAGACAGGTCAACGACCTGGTAACCACCTTCGCTCAGTTGGCGAACAATCTCGCCACGTTCTTCGAGCCCACGGGTTAAGCGGACTCCGACAAAGATGCAGGCATTTTGATCATCGGCATACCGGTAGTTAAATTCGGTCACCGCGCGTCCGCCAAGGATCTGACAAAATTTCAGAAAGCTGCCCTGTTGTTCCGGGATCGTAACGGCCAGCAAGGCTTCCCGCTGTTCTCCCAGCTCACAACGCTCTGAGACATAACGCAGTCCGTGGAAATTCACATTCGCCCCGGAAAGCACATGCGCCAGTCGCTCATCTTTAATGTCATGCTGCTGAATATATTTTTTCATACCTGCCAGTGCCAGTGCTCCGGAAGGTTCGGCAATGGCACGCACATCTTCAAAGATATCTTTCATCGCTGAACAGATAGCATCACTGTCCACGGTCACAATATCATCCAGATATTGCTGGCACAGGCGGAAGGTTTCATTGCCTATCCGTTTCACCGCCACACCTTCAGCAAACAGCCCGACCCGCGGTAAATCGACGGGTTCTCCGGCATCCAGAGCTGCTTTCAGGCAGGCAGAATCCTCAGCTTCTACCGCAATCACTTTGATCTCCGGCATCAACTGTTTAATCACCACCGCCACACCGGCAGCCAGACCGCCACCGCCCACCGGCACAAAAATCCGGTCGATGTGCGCATCCTGTTGCAGTAACTCAAGAGCCAGTGTTCCCTGCCCGGCAATAACTGCCGGGTGGTCGAACGGAGGCACAAAACTGTACCCATGTTGCTCTGCCAGTTCTATGGCTTTCGCTTTGGCCTCATCAAAGTTAGCACCATACAGATATGCTTCTCCGCCAAAAGCACGCACTGCATCCACTTTGATGTCCGCAGTCGCCACCGGCATGACAATCAGAGATTTTATTCCCCGACGACTGGCAGAGAGCGCTACTCCCTGAGCATGATTACCTGCCGAAGCAGTAATCACCCCCTGTGCTCTTTGCTGTTCATTCAGGCCGGCAATCATTGCGTAAGCTCCACGCAATTTAAAACTATGAACCGGCTGACGATCTTCACGTTTTACAACGATGGTATTGCCGAGTCGCGCTGACAGTTTCTCCATTTTCTGTAACGGAGTGACCTGAGTAACCTCATAAACCGGAGAGCGTAAGGCGGCATGAAGATACTCCGCACCCGTAGGTGCGGAAGAAAGAGGTTTGGAAGCAGCCATGATCCGTTATCCTCCCAGCTTACTCTTATCGCGTACGGCACCTTTATCGGCACTGGTCGCGAGGGAAGCGTAAGCACGCAGTGCGAAAGATACTTCACGCTGACGGTCATGCGGGGTATATGCCGCACTGCCACGAGCTTCTTCTGCCGCACGACGAGCTTCGATTTCTGTTTCGCTAATATCCAGGCTGATAGTACGGGCAGGAATATTGATATCGATGGTATCGCCATCTTTTACCAGGGCAATTGCCCCACCATTGGCCGCTTCAGGGGACGCATGCCCGATAGACAGGCCCGACGTTCCTCCGGAAAAACGCCCGTCGGTAATCAATGCACAGCTTTTGCCCAGCCCCATCGATTTCAGATAGGTCGTTGGATACAACATTTCCTGCATCCCCGGGCCACCCTTTGGACCTTCATAGCGGATCACCACAACATCTCCGGCAACCACTTTTCCACCCAGGATAGCTTCTACCGCATCATCCTGGCTCTCATAGACTTTCGCCGGTCCACGGAAGGTCAGGATTTCTTTATCAACACCGGCAGTTTTAACAATACATCCATCCAGCGCCAGGTTGCCATAGAGTACAGCCAGCCCACCGTCCTGAGAAAACGCATGCTCACGGGTACGGATACACCCCTGTTCACGGTCATCATCCAGCGTATCCCAGCGACAATCCTGAGAGAAGGCCTTGGTAGTACGGATACCCGCAGGGCCGGCGCGGTACATTTTTTTCACTGCTTCATCGGATGTCAGCATGATATCGTAGTTATCCAGGGTCTCACGCAGAGTCGTACCCAGGATGTTTGGAACAGAAGTATCCAGTAGTCCTGCGCGATCCAGCTCACCCAGAATCCCGATGACGCCACCGGCACGGTGTACGTCTTCCATGTGATATTTCTGAGTGCTCGGCGCCACTTTACAAAGATGAGGAACTTTACGGGACAACCGGTCAATATCAGAGATATCGAAATCGATTTCGCCTTCCTGAGCGGCGGCAAGCAGATGCAGAACCGTGTTTGTCGATCCGCCCATCGCGATATCCAGCGTCATCGCGTTTTCAAAAGCAGCCTTGCTGGCAATATTACGCGGCAGTACAGAAACATCATCCTGTTCATAGTAGCGTTTAGTCAGGCCAACAATACGTTTACCTGCATTGATGAACAACTGCTCACGATCCGCATGGGTTGCCAGCAGAGAGCCGTTCCCCGGCTGAGACAGACCCAACGCTTCTGTCAGACAGTTCATTGAGTTAGCGGTAAACATCCCTGAACAGGAACCGCAGGTAGGGCAGGCTGAACGTTCAATCTGCTCACTGTCAGCATCACTAACATTCGGGTTGGCGCCCTGAATCATCGCATCTACTAAATCAAGCTTGATGATTTGGTCAGACAGCTTGGTTTTACCGGCTTCCATCGGGCCACCGGAGACAAAGATAACCGGAATGTTAAGACGCAGAGATGCCATCAGCATTCCCGGGGTGATTTTGTCGCAGTTAGAAATACAGACCATCGCATCAGCACAGTGCGCGTTGACCATATACTCTACAGAATCAGCGATCAGTTCACGCGACGGTAGTGAATACAACATCCCGCCGTGACCCATGGCGATACCATCATCAACAGCTATGGTATTAAATTCTTTGGCGACACCCCCGGCAGCTTCAATTTGTTCGGCAACCAGTTTCCCCAGGTCACGTAAGTGAACATGGCCGGGAACAAACTGTGTGAATGAGTTAACAACTGCAATGATCGGCTTGCCGAAATCATCATCAGTCATTCCGGTCGCGCGCCACAGTGCGCGGGCTCCCGCCATATTGCGACCATGGGTGGTGGTAGCGGAACGGTACTTAGGCATGCTCTGTTTACTCCAGTCTGAAAATAAAATCGCGGACATTTTCTGTCCGCGTTATCTGTCGAATTATTATGGGTTGACCTGATCCAGCCAGCCCCATTTATCTTCTGTTTCACCGGTAAACAGGCCAAAGAACGCCTGCTGAATACGCTTCGTCACCGGACCACAACGGCCTTCACCTACCTGAATTCCGTCAACACTGCGCACCGGGGTGATTTCGGCAGCCGTCCCTGACATAAAGACTTCATCCGCCAGATACAGTGATTCACGGGACAGAACCTGTTCGCGAACCTCAATACCCAGATCCGCAGCCAGTTTGATGATGGCATCACGGGTAATTCCCGGTAACGCTGAAGAGGTGAATGGCGGGGTAAACAGAATGCCATCCTTGACTTCAAACAGGTTCTCACCTGCCCCTTCAGACACATAACCATTCACATCCAGGGCAATACCTTCCTGATAACCGTGGCGACGTGCTTCGCTGCCAACCAGCAAAGAGGAGAGGTAGTTACCGCCGGCTTTTGCTGCGGTAGGAATAGTATTGGCTGCCACACGGTTCCAGGAAGAAACCATCGCATCAATACCCTGCTCCAGCGCTTCAGCACCGAGGTAAGCTCCCCAGGGGAACGCGGCAATAATCACATCAGTGCTGAACCCTTCTGGTGGGTTAACGCCCAGGCCGACATCACCAACAAATACCAGTGGACGGATATACGCACTTTTCAGATTGTTGACGCGTAAGACTTCACGGCAGGCTTCCATCAGCTCATCAACGCTCTGTGAGACAGGGAAGCGATAAATTTTGGCAGAGTCACGCAGACGTTGCATGTGTTCACGGTGGCGGAAGACAACCGGACCCTTGTGCGAATCATAGCAACGCACACCTTCAAAGACCGAAGTACCATAGTGCAGTGCATGAGACATGACGCTGACTTTGGCCTCTTCCCATTTAACCATTTCCCCGTTGAACCAGATAAACTCTGCTTTTTTAGTACTCATTTTTTTGTCCTTTTACGCTTCGGCGTGGATTTGTTGTGTTGTCTGTTGTGTAACCCGGACGCTGGTCACGTCCATCAGTTTGGTAAGTTGCGTTGTCAGTAAATCAACCGGACGCAGACTGGTTACGGTCATGGCGATACTGACCTGGAAACCGTCATGCGCCTGAGACATATTCATGGCACAGATGCGGAAACCCCGGTGGCGAACCACCCGCAAAATACGCTCTAATATTTCAGGGCGGGACTGCGCTTCGATAGACAATTGATGCTGGTTCATAAGGTTTCCTCCATCATATCGGCATTACTGGCGCCAGGTGGAACCAATGGCCAGACGTTTTCATACTCATCAATGCTGACATGCAGGAAATAGGGACCGTCACTGTTCAGCATAGCGTCCAGCGCACCATCAATCTGGTCTTTACGGCTGATTCTTTGTCCCGGGATACCGAAGGCACTCGCCAGGGTCAGGAAGTCCGGGTTATCCGTCAGATAAGTTTCGCTGTAGCGTTGGTCAAAAAATAATTGCTGCCACTGGCGCACCATGCCCAGTCGTTGATTATCCAGCAGCAGGATTTTTACCGGCAGTTTACGCCGTTTAATTGTACCCAACTCCTGAATATTCATCATTATCGAGCCATCACCCGACACGCAGACCACAGGATCCTGCGGGCAGGCGACCTGTGCCCCAATCGCTGCCGGCAAACCAAATCCCATGGTTCCCAGGCCACTCGAGGTGATAAAACGATCCGGTGCATCAAAGTCCATATGCTGGGCAGCCCACATCTGATGCTGACCCACATCGGTCGTCACAATAGTCTGCGGGGATTTTCGTTCTGAGAGGGTTTTTAATAATGCCGGGGCAAAAATGGCTTCCCCTGGATGGTTATAAGCAGGAGAAAAATCGCGCTTCATCGCCGCTGTGGAACTTCGCCATTCTGCGATATCCATTGGCTGACTTAAGGCCGGCAACAACTGCTGCAGGCTGCCCTGCAAAGATACATGTGCCCTGCGCAGTTTATTCAGTTCGGCAGGGTCAATATCCAGATGAATGACAGCGGCGTTAGGTGCAAAGGTATCCAGTTTTCCGGTAACCCTGTCATCAAAGCGGGCGCCGACAGCAATCAGTAAATCACATTCCTGAACCGCCAGGTTTGCCGCCTTGCTGCCATGCATGCCCAGCATGCCCAGATAGGTTTCATCCTCTGCAGCAACGGCTCCCAGGCCTTTCAGTGTGCATACAGAAGGAATACCGGTCATCTCCAAAAATTGACGCAGTGCCGGAACAGCCCCGGCCATGCCCACTCCTCCCCCGGCATAAATCACCGGTTTCTTCGCATGAGCCATGAGTCGGCGAGCCTCGGCCAGATCACCCTCCGGCAATGGCATCATGTCAGCGGGTTTTGGCTGGCGCTCAACAAAGTCTGCGGAACCCAGCTGAATATCTTTAGGAATATCTACCAGAACAGGGCCCGGTCGACCAGAAGCTGCAATTTCGAAAGCACTGGCCAATACCGCTGGCAGCTCTTCCAGTGACTGTACCAGGAAACTATGTTTGGTACAGGCCAGCGATAAACCTAAGACATCGATTTCCTGAAAGGCATCGGTACCCATGACAGCAGAAGAGACCTGTCCGGTGATAGCGACCACAGGAACGGAATCCATCATTGCATCGGCCAGTCCGGTAATCAGATTCGTGGCTCCCGGACCAGAGGTTGCAATACACACTCCGGTTTTTCCTGTTGCCCGGGCATAACCAATGGCTGCCATTACCGCACCTTGTTCATGCCGGCACAGCAGGTGTTCCACACCTCCGTCATACAGCGCATCGTACACTGGCATAATTGCCCCGCCCGGATACCCAAAAACGGTCTGAATCCCTTGTGTCCGTAATGCCTGAACTACCCACTGTGCTCCAGTCATGGCTATTCTCCTGCCTTTTGCCGGGAACAACAGAATTTTGTGCTAGGTTTCATCTTCTGCTCCACATTAAAATACTGTAAGACCTTAAGACCAAAAAAAAACCCCCGGACCTGTCGGTGCGGGGGTTCTCTTTCGATTAAGACTTGATTTCTAAGCCTTTCTTTCTCCGAGTGCAGCCCCGCACGATGGTAGAATAATCACCACCACACTAATCACGACCAGGCTAATCACTCGTAGAAGGGCTTTCATAATAAGTACAATAATTCGCTTAATTCGAAGTAATGCCTAAAGAGTTACCATAGATTTATGATCGGTGACAACTTTTTTCTGTGTTTAATTTCCATTTCAACCCGGTATATTTTTTTAACCCACTGATAAGTATTAGTTATATTTAAAAAACATTTTTGGTGTTTTTTTTGGCAGAAAAACAGAGGACCGACTGCAGGCGCTCACAGTTTAAGCGAAAACCATCTCCTTGCAGGTAGGCTTTTTATGCATCGTCACGCAAAAATGGTCATTTTACCCGCAACATTTCCAGCCGGCGTTTTACACTGCCATTTAACACAAGGAGAGAATATGTCATTAGCCAGAGTAATGACCCGGGCGAGTATTGGCGTTAGTGCCCCGTTGGTGACCATCGAAGCCCACCTGAGTAGTGGATTACCCGGACTAACCCTGGTTGGCCTTCCTGAAACAGCAGTAAAAGAAGCCAGAGAACGGGTACGTAGTGCTATGATTAACAGCGGGTTTAATTTTCCCGCCAGACGTATTACCGTCAATCTTGCCCCGGCAGATATGCCTAAAGAAGGAGGTCGCTATGATTTACCCATCGCTATTGCGATTCTGGCCGCCTCAGAGCAGATCCCGGCATCATCTCTTATGCAGCTGGAGTTTTTGGGAGAACTGGCGCTGAATGGTTCTCTGAGAGCGGTCAGAGGGACTATTCCTGCGGTACTGGCCGCACTGAATGACCAACGAACCATGATACTCTCCCGGGCTAATGAAGCCGAAGCAGGGTTAGTCACCCAGGGACCCTGCTATGTGGGAGATACCTTACTCAATATCTGTCACTTCCTGCATGGCAAGAGTGAACTGCCAAAGGCCGAAAATAACCTGCCCGTCCCGCGTCGCCAGCATCCGGATCTTCAGGATATCATTGGTCAGCAGCACGCCAGACGCGCACTGGAGATCACTGCTGCAGGTGGCCATAATCTGCTGTTGATAGGCCCGCCAGGAACCGGAAAAACAATGCTGGCAACCAGACTGCCTGGCATTCTTCCACCGCTCAGCCGTGATGAGGCACTTGAATGTACCGCCCTGCTAAGCCTGAGTCGGGATATTCCCCCTGCAACACTCTGTACCGATCGCCCTTTTCGCGCTCCACATCATAGTTCATCGATGTTTGCTCTGGTTGGCGGTGGCTCGCTACCTCTGCCGGGAGAAATCTCGTTAGCGCACAATGGAGTATTGTTTCTTGATGAACTGCCGGAGTTTCAGCGCAAATCGCTCGACTCACTGAGAGAACCTCTGGAATCAGGCGTCATCGCCATTTCCCGGGCGAAGGCAAAAATTACCTATCCGGCGAGATTTCAGCTGATAGCAGCCATGAATCCTGGTGCCTCAGGGAGCTACGAAGGCATTCACCAGCGGCAGACACTCAGCCAGTTGCTACGCTATCTGAATCGCCTCTCAGGGCCTTTTCTGGACCGGTTTGACCTTTCCCTTGAAGTTCCCCTGTTGCCCCCGGGAACTCTTGCTCAGCAACGCCATGTCGCAGAGTCTTCGGCCCGGGTTCGTCAAAGAGTCATTAAAGCCCGGGAATTGCAGCAGAGAAGAGCAGGAAAAGTAAATGCGTTAATGGATAACAGAGAGGTCAGAAAATTTTGCCAGCTAAGCGTCGCAGATGCACAGTGGCTTGAACAGGCATTACTGGCACTCGGGCTTTCAGTCAGAGCATGGCAGCGAATTCTGAAAGTTTCCAGAACTCTGGCTGACCTTCAGCAACAGCCAGATATTTCCCGGCAGCATCTGCAGGAAGCTCTGAGTTACCGGGCGATGGACAGGTTACTACAGCGCCTGCATAAGCAGCAGTCATGACATGAGCTGCCAATATCAGGCATAAAAAAAGGGCCACAGGCCCTTTCTGATATTCTGTCTTAATCGTCGCTGTCATTAAACTCTTCGACGGTATCCATCTGCGGCTTACCACCAGACAACGTGTGGAAGCGTTTTGGACGTTTAATTCTGGCCATGTATTTAGACCAGACACGTTCTGCTTCCGTTTCCGGCTCACGTATACCTCGGCAAACTTCGACAAAGCGGCGTTCTTCTTCGGTCACTGGCTCACGCTTAGCAAGATCAAGTTCGTTGAAGGCAAAGCCATGACGCTCAAGTAACTGAGCTTCCTTAATGGTAAAATCACCGTGGCGTGAGAACCCGCGCGGGTAGTTTTTGTTATCAAAAAAACGATTGGTTGTGGTAAAGCTATCCGTCATTTTACACGCTCCTAACTCTTTTATGGTCGTGTGATTTATGGCGCGGAGTATTAGATACGCTTGACAAAGTGTAAAACAAAAGATTTAAATCAATACGATTAGTATTTTTGGAGATGTGATTGTGGACACTGAATTGCTGAAAACTTTCCTGGAAGTAAGCAGAACACGCCATTTTGGAAGAGCTGCAGAAGCATTGTATCTGACTCAGTCAGCAGTAAGTTTTCGCATTCGCCAACTGGAAAATCAGTTGGGTGTAAATCTGTTCACCCGTCATCGCAACAACATACGCCTGACTTCTGCCGGGGAGCGTTTGCTGCCCTATGCTGAAACGCTGATGAATACGTGGCAAATCGCTAAAAAAGAGGTATCACTATCGCTCACGCACCATGAGTTGACCATTGGTGCCAGTACTGCGCTATGGGAGGCCTACCTGACCCCGTGGCTAAAAAGTCTCTATGAGACCAGAGAGAATCTGCATATCGAGGCCAGAGTCGCGCAAAGGCACCTCCTGGTTAAACAGATTCATGAAAGACAGCTCGATGTACTGATTACTACTGAAGCCCCAAAAATGGATGAGTTATCCAGTCAGCAAATTGGCCATATTTCGCTGGCATTGTTCCGCTCGCGACATTCAGAGAAAAAGGAGAAATATCGCTATATCAAGCTGGAATGGGGTGCCGATTTTCATCAGCATGAGTTTTATCTGTCTGGCAACGAAGATACCCCGGTATTGACCACCACTTCAGCCCACATCGCCCGTGACTTACTGCATACCACGGAGGCCTGTGCATTCCTGCCTGAATACTGGCAAACACTGTACAAAGATCTGGTCCAGGTGACAGATACGGCTACCGTGATACGGCCACTGTATGCTGTCTGGCTGCAAAATAGTGATCAACAGTCAGCACTCAAACAGCTGCTAAAGGTTCCGGTAGTTTCCCGCTAACAGTTTCCGCTCTTTACATGCCATAACGGGTAACATGACCGGCGAAATCCGGTCAGCAGAGACTACTGATGAGTGAATTTCAGGCAAAAAAAAATCCTTTGCTAAGCAAAGGATTGATTTTTCTGGCAGGGGCGGAGGGACTCGAACCCCCAACACCCGGTTTTGGAGACCGGTGCTCTACCAATTGAACTACGCCCCTAAATAGGGTGGCGGAACGGACGGGACTCGAACCCGCGACCCCCTGCGTGACAGGCAGGTATTCTAACCAACTGAACTACCGCTCCACCGATTCTGTACTGAGCTCAGAAACTGTCTGAACCCAGGTATTT
>Ga0157363_1000148_pt1 | contig 52787 bp, 36 predicted proteins | sample AttsexASBM1_FD_111477 | JGI IMG/M metagenome (GOLD analysis project Ga0157363, IMG submission 111477) | Fungus gardens microbial communities from leaf cutter ant in Ribeirão Preto, State of São Paulo, Brazil - Atta sexdens ASBM1 | ecosystem: Host-associated > Fungi > Mycelium > Unclassified ... | reverse complement strand
TCCGCGATAACCCATTTCACTTTCGTTCATATCATAGCTTGTTACCGTACCCAGGTAATTATTCTGGCCACACATAACGTTTCCATTATGGCTTGGTACTATGATCTTTAGGGTGTCCCCGGAGTTTGATAGTTGGGCCCACGTGATCGATTTCCCAGATCGTTAAGCAGGCAGCATGTAAGAGTGAACTAGAGATCGGTGCCTTTTACCAGCTGCCGACCCCCTTTCCCGAACCACACGTGAAACTTTCGCTTCATGCGGCACTCCGTCAATCTTATTCCCAATTTATTCTTTTGAGTGTTACTTGTCATGATTTTTTTAATTTCATCTGACAAGCTCTGCAAAGTGGTATTATTTTTCTGTTTGCAAGTATCATCATTTTTTCGATGTCGATGTGTCGATGTGTCGATGTGTCGATGTGTCGATGGCGGGGGTTCAAATAACTCATTTTTCTGATATGATGCATTTCGACCCTGTAGTTAGAGGAGCACGATGTGCAGGTAAGGTTTAAAAGACTCGCTAGGAATTTTTATAAACTATAACCCCTTAATGTTTTCCAAAAAATAGGAAGATTTTACTTTTAATTTTAGTTCATTCGCCTTATAGCTTGGTCGAAGGAATGAGATTTTGTTAGGGGAAGTTAAGTAAGGTCCGAATTTAGCGTAGGCTTTACTTTTTGTGCCCAGGGTAAATTTTGCGGCTAGTAGTTTAGCAGCTGATTGTTTTAGGATGTTATTAAGTAGGGATACTAGACTTGAATAATTGTGGGCGAATGAGTAGTAGTTAAGAAAGCCTTTGAATACTGCATTATATAGTTGTATTATTTGATCGTGGCTTTTGTGTAACCATAAGAATCTAGGCGCCGGTTTCTTGTTTTGTATGAATCCGTTGTCAGTTAGTATCTTCATCACTCGCTGTAGGGGCGCCGTCATTCTGAGTTGTCGGGAGTTGTATTTTTTGGTTGAGGAGCTAGATGTAACTCTGGTAAACTTTGTAACAAAATTGCTGCTTCTAGATATTTCAACTCCTAGAAATAGAGCCTTGTTTTGGTTAAGGTTTGTTATTTTAGTTTTATCAGGGCTTACTCTAAGGCCTATACCCTCACAATATTCTGTTACTTTTGCAAGTATGTCTTTGGTGTCTTGTAGTTTACCTTTTATTCCGATTATCCAATCGTCTGCATATCTCATGTACGTTAGACGTCTTAAGTTTGGATCTTCAAAATCTATGTAATTATGTGCTCTCGCTTCCACGCTAAGTTTTCTTACTAATTCCAGATTTCCTTTTATTTTGCTCTGGCCTTCTAAGTTTATGGATAAGGGGTTTTTTCTAGGTTTTATTCCCTTGTCAAATTCGACACGTAGTTTTTCTACAAATTGGTCCAATTGATCTAAGAAGACGTTAGCCAAGATAGGACTGATAATGGATCCTTGGGGTGTTCCAACGATATTGTGTTGGTAAACTTTGAATTCGAAATAACCTGCTTTTAGGGCTTTGTTGATATAGTGTGTGAATCTTCTATCTTGAATTCTATGTTCTATTAAGCTCATTAACTTGGCGTGATCAATGGTGTCAAAACATTTGGAGATATCTCCTTCAATAATCCAGTTCGCTTCTTGGAATTTAGTATAGAAGATTTTAAGTGCACTGTGACAGCTTCTAGCTGGTCTAAATCCGTGGGAGTATTCCGAGAAGTGTGGTTCGTAAATTGCCTCTATAATCATTCTCAGGGCTTCTTGTACAATCTTGTCTTTAGGGGATCCGATTGAAAGTGGTCTTTTGCCACCTGAGGCTTTGGGGGTTTGTCTTCTTATGCTAGGCGTAAATTCAAATTTACCAGATTTCAGTAGTTGCGATATTTCTAAGATCCATTTCCAGTTTAATCCATCCAATGTTTCTGGTGTAATTTCCGGGGTCATATTACCTGATTTGCTCTTAATGTTGTTATATGCAGTTTCCAGAAGAGCAGGGTTGCTCAAAAGGCTTATTAAGTTTCTGTCTATTATTGGACTTTCGCTTGATCTTTTTCTTAGGGTGTATAGTTTATACGAAACACTGCTTGTTTGCGTAGCACATCTTGTGCTGTATCTTCTAAACATATAAAAAGAATTGACTGTATCACTTCCCTTTCTGGGAGCATTACCCCCCACGTATTTTGATATGATGTGTGTCAAAGCAGGTACTATTGATACTCCGTTACCTTGAGTATGTGGACTTTTAGGTAATCCAACGGTTTCGCTTCCTATTCGTTCATCTCCCTTAGATGCCAAATTCTCATCGTTGTGATCGTTTCTTACGACCTGAGTAGTATTGACTATTTTATTTGCTCTTTGATTCAAAGCGGGTAACAAACTAATTGCCCCATCCCAGAAATGGCAATACCCATAGATAGGGGTCTCTTGATGATTTGATTCAAGCAGTGTAGCCTTCATCATAGGAGAAATAACTTGCGGTTCGTAGTATTGTATCTGGTTTAGTACCCTTGCCGCTTTCGTCTCACATGCTGTGTTCACCATCGGGCTTTCCCCAATAGCTAAGTGAGGTGTTATATCCATGTAATAGTAATGGATAGATCTTAAAGATCCGCGATAGGAAGAGAACGCGTCGCGCACATCAAAATCTATAGATTCACCAGTTTCTGTAATGAAGTCAGAATATTCATAAGGTAGGGTTGAATATCCGCACCGTGATTAATACTAGGTAATAACTGGCAACGATTATCCTCCCTCCGAACTGTACGTGCAAGTTTCCCCGCATACAGCTCTCCATCTTCTAAACAAATGGTATTAGGATTGAGTAGTTCTTAATATATTCAGTTCTATTCTATCATATTTACCTGATTGAATTTTAGTATGACAGTTGTGACAAACAGGCTGTTCAATTGTTGCATAATTTGTGTAAATCCTTTTTCCTATCCTTTTATGTTGTGTTTGACGTGATGCAGTACGACATTATCTATATTACCACATATAATACATTCTTCATCTCAAATGTGGTGAACAGCGAATTATTGAATTGAAAAGGGATAAAAATTAAAATAGTTTCCTAATTTTAAAGTTCTATTTCTACTTAAGGTGTTGGGTTCATATAATTTTATTGATCGTTTTTTGTCTTTGACATTGTAATTTATAGTTATTGGGTTTCCATACTTTTTTCATATTTGTTTAGGACTTAAATTTAGTTTTCTGGATAGAGTAAATACAGCTGAAAATTTTAGTATTCAAAGTATATAACTAAATTGATTTCTATTTTCTACTGCAGAATAGTATTCTAAAATTCCTCTGATCACAGCATTAAATCTTAAAATAATATCTTCGGGTTTCATATAGATTCATTTAGTAACGGCTCTGGGTTGAGGTTTATCACCTTTTCAGGCGTATCCTTGTTCAACTAATTTGTTTATCATTAATTTTATTGGTGCTTCTATGATGACTGCCTTTTTTATCCCTTTTGATTTCACTTTGGTAATTTGAGATTCAGTATATCTACGATTTCTTCTGGACACTAGAAAACCTAAGTATTTTACTTTTTCTGATTCTAAGTGTGTGATTTTAGTTTTCTCTTCATTTAGATTTAAGGCTAAGGTGTTATTAAGGTAGTTATGTATCTCTTCCTTTATTTCTTTAGCTAAACTTAGGCTTCCACTTATTCCTAATACTCATTCATCCGCATATCTGTTATAGTAGATTATGGTGGCAGTACTTTTACTTTCATCTCTTATAACACTTGGACTTTTTTTCATTGAGTTTTTTAAATTTTTTATTATTTTTCTTTGTTCTGGAAATTCTTTAAGATGATCGTTTTTATTTAAAACAGAAATTTCTTTTCGTAAATTTTTATACACTGTATTAGCTTTAGATACTTTTTTATTCCAATTTTTATACTTTTTTATCATAGAATCCATGAATACGTCGAATTCGTGAAGATATATATTTGAAAGTAAAGGAAAAAGTACTCCTCCTTGTGAAACCCCTAAACTAGAATTATTTAATTTACCGTCATTTACGTAGCCAGCTTTTACTAATTTTCAGTATAGATCCATAAGATTTTTATCTTGGATTTGTTTTTTAAGTAAGGAAGCTAGAGTATGGTGATCTATATTATCAAAGTAACCTTTTATGTCCCCTTTAATCATTCATGTGATTCCTTTTCATTTTCTTACTTCATATATCGCTGTGGTAGTGGATCGGTTAGGTCTAAATCCATGAGATGTATTAAGGAATATAGGTTCATATATCGATTCTATCATCATTTTTATCGCCTGTTGTATTATTTTATCCCGAGGTGAAGGAATTCCAAGAGGTATAACTTTACCGTTTGGCTTAGTAATAGATACTCTCAATGAAGGTTTAAATTGGAAATTTCTATCTTTCATTTGATTTATAACTTCTAGAGCCCAGTCTAAAGATATATCTTCAAGAGTTTCCTTATCAGTAGCTACGCTCTTAATAGCAGGCTTGGATTTCAACATTAGATAAGCGGATTTATATATATTTACGTCAAACAATTGTTTATACGAGCATTCAATCTCCCTTTTTATGAAGGGTTTTGTTATTTTGTCTACACCCGTCGAGTAGTATCTACCGGAAAGGTTTGAAAAAATGTTAGAAGACTGTCTCCCTTTTGAGTTATTAGCTCATATTACGGAGACTCCGTTTCCATGTGATATTTTGTTTATTCTATCCCATTCTTTGGTTCCAGCCCGAAGATAGGAGTTACCTCCCTTAGGAAATCCCCAATTCTTATTATTATTGTAATTATCTGTTTTAGGTTCTAAATTCTGTCCTACCAGTTGTAGTGAATCTCTAATTGTGACTATAAATACCAACTGATCTTTAGTATGTATAATTAGATGGCTAGTTAAAATTTCCGTATTAGCCAGAGTAGTGTTAACTCGATAAAATCTACATAAAAAAACCCTTACAGATTTAGGTTGATAAATGTTCTTGTGTTGGAAATTAAACACTCAAAATATCTTTACAAGCATGCTATACTCCCCTAGCCTTTCGGCGTTAGGTAAGCTTGTTCCTTTATTACCCAGCGTCACAGGGTAAACAGCTAAGCTGCAACAATAATAATAATTAGAGGGCGCACACCAATACCATTGATGCATATCACCTCAATTTAAGTAAAGGAAATGTTATAGCTTATAAAGTAAGGCCAAGAAATTTTTAAAAAAAGGATACAAATTATTTAATTTTAAAACACTGCAAATAAGAAATTATAAACCAATTTTATATAACATACTAGAATGCATATAAGGTAAAACCAATTATCTTAATCTAGGTAAAGAAGAAACTTTAATATAAAGAGAATATTTATCTTTAGGCCTTTTTGAGCCTGCGGGGTTAGTAATAGAGCCCTTAATTGTACAATCTAAGTTAAATTTAGCCTTAAAGATACCTCTTAATAATTCAACTTCTTGTAATATAAAATTATTAGTAGATATTATAACACTCTTAGAACCCCATCCACCTTCATTTAGGTGCATATTAAGAAAGGCAATTGACATAGGAGTTAATTAATTAATTATTTCAGATGAAATAAGCCTTTTATTACCATTAAGGTAAAATAATTCATAAAGCCAATTTAAACTAATAATTGTAAAATTATCGAATTAAGAACCTAATAAGTTTTGGGGTTTTATTTGCAGCATTTATAAGGATTGTTTTATACTCCCTAGGCCCGGAAATTTAACACTATCCTCTATTATTAAAAAATTCATATAAAAAACAAATAGGCTTTATGTCTACCACTTTGTTTAAATCTAAATTTTGTACCTAGAATATCTTTTTTACTTTTTACAGCTAAGCATCTCCGATAAGACAGCACCATCTACTAAAACACTAATAACATCTAAATTATGAGGTCCTATTCTATTAGAAGTTCTAGAAATAATATGGAATTGTCTATAAGTTGGGCAGAAAGATTTCAGACCCAGTTATAAAAATTGGTGAGATTACGTAAATAATCTATTTCGACTGTACATTAAGCAATATATAAAATATATCACCCACAAGTGACCCAGTCTGTTGCAATAAGTGAACAAAAAAATAAACCACTTACTGACAGTCTTGTACTATATCCGGTATTGAAAAATATAGTATTTTAACTGTTTTCACTTGCATCGCCAAAGGCCGTGTTCTATTACAAAAGCCTTTAAGAATCCTGTCGAAATCTTAGAAAGATAATTATATATTATCTCTCACGACTATTATATATATGTGTTGATTGCTACTGTCCTTCGGTGCTAGCAAGAAGCACTACTACTAACGCAGGAGCAGGGTTGAAAGAACTTGAATATGTATTATCAAGACCTAATTTATATAACATACTAGAATGTATATAAGGTCCATCTATATTTCTTATATTATTAACAGATTGTTTTTTGATGCTCATAAATAGAATATTGGTTTTCTGACATTTTAACCTCTTCCTCTATTCATTCCTTGTTGTATAGACATAACAAATTATAAGCCGTCTTTTGTTAAATGAGCCTTTTGTTATATTAATTTAGACACTTTAAAAAAATATAAAAAGTTTTCTTCTGGTCTTCTGGTCTTCTGGTCTTCTGGTCTTCTGGTCTTCTGGTCGGGTTTAAAACCATACATAGAGTATTTTTAAAAAAACGGAATAATTTTAAGTTGAATATTTGAAAATTTATCTACAGTAAAATTAACACAGTTTCCTTCTTTCGGGTATATTGAACAGAGCCACAATCAAAGGATCCATATTTTACTAAACTTAGTATTAACTTTTCATCTCTGGTTTGTTGTGTGATTATAAACCTTAACCCTAAACATAAGTGAATTTGAGATATTTTAGTTTTACCGCAAAACAACCCTCACCTTATGTAATTCCTAAAAGCCAGTTAGGGTCCTTCACTGTTTTATCCTTTACTATAGGTCTAACTACGGGAACTATCTCATGTTACAAAATTTAAATTATCCCCTAAGTTAGATGATGCTTTAATGCTGATAATATTTTTTATACCTTTCGAAGGCTTATCAATTAAACTTATTACTCTCTTAAACAATAAAAAATCAGCTTGTTTTTTGTTATAAGTGGATACAGATTAAAATGAGAACCTCTATTATTACGGGAAGATCTTTGAAAGAATTAACAATGTAAATACAAGTGTTCATATATTTCACCTACACTAAAAAAACTTTTTATTTCATGTAATATTTTAAGATCATTTTTATGGATATTTATTTGGAAAGCTCTATACCTATGTTTTTCATTGAAAGTTTTATTTTTGGTAAATAAAATTGTAAAATTAGCTTCAGCATCTGAAAAGCCAGTAATATATTGAGGATTTAGTTGATTAGAAATCAAATGATTAAGAGTAGTGTACGATCTTTTACCAGTCGGCAAAGTTTTTGTAAATAAGGTTTTAGTAGTTTTAAAATTTGAAGGATTACATAAACCTATTTTGTAATTTAGATTAGGTATAAAATAAGGTGATACTATAGTTTGGAACCTTTTGACTGATTCTTTAGATATAACTATTACAAATCTATTTTTCACTTGTTTTTTTATAACACCCTGCGGGGTATCTAATTCAAAACGATAGTTTAATATTTGACACAATTTAGTAATATCTTTTTCTTCTAAATTTTTAGTCATATATAACTCTATACATCCGTTTAAGTACGTAGCATTTGACATACTAAAAACGGCTAGAGCTAATGGGGTTAAATATTTAGAATCTAAATTATTAAAACTTTTCTTTCCCTTATTATAAAACATTTTATGTATCCAAGTAAAACTTCTAAAGGTAAAGGTATTAAATTCATAACCATAATATATTTTTCCTTCTTTAGTGTGACTTTTTATAGTATATTGTCTGGGCTGAAGATTACTTGTGTAACCTCTATTATATAAAAATTTATATAACCATTGAACATAATCAAGATTAGTTTCTCTAAGCACTAGCATACTTCCTTCCACCAATCTTTTAATTTGACCATTACCTAGTAAAGATCCATATATTACTGACAAAGTATCTACATTATGGGGACCAATTCTATTTCTTGCCTTTACTTTATGATGAAATTCCCTTTTTTGTATGAGTATTATAGGGCAGGGTTGGACACAATGATAGTTGGAAAAGGAGATGGGAATAGGAGTGGATGAATCTTTATTAGGTAGAACAGGTTTAATTGGAGAAATATTTGTATCTTCATTGAGTTTTATATTTCTTCCTTTATTCATACCCGCAGGTATCTCAATAATTTTATTTAAACCTTGTTCAGTTAAATGAGATTTGGATTTTACTAAGAAGAACACAATACAAAAATCAATAAATTCTTTATTTTTACTACAAAGTAAACCTATGTTTTTTAAAAAAAGGCACCCCCCGCAGGCTCCTTTTGTAACTGAAAAACTTACACTATTCTGATTAGACCTAATATTTATATTTCCACAGTCAAAATAACTTAAAAAATATTCAATTAATTTTGCATCTCGTTTGTGTTGAACAACACTATAACTAAGTTGAGTTTGATAACCAACATTATAAGATTTAGATTTGTGAACAGATACAAAGAAACATCCTTCTGCTTCAGTAAAACCTGTTAAACAGTAAGGACTTGGAATCGTAGCAAAATTTGCGTCTGTAGTACAAGAGGCTTTATAAGTTATATCTGGAAAACTTTCTATCAGTGTTTCAGTTAAACCTAGATTCATTGCAGCTCTAATAGATACAATTTCTTGTAAACCTTCTATTGTAAGATGCTTTTTTTGATTAATAAGCTCAACTGCTGATTTTAATAAAATAAAGTCTCCACATTTTGTATTGACTAATAGGTATTGGGTAAAATACGGTATTATTACTTCCTTTAAATCCTTTACACTTGCAACGGTATAAATTATTTGCCTATTGGATTTTCTAATATTAAGACTACCTAATCCAAAGAAAGATTTGATTTGGGATAAAATACTAGCATCCTTTTTGTGTAGTTCTATATTAAAAGTTGGATTTACCCACCAACCATTTTTACAATCTTTATTTCTATAGATTGATATTCTAAAACAAGCTTCACCATCAGATAAACCGAACCCAGTTATATAATAAGGGTCCATTGGTAATTTACAAGATGTAGATAAATACTCTTTATGTATATTACTTTGTCTGTAGCAAATTCTAACACCTTCTCCTGATATTTTAGGATTATTTGATTGAGCCTTTCCCATTACAGATCCAATAATTACAGATATGACATCATTATTATGAGGACCTATTCTATTCATCCCTCTAACATTAGTATTAAAACTTCTTTTGTGTATTTTTTTTATAAAATAAGTTGAAGGGCTACCTAATTTAAACGAAGGGTTGTTTTCTATCCTATCTATTATTCTACCAGTATTCATACAAGATTTGATTTTTCTTATTTTATTTAACCCATCTAAAGCTTTATTATTTATTAATTCTATAACTTTTTTAAAAAATAAAAAATCTGCTTGTTTTTGTGTAATTAGAGGATATTTAACAAAATGAGAAATTATTTTATTAGTTAAATCATGGATAGAAGCAACTCTATATTGTACACTATCTTTAACCATTTTTGAAATATTTCCTACATCGCCTAAAGAAGTTTTAATTAATTTTAAAATAGCTAAATCCTTTTCATGTAAATTGATAGAGAATCTTGCTTTAACTGTTCAACCTAATTTATAATTTTTATCCCTCAAATTCAAAATCATAAATGACCCTTCGGCATCTGTAAATCCTGTTATAAAATTATTATCTAATTTTAAATCTTTAATTTCTTGAGAAATAGTCAAGGTAGAATATAAATTTAAAATATGTGGACCTATTCTATTTTTAGATTTTATATTACTTATGTGCTTTGATTTTGGATGGAAAAATTAAATAAATTCCTTTGTTGAATATAATCTAATCTACTATTTATATCTCATTTAGATCTAAAATTTAGATTTTTATTATCCATTTTTGTAGTATAATTAGGGATACTTTGATAACACGTATTATTTTTTTGACCAATTAAATTTAAATTGGTGTCTTTCATTTTATTTTTATATATAATTTTAGGCCACCTAAAAAAGAAACCTACTACTTTAATTGTTAATGTTGGTGAAATTACTTCCTTTAATTCTCTATACTTAGAGTTACTAATGTTAGAGAAAAGTTGGACTATATCATCATCCCTATCTGGGGTCAGTGCAGTGGTGTGCACGAGAGATTAGGTGGATGTTTCGCGTATAGTCTCTGAGGATACTACTTTTGCGGATATGCAATTTGGCTTCCTGCTGATTGTCTATTTTAAACCCCACCTTCTTCGTATGCTCCCTCATAAGAGCTGTCGCGGGATAGTTTAGTAGTCACGCTACTATAACGTTATCTCTAGGGTTTTTACGCTTACTTATTTTTATTTAAACGTACCTAGAAGCATTAAGAGTTTCCAGCATATAGCGAAATTATTCAATTAGCCTTATAGCTAAAGGGGACGAAGTTTGTCTATATATTTATAGCTTAGATAACATTGTTTGGATACAGTGCGTAGTAACAATAGAACCCATCGAAATAAGGGCATAGACTTAGCAGCAAATTTAATCATAGTTTTACCTTCATGTCATTGGATTGTACTAAACAGTAAAAACAGTAAAGTAGCATGGCAGCCTAAAGCCTTAAATGTGAAAGCTTATTTTTTATTTTAAAAAAATCCGGTCTTATTCCAATAAGCTAGTCCCTATCTCAATAAGGTAAATATATAGGATTTAAATATTGTAGTAAATCTGTATTAATAACCTTTGTATATCTATTTTCACCTGTATATTTGACACTAACTTTATAAAATAATTTGTGCAATGTAGTTAAAGCAGGGTAACTACGAGTCATTATTTGATTGAAAGGCCTTTTCGTAAAACCAAATTAAAGAATGGGACTTTACCACAGTAGGAACTAAGTGTAAGATAAACGTGCCATATATATTCAAATCGCTTAATAGTTTGAGTAAATACAAAGTACGGTGGTTACAGAGGTTATCGAATAAGGAGCTTTTTATTTGTAACGCCTAGAAGATGGCCTACTAATTGTGATATGCCCATAAAAATATTGTTAAGGGCAAGTTTAAATACTGTTATATTCCGTGAATGCTTATTAAGTCTAATGTTGTTGCTTGATCCTGTTACACCAAAAGGTACTACTTAAACTTCAGTAGATCTAGATACAATCTTACTGATAGGTGTAACGAAGTTAGTCAAAGTTGTTATAGCTAAATCATAGTATAGATCAGGTTTATCCATTAAATATAATAATAGGGTCAGCCTTAATTAAGAACTGCCCTCCGAACCGTACGTGATAGTTTCCCATCATACGGCTCTCTATCTGAATAATCCGGAAATATGTTGTATAGTTTAGCCTCGTAAATTATAAATTAGTTTCAATTCACAGTGGAGCAGTTTTCCAGAATGCAGACACTTGTGGTGATAGTGACAAAGAGGCCGGATAAAAAAAAATATTAATACCCATAGGTGTGTTACCTAATCTCATTTTGTATCTCACCTCTTTAACAGATCTTAATTGGTGCTTTATACAGCAGCCTATTATTGGAACCGTAAATAAAGCAAGAGTTAAAAAGGTTGGAAATAGTAACTTTGGAAGCTCAAATCCCCACCAATAATTAATCCACATTTTCGCCAACTTTATTAGTGAAGGTAGCAAAGGACCAAATTTTATGAAAACAGCTCTCATAGTTCTAATTTTTTGTTTTAAGGCTAGAGTAAGCGCGCATGATGCTTTAAAATCTCACATGCATCTATGAAGCACATAATAATTACTTGCAAAGCTATAAAACTCGATCGTAAATAAATTATACTATTATAAAAGGCAATAATATTATTATGATCAAGATTAACGCTAGCTGTAGGACTTCCGTTCACTTTGACGCTTAATAAATTTTTGTAGTAAACTTTTTTTAGTAATATCGATTATAAAACATGGCTTCGGCTTCTTATACCCGGCTACTGTTCTTTTAAGTTTGTTAGATGTTTTAGATCTTTTACAAGAGGCACCCAGGAACGTGAATGGTTTAGTTGTGCTAGTGACTATGGTCTTCACGTCATTTAAAACGAGCTTTATTAATACATCTTTTACGTGTCTTTTGATTTTGACAGCGTCTTCATGAGAACCTGAAATTAGATTGATAAAATCATCAGCATATCTAACTTACATAAGCCTATTTAATTTAGGGTATCAGTCCTCAACAGAGCTGACAATCCTCATGAGGTTACCTACCTCCGACTTAATAGCTTGCTCCTTAGAAAACTGGTTTGTTCCTAATAGAGGCTTTATAGCTAAACCTGACTCGAAGTTGAGTTTATACTTTCCGAGGAATTTGTCTAGTTTATCCAGTACTAGATTAGATAGGATAGGACTAGCCATGTTACCTTGTGGTCTTCCTTTGCTGACTTGGCTAATAACTCCTGTGGTTGTATTGAGGGTACCACATGTAAGCATTTTATTTAGGAGTCTTAGCGTGTGTTCACATTGAATTTTATCAGAGATAGACTCAAAATTGGTCCCGTGGGGAATTTGTTTAAAGCTTTTAGTTAAGTCCCCTTAATAATTAATGAGTATTTATCCCCGTTAAGAAATAATTGTTTGAGAGCGGTATTGATCGATCTGTTTGGTCTGAAACCATGGCTAGAGTCCTCGAAGGTTGGATCTCAGATGCTGCTCAATATCATTTCGAAAGCCTTTTGTACTATCTTCTATCTAGGGCTGTTATTTCCTAAAGTTATTATCTTACCTTTAGTTTTGGTAATCTCAAGGATTCTAACTTTATTAAAAATATAAGTACCGTTCTCGATCTGTCTAGCCGTTTTGTATAATCAGTCGAGGTTGATACCGTCGAGAGTTTTAGGTGTTGCTCCAGGAGTTATAATACCTGCTTTACCCTTGTTGCTAAGGGTATTATTATACGTACTCATAGCAAGCAATTAAGAAAAATGGATTTGCTAGAACCTTGATAACATTTCTATAGTGTCCCCGATATTCTATACATTTCCCTAGTTCCCTCTCTAGTAAAACCTTAAAAGAAACAATTTACAATTAGACGGCTCCAATACGTATAATTTGTTAAGTTAATTAAAAGATCGGAAACACATCAGACTACCCCCCTTCACTGGGATCCCAGCTACTACGAAGGTTCTGTCTCCGCATACACCGCGGTTCATATCTTTAAAACTTAATGCATCGTCGTAGGTAGAGGCGGTTCGATCCCGTGGTTGCAAGCTTCCTGCGTTGGAATGAGAACTTAGACCCTCGCATACTTGTTTTTGTTTGTCAATATATTGGTGACAATTTCCTTTCGAAGAACCTATGACGCTTAGACTATCATCATAAGCAATTAAGAAATCAGTAGCCCAGCAATACAGTGATTGCAATATTCTGCTTAAGACTAAAGGGCCTTCAGTTTCCTGTCTGTATGTAATCGAGTTCGTTATCCTAGTCATATTCTCCCCACTAACTCAAATATAAACCAAGGGCAGTCATGGACTAATTGAGCATTCAGTAACAGCTATACCCGAATCAGTCTTTTTAGGATCTGAAAGGGCGTTACTTGGTGGCAAGCAATTGAATCATACGAATCAACTCCGATTTGCTTGGGGTTTAACCCTTTCGGAAGCTGCCTCACACGGCGCACATCTAAATGAAGGGAAAGCTATAGCTATTAAAATTAAAGCTGGTGTTATTGTCCAAACTAATTCTAATACTGTACCATGTGTTAAATATTTATGTGCTATAGCATTTTTACTTGAATCAAAGTAATATACAATACTAAATAATACCCAAAATACAGCTAAAGATATAACTATTAAATAGAAACCTATGGTATTGTGTAATGTAACTATTCCTGTAAATCCAGGTGCAGCACTATCTTGAAAACCTAATTGCCATGGTTGAGCAGCATCATTGTAGATAGTTGAAATTAAATGAGTTAATTTAGCTAAATTCATCATCTATAAAATAAAATAATTTTTTTATTATTGTCTTAATTTACTGGTTTAGATTTAATTTACTTTTTATTTTTGTTTGTTTTATTTATTGTTTACTTCTAAAAACAAGGTAAATTTGCCAGATATAAAGGTGGGCTAAAACTGAACATGAGCAGTCCAGAGCAGAGCAGTCCAGAGCAGACATGATCCATAAATTAAAAAAATTTTGTACACCCTGAAATTAAGGCCTAATCTGGCAATAAATTAATTTGTTCTAAACTTAAACGCAATTGTAACTCAATTACTATGCATCCTAAGACTTATCTTAATTTAATTCTTGCTGTTATTTTAAAACCAAGCAATCACACGGTTTATTAGGTTTTATTTTGTTATATACAATTGTCTTATTAATAAGTAAATTCCTAATACTTATATTTATCTTATTAATGACTATTTAAATATATAACTAGCTCTCTGCTTTAATTTAGTTAAAAACAACATCATCTTGTAATCTTGTAATCTTGTAATGCTGCTTCATTTTAAATTAAAAAATACTGCATCAGATCAGCAGCAGATTTGCTAAACCTTTGATGCATCCCTTCTACTTTAGCTTAATAAAACTAATCTAGATTAGAAATGTCTTATATTATTATAATCGGGTATATACTGATTGTTAAATATAAAGTATAAACTAATTTTAATTAATTTTGCTGGAAACTTTTAAATATAAACAATCCTATAAATATATACAATATTATTATGCAATAAAGCAAAGCTTCGTTAATGATTAAATTAACTACACATTTAAGTTTATTATTAATAATTACTAGGGGGTTATTGTTTTCCTCGTTACATTTTTAGTTTTTAGAAACTTGGAAAAAGTCTGCTACTTCTTGTATATTAATTGGATAATAATTAGATTAACTTTTTTATTGACCTACTAGAGGAAAGATTTTAAATTTTACAAAACTGCCTCTTGTTCGGCTATCCTTAACCACAGGAGTATAAGCAAAAAGCTGTATAATATATAAATCTAACTGTTCAATTGCTAGTTTATTTTGAACACCTTTATCTTTAATTTAAGTCCAATCATGAATTATTTATAAAAAAGACTCGCAAATAATTTTACCTTCAAGGGTTAAATGTTTTCCACTCAATTTTTATTAATGCAAGTGTTTTTCAATCTTTAAAACTATTAACTTGTTTTACTTAAGAAAGTTAAGTTTACCAAGAAAGGTATAAATATTTTATTGATATAATTTATATGTGATATTCTAATAAAGCACATTTGGTAGGATAGACTTTTATCATTTAATTGAACAGGTTTTTATAATTCTTTAAGGTTTTCATATCATTTGGAATTAAACTCTAAAGAAATTAGAAACTTCCTCGACTAGTCTTTCCTTTATTGAACAGGTTGGGGCTTGTATAGAAGTAAGGCCTATTTCAAAGTGTTGATGAAGAAGTTTTAGCATCAAAAAAAAAAAGGGTTAAATTAAGAAACAAATAAAAACTATAAGCCACTAGGGAGTCACAATCCAATTTGTGATGTGGTTATTGATTAAAGTTAACTCTATTTTTTATTCATAGTTTAAATTTAAATTTTTATTTTTAACAACTAGGTCTAGTTTACCTTATCTAATTTTAACAGATATTATATAAAATAGGCTTATCTCCAAGCTAGATAATTTAATTGTTTAGTTGTATTTTATTTAAAGAAAGGCTGTAAAATTTACTGATTATCTTTAATAGTTAATCCAAACAAGAAGAAGAAGCCCATGCTAATCTATTTGGAGCTTTTTCTGGTATAATACCTTCAGTGTTTTTAAGGTAAATATTACCAATACCTACGTCGTATTTCTAATGTAGACTAATAATGGTCTATCTTTTATAGGCATTTCTATTCTAAATTTAAATTTTAATATAAAAATACTTCTGGAGTCATTTAAAAAGCAACTTAGATTCCCATCACCTCTTAAAATTTAATTAAAATCATAGTCACTCACCATATCTCTACTGTCTTGACCATTAAACCCAGGAGTTAGAGTAGAAGTGTGACACATTCTAACTTTATTTAAAAAAAATTTCCCTCCATATGATGAAAGGTTATAGTTTAGGGGGGAGGGGGTTTTATACGTTGCTAGCTAATTTACTACAAATTTATTGAAGTATTTTAATTTCTATCTGTAGCTATATCGAATAGAGTGTTTTCTACTAGACCTATAAATGGTACTAAAAATAAGAACCAGGCAAAATAGAATCCTGTAGCTAATTGACCTATAGTTACATAAGGCTCTTCAGGATGTTGTGATCCAATCCACATTAATATTAAGAAATCTACTACTAAAAACCAGAAGGCAATTTTCATAGTTGGTCTGAATGTAGAACCTCTAACTCTAGATAAATCTGTTAAAGGTAAAACTAATAATATTAATAAAGACGCAAACATTGCTATAACTCCTAATAGTTTATTTGGTATTGATCTTAATATTGCATAGAAAGGTAACAGATCTATTTTTATATTATTTATATTTAGAGCAGTCTATTTTGTAAAGCATATCTTTATGCATAAACTGTGATATTTGATCTCTAATCAAACCCATACTTTCTTCCCATACATATATTCTTGGTCCTTTAGAATGTTTATGAATAGAACATTTTAATGATTTATTAGCTATATCCAAAAACATATTTTCTAGGGTTATCTTTAAATTTAATACTTCTTCATTTGTAAAGTTATAAGTATTTAAATGTAAACCTTTATTTTGAATAGAAGCATCATCCATAATCCAATAGGCTAACCCCCTAGGAGTAAGAAGTTCTTGTATATTTGAAGGAACTATTTTAATATTTTCTGAATTATAAAATAGATTTTTGTATAGGGTAAAAAAAGGTAGCGATAGTGTAGCAAAATTAACTGAACAATACTTTTTATTTGTTCTTTTGTCTTTGAAAGATCTTTCTTTAATTTTAAATTCTTTACTTAGATAGGGTTTAAATAAATCAAAAACATGATAAAAATAATTATAGTGATGTTTTCTCAAGCTACTTTGTCCATAAATAAATATAGAATTGCTATTTAAGGATCTTCGCTGAATATGACCATCACCCAATAACAATCCAATAATAATTTCATTTAGAGGATATTCGATAGACAATTTAGATCTATCTAATTTAGAGAATCTTATTTTTGTAGTAGAAGTTGTATAATTTTGCGTGTTTATTAAACTTATAGAAGTTATCAGATCTAATTAAATTATAATAATATATTAACCATTATCTTTCGAAAATGGCTGGACTATATATTCATCCTTGAATTAAAAAAATTGTTTAGATTAACCAAAGGAGCTTTACGTATAGTCTCTGAGGATCCTATTTTAACATAATTTAGTTTCCTGCTGATTATCCATTTAATTATCTTTAAGATTTTCACTTTCGAAGCTGTAGTTACTTAAAAAAATAAGTCAAATCTTATTGTTATTGTAAAGCAGGTAAACTAAAACTTGATTAGTACTTAAAGCTTTAGGTGTTTCCAGCACATAGTAAAGTTAATTTATAATAAGGTTACCCTTAACCATGGCATCTGTTTAATTTTTAATACCATTCTGGAACAATAGAAGCAGGAGTCACCATAGGGTCAGCAGGTATAAAGTTGTCACTGTGACCTAAAACGTTAGGGTAAAAAAATACCATAATAGATAATGCTAAGAAGAATGCAAAGATAGTTACTAAATCGTATAACTAAGCACAGATCCCTTAGCTTTACCTAGTAGGGTTGTATGTACTCGTATTCAAACCGTACGTGATAGTTTCCCATCATACGGCTTTCCATATTTGTTATTCAATCTTATTTCAAGGCTCCAAAAATGGGGTAATTCTATTTCTTTTAATCATATTTATCTAAAATTCCTTGTGGAATTAATAGTGTTCCCTTATGGTGTTTCATATGACAATCCCGACATAAAGGTATCTGTTTACGTTTACGTTTAGCCATTAGATAATCTAATGATCCGTAAATAGGTTTCAGATCTTTCATCATACGAATATGATGCATTTCTACTTTATGTTTACTTCCACATATAATACAGGCTAATCCAAGAATTGATGAGAATGAAATATTTTCTGAATAAAGAGCTGGTATAGTAGTATCAATATTCCTAATTTTGAAATCTCAAAGATTCTGTTTATATGTATCAGGTTTATACATCTTAGCTAGAACTTTAGGTTTATTATTCTTATCTCGTTTAGTGGCATCTAAGATAGTTAAATCATTTCCAAATTTCTTATAAACATGGGCTCTAGTTATAAGATTATACTTATGCGCCATCGTACGAAGGACTACATCACGAATGATATAGAAGATAAAACTTACAAGTTTACCTCTATTATATACAAAAGAGTAATAATTTAGATATCCTCTAATAATACTATTAGCTAGAATAATGATTTGTTCTGGTCTTAGAGTTACTCACGATGTTCTATCCCTCCCAGTTAAAGCACCTTTATGGTTTCAAAGAAAACCAGCTTTAGCTAATTTACTTTTAATCTTTGACATAGGAGCTGATAAAACTAAGAAACCTGAATTCCGTTGTCTTAATTTACCATGTACACTGTAAGTAGTCACTTTAGAATGTTGTATATTAACACCTAAAAATGATATCTTATCAGTATATGAATTAGTTATTTTAGTCTTTTCTTCCGAAACTACCAAACCTAATTCATTGGCACAAAAGTTTCTAACTTTGTCAAGAATTATATTAGCCTCAGTAAATGATCCATTTACTGCTATTATTCAGTCATCTGCGTATCTAATATACATAATTTTCCGAGTAGAAGCATTTTTAATAGTTTTGGTTGTCATTCTCAGTTTAATAGCTAACTTTCTTAATGTAAAACTATCTGCTCCATTTCCACGAGCTTTATGTACTTGATGTTGAGCTGATCTGTAGAGACTATTATAAGGTCTTTTCTCGGTTTTAGAATTAAATTCATCCGCTAAGTTAGCAATATATTTCTCTAACTGATGTAGATAAATATTAGTTAATATAGGACTAATTATAGATCCTTGAGGGGTACCTATTATATCAGTCTTACGTGTATAGCCAATCATATATCCAGCATTTAAAGCCTTACGAATAAGTTCAATAAATCTCTGATCTTTAATCTTAGATTCTAAACAATTAATTAGTTTGTCATGGGGAATAGCATCAAAACAAGCCTTAATATCACCTTCGATTCATCAAGTACAACCTTTAAATTTGGTAAATACTTGTCTAAGAGCAGTGTGACAGCTACGATTTGGTCTAAATCCATGTGATACATCTAAAAATAATGGTTCATAAATAGCTTCTAGAACTATTCTCATTACCTCTTGAACTAATTTATCATTCGGATCACCTATTGTAAGTGGTCTGGTTTTACCATTGGCTTTCGTAATTTCAATCCGTCTACCAGGAGTAAATTTGAACATATTAGTTCTTAAATCATTAATTATTTCATCTAATCTTTCCTCAGATATACCATCTAAAGTTATGGGACTTATACCAGGGGTCATCAACCCAGGTTTGGATTTAAGTTTATTATATGCAATACGGAATAAATCTTTATTAAGTATAAAACTATCATAAAGATTTCTGTCAATGATATCATTAGGATGTTTCATAGATCTCTCTTTAAGATTGTCAAGTTTGTTAAGTACATTTAATGCCAATCCTGGACTTGTACTAAACATTATACGACTAACAAATACTGGTTCCCTTCATTGAGAATCACCAAACTTAATATTATTATATTTTGAATAGTTATTCCCAATTAATATGGAACCTCCGTTCGCATAGGTATTACTGCCTTTAGCGAATCCCGTAGTTCTACTCAAGTATCATAATGGACTTTTAGGTTCGTCACTCATTACCTTTACAATACTATTAGTATTATTGTTTCAATCGATCGACTTGTCATTTTCTTCAACGCCTAAATTGACATCAATTGAAGATATCCCATTGATAGCAAGATACCCACCTTCATTAGAGTGTCTCGGTAATTGACGTTTGGGTAGTATAACTCTAACCATGAGTCCTTCAACTAAGCATCAGATAGCCTCTATCTTGGCCATTCATCAGCCTTTTTCCATACATGCTATGTTCAGCATTGATTTTCATAAAATACCTAAGTATGGTGTTGAAAATACATTGTCGAAGTATTTGTTGTCCTGATAAAACAACTGTACAAGAGTAGCGCAACGGCGCACTTTAAATATAAAGTAAGGATGCATTGCATATCTATCTCCACTTGCAGTTACCCCATTAGGATTTCCTGATCCGTGTTCATGTAGCATATTTTATTGCTAATCTATATTTAGTTTATATAACTTATCTTGAGGCATATGCTCATTTACTAATTCTTTAACTAAAGACATTTTATTTTTAGATATTTATAAAATATAGTGTGCTTTTTATTTTTTAATTAAATTAATTGAAGCTTTAATAGTATATTTAATATCTTAACCTTTAATGAATATATTTAATTCTTTCAAAAAAACAAGAATGAGTATTTAATTATAAAAACTGAACATGTATAACTCCCATCATTCATATTCCAATCAGAGATCTAAATTAACTGGTGTTAATAGGTTTGCTATATTATTTGGATTGGACTTAATTATTTGGCTTTCTTTCATTAAAAAAATACACAAAAAAAGATTCATATAATTAAAACAAGCAACAGCTAAAGTAGAAAAAACTTAAACTATATCTCACTATTTTAGTAGAAAGTTCCTGTTTTGTATCTGTCAGCAATTTTTCGAAATTCAAGGTGGAGTTTTTTGTTTTACACAAATTCTTGATAAATAGTATATATATGCAATAAATATGAAGCATTTATAGATCCTTGTCTAAATATAGTTCTTACATTAGCTTTTTCTTAAATTATGATCATATGCTTATCTACTAATATCTTTCCTATTCATCATTTTTTTAATTAATAATTTAATTTGAATTGAGATCTTTCATTTCTATTCATTCTTTTTAGAGATTGACTTGATTGAAATATATAATTATATTTAATATAGATTAATGCAATAATTCTAATACCTTTCAGTATAGATTGGACTATATCTTCACCTATTTATAGGAAGGTGTATTTCATGTAGTCTCTGAGGATTATAAGCTTAAGTATAAAAAGACTCGTTTCCTGCTGATTTTCCATTGTAATATACTTAAATTTGTTACCTTTAAAGTATTTAAGCCTTTAGGAGTTCCCAGCATATAGATTAATTCTAATTATATTATCTCTAATATATAGGCCCTACATTTTGAGCAATTAAATGAGCAACTGCTAAAGCAGCTAATAAGAAAGGTAATAAATAATGTAGAGAGAAGAATCTATTAAGAGTGGCATTACTTCAATTGTGTTGGTTACTCCAGTAGTGAAATAACTACTTCTCGTAACACGCAGTGATTCTCATCACTGTTCGGACTATATCTTGATCTATTGATATTTAGTATTTAGGTGATGTGCTGGAATTTTAGTATTTTGCTGGAATTTTATTAATATAGCTAGGAATAGTTAGAAGTTATTTAAGCCATAAGATATACTGTATTTTTTTTATATCCCATTAGTTTTACTGGATTTTTATTAAGATATTTTACAATATTTTCTAAGCCTCTTACTCCAGACTTTAAAGTTCTCAGTTTTATCTCTATATTAATTAGGTGTGAAAGATAATTCTTTTTTAAAAGCTTCGAGTAAAATAGCCCCATTAGTTTGAGATACTTCAAAACTAGCTACTTTTTAATAAGGGGTTGATATGTAGATGTAATAAAACACCCTTCGGCCTCAATAAATCCGACTAGCCAATATTTAAAGTAAGATTTATCTAAAATAGATTCAATTGTGTTAATAGTTTGAATAGGCCGGGTATATTTAATTAAATCTTTAAAAATTTTAATATCATTTAGAAGTAAATCTTTAAACCTTAAGTAAGCATACTGTTTATTAGAAAACATAGGGTATCTATCAAAAATTGGCAGTACAATAGATATTAAATGAGATTTTGTTTCTAACTCTATACATAACCATATCTCTATTACTTGAAAAATGAATAGTTCCTACTCCTAAAAGTTCTTTTATTTTGTACAATAATTGTACATCTCTAATATGTAATTGTATACCAAATTCATATTTAACATAATTTCCACCTTTGGTAACTGAAAACCCTTCGATTAAACCGACTAAATAGGCAAATATTAGATCTCCTGCGTGTAGTCTCTGAGTAGCTTCAAAATTATTTATAATAGAATTAGTTGAATTTTGAACCACTGCTGATATTCCCCGTGATGTTGGCTTTTTCACGTTTAAAATATGAAAGGATGAAACGTATCCAACATTTAAATTCCAATTAGAGGATGTTCCAGCAAAAAGCAGGATTTGCAACATTACATCACTGTCGTGTGGCACCTGTAATATGCTGAAGCTCCCCCATATCACAAGATATTAACAATATAGTATTTAATTATATTTTCATTATCTCACGACAATGTTTAGACTATGTATTCATCCGATATCTAAATAAGTTTAAAAAATTGGATGTGGGGTTATCGTGTTGAGCTTATTGTTAGTAGTACTCACTCATTAGTCGTTGAACGTTCTTGAAACCTATTTGGATATACTGATTCAAGCTCCGTTGCAAATTTTCTTAATTAAATTAGGGGGGGTGGCCACTTTATCTTATATCTTATATCTTATATCTTATATCTTATATCGATAGGTGCTGGAAATGCCAGGTATATAGATGTTACTATCATTAAGAAGTCCTTGCAATTTACCCCATTTGACAGTAAAACATTACTGTTTTAAGGAGCCGATCTTCACAGAATTAAAGTAAATATACATAAATATTATTTAGGAAGGAAAATTAAGATTTTTGTATCTATAACTATTTTGTATACTTGTTATACATTTTTAATTTTTATTTTAATTTAAGCCAATTAAAGGACTAAACCTGAGAACGACAAAAAAAATCAATTACAGTTTGTATATCTGTTTTAGAGTTAACAGAAAATTGAGCATATTTACCATTTTCAATTGAAATATTTATATTAATTTTAATCAATAGTTTGAAAACTTAAAATAATTGCTTTGTTTTAATTGCATTATTTTTTTTATATAAAAAGCATTTGTAAAAACTACTAAACTATTAAACTATTTTTGGTTTAAAAAAACCCCCACACAAAAAAGCTAAACTAAAGTATTCTGATGCTGTTTTAGGTAATTAAAAATTGTAGGTAACTTATTATAATGAATTATTCAATTAAAAAGTTTTAAATCATTTTTAAATATAAGCACAGCTAGATAAAATTGAGCTCTTTTAATACTAAGTATATAAATATATATTTTGATGAATTAATATTGGAAAAATAACTTATTGTAAGTCTGTTTTACTAATGACTAATTTAAAATTAAATTGGATTTTTTTTCTATATAGTTGTATTTTGCCTTTTTTTTTATACTGGATAATTATAATCTAAACTAGAAATATCTTCTAAATTTAAAAAAATAATTAATTTGATACCTATAGTAACAATCCTTTAGTACTTTTACTTAATTTAAGTTAAACTTATCCGGCTAAATCTATGAAAACAAATAACAAAGCTATAAACTTCTAAGATAGGCCTGTTGCTTTTTTATCGTTGCATCTTAATTTTCTTCCTTTTTTTAATGCTTTATGCTTGATGCTTGATGCTTGATGCTTGATGATTGTGTACTAACTGTTCCGATTGTTGCTAATACAGGAAAATTATTTAACTAATATACTAAGCAACTACATAATTCTGTGGTTTATGTTGACTCTACTAAATCTTGTCCAAATACTGGTATAGCACTTAATAAATTTGTAATTACTGTTGCCAAATCTTTAATTTGCTTATTCTAGCTTTGTATTAAGCTTAAATGTTTAAAACAAGCAAACCATGTACAATATACTTATTTTAATAATAAGTCAAAATAATTGTAATTTAATACAGTATAAAGCCTTGTGTTTTATTTAATAAGTTATAGCGCTGACTATAATTTTTGAATTAATAAAAAAGATCCCGACTGTATATTAAGCATCGTTTCAGATACCCAGCGATGAAGCAGTCTGTAGCGATAGTTTACTCTACCGACGGTCTTAATGCTAAACAAACATTTTTTACCTGTTTTCATCAGTATTGCTATATGGCTAAATCTATAAATTTTTAGTAAAAATTGCTTTATATAAGACCATATAACTATATATAATATTTTATATTTTTATATTATTTTATATTTCATTTCAGGTATAATATACGGAGAAACTATATTTCTAAGATCATTCATTGATTCTTTCCAAATATAGATAATGTATTGATCATTACTTCCCGCTGATTGAACTGAAGCTTTAAGGTTAAAGTTATCATTTAAAGCTTTTACTAGAATTAAACATTCATTATAGGAAAAAGAATTAGTAGAAAATTTTAAACCTTTTCCTACTTTACATCCATCATCCATGATCCAAATTGCTAAAGCTAATCGAGTTAAATATTCGGCTATATTTGCCGGAACTTGTTTAATGTTATTTTTGTACCATAAATTTTGTATCCAATTAAAACTTGTGTAAGTTCAAGTTCTAAATCTAACTATTTGTCTTAATTTACCTTTTTTGCCTAATCTACTTGTTACAGCAGGTATTTTAGGATTACAATAACCTAAATTAGAAAAAAGTTTGTGTAAATAATAAAGATATTCAACATGAACAGCTTCTTGATAAAAATTGATTCTTGTCCCTAGTCCACCAGCTCTTTTTTCAGCGTGAGCATCTCCAAGAAGAGATCCAAATATTATAGATAAAACATCTTTATTATGCGGACCAATTCTTAAAATACCTTTAAGTCTACTTACTTTTGAAGTAATATAAAAATCAAGAGGAACTATGAGTACTAAAGAAAATAAAAATAAAAATATATTATATATTTGGGGCTTAATAAGGAAACCCCATAGACTCCATGTCTTGCCGAACTTCGATCTTTGTCTTATGCTTTCCATGTAATTGCATAAGATGGCTCTCTAACAAAACTAACAAAACTAACAAAAAGAATATTTTTTTGTGTCTCTGTGGTACAGTTACTGAGCTAGATCCGTGCTGTTCGTATAACGCCCCCTTTCGGGGGCTATTGGACTATATCTTGCGCTATTGAAATATCTCCCGTGCGTATTTGCATTGGTGTGTAATGAGGTAAGGAAAGAGAACCCATCCTATAGAGGCTCGTGTATATAAGATTATATAATTCTAGGCTAATCTTAAATAAAGCACCGGAAGACTCCTAAACCGTTTTCGAAGAGCCCTTAACGTTTTCTTTTTATTTCTAGAACTAAAAGGTAGGTATTCTCAGTTTCCAGCTCCCTTGGTAGGGTTCATTATACGAATTGATACGCTATTTTTAAGGGATTATTCGCTTATGACATATGGGTTCCAAACCATACCGTTTCAATAACGTGCTACCATTTAGTCTCTGCTCTTTTCCAGAGAGTGTGCTGAAGGGGGGTGGATCGATTAACGACATACCTTACTTGGATTTGATAGGACGACAGGTTTGTTCCATTAACAAGTCCACTCTTGTGGTTTAGATCCGCGAAGGTCCATTTAGCGTTCCCGCTTATCTTTCAAGTTATTACTTATCTCTTAGACATTACTCTAGGAGGTGCAGCTTACCGATTTGCAGGTTACTGTTTTGTATTGAAAGCTTTAGGAGTTGCCCGGAATTTGATAGCATTAGATTATATAACCCTGTGCACTAGGCAGGGCTTTCAATCTGTCCCATAGGTAATACATACTACTTTCATTTTTATTTTAAATTTTTTTCAAAATGATAGAATAACTTTGAATTCGTATATTCTATTAACTGAAGTTAGTTTAAATTTCAAGTTAAAAGTTTCGACTGTACATTAAGCATCATTTCAGACACCCACTAGTGACCCAGTCTGTAGCGATCATCTAGATAACCGACGATCTCTGATTAAAATCCTTTGATCGTTTTCACTAATATTGCCAACTTATTATAAAAATAAGCCAATTATTTTGTCAAATTATTGCACTTTAAGGTCTATTTTCTTCTAGAAGTTACATAGACTTTTAAACTTGTGTGACTATGATTTAATAAAATTTTATTTTTTTTTATTTTAAAATCCATTGTCTTTTTAGTATTTTTTTGTTTCTCAGTTGTTTTTTTTAAACATCTACTTATTGTTTGTTTTTTGTTTTTTTTTTAAACTAGAATTTAAAAATTTAGCTGCTTCTGTGAAACTATTATATTCTCCATACATAGTGCCATTTAAATTAAATACTAATAAAGGTTTATAACTTTTTTTTTATTATTTAAGCCAGATAAGGAATATTTATAAGTTTCTTTTTTTAAAGCCTTATCTTTCATTTTGTTAATAGTTTTTTGAGATAATATTTTACCTTTATTTAATTCACCTATTCTTAATCTTCTTTATAAACTATAATTAGATTTCATTTTGATTCTAGATATCTCAGTATGTTTATGTTTATGTTTATGTTTATGTTTATGTTTATAACCCCTCAAATTATTACCAGCTTCTGTTAATATATTATAATTAGGTAATAATGATTTTAAATCAAAATCTTCTAAATCTAACAACTGTTTATTATTAACTGGATTTACAATTTTGTCGGCAGGTAGAAATATTTATAAAACTAAAAAAGCAATATTAGATAATTTATATATTTTAACTGCTAATTTGACTTTTGGACTTCCTCTCTTGAAATAAATGAAATGTTTAGAAAATCTATTGTACATTTGATTTGTAGAAGCTGAACCAATATAATATTATAAAGTTAATTTATTAAGAATCAAATAAATACCCCTCCTAATTTGTTTTATTTCTTCTTTAATTTTTGTTCTATTTTCTTCTAAATCTAAATTTTCATAAACATATACTGGATTTATATTTTTATCTTTAATACCGCAGGCTCAATTATTTATTTTACCTGATATTATTAGTGTGCGGTAGCAACTATGGCAGGATAAATGACTTAAATTAGGTAAATTTTTTTAGAAAGCAAAAAAAGAACAGCTTCTAAATTATTAATTAAAATAATATCATTATTAAACCATTTTGGGCTATGTTCGTAACCCAAGAAAGCGGTCAAAGGTTTCCCACTATACATACTTATTTAAAGTAAAATCTTGTATTAATGAGCCTGTACTCTATCAAATTATTAATCCCCAATCAATATAGATCTTTCTAATAATCATCAATTAGAGCCTTGTGTAATTAATTATTAATTAAAACCTTTCGACTGTACATTAAGCATCATTTCAGACACCCACTAGTGACCCAGTCTGTAGCGATCATGTTTACAACCGACGGTCTTGAAACAGATTTAATTTCTTTGACCGTTTTCACTAGTATAGCCAGTTTAAAACCAATACCTCTGTCAAGGTATTCAGATACTTCTATACCAAATCTTTATAAAACAATTTACGATTTGCCCTAGTATCTGGACTTTGTAAAATATGAAACCCTGCTTTCGCAGGCAATTATAGAAAACTTTAATTATAAATAACCCTTTAATTTATATACCATCTCGGGAATAAAATGAGGCCCTACTAATTAAGCTAATCTAGGCAAATATTACTACCATATAGATATACGCCACTATCACTGATTAGTTTTACCAGATTTTATGACACTAGTTTTAAGATGAAACTTTTTTTTTAACGTTAAAGCCAAAAATTTACACTCTTCAATAGTAAACTATTTGTAGGTATAAAAATACCTTGACCTTTTTGATCTTAACCATCTTGCATCTTCCTGCTGTATGTTAAGGGTAGTACTACATTGAATAGAATAGAATATACAAGTCCACCGTGTTGGGATGAAAGTTAAAATTATACTTTTTTAAGTTAATTAATTATCACTTATTAAATATTTGAGCCTGCGGTCTTTGTATAAATTAGTACTGTTTAAATATTTTGTAATCGTATTTCTAGAAATTTTAAAATTTAAAGCTTTGACTAGAAAAAGTTAAATTTAATCCCCGCATTTTTATATCAGTAAATACTACTTTCTTACTTTTCGTTAAACGATTAAAATTTGAAGTTCCTTCACTAAGCTTAGCTCTAAATTCTTTTTAAAGAGTTTTGAATTTAAATCAGATAAGTGTTTTTTCAACTTTAATTTTTGTTCAAGAGTACTAATCTTATTTTTAATTGAGCCTGCGGTATTAAAAGTTTTAACAGAATATTTAAATCCTAAATTTGTTCCTGCAAAATATAAAATATTATATTCAGGATGAAAAAGATCTATATAATACTGCTCTCTTTCAATTAATAAATTGACATCACATTATTCTAAAATTTCCAATTTAAACGAAGCTTTAATAAAGATTTATTTATTAACATATTTTTATTAGGATCTATTAAATAGTTATAGTTAAAATAATTTAAAAATCTTTTATTTAATTTACTACTTGATCATATATAACTCTTTCCGTTTGTTATATTTGTCCATCTATAAATGCCTGATTTACCTTCATTATCTTTAATTATAATTTTTCTATTAATATCTGTAGATAAATTATTATAAATTACAATAGGTATGAATAAATCATAAACAAAAATTTTTATCTAAGTTGTTAGAGATTTGAACAAAACTTGATAAATAATCAGAATGTATCAAAAATGAAAATTCAAGAGGCATATGTGGTGCGATAATTTTACTTAACTTTAAAAAAATTTTATTTTTTTTATTTTTTTTTATTTTTTTTATTTTTTTTATTTTTTTTATAATACCGCAGGCTCAATTAAAGAAAAAATTTTCGTTATTATTAGAGTAAACAAAAGATTCAATATTATATTTAATTAATAAAATTTCTTTAATACCGCAGGCTCAATTTATTTCTGAAATATTCATTATTTTAGTGTTAATTATTAATGCATTTTTTTTCTAATGCATAAGGATATCCTGATTGCATGATTCAATGTGCTAATCCTTTGGGTGTGAAATATTCCGATATAAATAATGGAACTTTTTTTTTATTATCACCTTTATCATTAGTATAAAAAGATTCGTAAATTCAATTAAAACTAGTAAACGAAAAAAGAGTCAGTCTATAATTAAATCGATTTTCTATTATATTTGCATTCTTTTCTAGGCTGCAGCAGATCCCTCGCTTACCCTTTAACTATTTTTATTATGGCAATAAGCAATTATTTTGTAACTAGCCACTGTTTTTTCACTAATACAGGAATAGGTCGAGCACAATAACCTAATTTATAAAAATATAAAGTTAAATAATGAATATAAGCAGCATTACTTATACTTTGTTCTATTTGAAATCGAGTACTATTTTCTAGCCCTGGTATACTAACCCCCAAAGTAACTAAGCATTCCACAAATAATAAGGTCTAAAATTTATGAGGCTTAAGATAGCTTTAGGGGTTTCTAGGTTTGTTAATAGGAAGCATAGAATTTGTTATGTAAGTAATACAATAAAAATCATATTTACAATTTGGCCAAAATTCAATGTTAGCCATCATTAAAATTCAACGCACCCAGATTTATCTTGCTACATCTCCTCTTTTTAGATTAAAAAAGTAATTTTTTTAGAATAAAATTTTATTTTTTTAAGGTTGTTTTATAAAAAACCTAGCTTTCATAAATTATATAAAAATTTTTAGCTTTGGTACCCTACTTTAGGGTAGATTTTTATGTTAATAATCAAAATTTCTTTTTAATTCCCTTTTCGGATTTAAACCCTTTAATCTTTTCTTAATTCATATTTACCTAGAAGTAAAGTATGTTTAGCCAAGGCTGTTTTAATTTTACTTCTTTTCGTTCTATCTTGAAAAAAGAAATCAGCTGCATCAGCAATAGAAGTAAATTGTTTAAAAAAATACCGTTAATATAAGCAGTAAATTTTACTGATTTAGCGTTATTTTTAGACATTTTTAGCCTTGTTTCTCCGGAAACTATTCTATTTAATGCAGCCTTTCTCATTAATTCTCTAGTTTCTTCTGATACCTTTTTACCTAAATGTAAAGCTCTAAATTTACTAATTCTATCTTTATTATTAATAATAGACAGTCTAAATTTCTCTCTAGATTTAAGGGTCCATTTTAAATTCATTACTGAACCAGCAGTTTTTAATATATTGTAAATTGGTTTCAATAAATCCATATATTTTTGTTCCAAAGTTAGTAATGTGTTTTTACAATTAAGTTTATCAGTAGAAACAGTCTCAATAACGATAAAGGCAAAATTTTTTTATTCCATATTTTTTTACAGCTCTATTAACTAATATACTACCACCTTTAGCTAAATACAGATGACCTCTAAATCTTCTATACATTCCGGCCAAACTAGCACTCCCTACATACATATTACTATTAAAAAGATTAATACAAATGTAAACTCCAGAGATACTATTCATAGTTTTTTACCGCAGGCTCCCTTTATTTCCGCCATATTCTAAGATATAAGCAGGTTTTGGAAGATTATGTGAAGACAGAATTTTAGTTAGAGTATCGCTAGGAATCGTAACAAATCCTAAACTCATTAAAGTATTAAAATCGTAATTTAAAGATTCGTTTGTAGCATACTTTACTATTTTCATTGTAAGAGTAATAATCGGTGAAGTAAAACCCGAAACAATTAATAAGCTACGCACTCAGATTTATCAAATACAATATAATTTATTTCTAAAAAAAACTGTTTCGGCTGAATAAAAACAAGATAAATAATATTATTTTATTTTATAAAAAAAAAACTACCTACTCTAAGATTAGAAATAGGTAAAGAGATATTGTTTAGAAAGGATTCTGGTTAAAGTTATTTCTTTCGAAAACTTTTAGAGTATACCTTAAATGCAATGGTTTGTTGCATCAACTACCGTCTACTCGTTGCTCTTTTACAGGCATTATTTCTGACTTAGATCCGCGATAACCCATTTCGTTTTCACTCATCTTATGACTTCTGACCTTACCCAGGTAATTATTCTGGCCACTTACTATTTTTCAACAGTAGCTTGGTATCAAAAGCTTTAGGGTGTCCCCGGAGTTTGGCAGTTTATCCCCTATTTAGTGTTTTCCCATAACACTAGGCGAGGATAATGACTCCTATTGTCCATACTAATACTCTTGGAGATTTATATGATGAACTAAGTACTACAGGCCCTTAAGGTCTTATAGCCTCTTTCCCGAACCCCGCTGGATATTTTCACATCACGAGGCTCTCCACCAATATTTTCTATTAAGACTTATTGTTACGATGTTTTTCCATATGGCAACCTCTACATAAAGGTATTTGTTTTCTATTTTTCTTTGCCATTAATCTATCAACAGTGCTAACTTTTGGGTTAAGATCTTTCATTTTCCTAATATGATGCATCTCCACTCGATAATCCGACCCACACACTTGGCACACCAGACCTTGTAAAGAAGCAGGAGATATGCTAACGATATTGGTGGATTTCACGGTAGGATCAACTTTAGTTTTAAATTTTAACGTCATTTTATAACTGGGGTTGATGAAAGGTAGAGCCTTCTCATTCTTTTTTGATGATGGGGCACTCAGACTCTTTCCAAATTTTTTATAAACTTGTGCCATAGTTTTCAAACTATATTTTGCTGCTAATAATTTACAACAAGAAGCTTTTAACATGAATAAAACTCTAGACGTTAAGGGACCATAGTTATTAACAAAAGAATAGTAATTCAAGTATCCTCTAACCACTGAGTTGTATAAGCTAATAATAGTTCGGTGATCGTTATACATCCAGATGAATTTAGGAGAAGATATATTGTTTTTCATAAACCCTTGTCTATGAAATCTGGCTACGATATTCTGTATAGGAGCTTGAAATCTTAATTGGAGACCTTGTCTTTTAGACCTATTATATTTGTTCATAATGTAGTAAGTATTTTGATTAGACCTCGTCAGATGCACTCCTAAAAATAAAACTTTGTCTTTGTAAAGGCTAGTAATTTTAGTTTTGCTTAGACTTAATTTCAGTTTGATACTCTCACAAAATTTGTCTACTCTAGATTTTATTTCCAAGGCTTCATTATAGGACCCTCTTATTCCTATCATTCAATCATCGGCATATCTGACATATACTAATCTTTTATAATTTGGATCTGAATAATCAGTATACGCTATCTTTCTCATTCTGTTCATAACCTCTCTTATTTGTTTTATATCTTTGTGATATACGGCCCTTCTGTATTCAGCTCTTATCTTTTTAGATTCTTTGGATGTTCCTGGTTTGTCTCCCTTATCGAACTCAACTTTAAGCTTTTGTATAAATACGTCTAATTGATGTAGAAATATGTTGGCTAATATTGGGCTTATAATGGAACCTTGAGGAGTTCCAACGATATTTGCGCTAAGAACCTTAAATTCAAAATAACCGGCTTTCAAGGCTTTTCTAATTAAATTAGTGAATCTTCTATCAAGAATCTTTGATTCTATTATATTCATTAACAGTTTATGATCAATAGAGTCAAAACATTTTTCAAACTCTCCTTCTATAACTCATGCCACAGATGGAAAATATTTTATCACATCTTTTAAGGCAGTATGGCAACTTCGATTTGGTCTGAAGCCATGTGAATTGTCATGAAAAAGTGGTTCAAAAATTGCTTCAAGAATCATCTTAATAGCTTGTTGCACTATTTTGTCTCTTGGGGACGCTATAGTTAAAGGTCTTAACTCTCCACTAGCTTTAGGGCTCGGTTTGAATTCAAAAGATTCATTTTTTAAGCTTTCGCTAATATTTAATAAAACTTCATGACTCATCCCGTCCAAAGTTTCTGCTCCTGCTACTATCCCTGGGGTTATGTTACCCGGTTTACTTTTTAATAAACTATAGGCTTGATTTAATAGAACTACGTTATATACCATAGAATGTAAATTTGCATTTATCGTATGATTAGGCCTATTTTCACTTCTAAGTCTTAACTTCTCTAATCTAGACATTACGTCAGTTGCACCAGATGTACTGTAACGTCTTACTGTATTAGATTTTTTATTGGCTGTAACACTTAAAGAAAATTTCCCTACTATTGTTACTCTGTTACCATAGAAATTGCTTTCCTTAGGCAATCCCGTGGTGCACTTTATTGTTCGAACATATTCCTTAGGTTGCAAATTCTTGTCTTTTAATGTGATTATTACACATCTTGTAGTAACGGGTTGATTGGAATGATACTCATCCACTCATTCCTTCGTACTAATTGTCCTTTCCCCGTAATGACAATATCCTATACTTGAGATCAATAGACAATTTGCTTCAAGCAGTCTAGCTTTAACCATAGAATAAATAGCTTGCGACTCTATTATTACTTTTCGGGTTAGTAACTGTAGTCACTTTATTAGAGATGCTATGTTCAGCCTTCAGTTTTCCATCCGACCTAACTCTATTGCTATTATCAGAATCAACCGCCGATAGAAGTTTTCTAACTTCACGACAACAAATCGCCAGCACGGCGCACAAGAATAGTATAAACCTCTTCCAATATGCAATAATTATTTTTGAATACTAAATGTACACTTAAAGTTTTAAGCTTGCTTATTCATGTGTTATATAAGCTACAAGTGTACTATATAATTTTCAAAAAAAGTAATACGCCTTTTACCTGCCATCCTGGTTGTAAAATTGTTGACTAAAACAATGGCTAATATTACTTCTTAACCTCTCAGTTAAGTTAAGACTATTTCTTTATCTATAATAACCTTAATTTTAACTACTATCTTACAGAATTAAATTTATTTTTAGAATGTTAGCGTATAGTCGTTGAGGGGTTTAGATTAAATTTAAGTAATTTATAAACTTCCCTGCTGATTGCCCAATCTTTCAAATTTTCACTTATTCGCTAAAATTAAAAACATAACTAAATTTAGTTTAGTATTGAAAGCTCTAAGGGTTTTCCAGCAAATAGCTAATTACTGTTTAAATAATTGAGTAGATATTCATATAAACAGGCCCAATAAATTAAAATGACAACTTATACTATTTCTAGTTCTAAGTTTAACCTATTTTGTCGCTTCGCTATCGCTATCCTTATATTTATTAGCGCAGCTAGGATAAGAAAAAATGTATAACCATCTTTGGGTGGCCAGTGTCAATATAGTTCCTAATACTAGAAACAGAGTATAAGCCAATAGCTTTAACTCCTTCTCTATAACTACTAAATGGAGATCCTGGTATTTTTTTTCCCTATTTGTAATTATGTAAATTATAACCTTTTTTGCTGCCTTGTGTAATGGTATACTCTTTATTAAAATATATTAAATGGAGGTTGTATTTCCAAAAGACTTGCTCTATATCTAAAATTTCAATACTATTTGAGAAATATCTCTTAGAATTCATATTATTAGATAATTTTATTTATATAGCCTTACCTTTAGGAATATTATTATAACCATGAATGATTAAAAATAGCCCTACACTCCAAATTTGAAGGTAAAATCTAACCCTTTCCTAATTAAGAATACTCAATTTTTGAAACAAAAAATATATTGAAAAAGAACATCTGTATCAGAAATAGTTAAATTGATAAGCCTTATTATTAAATTTTCCAGCTATTGTAAAAATAGGTTGAGGAGCTATAAATAGATCATTTAAAATAGGAGCCCTTTGTATATTTTTTTATAGATATGGCTTCTAGTACTTTTTATTTTTTTTAGTAATTGTAAATATAGCTCTACTATTAGTAAAATCTTCATAAAAGCTAACATCTCCTACCCCTAAAACCCAATCATTAGAAATCATTAAATAAGATATTTTATACCCATCAAAATTAGTTCTATTTCTATTTATACTTTCTTTAATTTTTACTATTTTATAGTAAGTTTCAGGTTCTATATATCTAATATAATTTGTTTTAGATACGGCAGAATTTAGTTTGTTTTTAATATTTAATATTTAATATTTAATAACACTGCTATTCTTCAATCTCTATAATCTAATTGTTTATGCGTTAATAATAAAACCCTCTTAATTTAAACATAAGATTAATCAACTGTGTGTTTAACAGCTTCTTATATTAAACTAATACTACACTCGAAATAAACGATTATAAATTATATCTGGTTTAGTTTTGATTTTAAAGCCTTAATTGCACTTAATCCTTCAGGCTTTGGAATTCATTATTAATAGTATTTCTTTTAAATAATTAGTGAGCGGTCTATCATATCGTATTGTACATTCTAATCTATAACTAACTATAAGTACATTTATCAATCGAACTACATCTTCTACGGAATAAGAATCAGTGCATATAATCAAACCATGTCGTGACAGTTTTTTTACTGCATCACCCAGGATAAGATGAGCGAGAGCAACAGGAGTTAAATTATCGTAAAGGTTGTTTGGTATTATTTTAATTCCTTTGGGCTAAATTAGAGAATGTAACTAACTAAAACAAGGAAAAGACCGTGTAAAATTTTGTAAAACATAAAATGGTTTTTCTGCTCTAATACCTTTATTAAAATTAGGATAACTACTACAATAATGGAATAATTAATTAAACACAAACCCCGCAGGCTCAACATAAATCCCTTGAACTAAAGACTGTTTAAACCCTAAACGAGCATTCTTATTTGTAGCTGAAGCTATTGTTAACCACCCGTCAGAAAGCAGTAATCCTATAATTAAAGAGAATTGGTAAGAAGGTATTTTTATCTTTCCACTCTTTGTAAATATTCCTTTCCCCACTGAAGACGATAAATTAGTTCCTCATATTACCATTGCTTTGCTAGAAGTCGCCTCCGCTAACCTTAAATGGTTATTTTTAAAGCTAAATTGTTTAATGGAGATGATTACGGCATCTGCAAATTCTGATACTCAATTATGATTAAAATTATTTTCCGCACCAACTAAGTTTGTATTTAAAGTTGAATACTGAGATAAAGTATTTTGAAACATTTGAGTAATTTTAAAATTTAATATACTCTCATTGGTGTCTGTATTATGAATGATCCTTCGGCATCAGTAAAACCAACAAACCATTGAATAAATTTGTTATCTGTTTTTTTAGGCTTTTGATTAAAATATTGGTTTAAAAACAAATCTAAAGATCTCATTATTTTTAATAAAATTATCTGAAAGAGCTTTTTTAAATAAAAAAAAAATAGCAAGACAAAGTTAATTTACATAGTTTTATAGTTTGCTTAGACAAATTTTAATAAAATAGGTTATTGCTAATTATAAATTTATAATAAAGAGCATATAGTGTAGTCAGCCTTTGTTTAGAACTGCTACCCAAACCGTACGTGATAGTTTCCCATCATACGGCTTTCCATGGAGAAGTATTAATGGAATGGATGTTTATAGTTACTTTGTTGAGTTAATATTAAAAGACCTATTAGAGGTCTATGGAACATTATAGCTTATTAAAGTTGAAACCTATTTCTTGAAATTACTGTTAAACTGACTAATCCATTTTAGATCTGCTGGGTTCAGCTTCCCTCTATGTAGTTAAATATGATGATATTGACATAGTGGTACTTGCTTTCTTTTGAAAGCCCCTTCAATCATTACATAGGTAGCATTACCTGTTCTTACTTTATTACGAACTTCGGCTACTTTCCTGATGTGGTGCATTTCTACGTTATTTCCACTACCACATATACAACAATTTTTCAATATATTGGATTATGTCATCCTATTTATATTTACTTAAACTTCTAAAATTGATGACCCCTAAGGCTTTTGTAATCGGGGATAGCCTTCAGCTCATAAGGGATTTTTAATTGTGTATTAGTCTCTTGATCCCTTAAGTCAAATCCTCATTTTTCGAATGCTTTCTTCATGGTTCTAAGTTTAAACTTAAAAGCCAATGTAAGTGCACATGACTGAAGTAGAATTCAGAGCACTATATGAAGACTTGATCTATTCCCCCCAACAAATTAAGCATTTAAGATACCATTTATTTTGGAGTTATAGAAACTAATAATTGTATAGAAATCGAATAAAACTAAGTTAGTTCTTCCCTTTGCTAAATTTATTCCTTGACTGTTTATTCTAGCAAAAACCATTGTCTACTAGCTTTTGGATTATCTTATTGATAGCTGCCTTTATGAATAAACGTAATGGAACTCTACCTTTGTATTTATTCTCATAAATAGACTTTGTACCGACCATATGTACACTATTATCTTTGTGTTTATGCCTAAGAAGTGGAAACCATCCATAAGTTTGGTAATAATGGTCTTATCTATACTTAAAGTGGCTTTACATCTATCATGCAGAACCTCTGCGATCTTAGTACGAATTTTCTTAGCTTCGTTATAAGTTCCAATTACTAGAAGAACAAAATCATCCGCGTATCTTACATATATCAATCTTTTTTATTGAAAAATAGGGTCCATTGGGTCACCTTTAGTTATAAATCAGTTATACGTTTAAGCCTCACCATTTGAGGTACGTAAGTGGATGTCTTTCTACGAATGATTTTTGATAATTTATCATATTCAGGGTTGTATCTTCTTATTTTATCCTTCTCAAAGTTTGTTTTCAGTTCTTCCATAACGTATTTATCAAATTCATGAAGTACTACGTTAACAAGAATGGGACTAAGAGGACTTCCTTGTGGTAGACCCATTTTTTATAGCTGCTTAGTATCCGGATCGATATAAACAGCATTTACATAAGTTAGAAAATTTAAATCTTGTATCTTCTAGGTTATAATTACAAGATCATGTGGTATAACATCGAAGCATTTTTCAATATATCCTTATATAAATCATTTGTAAGGACTGCCCTTTATATATAAAACCCTAAGGGAGACAGATCTTTTAGCTATGAAACCATGACTGACAACTAGAAAGATTTCTTCATAAATTACCTTTAAGATTTCACTCATTAGTAATTGTACGATTTTCTCTACAGGGGTTTAATTTTACCAGCTTTGTTCGGTATATTAACAGGAGCTGTCTCACTGGACTAAATTTACCTTTTAATAGACTTTATGAAATTTGGTTAATTTTGTTTTATCCATTTCCATCTAATGTTTTACCATATGTTCCGGCTTACATATTACCTGGATTACTCTTCATTTTTCTATAAACATCGACTAACAAAGTCTGGTTTGCTAGTAACTTATATATTATATGGTACATTCCATTGTTATTATGGTGTTTTACTTGGTGTAACTTTTTATAGTTATCACTTTCATAACATTTTATAACAACTTTCCCACTACCCCACTTCGAGACTATGTTTGCCCTACTATTGGAGGTTCCGTGTCCGCTTGTATCAGAGGCGGTTACATCCCGTGGTTCTACATGTTTGCTCTTTGAGGATCTGTCCTCAGGTTTTAAGACTTTAGCTGCCTGCACTGATTTGTTATCTTGATTAGATACTGGGATGGCTTCTGTGCTATTACTGTCGTTCTTTGTACCGCCAGCAACTTTATTTTTATTATTACCATCATCAACCTCGTCGGCTTGATCCATCTTCTAAAGGCCATTCGGTGTATCAGGTTTGTTATCCTCAGCATGATCTTTTCCCCCCCCACGTAATCGTTCTATGTTTACGCCATTTCATAAAAATATTTCCTGCTACAGCTGGTATCATCTTATTAGGTTTGATATCGCCAGAAATGAAGGGCTCCCATATACCGATATAAATATCGTATGCACATGATAGGAGTAAAACTAAACCACTGTTTTATGCAAACATAAGCTCTCACGGCGCACCAAAAATGAAGAAGAAAGAAGCTACATTAGGTAGGGGTCAGCGTCATACAAGTTATAAACTCTTCTTAACTGCCCTCAGAACCGTACGTGATAGTTTCCCATCATACGGCTCGCACGGTGACATAGACCTATAGATCAGATACAAACATTCATCAGTAAGCATTATGATATTCATTAATAAACTATTTCTTGTAAAAAGCAATTGTCTTCAATTCGAATACCTGTATTTGGTTGGTATTAAAATTCCTTGTTAAGTTAACCACAAAGAGGTACCTGCTTACGTAGATGTGCACCAACTCATTGTGCATAAGAGGCCTTCCCAGTACGCATCAACGCTTTAACGTCCTTAATTTGTCTAACATGATGCATCTCTAGCTCTAATGAGGAACCACATAAGACACACCCATTATCGAAGTCACTAGTAACAGTGAGTTGTGAAGAGTACCACTCAATATCTTAGTAGGATTAAAATCAGTTGAGATCTTAGAGTTGTAGAGGTGTTTAACCTTCATTTACTTAGGCACATTCAGCATAACATCCGTCTCCGAATCTGTTAATAGTTTACCGAAACGTTTTAATACTTTAGACACATAATATAACTTAAATTTAAGAGTTAACGTTAAGGCACAATACATAACCAATAACCAGATAACTCTTCTTAAGCTAGAATAATTAATAGCGATCGAGTAGTAGCTTAAAAGATCTTGGATTTTTGTTTGTTGTTTTATTCTAGAAAGATAATATTGTGAAGTGACTCAGGTTGATACTTATTGAAGGGTACCCGTATAATTAACAAACTTGTCCTTCTTGAGCCTTCAAGTCAGCATTAAAGGATCCTATTATATGGAGCCTATATGTTCCTGTGTATTTATTATTATATACTGGCTGACCGGCTATAAAGCAACTAGCAACCAGGAACTGGGAACCATCAACAGTTTTGACCACAGTAGTTTTGTCCAGGTTTAACTCAAGACCATATTAAGCAAGGAACTTACTAATATTATGCCTAATTTTATAGGCTTCATGAAATATACCAATTATTAATATAACAAAATCATCTGCATACCTAGTATATATCATTATTCTTAATTTTTGGGTAAGAGTAATTAGTATAAGCCGTGCTTCTTATTTGCTTAAGTAGTGCTAGTCTAACAGCAGGGTCCTTATATTTATATCTACGCTGCGTAAGGCTCTTATAATTCTGCTTACGAGTAGAACCATTATTGAAGTTAGAAATATAATCTTCCATAAACTTGACCAATTTATCCAGTACTATATTAACCAGTAAAAGGGTTAAGCTACTACCTTGCGGTTACCGAGTCCGGTATATTTAAGCTTACGTCCATTAAATATGCTAGCTACCTTAAGTGATTTATGTATTAATTCTAAGATATGATGGCACTTGATCGTCTCCTTAAGGATACTCATAATAACATTCTGAGGAATACTATTAAAACACTTGCTAATATTTCCATTAATCGCAATATTAAAATTACCTCCTTGTAGATAGATAGTCTTCAATGCAGAATTGGTAGATCTGTGCGGTCTTAACCATTGAGACACTGAGCTAAATGTAGGCTCAAATATGAATATGCTCTCTAAGACAATCTGAATTGCCTTTTGCACGATTTGTATATCTAGGGGATGCATAGTCGAATTTAAGAGGACGCAAATTACCATCAGATTTAGGTATATAGACCCCGGAATTTTCACTTATCCGATTTTAAGGCCTCACCAGTAGTACTGAATCAGGCTTTGCTAATATCATCTAAGGTCTCCTTAACGTTACCTTTAGTCATATTACCCGACTTGTTATTGATAAGCTTGTAAACATATAAGCATTCGAAATAATCTTAATTATTCCATTATATTTACCATCCGAATCTAAGCATCCGGACAACTGGTTTTGTAATCAAGTATTAACATCAAAGACTTGATCATTGTTCCGTGTCCTAGTCACCCTATCTCCCTTCTTTGCCAACAAACGAGTTGTTGTACACATACTACGAAGACTCCGTCCCCGCATATTATTATGAACAATAGAGGCGGTTAGATCCCCTGGTTCACATTTACTTGTTTTCAATATTGTACTTAGATGCTTGCTCGCTTTTAAATTATTAATTTAACCCCAACCACCTACAGTTACCTCACAAACATCCCCACGCATATGCTTGTGTCTCTGGTGGACATTAGCCGACATATTCTGCTTAGGACTAATGGTGCATACTATAACTGGGTCACGAGTATCAAGTTTGTCAACCTCATCATATACAACTCCCAATTTATCTATATCTCGATGTGGCAGTACATCTCATAGATATTTATTCACATCTGCTATACAACCCGGTTGGTTATTAGCCAATCTAGACTGCGATGGAACTGGGTACACAAACAATACGAAATATATCATTGGTAACAATGTGTAAGGAATATTGTCCTGCCAAGTAAAGTGCTCACAGGGCGCACCGTGAGTATATCTAATTAACCATCCACTAGAGATGGAACCCGTCTCGCGGCAAGATCCCCTCAAAGAACCGTGCGTGCAACTCTCACTGCACACGGCTCAATCATGATGCGAGTTTTCTCTGACGATTAGCCTGCCTTGCTGTAGACTATCTGTGATATTTACCCGGCGGCTTTATGTTTCATTTTGTGACATTCATTGTGAATCAGTTCCAGGTTGTTTACACTACTTTAATCCCTTCTAAAGAGATCGTAATAATATGGTGCAAATCTGGTCTTAACTCCATTGTCTGTGCGCTTAGTTGGATTTATCCTCCACAGTATGTACATATACCTCCCTGGTATTTGAAGATCTTTTACTTTAAGTTACGTCCACTTGTTCTAGCGCTTATTTTCTCGTTGAAATCCTTAAGTTTATTACATTCCAGGTGGTAAGCATGGACTCCTCTTAAATCCTTTGGTATTGATATCGAAGCTGCATTTATTATTGGTACGTCGGTAGTACTAACTAAATAATTAAATTTTCCCTTTCCTGATTTATTTTTTATTATGGAATCCACCTTGCTTATACCTCGAAATATCCATTTTGCTCTTAATCTTTTCTTTAATCCTTTCTCATTTTGAAGACCTAGGAAATAGCTGTTGATTATCCTTCTTCACCCTCATTTCGGATGTTTCTTCATCGCTCACTTTACACAAAAGTGAAACACTGCTTGCCTTACATACCCTCTAAATTTAGAGGATTGCGACAAGTTATAGTAATCATATCATCCACGTAGAATAGGATTTAATTTAGAAATAAGAGTATAGGCAGTATCATTAGAACTTTTCCTAAATATTTCTCTAAGTTTAGTTATAATGTTATATACTTTCTTTTTTTGAGGGTAAAGTGCTATTCCATCTCTCCCTATTCGCTCATTAAAGAAATGTTCTCTTACTTTCCATTGTTCCTGATATTTGAATGTGTATCCGAGAAAATCTAGTCCCTCTTTTACTGTTATTATCTTGGTTTTTTCTTTGGAAAGCTCAAGTCCTCTTTTTTGTAGAAATTTTTCGATTTCAGGCATAATAAAGGTTTTTATTAAATATTTACTTCTAGCGGTGACAACAAAGTCGTCGGCATATCTCACTGTTACTACACCTATATTAAATTTTAACATTGAACGTAGTCCTTTGGCTTTCATTTTACTTTTGGTTACCGTGGAGGTTGACTTTTCAATCACCTTTTCAAGCCCATTTAGCGTAAAATTGATTATAGTAGGTGAAATTATACCTCCCTGTGGGATATCCAGCTCCCGATCGTGCACACCTTCTCTGCTAAACATATTTGCTTTCAACCATTTTCCTAGGACCTTTTTATGTATACTTGGCAAAGGTAGATTAGTTAATAACCAATCGTGGGAAATATTGTCAAAGAATCCTTTAATATACGCGTCTAGCACATATTTGTCTTCGAGGTTAAACCTTGAATAATTTAGGAGATAACCCAAGGCATGTTTTACGGATCTGTGTTTTCTATACCCATAATTATGAATATCGCTTCTGCATTCAACCAAAGGTTCAAGGATTAAGTTTATTAAACTTTGTAGGCACCGATCTTTAATAGTAGGAATACCCACTGTTCTAGTTTTACCATTAGCTAGGGTTATTTGTACATTTTTTACCGGATCATTTTTATAGGAGGCACTCACTGCTAGCTTTTGGATTTCTTTTACCATTGTTAATTTCTCTTGCTCCGAAGAGCTGGCTCTGATAATTTTATTATCAACTCAAGGTGTCCGACTTTCATAATTAAAGGATGTTTTCCTTACCGCTAAAAGTGCGAAATTTAAAGATCGACTAAGGATGATTTGCATTCTTTGTACTTCTTTACTGTGGAATCCACATTTTTCCGCGATATTCACTAATTCAACTTGTTTTTGGTGTACGTCCTCCAATATAATTATCCATTCCTTAGGGTCTGGTCATTGGATTTTGGTTTTCGTTCTACCTACTTCCCTTTTTAGGCTATCTTGGGTAGAAGTCGTAAACTTTCTCGTATTCCTGCAATTTGAACCAATGCTACCTCATGACAATACTGAATTAGGCATAATCAGTCGACCTGGCCCCTGATTATCTCTTTGACGAGTATCTCAAGAATTACCTTGAGCATTTGCTTTTTCAGCTATCTTGCCCCCGCCCTTGTCTCTACTTAAGTAGCTGTGAAAGCTTTCCCTAATGTAGAGGTACTTGACACGACCGATCGAACTAAATACTGCCTTTATAAATTCGATTCATCCTTGGTTGGTTTGCTTTGATTTATTAATTAATTTACTTACCCCTTTCAGGATTATTCGAACTTCTCTAAATACTATGATTTTGGATGAAATTTTTACTACTTCATGGGCAGTAGTTAAGTCGTACAGGACTTCTTTTAAAAGCTTTTCGGGGTTCCCGTGCTTTACAAACGTACGGCATTCACTAGTTAGGATTAAACCTGTTCAGGTATTGGAAAAGATCTCGGTAATAAAATGAAAACAACCTAACATTTTATATCTAGTATTCCTATGCCATATATTTCCGATGGCAAAACTGACGATGGACCCGTTTTCAAATGGTTCTTAGCTCTCGCTCATCCTTCTAGATCGCCCATCGAACGACTACTTGTTACTTCGGTGTGAAGAAATATCAGCAACTTTCACCTATTCACCAGAACTTCAACCTGGGGCTCGTTGGACCCAACTTGTCTGGATAATCTAGCCCTTATTTTACCGAGTAGGGCGTTAAATATAATAACTATATTTAAGATACGTTTGCTATCACGTCGTAAATTGTTTACGTCTCTCATGATCATTTATGTTAAAAACATGTCCACTTAATTTTTACTTATTTAATTTTGCTAAGAAAAGAATAAGCAACATTTAAAGTGGTTTAGAGTAAAAAGGCAGTATAACGTCCTTTAATTAATTTTCATGTATCTATACTTCGCCTAACAGCTACACTAGTTTTAGATTAACCAATGGTTTCATTAGCTAAAGCAACAGCCTTTATCTTAGAACCATATAGTTTTTAATTTGTTTGAAAAAGCTTTTCCTATATATTGTTTTAATATATTAGCTTTTAGTAACAAAGGTATTTATAAAACTTTGCTATTTTTGGATAGCTGGGACTTTCTTTCGAATTAAGATTAGTAATGTACCGCCCTTTTTTGAAAAACTGAGATATTTTGTAATTGAATACTCGACCTTCAGGTAGATAGAAGTAGCCAAATTATGAAGTGCAATAGACAAAATCTTCGGCTTTTCGAGTTTGAAATGGTATATTTAGTAAAAAGAACGATAAGTCATCATATAGTGCGTCGATATTAACAATAGATATAACGGATACAGAAGTACGTTTATTTAAATAAATTAAAGCAGTGTGTACATTCGGAACTTTTGTTATTGTACTAAATGTTAAACCTTTAGGTATTGATTGTAAATAGCTAGATATAGCCTTACATTTCTAAAGTGCACCCCTATTTAAAATTTTAAAAACCAAATGTTCATTCCGCTTCTATAAAAACTAAAAACCAAACCAAAAAGGGTTTATATTCACTTTTGAAATTAAATCATAAAAAGTTCGACCCTTATTCATTTGAGATATAATACTTTTCACCCAATCTAATTGAGATAAACGTGTAGTTCTAGATTCAGATAAGAATAATACTACAGTTTTAAACTCAAGTTAATCTAACCATTTGGTAGTATATAGATGATATTTATCTAGTAAAGAATTGTTAAAACAAAAAGACTTTTTACTAACTAATAATAAATAAACAAACTATTTCCATCGTAGACTCCTACAGTTAAAAAAGTATACCATTTTAAGTCATAGCCTATATTATTATTATGAAGTCGTATTCTGAACATTGCTCTTAAATAATTTTAAATAATTTTGAAAATGTCCTTCACTGTCAATAAATCCTGTTCATCTTATTGAAAGGTGCATTTTATTTTTGCATTGGTGATGGTTCGTTCTTTTTGAAATAATCCATAAACAAGTGTTATTAGATTCAAATTACTCAACATGTTACCAACCAATTTAAAGGTTGATCGGACTAAATCTTATCTCAATTATTTTAATAATTTGACTAATAATAAAGATCTTCGCGTATAGTCTCTGGGGATTATTAGTTTCCTGCTGATTGCCCAATCTTTAGGATTGTTACTTAGTTATATATAAATTAACTGTCATCTAAGTACCTTAAGCTCTAAGGGTATTCCAGCATATAGCAAAGTTTTAAGAACACAATAGAGATATTTCATGTTCTAAACTGTTGAAAGCAAAATCTACATGAGCTGTATAGTTGGATCGAATAGCCTAACCATTATTAATTCTCTCATTAGTCAATAATAAAGAGTTTAACTGGCAACAATTGCTCTTCCACCAAACCGTACGTGCAAGTTTCCCCGCATACGGCTTTCCGGATTCTAAACAAATTTTATAAACTTTTTCTAATTTTTTATTCAAGCTAAGTCTATTCTATTTACCACTGTTATTTTGGCCTTATTTTTGAAAAGGGATGCACATAGCTTCTTAATCTACTCATTATTCTGATTAATGTGGATTTATCCAGAGCTAAAGGTTATTTTTATATGCTTTAGATGGTGCATTTTTATATCTTAGAGCCACCACCTATTAGACAGGTTTTGTTTAAATTTATAGCTAGGGTTAATTTTTAAAATAAAGCGGCTAAAGGATCAGAAGGTACTGTGGATTCGTCATTTGAATCTTTCCATCTACTTATTGTCATGTACTTGCTATTAAGATATTCCGCTCTTAGAGAGATAGGACGATCAAATACTACTATTTGTTGTTTATCTTCTGATTTAACGATTACCTTTATAGGTTTTCCATATTTTTTGAACACCTTATTTAGGGATAACCTATGTTTTGCGCCAAAAGTGTGAGCTAAGGAGTATTCTAGAATATAAATTAATTCATTTAAAGATGTTCGGTCATCTGCTATATTATAGTAGTTAAGATATCCTTTTAAAATACTATTGTACCTTTGTACAATTTCGTAATCCGAAAGAAATATAAATTTTCCAAGGTATTTTGGAAAACCTTGTTCATTTGCAAATCCATTTTGAATTAGTTTAGCTTTTAAAACATTTTTTGGAACTATCAATTTAGGCTGACCTGTAGATTTTGTAGACTGACTCTTTAAAACTTTTCCCGCTTGGTTTATTTTTCTACTAGATATAGTTTGGCAGGCTGTATTACATTTAATGTAATAACCTAAAAATTTTGCATATTCAGTACCTAGATGAGTTATTTTAGTTTTGTCTATGGAAAGTTCTAATTTAAGTTTATCTTTAAGGAATATATTGACTTCCTCTGTGATCTTAACCGCTAATTCGTAAGGTCCTGTGACTCCTATAACCCACTCATCTGCATATCTAACATAATGTATTTGAATAATGCTACTGTTAACACTTGGAATTGTTCTTATTATTTTATTATTTGTGATTCAGCTTTCTTTAATAAGTATTTGTTCCTCTGCGCTGATATTTGAGGCTCTCTTATTATTGTGGTTTTCTAATCTTCATTCTATTGGATTATACTCTGATTTTTGAGGGCTTGTTGACTTATAAAACTTTTTATATTTATGCTTTAATTCTTCTATAAATTCATCGAATGGAGTTAAATAAAGATTAGATAGAATAGGGGATAGAATACCATCCACTGGAATTCCTAGTATGGAATGTTTCAAATTACCCTCTACCATATAACCAGCTTTAAATAATTTTCAGATAAGTCCCATTATCGTTCTGTCAGGATTAAGTCGTTCACTCAGAATTTTGTCCATCAAATGATAATCTATATTGTTAAAATATCCCTTTAGATCTCCTACTATCATCCAAGTTATACCCCTCATGCTTTTAACATCTAGTAGTGCGTGATGCACAGATTTTGTAGCTTTGATGCCATACCTAGTAGATTGAAAAATTTGGTCGCATTTAGCTTTTAGAATAAATTTTAAAACAACCATAATAATTCTATCCTCAATGGAGGCTATACCTAAGTTTAACGCTCTTAAATTACCATTAGCTTTTGGAATATATATTTTCTTTGTAGGACTACACTTATATTTTCAATTTACCACGGAATCTCTCAATTTAGTTAGTTTTTGAATTGAGATAGCGTCGACACTATGTTTATCAATACCTTTAGTCATATTACCTGGTTTAGATTTTATATTTTCATATGCATTTTTATACAGTTCTATATTATTTAGCGCTTTGCTTGAAATATTTCTAGTAAAAGTAGGTTTAGAGTAATAACCCTTCACGTTTGTTTTCACTATAGAAAAAGGGTGTAATAGAATACTTGTCCTTTTATTATTGATGATTGAATCCTGCAAACCTTCCCTTATGCCTATATGTTTTGTAGCATAAGATACTACGTTTACTCCGTCTCCATCCCTTCTAGTTGTACTTTGTTCGGGACCCTTGGTCTCTAGTCCCAAGATATCAATTACTTGACTTAGGAGATCCCCAGTTCTCTTAGAGTCGTCTCTTATTTCATCCTTAGTCTCCATCCTTATAGATGTTCTATATGTCATTTGAAGAGAATTTAAAATTGCGTATGCATTCTCCACAATTTTTCTTAAATTTATCGTTTCAGCTACTTTCGAATTCAGTTTAGCGTACTGTGACGGATGTATTATTAAGACATAGATGAAAAGTACCTCGCCCTTGATAGACTTATAGCTAGTCACTGGTTGGACTTTACCGACATGCTCCACTCCCCTCCTCATTTCGATTTTAGGTAAGTCGGTTGGTTTACATGACATTAATTCAATCATGGTAATTAGAATTACGGGCGACTTTGTTTCTAAGATTAAAGGGCGCACATGCATAGCCAAAAATACTCCAGTTAAAATTTGTATAATTAAACAAGTTGCTAATAATGAGTAGGGGTCAGCCATTATTAAGAACTGCCCTCAGAACCGTACGTGATAGTTTCCCATCATACGGCTCGCCAGGATAGCACATTCTTACAGTGTGTTTAAAATTCTTCTATTTATCGTAATTAGCAATACTAATAATATCTTGATGACTAAGTTCCCCTTTATGGTATAACTGATGATGGTAACTACATAAAGGAATCTGTTTTCTTCGGATAGCCCCTGCAAATCTAGACACACTAAGGGTTTCCTTACTTAGGTATTTGCTTCGAACATCTTTAACTGATCGGAGATGATGCATTTCAATGTTGGAGCTTGTACCACATATGGCACAGGTTTTACCAAACGATGTTTTAGTTAACTTACCGGCCCAACTTATATTAATTATTTCATCCGGAAGAGGACTGTGTACGGATCTCTTGTAGTCATGCAAAACCTTCAACGAGTCTGGGATAAATATTACCTTATCAGTGTAAGGACATTTTAAGAAATTTCCGAATTTGTAAAAGGCTTGCCTCATGGTTCCTAGTTTATATTTTCTGGCAAGAGTTAATGCACAAGATGCCCTAAGTAGCCACAGTATTCTGCCTAGTTTATTTCTGTTCGCCGCAAAGCTATAGAAGTTAAGTAGGCCTTTCAATTTAGAATTGTAAAATGTGAGAATATCCGCATGATCAAGGTTCATTACAGCACCATACATTTTAGGTAATAGGATACCTTTAGAATTTCTACGAATAAAACCGGCTTTTATAAGTTTATCTAGAAGTTTATCAATAGGAGCTTTCACAAGAAGTCTACTATTTCCTACCTGCCTACCGAATCTGCTGCTAACTAAGAAAGAAGGATTCTTTTTTAATTTAACAATTTCGGCACCAAGGAAAGACCATTTGTTATCCGCAACATTAGTAATGACGGTTTTTTCAGAGTTAAGTTCTAATCCACAAGCCCTTCTTAGGAATTCCTTAGCGTTATTCTTAATATGAGTGGCCTCATGAATTGAACCCGTCACTAGAATTACAAAATCGTCAGCATATCTTATGTATTCAAGTCTTTTAAAATTGGGATCCATTCTGTCATTGGAATTTAGCGTTCTAAGGGCTGTAAGAAGATTTTTTCTTACTTTAGGATCAGTTTCCTTTTTTCTAAGATAGAGAGCTTTTTTGTATGCTGGTGAGTCTTTTCGTTTGTTACCTTTTCGGAAAATTTTAATAGTTTTATCCATAAATAGATCGAATTGGTGAAGTACTATATTACATAGTAGCGGGCTCAATATACCGCCTTGAGGCGTTCCAACCGAAGGTTTTACAAGGTTACCGGAAGGCTCAAGATAACCCGCCTTAAGAAATTTGGAGATTAATTCTAAGACTCTGGGATCACCAATTTTTTGAGATGTAAGCTTCATAATAATATGGTGCGGGATACTATCAAAACATTTAGTTATGTCTCCTTGAATTACCCAGGAATATTTATTCCCAGTCAGATATATTTTTCGTAAGGCCGAATGAATGGATCTAAGTGGCCTGAAACCATGAGAATACTCAAGGAATAGTGGCTCATAGATTGCTTCAAGAATTGCATGTATTGCTTTTTGAACTATCTTTTCACGTGGAGAGCCGATACCTAAAGCTCTGGTTTTTCCATTGGACTTTGGAATTTCGATTCTCCTTGCTGGAGAGAATTTGATTGAACCCTTACGTAGAGTTTCGGCAGTTTTAACGAACCAGTTCCAGTCTAGACCATCAATGGTATAGTTATCTGATCCCGGAGTCATGTTACCCTTTTTACCTTTTATTTCCTCATAGCAAGCAACAAGGTAAAGTGGATCACTTAGGATGTCAAGAAGATTGAAGAATTTTTTATCATTAATGTAAGTCAGTTTTTGCATCACCATAGTAGTCACATTACTAGGTTTAACGGCCTTATTAACGTTAGGCTTAGTATCCCCTACTAATTTTTTGGAGTGTTTATCTAAGGTTTCCAAAATTGACGTGTTATCCTTGTTTCCCTTCGTAGCTGTCCTAATTATCAATGCGACGCTACTACTATGGAAACTCCGTTCCCGCATTATACTTAAGAGTGGCATAGAGGCGGTTGAATCCCGAAGTTGACTGTTAGTTCCGCTTAAGGTCCTTGTAGTTTTAGCCGCCTGCCCTAATTTTGAACCTCCTATACTGGAGTAATGTCCAGTTTTCTGACAACTTTCTCCACTTCGGTTATTGGAAAAAGCAACACTGGTAATATACCGACATATTCTGCTTGGGATATATCCTCTGGATTGATAGCATTTTAAGGTATCAGGTTCGTTATCCTCGGCTTTACTACTCCTGCTCATAGTGCTTATTCATAGGGGCAGACCCAATCTTTCACTATGTTTGTATTCAGCTACCCATACTAAGTAGTTTATTACACTACAGAGACGTGAATACCCGCAGCTTGCATCGATTGTTGAGCAATAGGTCAGATATGCAATAGAGATCGGACAGTCTCCATGAACTAGCGCCCTCGTTCGGCGCACACCGAAGTTCCATAAGTAAGTTAAATTAGCTGGTTGTGGTGAATCTACAATATATGAATTTATAAATCTAAGTAGTACATTTTGTTTTAAAATTCTCATTATTTTTATTAATTAGCCTTTAGGTTGAATTTACTTTATTTTTTTGATTACCCACTAAGCTCAGGGCTTAGGATTTGAATATTTAGTTGCAATCAATGATGCATGTGAATTCAAAAAGATTTATCTTTATTTAAAGCTTTATTGGAACCTTTTTCATAAACTTCAAATAATAAAACAAGTACAAGCATTTATATTTTAAAATTTAACGATTAAAACTTTGTAATAAAGAGGCTTTTTATTGTACCAGTTTTGTGACATATAAATTCAAGACCTTAGTTACCTTATTAAACAGATAACCTTAGATATTTGTAATATTTAACAAGCAAATTATGGAAAAAGCTTTCCGTGCCGATAATACCTTATAAACTAGATATATAAAACTATATTTTTATGAAACTTTTAAGATTTAGCTTATAATGCCTTAGCTGTTGTTTAGATATTAATTCATGCTATATTTGACTAATATAATAAAAAACTTGCATTAAATTTTAATCACCAAAATGATTGTCAACAAAAACTAATACTACTTAGTTAGTATAAAAATTAAATTTGAGGAAATTATAAATATTTAGATTATTGAGCTACCTAAGCTTAATCCTAAGATATAATATCTTATCTGTATCATTTTATTTTTACTTTTGTAATAAAATTTTTAAATTGTAATAGATTTTAAGTAGTAATTAAACAAATTGATGTTATTTGCCTTATCTATTGATTTAAACATTTAGGTTCCTTACCAACAGTTACTATGTTAAGTGATCGAGCAATGCATTAATATGTATGCTTTATTTAAGTAAATTTTGATCACAGTTTTACTCTTAAATTTTTAAGATAATTATTCCCAAATTTAATAAACAAAAGAATGACAAAATACAATATAACTATATAATATATTTTAGGTACAGTAAATTTGTACAGGTTTTGATCATTTTCACTGGGCCACTCTTTAAACGATGCACCCTTTATTATAAACTAGCAACAGTAGTCTATTATTATCTTTTTAGCATTATATATACTTAAGATTTAGGTATAAAGAGTTAGATAAATTTATCATCCCATTTAAACTCATGATCCAAAGATAAGCATCAAGAAAAACTATTATATTTTGGTTAATGATTTTCTTACTATTCAATCATAGTATTTAGTTTAGTTTAGTAAATATTTATTAATTAATAGCTTTGCACATAAACCAGTTTATTAAAATTAGCAGATAAACTAAGCTTATTTTGTGATTTGCAAGAAATCCTTAGCAAAAAAACTATTTTGTAGGCTTGGCATTAATAAGTTAACTCTATTAAGTTCATATGAAAGTTTATAACCTTAATAAACTATAATAATTGACTTTATTTGCTCAACTAATCAAAATTTAGCTTATGGTTCTTTTTTTGAACTACTTTATCAAAATTATTAAGATTAAGTAAGCTTTTTTGGCTTGATGAAACTGAAGACTTTTTCAGCTAAGGATATTAAATTTTTATATTATTTTTATTTATTTATAAGAAACTTTTCAAATTAACTTCTTTTAGTATAAATATATAGTTATATGCTTTATATTAGATTTAAAGATATTTGTAGTTATATTTAATATATTTGGCATTTTTAGGTATAAGACACTATCTTTGAAACATTACGAACAAAGAGACTTGAACTCTTACGGGATTGAACCCATTCCTTCTTAAGAGGAACTTGTTTACCATTACAACATGTTCGTTAAATCAATATTGATAATATCTCTTATATTCTTATAAAATTAATAACTTATTAGAGTTAAGAAGGAATTGAACCTTATTTATTAGACTTTGCAGGTCTACTACAGAACCATCTGTAAACTTAACTCTTTATTTTAGGTATTTTATTCCACCTTTGTTCAAACACAATTTAGTATTCAATTAGTTCACACTTTACGTTAACTCTATGATTTATATTTGTTATAGAATTACTAAATATGTTAAACTATTATTAAATTAATAAATTAAAATGCTATATTACCATCGATACTTATATTATTACTTAATTGTCTCTAATTGGGGGGCTGGAGGGAAAAAAAAGATAAAGTGTATAAAAGTATTT
>Ga0157363_1000147_pt1 | contig 53019 bp, 49 predicted proteins | sample AttsexASBM1_FD_111477 | JGI IMG/M metagenome (GOLD analysis project Ga0157363, IMG submission 111477) | Fungus gardens microbial communities from leaf cutter ant in Ribeirão Preto, State of São Paulo, Brazil - Atta sexdens ASBM1 | ecosystem: Host-associated > Fungi > Mycelium > Unclassified ... | reverse complement strand
TGTTGAATCGTTGCGCCTGGCGCTGAGTGGCCGTGATAAAAACTGGGCTCTGGCGATGGAACAAGGAAAATTACTGGCGGCGGTAAATCAGACGCTTGTTCCGTTCAGTCACCCTTTAAAGGACGGCGATGAAGTAGCATTCTTCCCGCCGGTTACCGGAGGCTAACCTCTATGAATCAGACCCTTATTCGGGTAGGCGAAGCGTCATTTTCAGTGACAGAAGCTCATCAGTGGTTGTCAGAAAATGACGCGGATGGCGCCATTGTGACCTTTACCGGCAAAGTACGTAATCATAACTCGGGCGACAGTGTGGCAACGCTGACACTGGAACATTATCCGTCTATGACCGAAAAAGTGCTGGAATCAATTGCCGCTGAAGCCCGGCGGCGCTGGGAACTGCAGAGAATCGTGATCATACACCGCGTCGGTAGCCTGACGGCAGGTGAGCAGATTGTATTTGTCGGTGTCAGTTCAGCTCACCGTAACAGCGCATTTGCCGGAGCAGAGTACATCATGGATATTCTGAAGACCCGGGCCCCGTTCTGGAAGCGGGAAACGACGCCTCAGGGCGATCGCTGGCTGGACGCGAAAGAGAGCGACCATCAGGCCGCCAAACGCTGGTTAGCGTCGGACTGATGCCGGAGTCAGTGCTGGGTTTTATCTGTCATCGCTATTGCAGACTGAGCAGACAGTGGATCACGGGGATGAGTGGTTTACTGGTATTGCTGTTGCTGAACGGTTGCAGTCAGCATTCAGTCACTGCGCCGGCGCAAAAGCCGGTGACGGTGAAAGCCAAAATTCAGCGTCTGCTGCCGCCAACCGTTACCGATAAAGCGGGCTGGGCAGAGGATATTTATCAAAGCTTTCAGCATCAGTCATTATCACCTTCGGCAGATAATGTATGTGCTGTTATTGCTGTTGCTGGCCAGGAATCCGGATTTAATCCGAATGCTCCCGTCAATGGTTTACCCGCGATTGCTCTGAAAGAAATCTACCGGCGGGCGGCGACTCTTTATATTCCCCGGTTTCTGGTTAACACGGCGTTGAAAATTCCTTCATCAGACGGACGCAGTTACGCTGAGCGTCTGAATACAGTGCATACCGAAAAACAGTTGAGCGACATTTTCGATGATCTGATCGACAGAGTTCCTCTGGGACAACGGCTGTTTGGGAATCTGAATCCTGTTCATACCGGGGGGCCAATGCAGGTCAGCATTGCGTTTGCCGAGGCTCACGACGCCGGTTATCCATGGCCAGTGAAACATTCTGTTCGTCAGGAGGTTTTCAGTCGTCGGGGGGGAGTCTGGTTCGGAACATTGCATCTTTTGGGCTACCCGGCAGATTATCCGGCCATGTTGTACCGCTTCGCGGATTTCAACGCGGGGTGGTATGCCAGCCGCAACGCGGCTTTTCAGGCTGCCGTGATGCAACTCACCGGGCGTAAACTTGCTCTGGATGGTGATTTAGTTCGCTATGACAGTGATGCTGCAGGAGCCACTGAACAGGCAGTCCTCAGCCTGCAGTCACGACTAGGCTTAAGTGCTACAGAGATTCACCGCCAACTCACACAGGGAGAGTCTCCTGAATTTCAGCAGAGTCAAGTCTGGCAACAGGTTTTCCGGCTGGCTGATAAGCAGAAGGGAAGCGCGTTACCCCGCCAACGGTTACCTGGCATCGAACTGAACAGTCCCAAAATCACCCGCAATCTGACCACTGCCTGGTTTGCCCAACGGGTCAACAGTCGCTATCAACAATGCCTGGCACGGCAATGATCGGTGACTGGCGTAACTGACCTGATTTGTGTCACACTGTCAATATCTGTTTAACCGTCTAAAGAGGTGAATCATGGAGCGATATCAACGACAGGATAATTCGGCATTGCAACGGGCAGGCTCGGGTCTGCAAACTTATATGGCACAGGTCTATGGATGGATGACTTGCGGGCTGTTACTTACGGCGTTTATCAGCTGGTATGCGGCCAGAACCCCACGGGTGATGGAGTTCGTTTTCTCCAGTCAGTTGACGTTTTTTGGATTGATCATTATTCAGTTAGCTGTTGTGTTTATCTTATCCGGAATGGTCCATAAAATGAGCAGCGCACTGGCGACCTCATTGTTTATGCTCTATTCCGCACTGACCGGGCTGACACTGGCAAGTATTTTTCTTGTCTACACGTATTCATCAATTGCCAGCACTTTCTTCGTGACGGCCGGAATGTTTGGTGCCATGACCTTATTTGGCTATACCACCAAACGCGATTTAAGCCGGCTGGGTAGCCTGATGTTCATGGCACTGATTGGTATTCTGATTGCTTCACTGGTGAATTTCTGGCTGAAAAGCACCGCGATGATGTGGGCTATTACCTATATTGGTGTCGTGGTGTTCGTCGGTTTGACAGCCTATGACACTCAGAAGCTTAAGAATATTGGCGAATCGATTAACGCTGATGATAAGGAAAATCTTCGCCGATACAGTATTGTCGGAGCGCTGACCTTGTATCTTGATTTTATCAACCTGTTCCTGATGCTGTTGCGGATTTTCGGCAACCGCCGGTAACTACAATACATTCCAACACAGGGGCCAACCGGCCCCTGTGTTTTTATGCGAACGTCCTCTTGTCTTCCCGTTCCCGGTGATGGCCTTCTGCTGCTTCTGTTCGTGGGTGTCGCACTGTTCAAAACAGCATTTTTTGCGCCGGGAAAGAGCGAAATATCGACTTTAAACGAAAAAATCTGTTTTTACCTCATCTCACTAAAATCGGGCCTTGCAGGCGCATAACTGACTGCCTGACGGGGGGGAGGATTGCAAAAAATGAAATAAAAGTGATTTTTGTGGCATAATACTGTCGCTGAGTCACCTGGTCCGCAAAGAAAACTGGTGTTCTGATCACATTTGAACAACAGAAAATCAAAAATCACAGGTGCTTTTTTTGAAACTGGATTAGTCTGATAATCCTTACCGACATGTCGGTTTGTATCGGCGGCGTTCTTGCCTGCCAGGAGAGAAAAAATGAAATGGTCTAATCGCGTTAAGATTATCACCGGTCAAACCTGCTTCCATATTGCAATGCATCTGAGTGTCGTATTGCTGCTGGTGTGGGGCTGGAAACACCGGTTACTGACGGAGGTCAGTGCCAGTCTGGTGACGGCTTATGTCGTATTATTGTTGGCAATGATAGTGACGCAACGCTTACCACGTCTGCGGGTCGCGGGCGATTATCTGGAAGAAGCCAGTACCACCTACTATTTTGGCGCAGCTATGCTGTCCCTGTTCCTGTTCTCACGGGTAATCCATAATCCTTTACTGGTGGGTGCGCTGGGGGTTGTGATGTTGGTAGGGCCGGCGTTGATCTCCCTGTTGGCTAAAGAGCCTGTCCGTCAGATAGAAAAAAAACGTAGTTAATTCCGTTAGTTCTGTAGGATCAGTCATGACAATATCAGCTGATCCTTTACCATTCCGCCATCATTGATAGCCCGGGGCTCTCGCACAGTGACCTTAACTCTGTTAAACTGCCTACATCATGCATCGTAGTTTTTGCCCCTGACTTATCTCTGAGTCACATGACATAACCCCCTGAAAACTGCACCGTTACTTACGGTCAGGGCGTCCCGGAGTAATATTTTCCATGTCTTTTGAATCTCTCGGTCTTAGTGCCGATATTTTGCGTGCTGTCAGTGAACAAGGCTACAGCGAGCCGACACCTATTCAGAAACAGGCGATTCCTGTGGTTCTTGCGGGCGGAGACCTGTTAGCCAGTGCTCAGACGGGCACCGGGAAAACCGCCGGTTTCACCCTGCCGCTATTGCAACGGTTATCCGCGTCACAGCCTTCGGTCATCAAAGGCCGACGTCCGGTCAGGGCATTAATCCTGACTCCTACCCGCGAACTGGCGGCTCAGGTGGGGGAGAACGTACGTGAATACAGCCGTTATCTGAACCTGCGTTCGCTGGTCGTTTTCGGTGGAGTCAGTATTAATCCGCAGATGATGAAGCTGCGTGGCGGTGTTGATATTCTGGTTGCCACACCGGGCCGGTTGCTGGACCTGGTTCATCAGAATGCCGCTGATTTGTCAGCGGTCGAAATTCTGGTGCTGGATGAAGCTGACCGTATGCTGGATATGGGCTTTATTCATGATATCCGCCGTGTACTGGCAAAGCTGCCTCCACGCCGCCAGAATTTACTGTTTTCAGCCACCTTTTCTGACGATATTAAAGCGCTGGCAGAAAAGCTGCTTGATCGTCCGTCATTGATTGAAGTGGTTCGGCGCAATACCGCCTCTGAGCAGGTGAGTCAGCAGGTACATTTTGTTGATAAAAAACGTAAACGTGAATTACTGTCCTATCTGATAGGCCGTGATAACTGGCAGCAGGTATTGGTTTTTACCCGTACAAAACATGGTGCTAACCACCTTGCAGAACAACTTAACAAAGACGGAATTACAGCAGCAGCGATTCACGGTAATAAAAGCCAGGGAGCACGTACCCGTGCTCTGGCGGACTTTAAAACTGGTGAAATTCGTGTTCTGGTTGCCACAGATATCGCCGCCCGCGGTATTGATATCGAAGAACTGCCACATGTAGTAAATTATGAACTGCCTAATGTTGCAGAAGATTATGTGCACCGTATTGGTCGTACGGGTCGGGCGGCTTCTACCGGCGCTGCATTGTCTCTGGTATGTGTGGACGAGCACAAATTACTGCGGGACATTGAGCGGTTGCTGAAGCGTGAAATTCCACGTCTGGCTATTCCGGGTTATGAGCCTGATCCTTCCATTAAAGCCGAACCTATTCAGAATGGGCGGCAGGGGGGACGTGACCGTCGCCCTGGTGGTCAGGGCCAGGGGGCAGGCCGTGGTCAAAGTTCGCGTCCGCCACGTGCGGATAATAAAGGCAGCCAGCGTCCACGTCGTCCGGCAGCAGCAAAGAAAACGGAACGGACCTGACAGTATGCGGGTATTGCTGGCCCCGATGGAAGGTGTCCTTGATTCTCTGGTCAGACATCTTCTTTCTGAAGTCAATGAATATGATCTCTGTATCACCGAATTTCTTCGTGTGGTTGATCAGCTTCTGCCTGCTAAATCTTTCTACCGGCTCTGTCCCGAATTACATCATGCCAGCCGGACCTCCTCCGGCACTTTGGTCAGAGTTCAGTTGCTGGGCCAGCACCCGGGCTGGCTGGCAGAAAATGCTGCCAGAGCGATTGAGCTCGGATCATATGGTGTCGATCTTAACTGCGGTTGCCCATCAAAACTGGTGAATGGCAGTGGTGGCGGAGCCACGCTGCTTAAAGACCCTGCTGTGATTTATCAGGCGGCTAAAGCGATGCGCGAAGCCGTACCTGCTGAATTGCCGGTAACAGTCAAAGTCAGGTTGGGGTGGGATTCGATTTCCCGTTGCCATGAAATTGCTGATGCCGTCGCTAGTGCCGGCGCGACAGAAATTGTGGTTCATGGGCGAACCAAAGAAGATGGTTATCGTGCCGAGGCTATTAACTGGCAGGCGATTGGTGAAATACGTCAGCGGTTATCAATTCCGGTAATAGCCAACGGCGAAATCTGGGATCATGAAAGTGCCGCCGCTTGTCGTACGGTTACCGGGTGCGATGCGGTGATGGTCGGCAGAGGAGCGCTGAATATCCCTAATCTCAGCCGGGTCATCAAGTATAATGAAGCCCCGATGCCCTGGACACAGGTCGTTCAGTTGCTAAATAAATACTGTCAGCTGGAAAAGCAGGGAGATACCGGGTTATACCATGTTGCGCGGATTAAACAGTGGCTGGGTTATCTGCGTAAAGCTTACCCTGAGGCCATTGAAACATTTACCCGTGTGCGGGCATTAAAAACCTCCGCAGAGATTGCACAGACGGTCAGTACGATTGCAGCTAACACGTTGTGACATATAGATGTTGTGATCATCATCAACTGTGATAATGTGCATTTAGTCCTTCTTCTCCGGGTTTTCAGTTTATCATGTCCGAATCAGTGGTACTGAGTCGTTCTCAGTTAAACAAACGAATCTTATCTGTCATTATTTTTACCTTTTTCTGCTATTTATCCGTCGGTCTGCCACTGGCGGTGTTGCCTGGTTTTGTCCACCACCAGCTCGGCTTTAGTTCCTTTATTGCCGGAGTGATTATCAGTCTGCAATATTTCTCTACTCTGGTCAGTCGCCCGCAAAGTGGCAGGCTTGCCGACAGTATGGGGCCAAAAAAGGTCGTTATGCTTGGCCTGGTATTATGTGGAATGAGCGGGGTACTGACGATTATTGCGGCCTGTTTAACCTCCAGGCCGTTACTGAGCTTATCGCTACTGGCTGCTGGCCGGATATTCCTTGGATTTGGCGAGAGTTTTAGCAGTACCGGTTCTACGTTATGGGGTATGAATATTGCGGGTCCGGTACATACGGCGCGGGTCATTTCATGGAATGGCGTCGCCACCTATATGGCAATGGCGATTGGCGCCCCACTGGGAGTGATGTTGAATCAGGGCATGGGAGTGTTTGGCTTTGCCGGTCTGGTTGCACTGATGGGTGCTGCAGGTTTCTTTCTGGCTAGCCGGAAACCCGCGGTGGTGGTGACGGTAGGCCAACGGGTTCCGTTTAGTCAGGTATTTCGCCGGGTCTGGATTTATGGTGTTGCCCTTGGGTTGGGAACGATTGGTTTTGGAGTGATAGCGACCTTTATCACCCTTTACTTCAGCAACCGGGGCTGGAGCGGTGCGGCCATGACTCTGACTCTCTACAGCCTGGGTTTTGCAGGTGTCCGGTTAGTTTCGGGAAATGCGATCACCCGGTTTGGGGGCATCAAAGTATCGCTGGTGTCGTTTATTGTCGAAGCTATAGGATTGTTTCTGTTATGGCATGCAGATTCAGTACTGGCGGCAGATATCGGGGCATTATTGACCGGTTGTGGTTTTTCCCTGATTTTTCCTGCCCTGGGAGTAGAAGCCGTAAAACAGGTAGAACAGCAAAGTCAGGGTTCGGCACTGGGTACCTATTCAGCATTTCTGGATTTTGGCCTGGGGATCACCGGACCTGTTGCCGGACTACTGATGAATCACCTTGGGATTCGTTCGGTCTATCTGGCAGCATCTCTGGTAGTGATTGCCGGGGTACTCATGATGATTCGGCTACTTATGCGCCCGGCTAAACCATTACCGACCAGTTAACCGATCAGTGGTTGTCTGTGCAAAATAACATTCTGTTTCATCCGTGCGTTATTGTACCCACAAATGTGGGTGAGCAGACATGACTGGGGCATACTTCGGGGAGAAACAGAAATTTTCTCTGCCGGGGGGAATTCACATCCTGAGCCTGATAAGGGACGCTGAAATTGCGAGGTATTGTTTGAAACCTGCAGGCGACCTGTTGTATACGCAGGTCGCCGCGAAACTAAGTCCATAAAAAAACCGCCTGGCCAGGCGGTTTTTGATATTTCAGTCAGTGTCATTGTTTACTCAACAGGACCTGGCTGAGTAATGGTTGCCGGGGCATTGGTCTGAATGATATTGGCACCTTCATCAGACATTGGAGTCATCGGTTCTTCTTTGGGTAACGCACTGTCATTTTCCGGGACAGGATGCGGGGTAGTATCGATATTGTTTTCCACACCATTAATTTTCACTGGCATCCCGCTACGGGCTTTCAGTGCTGCATTCAGTACGTTCTGATTAATACTCGGGTCTGACAGCAATTTACTGACCGCCGGAGTAATTGTCAGAGGCACTTCAGCGTTAGAAGTGAACTGTTCTTCTGTGGTAGACAGTGGGTTATGTACTTCGATATAACGCGAACCGTCAGGTTCCACTGCAGCCTTGACAGGTTCATTGATAAACTGCACACGGGTTCCGACCGGCACATTTTCAAACAGCCATTTAATGTCGTCAGCGCGAAGACGGACACAACCATGGCTAACACGCAATCCGATACCAAAGTTAGCATTGGTGCCATGAATTGCATACAGATTTCCGATATACAGCGCAAACAAACCCATTGGGTTGTCAGGACCTGCCGGGAACACCATGGGTATGTTTTGTCCGTTGGCCAGATATTCTGCGCGCATTGCTTTTGTCGGAGTCCATGTCGGATTAGGACGTTTGTACTTAATACTGGTGACCCAGTTCAGTGGCGTGTCTTTGCCTAACTGGCCGATACCGATAGGCAGTACTACGACGGTGTTGGTACCCTTCGGATAGTAGTACAAACGCATTTCGGCACTGTTAATAACGATACCCTCACGCGGTGCATCAGGTAACAGTAATTGCTGTGGAATGACCAGATGGGTTCCGCCTTTTGGCAAATAGACATCCACACCCGGATTGGCTTCCAGAATATTACTCAGCCCCATCTGGTACTGAGAAGCATAAGCTTCCAGCGGCAGATGGTTGTTCTGTGGAAGGGTGATCTGCAGGTTTTCACCAATCAGACTGCTCTTTGCCGGGGGCAAAGGGTAAACCACTGCTAACGCTGAATGGCTGTATGCCGCTAATGCCAGCGCAAATGAAGCTAAGACGCGAATGCTATTTTTCATAATTATATAACTTGTTAGTGCCTGAATATGGGCTCGTTAAGGTTCCTGTAGCAGGACCATGTTCTGTCCGGCTGCACATTATATGGTCTAATCACGGAATCGGAAACTGACATTTTACTACCATGCAGTTCTCCCGCAGTTCACCGGTCAATGTTGTCGTCGTTGCTGCAAAAAGCGAATTCCTTTCCAGACTATGTACAATACCACTGCAATTCCTGCCACCCAGAATACCGGCTTCAGATATTCATCCAGTCTGTCAAACCATGGGGCAATAAGTTTTCCGGCAAAGTAACCAAGACTGACAAAAAGTAACGCCCAGACGAACGCACCAATCACATTAAAAATCAGAAACCGGCGGGGTGATAGCTGGCTTGACCCGATAATAATGGGTCCAATGATGCGGAAACCATACATAAAACGTACGCCAATCACAAATAAACTGGGATGACGGTTGATCAGTTCGCTGGCCCTGACCACCTTATCCTGGTGATTATTGAACTTAGACAGTAGCCGGGTTCCATAACGGCGGCCCAGCCAGTACAGCAGTTGATCGCCAATGATCCCTCCGCACATGGCGGCCACGACCACTCCGGCAAAATGCAGTAACCCTTTATGGGCCGCGATGCCGCCAAGTAATACAAAAGTCTCACCTTCAGCCATACAACCCAGTAACAGGGCGAAATAACCGTAATGGTGAATCAGTGCGTTAATATCGATATGCAACGTTACGAGTCCTGGTCTGATTCAGCAAAATTTAAGTTTACACGTCATTACGCTTTGGTGCGATGCCGGGACTCTGAGATATCATGCCTGCGGGATCACGGGTTTGTCAGACTTTCTTACAAATTCCGTGTCATAGCGACTCTCTCTGTTTTGGGCATTTTTCCTGTGGAAGGCGTATGATGCTGCCGCCAGCGGCATAAAATCGGCTATGGCTCCGCGGCCTGTCCCTGCACAGCATTAAATACATTCAGGTATCTTTGAGAAAATGTCCTTAAAATTACGCCATTCTTTACTTTTTTTTGCACTTTGTACCCCTCTGACAACTGCCATCATACCGGCTCAGGCTGAACGCAGTACTCCGGATGTTGTCAGTACAGTACAGCCTCAGATTGCTTCCGGGAGTGCGTTGGTGATTGACCTGAACACCAATAAAGTACTGTTTTCCAGCCACCCTGACAGGGTACGGCCGATCGCCTCACTGACCAAACTTATGACGGTAATGGTAGTCCTGGATGCACATCAGTCGTTGGATGAAGTGATTAATGTGGATATCAGCCATACTCCTGAAATGAGGGGGGTATTTTCCCGGGTAAAGCTGAACAGTGAAATCAGCCGCCGTAATATGATGTTGCTGGCACTGATGTCTTCAGAAAACCGGGCAGCAGCCAGCCTGGCAGCTCATTACCCTGGTGGGTATCAGGCATTTATCCTGGCGATGAACAATAAAGCACGTTCACTTGGCATGCTGCATACTCATTATGTCGAACCCACCGGTTTATCACTGCAAAATGTCTCTACCGCCAGTGACTTAGTAAAGTTACTGAAAGCGACAGAACGGTATCCGCTGATAGGTGAACTGAGTAAAACGAAAGAAGAAACTGCGGTATTCAGTCATCCGGCGTATGCTCTGCCTTTCCGTAATACGAACCATCTGGTGTATAACGATAAATGGAATATCCGTCTCACCAAAACCGGTTATACCGATGAAGCGGGTCATTGTCTGGTCATGAGAACCACCATCAATGGCCGTCCGGTTGCCCTGGTGGTGCTGGATGCTTTCGGTAAATATACCCATTTTGCAGATGCCACCAGGATTCGAAGCTGGCTGGAAACCGGCAAAGCGGCTCCGGTGCCAGCGGCAGCTCTGGCGTATAAGAAAGAGAAAGCGCTGTAACCCAATCTGGTATTGCGTAGTCACTGGTTAAGTGATCAGATTTCCGGGAGATCAGTTTATCTGAGCTTTCCAGAAGTCCATTTTCAGTGCCATTCTTATAGCTGAGAGGGTCATAACCCTCTACAACCTATGGCTGACCGGTTATTTTTTGAATTCACTGTTCTGTTATCTTTGGATACAACGTTATTATGCGTATTTTATCGATCATCTTCAGACTATTTTTATTACTGATAAGCTTGCAGTTTTCGGCACTGGTCTATGCGGACAGTACTGATACCGGCCAGCAAACCACGACAGCACCCCAGGTGAATGCCAGCCGTGAACTGTCTAAAATGCAGATTATCCTCGATAAAATTAAAGGGCAGGTGTCAGGATCGACCAACGATGCATCACTAAGTCAGCTGAATGATATGGCGCAGCAGTTGTCAGAAAATGCGGATACCCTGGGACAGAGTCTTATTCCCGAACGACAGAAAGTGGAGGCTCAGCTTGCTGTGTTGGGCGCCGCTCCAGCCCCCGGCAGTGGTGTCAGGGAAACGGCGGATGTTACTAACCAACGTCGTTCTCTGGAAGCCAAAAAAACTGAGCTGGACAATCAGATTAAGCAGGCCGACAGCCTGAAAAATGGCAGTCTGAATCTGTCTGCTCAAATTCTTAATTTACGTCGCGACCAGCTAAAAACGCAACTGGCGTTGAATTCAGGCAGTATTTTATCGTCAGCGTTTTGGCAACCACTGTATAACAGTAATCAGTTTGACCGGGAGAAGATCACTAATTTCGGGGCTGAACTACTCAATACGGTGACACTTTCGTGGGCGCCGGAATGGAGGGCAGGCACCCTTTGCTGGTTATTAGCGGCAGTGTTGGTGATGGTGTTAGGTCGCCGATATATGGAAGAGTTCCTGGCCTGGGTCAGCATTAATAAATTACCTGAAGGACGGCTAAGACGCAGTTTTTTGGCAACGGCAGTGGCCCTGACGACCCTGCTGGCTATCGTTTTGTCATTCAATTTCCTGGCACATGCCTTTACCCGGATTGACGAGGTGAACAGTGATGTGGAGGACTATGTTACTCGTCTGGTCTATCTGAGTATCAGTTGTGGTCTGATTGCGGGACTGGGCAGAGCATTTTTATCGACCCGTCGTCCTTCGTGGCGTCTTGCCAATATCAGTAATGAAGTTGCGCAGGCGATGAAGCCTTTTCCCACGATTATTGCCTCACTGGTATTTATTTTTCAGGCTCTGGAAAGTTTTAACTACAGTGTCGGCACCAGTGTAAATACCACAGTATTTGGTAATGGTTTGACCGCATTACTGATCGGAATATTCTGCGTGGTGATTGTGCTGCGGATCAAACGTACCCGTCGGCGAATGAAAAATGAAGATAATACCCCTCCGGCTCGTTCGACACTGGCCGCACTGATTGAGTTTGCGTTGTTCGTTACCGGCCTTGTGATTCTGCTGTCACTGTTGATTGGATATGTGTCGTTTGGTCGCTTTGTCAGTTATGAAACGGTCTGGGTTGGTATTCTGTTCAGTTCGTTCTATTTGTTGAGCCATCTGGCCGGTGACAGCAGTGAAGCCATTTTTTCTACCAGTAATGCCTGTGGGCGGCGGGTACAAAGTTCGTTGAATATTCAGGAACGTTACCTGACTCAGTTTTCTTCACTGCTGGCCGCAGTATTAAAATCTGCTCTGGTACTTCTGTTGGTGTTCGGCTTATTCAACGGCACCATTACCTCTTCCTCACCGGCTGACATGCTTCAGAAAGCCCTGGCATTCTGGGGAGGCAAAGGGCTGGAAAAGCTGAACATCGTGCCTTCACAGGTCGTCAATGCCATTATTATGTTGATTGCCAGTATCTGCGTTTTACGCAGAGTACGCCATTGGCTAGACGAGGAATTTTTACCTAAGACCGCGATGGACAAAGGGATGCGGGTATCTGTGGTCACCTTGTTCAGTAATGTTGGCTATGTGTTAGTGGTACTGATGACACTGTCAGTGATGGGGGTACAGTGGAACAAACTGGCCTGGATTGTCAGTGCATTATCGGTCGGGATTGGTTTTGGTCTGCAGGAGATTGTTAAAAACTTTATTTCTGGTTTGATTCTGCTGACAGAACGTCCGGTGAAGGTCGGAGATCTGGTTGGGATTGGTGGTTATGAAGGGGATATCCGCCGTATTAATGTCAGGGCTACTGAAATCCAGTTGTCGGATAAATCAACGGTCATTGTGCCAAATTCTCAGCTGATTTCTCAGAATGTGCGTAATGCGACCATGGGCAATGCTCAGGGGGTGGTGACTATTCCGATGACCTTCCCGTTGGATATAGACCCGGTTAAAGTCAAAGACATTTTACTCAGTGTTTATAGTGAAAATGAACGCATACTTGAGACCCCGGCACCTTCGGTGAGTTTTAAGGATCTCTCTTCACAGGGGATTTCACTCAGCGTCACCGGTAATGTCGCGACTCAGCGGCTGATTTCGTCAGTGAAAAGTGAGTTGCTGTTTGAGATTCTGGTGCGTCTGAGAGATGAAGGCATTGCACTGTCATCTCCACAGACCATGGTGATTGAACAGAGACCATCAGCCGGTGCGGCGGATCCTGCCGGGATATTATCTTCTGACCGTCAGGAATGACCCTTAAGCACGGCGGCATTCGTTCCCGACGTCCGTGATGCATGCTATGCTTTTCATAAGCCTTTTCAGGCCGGTGCAGGAGGTTGCACCGGTTCCGAGCCTGCCATCTACCGCCGAGAATCTGCTGATGAAATGGATTTACCCGTTACTGTTTGCCAGTATTACCCTTCCTTCGGCCATCGCAGCTGCGTCACAACCTGCTGCGTTTGGGGATGAGAAGGCACGCGATGCTTATGTCACTCAGTTGCTGGCAAAAATGACCCTTAATGAAAAAATCGGTCAGTTACGTCTTATCAGTGTTGGTCCCGATAATCCCAAATCAGCCATTCGCGAAATGATCCGTAAAGGGCAGGTCGGGGCGATCTTTAATACTGTCACCCGCCAGGATATTCGTGCCATGCAGGATCAGGTGATGCAGTTAAGCCGCCTGAAGATCCCGTTGTTCTTTGCTTATGATGTGGTTCATGGTCAGAGAACGATCTTTCCTATCCCGCTGGGACTGGCTGCCAGTTGGGATTTGGATGCCATAAAAACCGTAGGTCAGATCTCCGCTTATGAAGCCGCAGATGACGGGCTGAATATGACCTGGGCGCCGATGGTTGATGTCAGCCACGAACCCCGTTGGGGGCGAATGTCTGAAGGTTTCGGTGAAGATACCCTGCTGACTTCTGAAATGGGACGAGCCATGGTACAGGCCATGCAGGGCAAGAGCCCGGCAGATCGTTATTCGCTGATGACCAGCGTAAAGCATTTTGCACTGTATGGCGCGGTGGAGGGGGGGCGGGAATATAATTCTGTTGATATGAGCCCGCAGCGTATGTTCCAGGAATATCTGCCTCCTTATAAAGCGGCGTTAGATGCCGGCAGCGGCGGCGTGATGGTGGCACTTAATTCAATCAATGGTGTACCCGCCACCGCAGATAGCTGGCTGCTAAAAGATGTGTTGCGGGATCAGTGGAAATTTAAAGGGATCACCATCAGTGATCACGGTGCGATAAAAGAACTCATCAAACATGGTGTCGCCAGTGATCCACAGGATGCGGTGCGTATTGCGCTGAAATCCGGGATCGATATGAGCATGAGTGATCAGTATTACAGCCAGTATCTCCCCGGGCTTGTGAAAAGCGGTGCGGTGACGATGGCTGAAATTGATGATGCTACCCGCCATGTGCTGAACGTCAAATATGATATGGGTCTGTTCCGCGATCCTTACAGTCATCTCGGGCCGGCGGGCAGTGATCCGGCGGATACCAATGCGGAAAGTCGTCTGCATCGTCAACAAGCTCGCGACGTCGCGGCTGAAACCTTAGTTTTGCTGAAAAATCGCTTAGGCATTTTACCGCTGAAGAAACAGGGAACCATTGCACTGGTGGGGCCACTGGCAGATAGTCAGCGCGATATCATGGGTAGCTGGTCAGCAGCCGGCGTCGCAGGACAGTCAGTCACTTTATTGCAGGGAATGCGCGAAGCGCTGGACGGTAAGGCCACGCTGCTCTATGCCAAAGGTTCGAATATTACCGATAATCCGTTGGTACAGAAATTTCTTAACAGCTATGAGCAGGCGGTGACAGTGGATAAACTGCCTCCGCAACAATTGCTGGATCAGGCCGTTGCGGCAGCCAAAAAAGCCGATGTTATTGTTGCCGCGGTGGGTGAGTCTCAGGGGATGGCACATGAAGCTTCCAGCCGCAATGATATTCGTATTCCGGAAAGCCAGCGTAAGTTACTGGCGGCACTGAAAGCTACTGGTAAACCCTTGGTGATAGTATTAATGAACGGCCGTCCTCTGGATATCAGTCAGCAGGATACGCAGGCAGATGCGATTCTCGAAACCTGGTTTAGTGGTACTGAAGGTGGCCATGCTATTGCTGATGTCCTGTTCGGCGATAAAAACCCGTCAGGCAAGTTGCCCGTCTCTTTCCCGCGTTCTGTGGGGCAGATTCCGATTTATTACAATCACTTGCCAACGGGGCGTCCGTACAATTATCTGCATCCGGATAAATATACCTCGCATTATTATGATGCGATGAACGGACCGCTGTATCCGTTTGGTTATGGTCTGAGTTACACGAAATTTACGGTGTCTCCAGTGACATTATCCGCCAGCCACTTCTCACGCGGCGGGAGCCTGCAGGCGAGTGTGACTGTCACTAACAGCGGTAAACGTGACGGAGCCACCATCGTGCAGATGTACCTCAATGATCCGGTGGCGAGTCTGAGCCGACCTGTCGAAGAACTGAAAGGCTTCCGTCGGGTCAATCTGAAAGCCGGAGAATCACAAAAGGTGACATTTACGGTGGATGAAGGTGCTCTGAAATTCTGGAATTCTCAGATGAAGTATGTGGCGGAACCTGGTAATTTCAATCTGATGATTGGCCTGGATTCAGTACGTACACAGAAAACGCAGTTCACCTTTCAATAATCCTGGAAACTCTCAGTTCAGGGCAATCCATCTGCCCTGAACCACAACAGTATGATGAATGTAATTCGCGATAAAATTGCCCGCCAGGTATACCGGTTGAACGGGTTATCTCTGAATGAGTTTGATCTGACGCGGCCGGTCGGCGACCCAGGGCTGTTCGGACCCGACAGCATGGTATGGACTGTTCACGGCGATTTCTCATCGATGATGTGCGGCGGGATTGCCGCCTTGTTACTTCAGATGCAGCACCCCTCTGCTCTGGCCGGTGTCTGGGATCACTCTGACTTTAGAAGTGATCTGTTCGGGCGCTTGCGCAGAACCAGTCAGTTCATTGCCGTCACCAGTTTCGGTAATCGCCAGGATGCTGAATTTTTGATTGATAAAGTCAGGCGTATTCATCTGCGGGTTTCAGGTATCAACCCCGATGGGGAGCAATATCAGGCCAGTGACCCCGGTTTATTGCGCTGGGTTCATGTGGCAGAAACATCAAGTTTTCTGGCTGCCCATCTGCGCTATAAAAATCCTTCTCTCAGTGTGGCCGAGCAGAACCGTTATTATGCGGAAGCTTCACTGACCGGCCATGCTTTGGGGGCAACGGACCTTCCGCTCACGGTGAGTGATGTTGAGGACTATCTGGCGAGTATGCGACCACAATTACGTACCGATGAACGAACTCTGGAGGTTAGCCGGTTATTATTTTCTGCGCCCGCTCCGTCAAAGGCAGCCCGACCGGTAATGAATATCATGCTCAGGGCAGGGGCCGATCTGCTGCCGGTATGGACTCAGGTTCCCGGAGTCCCACTACGCAGTGCCAGACAACAGGCGGCCACCCGATACAGTATGCACTGCATTGCCAGGCTACTGCGTTGGTCAATCCGACAGGGGGCCTGGCATAAAGCGATGCAGCGCGTTGGGCGGATTTCCTGAGGCAAACAATTTCATGGTGCAGTACAGAGGTATATACTTGCCGCAGGTTAATTAAGGAATTTTATGCCAGTGATCGAAGTTATTCTTGTTGATCAAGATGATAACCCCACAGGAAAAATGGAAAAACTGGAGGTGCATCAAAAAGGACTGATGCACCGGGCGGTGACTGTCTATGTTTTCAACGCCAGAGGTGAACTCCTGTTACAGCGACGCGCTGAAAATAAGTACCATTGCGGTGGTTTATGGAGTAATACCTGTTGCGGTCACCCTTTTCCTGGTGAGACGACACAGCATGCCGCGGAACGACGTTTACGGGAAGAAATGGGAATATCGCTTGCTTTGAAACCGGCGTTTGAGATCAGTTACAAACTGGCCCTGGATAACGGCTTAACTGAACACGAATATGGTCATATATTTTTTGGGGTGACTGACGCATTGCCAGAGTTAAATCCACAGGAAGCGGATGCATGGCGCTACAGCAGTCTGGCCGGGGTACAGCTGGAAATTGCCGCTAATGCTGAAAGGTTTACTCCCTGGTTCCTGTATACGATCCAGAAAGTTTTAGACAGTCAACGGCCATAGCCCCTGGTGGGCGGACGGGCAGAATGGATGTTTACCCGCGGTGAATCTGCCCGTAGCCGTGATTATTTACCGATGATAATGCTGTAGCCGACCAGCATCAGGCCACCCATACCGCCAAGTGCCATTAACAGGAAAAGGAAAGTAATGCCGATTTTTTGCAGGTTCATTTCTAGACCACTCCTCGTTCAGAGAACTGATAATAACTCTTAACGGGCTTGTGATAAACGTTAACATTATGTTGGACAGGAATTTTGATTTTTGCAGGGTATTTTTCTGTATAGCAACGGCCTGTTTCATCAGAAGTTGTCGTTTTACAAAAAAGCATGCTGTTTTTTTAGACTAATAGTCAGACAGGACTGCCGTCAAAAGAAATACTGTGTAAAAATACAGGCTGATTCTTTCAGCCGATGGTCGTTATGGTTCTGACACCTGCAATAAAATTACAGATTGGTGAATGGTATAAGCAGTTACAGGCACAGGTGACTGATTTTGTACCCCGCCAGCCTCAGCGTCAAATGATCGTAGAGGTTGCCAAAACGCTGTCAGGGGATGAAGGACGACATCTGGCTATTGAAGCCCCGACCGGAGTTGGCAAAACTCTGTCCTATCTTATTCCTGGCATTGCCATTGCCCGTTCCACCGAAAAAAAGCTGGTGGTCAGCACCGCAAATGTGGCCTTACAGGATCAGATCTTTGACAAAGATTTACCTCTTCTTAAACAATTTATTCCCGATCTGACATTTACCGCCGCTTTTGGTCGCCGTCGTTATGTTTGCCCGCGCAACCTGAGTTTTATGACCGAACAGCAGGATGCGCAGGGTGATCTGCTGTTCTATCTTGAAGAGGGATCGCCGACCAGTGATAAAGGTTTGTCAGGTGAAGCGCAGCAACGACAGCAAAAAATCGCTAACCGGTTACAGAAATCGCTCAATAGCGGGGAGTGGGATGGCCTGCGTGATCACTGTAGTGTTCAGATTGAGGATGTTCACTGGTTGCGTATGTCTACGGATAAAACCAGTTGTCTTGCTCATCATTGCCAGTGGTATCGCGAATGCCCGTTTTTCCTTGCCCGTAGGGAAATTGAACACTCCGACGTGGTGGTGGCTAACCACGCTCTGGTGATGGCGGCTCTGGAAACTGACGCTGTGTTACCCCCGGCGAAAGAAATGCTGTTAGTGATGGATGAAGGCCACCATCTGCCCGAAGTCGCACGGGATGCATTGGAGATGAGCAGTGATATATCGCCAGCCGGTGCAGGGCTTCAACTGGATCTATTCTGTAAGCTGGTGGAAACCTTGCGCGGCTGGTTTACCTTTAAATCTCCCCCCTCACTGGCTAATCCTGAGAGGCTCGCTGAACATTGCGCTATCGTTCGTCAGTTGATAATGGAACTGGTGGCAGAGATGCTGCCATTATTACCCGAACAGGGAGAGACTCCGGTTGAATACCGTTATGTGCTGGGTGAACTTCCGGAAGAGACTGAGGAGCGTTGCCAGCGGTTGTTTAAGCTGAGTGATGCCTTACGTGGGCTGACCGAAAATCTGATTAATATGCTGGGAGAAATGACCGGCAAAGAAGACATTGTCCGTATTCATCGAGGGCTGTTACAGCTGAACCGTTTTCTGGGGTGGTTTGAATCATTGAGCAAACTGTGGTGGCTGGCGGGTCTGAAACAGTTGTCGGGGGCACCCGTCTCAAAATGGCTGACCACCGAATGGCATGAAGGTAAACGCCAGTTGTTCTTTCACTGTGCTGGTATTCGGGTGAGTGACCAGTTGGAAAAACTACTGTGGCGCAAAGTCCCGCATGTCATTCTGACGTCAGCGACGTTGCGTTCGCTGAACAGCTTCCGCAGGCTGAGTGAGATGTCCGGGTTGAATGAAGCCGCCGGGGATCGTTTTATTGCTCTGGATTCTCCCTTTGATCATGTCAGGCAAGGTAAGCTGGTGGTTCCAAAAATGCAATACGAACCACACATTACTCAGGAAGCTTCGCATATTGCGGAAATGGCCCGTTACTTCCGACAGCAGGTTGAACAGAAGAAGCACACCGGGAGTCTGGTATTATTTTCCAGTGGTCGGGCAATGCAGTTATTCCTGAATGAAGTGGCTGATTTACGGCTTATGTTGTTGGTGCAGGGCGATCAACCCCGTTCCAGGTTAATTACTTTGCACCGGCAGAGGGTTAAGGATGGACAGCAGAGTGTACTGGTTGGGCTGCAGTCATTTTCAGAAGGACTGGACCTGAAGGGGGAATTGCTGACTCAGGTTCATATTCATAAAATATCTTTTCCTCCTGTAGATAGCCCGGTTATTGTCACAGAAGGAGAATGGCTCAGGAGCCAGCAACGTTACCCGTTCGAAATCCAAAGTTTGCCGAGTGCTTCATTTACCCTGATCCAGCAGGTCGGGCGATTAATTCGTAGTCACCAGTGCTTCGGTGAGGTGATTATTTATGACCGAAGGCTGTTCAGCAAGGCTTATGGCAGCAGGTTGTTGGCAGCTTTACCGGTGTTTGCCATTGAGCAGCCGGATATTCCACCCGCGGCTGTGAGTAAAGCTAAAAAAACGACAGTGACCAGCGGCAAAACTCAGAACCGGCGCCGTCCACGACGTTAGCCGGATATGGCTATTTTGAGCAGTATTGACTGCATACAGACAGGATATCAGATGGATATTACCCGGATAGTTAAAGAGATTGGGCGTGGAAAAAATCATGCCCGTGATCTCGACCAACTGACAGCCTGCCAGCTCTATCAGGCGATGCTGGATGATGAGCTCGACCCGTTAATTCTTGGTGCCGTTTTGATTGCTCTGCGGATTAAAGGCGAGAGCGAAGGTGAAATACTGGGGTTCTGGCAGGCGTTGCAGGAAAAGTTGCCAAAGCTGCAGGTACCGGAACATCAGCCTATGCCGATAGTTATACCGAGCTATAACGGAGCCCGTCGCCAGGGGAATCTGACCCCGTTACTGGCCTTGTTACTGGAGAAAGTGGGTTTTCCGGTATTTGTCCATGGTGTTGATTATGATCCGACGCGGGTCACCACCGAAGCGGTACTGGCGGAATTGCAGATTTTTCCTGTCAGCAGCATGGCAGAAGCGCAACAACGCCTGAATCAGGGGAAGATGGTATTTGTGACTGTTAGCCAGTGGTGCCCGCCTTTGGCCAGACAACTGGCCTTACGCTGGCAACTCGGACTACGTAACAGTGCGCATACGCTGGCTAAACTGGCGACACCCTTTCCGGACAGTGCTGCATTACGTCTGTCAGCCGTCTCTCATCCTGAATATATTCCGAAAGTGGCGACATTTTTTCAGCAAACCCGGTCCCCTGCCTTATTACTGAATGGTTGTGAAGGGGAGGTCTATGCTAACCCGCAGCGTGGACCCGCACTCTATTGGATTAACAGCCAGTTAAATCAGCCGGAGCAGTTGACGGAACGTCTGCCAGAGCAGCCGGTTGACTTGCCGCGATCAAAAACTGCAGAGGACACAGCGCGATGGATTAACGCGGTACTTGAGCGAAACATTCCGGTACCCCGGGCGTTGCGTTTACAGATTGCCTGCTGTCTGATTGCAACCGGTCGTAGCACGACAGTTGAACAAGGGTTAGCTGTGTTAGAGAGCCATGGCTACTAATGGCCGCCGATCCTTTTTGCACAGTGGTGAAGTCATCATTTTATATTATCGGCCGGCAGGCGAGTGAACTGCCGGTCTTTCCTGCGAAGCCCCATGAAAAAAACAATACTTAAACGCGCACTGCATCCCCGAAACCGTTATCAGGGACAGTATAATATTGAACTTTTATGCAGTATTAACCCGCAACTACGGCAGTGGGTAACCACGACACCTGCGGGCACAACTTCGGTAAATTTTGCAGAACCGGATGCTGTCAGAGCACTTAATCAGGCCTTGCTGAAACAGTATTACAATCTTAACTGGCAGTTAGCCGAAGGTTTTCTCTGTCCACCGGTACCTGGCAGGGCGGATTATATTCATCATATTGCTGATTTACTGGCTACAGACCTGGGCAGCCTTCCGGCGGCAATGGATGTTCTGGATATTGGATGTGGTGCAAACTGTATTTATCCGTTAATTGGTTATGCAGAATATGGATGGCGTTTTACCGGAACGGATATTAATCCTGCCTCGATAGCTTCTGCTAATGCCATTATTCAGAAAAATCCCGGATTGCAGCGTGCAATCAGACTGAGGCTGCAAAAACAGTCTGCTGCTGTGTTTGACGGCATTATCCGTAGAGATGAATTTTACCATCTGACAATATGTAATCCACCGTTTCACCGGTCTGCGGAAGACGCTCGTCAGGGGAGTGAGCGGAAATCCCGTAATCTGGGTCAGCCCAGTGACAGTAAACTAAATTTCTCCGGGCAACATAATGAACTATGGTGCGAAGGCGGAGAGCAGGGGTTTGTCGGGAAAATGATTCGTGAAAGTGTGCGGTTTGCCGATCAGGTTATCTGGTTCAGTAGCCTGGTGTCTAAAAAAGATAATCTTCAGCCGTTAAAACTGCTTTTACGACAATATGGTACCAAAGAGGTCAGGGTAGTGGAGATGGGACAAGGACAGAAACAGAGCAGGATACTGGCATGGACTTTTCTTTCAGGCGAGACCAGGAAAAAACGCCTTAGTCGATGTGCGACTGATAAATAAAAACAAGGTGCCCCGACTGAGGGCACCTTTAGCGAATTGGCAATTGCCTGAATTACTCAATATTAGCTTCGATAAACCACAGGAATTTATCTAAATCTCTGGAGGCTGCGGTAAAGATATCTGCGCTGTCTTCATCCGGAACTTCGTCAATGGCTTTACGGACATCATTGGCGACCAGAGCATAGCGTTCTGCCAGTGCTACCAGATGCTCCTGAACAGTATGGATATCTAACGGATAAGCCTTCAACGGTGATTTATCATTCACCACCTGAGTCGTACCCAACGCAACTCCCCCTAACTGAACGACACGTTCAGCCACGGTATCCTGATGCTCGGTAATCGCGGTACGAAAGCCATCCAGCATTTCATGGACAGCGATGAAGTTTGCACCACGCATATTCCAGTGAGCTTGTTTGGTAATCAGCGAGAGATCAATTAACTCAACCACCACGCGGCTTAACACTTTGATCGCTGCCTTTTTATCTTTCTCGACAACATCGTTGCGGGTGTAAATCAGATCAGAAGCCTTTGTTTTTACCAGTTTTGCGGTACTCATTTAATGATTTCCTCTCTTCGTTGATCTTGTCTGTCAGATCTCGTGAACACGCAAACAAGTATAGCAACCTTAATCATTTTTGCACGGAGGCGATACCAATCACTGACATTGCCAGAAACAATAAGGGCCAATATTCGCGGGCCGCAGTCGGAGAAATTAAAATTGTAAAGGTCATAGGGAGGGATAGTCGATACCGGTAGTGATATCAGGGAGCCTGCAGTCCGGTGACAATTAATCCCGAATCTACAGCTGATGTTTATTACAGTGAGCACCGGCAGAGATGAGGAGATGCCCTGTCCGGACTCCGGGCCGGGTAGCCATTTGACCAGATTTTCCGGATTAGTTAAAACAAAGCCCGTGATCTTTTAATTTCACTCTGCGGGGCAACTCCTGAGTTGAACTCATAGTGTCGTCAGCAATACCGTTGTTTCCGGAGAGAGGGCTTTACTCAACTCTCAAGGGGCAGTCATACCCTAAATTAACCGGGGGTGTCAGCGCTCAGAATCCGCAGAGGATCCTCACTGGATTCATGCCTGACTGACATGATTACAGAAAAAAATTTAAATGAGGAAATTTTGCACTTTAACTGCTCACTTTATAGACAGAAAAGCTTTTAAAACGTAAAGAAATGTCCGTGTTTTTTAAGATTATCCTTAAAGATTTGTCGATAGCACAAAATAATTACGAAGAGATTACGGGGTTAAATTAAAATAAAATCATGGCATTACAGAATTCTGTTTACTTTCTGTTACACCAAACAATCTGTTAGACAATAAAATTCCGGCAGAGTTTCTCGCTGTTTTTTGTTATATTTTCCCTGTTGTCAGAAAAAAAGTCGTTTCACATTTGAGGTGATTATGAAAAAAATTGCATGTCTTTCAGCATTAGCTTGCGTACTGGCGGTTTCTGCCGGTTCAGCAATGGCACAGAGCACCGTTAGTGCAGGTTACGCACAGAGTGATTATCAGGGCGTACTGAACAAAGCTAATGGCTTCAACCTGAAATATCGTTACGAAGATGGTTCTAACCCACTGGGCTGGATCGCATCTTTCACTTACACTGAAAAAGACCGTAACACCGGTAATGATTATCAGAAAGGTCAGTACTACGGCTTTACTGGTGGTCCGGCTTACCGTCTGAATGACTGGGCCAGCATCTACGGTGTAGTAGGTATCGGTTACGGTAAATATCAGCTGAACAACCAGACTTCTTATCAGAAACAAGATACCAGCGATGTTGGTTTCTCTTATGGTGCAGGTCTGCAGTTTAACCCAATCGAAAACGTTGCTATTGACGTTGGTTACGAGCAGAGCCGTATCCGCAGCGTTGACGTGGGTACCTGGATCACTGGTGTTGGTTACAGCTTCTAATAAGCTGGTTAACCAGTACAAAAAAACGGCCCCCAGGGCCGTTTTTTATTTTTGCTCATTACTTAGCAGCGTCTGGTGTGGGTTTCGGGACTAATTTGCGGATATCTGCGACCTGGCTAGTCGTCACCGCGGCAGCATGATTCCCCCATCCCTGTCGGATAAAGGTGGCGACATCCGCGACCTGCTGATCAGATAAACGCCAGCCAAAGTCCGGCATCGTCAATCCGGTCGGCATATCGGATGTGACTGCCCGTTGTCCTCCCTGCAAAATGATATGAATCACCGATGAAGGGTCACTGCTCAGTACTGCGGAATTGCCTGCCAGTGCCGGGAACGTTTTATCATAGCCTTTGCCATCTGAACGATGACAGGCAGAACAGTTATCCAGATAAGCTTGTGCACCGGTAGCAGAGACATCACCTTTAAAAAGTGCCTGAGCGGTAGCATCATTACTGGCCGGTGCTGCCGTCTGATGAGCGGCAGGTAACGATTTCAGATAGACGGCAATCGCCTGCAGATCACCGTCATTCAGATAGCGGGTACTGTCATGAACCACTTCGGACATAGAGCCAAATGCAGCACTCTGTGCCGTCACACCATTTTTCAGGAAACTGACAATATCCTGCTGTGACCATCGACCCAGTCCTTCAGACTGCGTGCCGGTGAGGTCTGGTGCATACCATCCCTCCAGAGTGTTGCCCGTCAGATAAACCGGATCGCTTTGATCAAGTGCTTTTTCCTGGAAAGCTATGCCCCTCGGGGTATGGCAGGCGCCGCAATGCTCTAATCCCTGAACCAGGTAAGCCCCCCGTTGCCATTCCGCTGATTTACCCTCGACAGGCTGAAAACGTTTATCGTCGGTAAATGTCCAGCGCCAGAACGCCAGTGGCCAGCGCATACTCAGAGGCCAGGGAATATCGGAAGCTTTATTCTGCTGGCTGACTGGTTTAACCTGTTGCATAAAATAATCATACAGGTCATGCATATCCTGATCCGATATCTTCGCAAAAGAAGCATATGGCATAGCCGGATAGAGAGTGGCACCAGATTTACTGATTCCCTGGCGGACAGCTTTGACAAAGTCATCATAACTGTAATTACCAATTCCGGTCTCTTTATCCGGGGTGATATTAGTTGAGTAAATTGCCCCTACCGGAGTCGTCATCCTGAGTCCCCCGGCGAACGGTTGGCCTCCCTCCGTGGTATGGCAAGCCACGCAGTCACCGGCCCTGGCCAGATATTCGCCACGAGAGAGCGCGGTACTTCCTGACAGGGAGGGAGAGTTAGCCGCGTAAACAGAGCCCCAAACCCCTGCCAGCAAAATGGCTAACGGGGTAAACACACTTAATTTCTGCATACCAGGCTCCTTATAGTGCCACCAGTGGTCCGGGTGCAGCCAGATAACGGGTTTTAATCGCATGTGCCGAGAACAAGGCCGTGGCACAGACAATACCTGTCGGGTTGTAGGCCAGATTTTGCGGAAAACAGCAGGCCCCAAGGACAAACAGGTTAGGAACATCCCAACTTTGCAGATATTTGTTTACAACGCTGGTACGGGGGGAATCACCCATCACAGCACCACCGGTGGTATGTGTCGACTGATAAGGGCGAACATCGTAATGACTGTTCATGTTCATAAAGCCCATTTCGTAATGCGGTGGATTGATGACTTTTATGATCTCCTCGACTTTCCTGCCGATAAATTCCGTCATCTTCAGTTCATTAGGTTGCCAGTCAAATGTCATTCTCAGCAGAGGCTGACCGTGAACATCGCGGTAAGTCGGGTCGAGGTCGAGATAACATTGCCGGTATGGCATTACCGAACCAGAAGCGCCAATAGCCATGGTGTGGGCATAATGGGTCTTAATCGCCGTTTTCCAGCCACTTCCCCAGCGGGGAGCATCAGAAGGTAGCAATGTCTGCTGGATAGGACGGCCACCACTGAATGCTGCTGAGATAGTCGAGCCACCGACGAATCCCAGCGATGAATGGTCGAAGTTTTCGGCATTAAAGTTATCGATGAATGTTGCTGTGGTTCCACTGGCGGCGTAGGGTTTAAAATCCTGGTCGGGGCCAAAAAAAAGTTTCGCGCCCCCGGTCATCTGATAAGCATAGTTGCGTCCCACAACACCTTCGCCGGTTTGTGGATCATACGGCTTACCGATTTTGGATAATAATAACAACCGTACGTTATGTAGCTGGAATGCACTGAGGATCACCAGCGACGCTGGTTGTTCCACTTCATTACCACTGTCATCAATATAGGTCACCCCGGTGGCTTGTTTGCCGGTGTTGTCTGTGTTTACCCGAATGACCTGGGCGTTAGTCCGCAATTCGAAATTATCATAGGGTTTAAGTGAAGGAATGACACAACTTTGCGGAGATCCTTTGGAGTAATTGAAACAACCAAAGCGTTCACAGAAACCACAGTAGTTACACACCCCAATCTGAACCTTATATGGGTTCGTCCAGGGTTCGGTACAGTTAGCGGCGGGACAGGGGAATGGATGATAGCCCAATTTTTCCGCCGCTTTTGCAAACAGATCTCCGGAATACAAACGTTGCAGGGGTTTGGTGGGATAGGGGTGTTGTCTTGGTTGCTCAAAAGGGTTTCCGCCAGTCTGAATTTCGCCTTTCAAATTACCAGCCTGACCTGAGGCACCACATATTCTTTCGAATTTATCGAAGAAGGGCTCCATCTCTTCGTAAGTAAAGGGGTAATCCTGGACAGTCATATCCGGAGGAATAAAGCTCTGACCATATTTCTCCACTAACGTGGTGTGCATTTGTAAATCTGCAGCCAAGGGGCGCCACAGCATTCCATTCCAGTGAACACCTGCGCCACCGACGCCATTACCTGGCAGAAAAGACCCAAAACGGCGATAGGGAAGCGCGGTTTGTGATGAAGTATGGCGGACGGTGACCGTTTCTCTGGCGGCATTCTGAAATAATTTTAGCCGGATACCATAGGTGAGTTCGTCAGTAATACGTGGATAGGCAAAATCCGGATAAGTATCCCGTTGCTCCCCCCTTTCCAGTGCCACAATTTTTAATCCGGAGTCGGCTAATTCGCGGGCCATCAATGAACCTGTCCATCCAAAGCCAACAATAACGATATCGGTGGCTGTTTTTTTTATTGTTGCCATCAGACGCTCCTTTTGCCAGAGATACTCACAGGTCCCAGCGGATAAGGAACATTTGGTTGAGCGACGGTATCGGTGTAGTCTGCCCGGGCCCCGGGAAAGCCTATCAGTTTCCAGGAGGCCAGTGTCTGGTTACCACCATGGACCGGGTCTGCCAGATATCCTTCCCTGGTATTCTCCAGCAATTGTTCGAAAAACAGGGAACCACTGAGAGTGGTATCACTCAGTGTGTTTTTTTCCAGCTGTTGTAACACCTGATCCTGTTGTCCGGACGTGAGTTGAGCAAATGTCTTATGGAATGTTTGCTGACAGTAATGTTCGGTTAACGCAATTCCTTGTCGATAAAGCTCGCGGGGAACCAGTGGAGACTGATAGCCCAGTGTCGGATCACTGTGTGGCGCAAACGGAGGCTGCATATACCAGAGGTGCCCGTACCCATAAGGCAGTTCCATCTGACGATCGATATAGACCGGGACTCCTTCACTGACGGCACCAGCACCATTATGGTCCTCCGGGATTAACCGATCGACGGCTGCGTTAATAAAAGCCCATTGTTGAGGATCAAAAAATTGCGGAACATAATCTGCGGTGACTGCCGGTGCTTTTTTTTCTGCAGCCTGGCCGGCTGAGAAGGCGCTGCCAGTCACTGCCACTAACGGGATAATAGATAATGAACGTTGTAAAAAAAGTCGTCTGCCGATGGAGTCCTTACTGCGGGGAATATTTTTCATACCATTGCTCCTTCCATAAGTATTCTCAGGTAGCGGCCTGTGACTTAAGGCTCTATGGCTAATTAAGCACCTGAAAATAGAAGTTACAATGTAAAAAGATAGCGTGCTATCTATCTGAAAAGGAGGGGCTGTTTATTTATGTTATAAAACAAGCTTATACCCATGACTGAAGTGAGGGTATAAAATGTAAATATTTATTTTATGTAACCTTTATGTTAATTTTCTGTAATTTCTGGAACGGGTGTTCAGCGCGAACGACTGAATGATTGTTGGGAATCATTCTTTTCAACTGATGAAACACCATAGTGACCAGCATCAGGCGTAAACTAAAAGGGGTACGGGTAAACAGGCATTGCAGTGACTGAGAACTGCTTTTAGTCGTTTCTGCTGAGAAGCGCTCCTTGCAGTTACTACATTGTATTGAGCTTTCCACCGTAATCTCTCCGTTTTCCGGACATCTGTCAGCTAATCATCCCCTTTTGTTACCGGAAAAGTACTGGCAAATGTATAATCGATGATTAAGGTATAGCATTAGCTATAAGATTTAGCCACGGCTATTGATGAAAAATTTGAGCTTCTGCACAGCTGGTTTACAATACACGGCAGATTGCCGGTTTCTAATCAGGAGACCGGCAAGATTATAAAGAGGAAGTTGAATGAATCGTCGAGCAAATAATGTCAGCACTCTTTTGGGTGCAATAAAGGATGTTGAAGAACATGTTGAAGGGTTCCGGCAGGTCAGGGAAGCGCATCGCCGCGAGCTTATTGATGATTACGTTGAGCTAATCTCTGATTTGATTCATGAATTTGGCGAAGCACGCCAGGTAGATATGGCTGCCAGACTCGGTGTTTCTCAACCGACGGTAGCAAAAATGCTAAAGAAACTTGCCAGTACCGGGCTGGTGGAACAGATCCCTTATCGTGGTGTTTTCCTGACCCCCGAGGGGGAAACTTTGGCGGAGCAAAGCAGGGAACGTCATCATATCGTCGAAACGTTTCTGTTGGCATTAGGTGTGAGCCAGGATATTGCTCACCGCGATGCTGAAGGCATTGAACATCACGTCAGTGAAGAAACTCTGGCCATATTCAAAGCTTTTTATCAAAAGCAGCAATCAGGAAAATAAATCACCGGCAGTTAAGTTCCGCAGCAAAACACATATATCAGCCTGCCTCGCATTTCCGTGGTTGAATCTTCCCCCGGGTTCCCCAGCCAGGGGCAAAGCGGTATCCGTCTTCTTAGCTGCGGGTACCGGCAACAGACTACTTTATTCTTAATGAAAAAAAATAAAGCTTTGTATATCCCTTTAGAGGTGACAGTAAGAATTTTGTCGGTAAAACACTGTAGTATCTACAGTAATAGCCAACTATTTTGACAATTAATCCTGGTGGCAACTGCCATTTCTCACTAAAGGCTCATTCCCTGGCGGGTTATTGAGTCAAATTTTGATTAATCGCCTTCCCGTCGGTATCTATATAAGCAATCGCCCTGATTTTTCTGTCATGTTATGATCAGAAAAGAAGACTTAAGTAATTAATCCCGACGAAATGTAATGGAGTGCTTATCTCATATACAGATAAGCGATATCTTAGCGGGGGGCTTAGCTACAGAGAAGGTAGAGACATAAAACCACCTACTGTTAAACAACCGTTAATTCTTATTCGGCCTGTAACCGATAATGCTAATTTCAAAATTTAAATTATATAATCAGTAACAGGCTATTTATTTTTCAATTTAAATTAGGTACCCTCAGCCCCACAGTTAATTGTACCCGGATAAGCAAGGAAAATATGATGAGTGATGCATTTAAAGTTCTCAATAACATTCGTACTCTGCGTGCGCAGGCCCGTGACCTGGCATTGAGTGATCTGGAAGAAGTTCTGGAAAAACTGACCGTTGTTGTTAATGAGCGTCGTGAAGAAATTGAAGCTGAACAAGCGCAGAACCGTGAAAAAGAAGAGAAACTGACAAAATACCGTGAAATGTTGTTGGCAGATGGTATTGACCCTAACGAATTACTGGGTGCGATTGAAGTCAGCAAAAAACGTGTCAAACGTGCCCCGCGTCCTGCTAAATATAAATACACCGACGAAAATGGTGAAAGTAAATCATGGACCGGTCAGGGCCGTACTCCAGCTGCTATCAAAAAAGCGCTGGACGAAGGTAAAAGCCTGGACGATTTCCTGATCTAATCAGGCGCAATACTCCTTGTTAATGGGAGAGCCAGTGACACTTTGTTGCTGGCTTTTTTGCTTTTAATCAGTAGCATGATTATTTTGTCAGGGACTCTCTGTTAATTGTCCGTGATATCACCGGCAGTGTTCCGGTATCGGGGCTGTCAGCCAGTTGCCAGCAGTCCCCTGCAACCATAGTATCCCGAGGTGTCAGAAGCCTCGTGTTTAGGCGACGTTCTGACAGCATTCTACCTGAGTTTGATTTATCTATAAGGCTATCCCGTGTTAGTAACCAGTAATGTGACGATGCAGTTTGGCAGTAAGCCATTGTTTGAAAATATCTCTGTAAAATTTGGCGGAGGAAATCGTTATGGTTTAATTGGTGCCAACGGCAGCGGTAAGTCAACGTTTATGAAGATCCTTGGCGGCGATTTACAGCCAAGTAATGGTAATGTCTCTTATGATCCCAATGAACGTATTGGTAAATTACGCCAGGATCAGTTCGCATTCGAAAACTTCACCGTCCTTGATACTGTCATTATGGGACATAATGAACTTTGGGAAGTAAAACAGGAACGTGATCGTATTTATTCCTTACCTGAAATGAGTGAAGAGGAAGGGTATAAGGTGGCTGAACTGGAGGTTCAGTATGGTGAAATGGATGGTTATACTGCTGAATCCCGTGCCGGCGAGCTTTTATTAGGAGTGGGGATTCCTCTGGAGCAGCATTATGGTCCGATGAGTGAAGTCGCACCTGGCTGGAAATTGCGTGTGCTTTTGGCGCAGGCACTGTTTTCTAATCCCGATATATTGTTACTCGATGAACCGACCAACAACCTTGATATAGATACTATCCGTTGGCTGGAGCAGGTTTTAAACGAACGTAACAGTACCATGGTGATCATTTCGCACGACCGTCATTTCCTGAATATGGTTTGCACCCATATGGCTGATCTGGATTATGGTGAACTACGGGTTTATGCCGGAAATTATGATGAATATATGACGGCGGCCACTCAGGCCCGTGAACGTTTATTATCAGACAATGCGAAGAAAAAAGCTCAGATTGCTGAATTGCAGTCGTTTGTCAGCCGTTTTAGTGCGAACGCTTCTAAATCACGTCAGGCAACCTCCCGGGCTAAACAAATCGATAAAATTAAACTCGACGAAGTTAAAGCTTCCAGCCGTCAGAATCCATTTATCCGTTTTGAACAGGATAAGAAACTGTTCAGAAATGCTTTGCAGACTGAAGAGTTAAGTAAGGGATTTGATAAAGGGTTACTGTTTGACCGTTTCAACCTGTTGCTTGAAGTCGGTGAAAAAGTGGCCATTATCGGTGCCAACGGTATCGGTAAAACTACATTGCTGAAAACACTGGTAGGGGAGTTGACTCCGGATAACGGTACCGTTAAATGGTCTGAAAATGCCAGCCTGGGATACTATGCACAGGATCATGCGGCAGACTTTGCCAATGACCTGACGGTGTTTGACTGGATGAGCCAGTGGAAGCAGGAAGGTGATGATGAACAGGCGGTTCGCAGTATCCTTGGACGTCTGTTGTTTTCTCAGGATGATATTAAAAAGCCCGCTAAGGTTCTTTCCGGTGGCGAAAAAGGGCGGATGCTGTTTGGTAAATTAATGATGGAAAAACCAAACGTGTTGGTTATGGATGAACCGACCAACCACCTGGATATGGAATCTATTGAATCCCTGAATATGGCCCTGGAAATGTATGAAGGAACACTGATCTTTGTCTCTCACGACCGTGAATTTGTCAGCTCACTGGCCACCAGAGTGATTGAGATTAAATCCGGAGATATTACCGATTTCTCCGGCAGCTACGAGGATTATTTGCGCAGTCAGGGTATTTCCTGATAACCCGGCTGTCCGTCAGGGCAGCCGGCAAATGTTCTGTTGTCAGTGCAGAATGCAGGTTCGGTTGGTCAGTATTCTGCACGGTTGTTTTAGTGGCCAGAATGTCCGCAAACTTCGCAGTCAGGATCGCGCATCAGCCGGATTTCGCGAAACTGTGATGTCATTGCGTCATACAGCATAATTTTACCGCTTGCAGTCTCGCCATATCCGGTCACTACCTTGATAGCTTCCATCGCCTGCATCGCCCCAATAACCCCGACCAGTGGCGCCATTACACCGGCTTCAACACAACTCAGGTTTTGCTCACCAAACAGTCGGCTCATACAACGATAACATGGTTCGTTTTCCCGCCAGCGAAATACCGATAACTGGCCTTCCATCCGAATTGCTGCACCGGAGATCAACGGTACTTTATGCCGGAAGCAGGCAGTATTCAGACATTCACGGGCAACTACATTATCGCTGCAATCCAGCACGGCATCATGACGACTGACCAGAGTGTCTGCATTATCTTCATTCAGTGGCTCAGCCAGGGTACTCAGTTCAACCCGGGGGTTAATTTTCTCTAATGCCAAAATGGCGGAATCTGTTTTTGCCATTCCGAGAGTGTCATCGTTATGCAGTATCTGCCGCTGAAGGTTAGAAAGTGATACGCTGTCAAAATCAACCAGTGTCAGTGCTCCAATGCCAGCGGAGGCCAGCCAGGGAGCGGCGGCGCAGCCCAATCCGCCAAGACCAACTATCAGTATTCTGGAGGATTTCAGCTGTTCCTGCCGTTCAAAATCAAATCCTTTCAGCACCAGTTGCCGGTTATAGCGGAGTATCTCGTCATCGTTCAGCGGCATCATGGTTTAGTGACTCAGCAGAGAATTAAACGGTTCAATCGTGACTGTTTCGCCAGGTTGCACGCTACCGCGCTCACGCTCCAGTACGATAAAGCAATTGGCTTTGGAAAATGAACTGAACACATGTGAACCCTGATGAGGGGTCGGGGTAACCTGCAAACTGCCATCGGGGGCAGTAGAAAAAAATCCACGTTGAAAATCGAGCCGGCCGGGCATTTTTTTCAGCGATGTAGAGGCTCGGGCGATGAGTCGTTCAGGGAGACTACTTTGTGTCTGACCCAACAAAATCGCCAGCATAGGCTGAACCAGTTGATAGAAGGTGACGACGGCAGAGACTGGGTTGCCTGGCAAACCACAGAACCAGCTTTCAGATAACCTGCCGAAGGCGAAAGGTTTCCCGGGCTTCATCGCCAGTTTCCAGAAGGTGACTGTTCCCAGTTCTTCGAGCATGTCCCGGGTAAAATCAGCCTCTCCGACTGAGACTCCTCCGGTACTGATCACGACATCTGCCTGTCGGTTAGCTTCTTCAAATGCATTTCTTAGTTGTTGCGGATCATCAGCAATAATCCCTAAATCAACCACCTCGCAGCCGAGCTTTTCCAACATCAGACGGATGGCAAAGCGGTTGGTATCATATAACTGACCGTCCTGCAGTGGCTGGCCGACCGGAACCAGTTCATCGCCGGTGGAAAACAGTGCAACCCGTAAGCGACGCAGAACACTGACTTCACTGATGCCTAATGAGGCCAGCAGTGGCAATTGTGAAGCACCCAGCCGTATTCCTGCTTCAAGAATCTGTTCTCCGGGGCGAATATCTTCCCCTGCACGGCGAATATTTTGCCCCGATGTGACTTCAGCACTAAAACAAATCCCCTGGTCAGTGACTTCGGCCTGTTCCTGCATAATCACGGCGTCTGTGCCGGAGGGGATCGGGGCGCCGGTCATAATCCGGATGACTGTACCTGCGGGCCAGTCCCCGTGAAAAGGCACACCTGCCAGTGCTTTACCTGCCACAGGTAACGGACGGGTTTCGGTCAGATCAGCCAGCCGCACGGCATAGCCATCCATCGCTGAGTTATCAAATACCGGCACTGCCATCGGAGAGATTACCGGGTCAGCTGTGATGCGTCCTACCGCATCTTTCAGTTCAAGACTGACTTTGTCCCGGATGGGAGAGATCTGCTGACGAATTAAATTTTGTGCATCTTCCAGAGAGATTAATCCGGAGGTAAAGGGTTCCATATTGGCTCCTGCCTGGTTTACGCTTTGCGGAAAGGGACAAGATGTCAGTGGTACTTGTCCGGTCAGTCGTAACAATGGATTGAGGATAGCATTTTAGGGGGGGAACGGGGAACCGGAAGCGAAAGGGGAGCAGTTTATGGCAAATGCAAAGTGGTCAGGTCACCTGGGGTAGATGTTTGCACCGGAGCACTGTGGCCTGTTCATCAGACCACAGTATAGAAGGATAAACTAATCGACTTTGCTGCCCCATAAATCGTATTCATCGGCATGTTCTACCCGTACACGCACGATATCTCCGGCTTTTACAGAGAGCTCGCCGTTAAGATAAACCGAGCCATCAATTTCAGGTGCATCTGCCATGCTACGGCCAACCGCACCTTCTTCATCCACTTCGTCAATCATCACCATAATTTCCCGGCCGACTTTTTCTGCCAGTCGCTCTGTCGAGATTTGCTGTTGTAGTTGCATAAACCGGTGATAACGCTCTTCCTTAACTTCTTCAGGTACCTGATCTGCTAACTGATTAGCCGTTGCGCCTTCCACCGGACTGTACTTAAAGCAACCGACACGGTCAAGACGGGCTTCTTTGAGGAAGTCGAGGAGCATCGCAAAATCTTCTTCGGTTTCACCCGGGAATCCGACAATAAATGTCGAACGCAGTGTCAAATCAGGACAAACCTCGCGCCAGCGTTTAATTCGCTCCAGAGTTCGCTCCACAGACCCGGGACGTTTCATTAGCTTCAGGATACGTGGGCTGGCATGTTGCAGAGGAATATCCAGATAAGGCAGGATTTTTCCTTCAGCCATTAGGGGGATAACTTCATCAACATGCGGATAAGGGTAAACATAGTGCAGGCGAACCCAGACTCCTAACCGGGCGAGTTGCTCGCACAGGCTAACCATACTGGTTTTGACCGGTGATCCATTCCAGAAGCCGGTGCGATGTTTGACATCAACACCATAGGCAGAGGTGTCCTGTGATATTACCAGCAGTTCTTTAACACCGGACTCCACCAGGCGACGGGCCTCATCCAGAACGGAGCCGATTGGACGACTATCGAGATCGCCACGCATGGAAGGGATAATACAGAACGTACAACGATGATTACACCCTTCTGAAATTTTCAGATAAGCATAGTGGCGAGGGGTCAGCTTTACGCCCTGCTCTGGTACCAGAGATAAAAAAGGATTATGGGCGGGTTTAGGTGCATAGTGATGCACGTGAGATAAAACCTGCTCATAGCTGTGAGGACCGGTGATTTCCAGAACTTTTGGATGAACCTCACGGATTTGGTCTTCTTTGGCACCCAGGCAACCGGTTACAATCACTTTGCCATTCTCGGTCAGTGCTTCGCCGATAGCTTCCAGTGATTCCTGTACCGCACTGTCAATAAATCCGCAGGTGTTGACAATCACCAGATCTGCATCGTTATAGCTGGGAACTACCTGATAACCTTCAGTTCTTAGTTCAGTCAGAATCCGCTCTGAATCTACCAGATTTTTTGGACATCCTAATGAAAGAAACCCGACTTTCGGGGCAGCAGGTAAATTATTTTCTGTAATAGTATTTATTGTTGTTTCCGACATCGCTCAGCTCCGCTTAAGTGCAGCAATAGCGCGCGATTTTAATCCAGGATTAGAGGAAATTACACAGTAATCTGGAAGATTCGGTGCTTACTATGTAAAGGTTGGCAGGATGAAAGGTTAACACCGCGAAAAATAACCCTTTTACCGTTGCGGGTGGAAAGAATGGCTGCCAGAGTATTTATTCGCTGGTTACACGCAAGAGAGTGGCGAGGGGAGCAAATTTTGCCGGTAAAGTATACAACCCCCTCTGGCTTATGTTATTCATAGTATCGGGAACAAAATCAGTAAATTAAATTATCTGATGATGCTGTCTGACCCGGAAGAAACTGTCTCCCGGCAGGGGGAAGCCTTAGTCCGGCTAATGTATTTGATGGTTCAATGACAGTAAGTTTCCGGTTGCCAAAATCCTGTGGATGGACCACATTTGCGAATACTCTTTTTTAAACAAGGACGGACTGTTAATGATGCAAAAAACATGTCACTCCCCCCGTTATCGTGCCGTGATGGTGGCTTTGTTGCTGGTTTCTCCAACGTTGGTACAGGCAGAACAACCTTCAAATGCCCCGCAAATCGATGCTAAAGCCTGGATATTGATGGATTATAACAGTGGTAAAGTCCTGGCGGAGTCCAATGCGGATGACCGGCTTGACCCTGCCAGTCTGACAAAAATGATGACCAGCTATGTTGTCGGGCAGGCATTAAAGTCAGGCAAAATCAAATCCACTGATATGGTTTCGATTGGTCAGGATGCCTGGGCGACCGGAAATCCACAGTTACGTGGTTCTTCTTTGATGTTTCTGAAGCCCGGTGATCAGGTTTCGGTCTCTGATTTGAATAAAGGTATTGTCGTGCAGTCAGGTAATGATGCCTGTATTGCCCTGGCGGATTATGTCGCTGGCAGCCAGGGTGCCTTTATTGAGCTAATGAACAACTATGTTAAGCAACTGGGCTTACAAAATACTCATTTCTCTACTGTTCATGGCCTGGATGAGCCAGGGCAGTACAGTACCGCGCGTGATATGGCGCTGATTGGTCAGGCGCTTATCCGCGACGTTCCGGATGAATACGCACTGAATTCGGAAAAAGAATTTTCTTTTAATAAAATCCGTCAACCGAACCGCAACCGGTTACTCTGGAGTACGGATTTACATGTGGACGGTATTAAAACCGGTTACACCTCCGGGGCCGGTAACAACCTGGTGGCTTCTGCTACCTCCGGCAATATGCGTCTGATTTCGGTTGTGCTGGGTGCAAAAACCGATGCGATTCGCTTCAGAGAAAGTGAAAAGTTACTTAACTGGGGTTTCCAGTTTTATGAAACAGTTTCGCCGATTAAGTCTGATAAGCCGTTTGTGCAGCAAAGGGTCTGGTTCGGAGATACTAAATATGCTGATCTGGGGGTGATTAAAAATCCTGCGGTCACTGTACCGAAAGGCCAGGTGAATAATCTGAAAGCAGGTTATACGCTGAACTCCCCGGCACTGGAAGCGCCTCTGACGAAAGGACAAGTGGTCGGTACGGTTAATTTTCAGCTGGACGGGAAAGTAATAGAGCAAAAACAACTGGTCGTACTGGAGGATGTTAAACAGGGAGGCTTCTTTAGTCGTATTTGGGATTACATCAGTCTGCAGGTGAGTTCTTTATATCACAAGTGGTTCGGCTGAGATAAATAACGGGCAAAGTGTCAACTTTGCCCGTTATCATCGTTTAGTGACGTACCCAGCCTTTACGAATCATTGGGCCAAAAATATAACGGTATACTGCGCTGGCCAGCGCTAACAGGCGCTCCCCGTACAGAGCCCATCCGCATTGTGACGCCATACAGCCCAGCATCCCAACCAGAAAACCACCCAACATATCCATGGGCCAATGAACTCCCAGATAGACCCTGGACCATGCAATACCCGTTCCGACGAACAGTAAAATTATCCCGGACCAGACTCTGTGCCAGAAGATAAATGCTAAAGCAAAAGTGAAGATAGTGGTGCCATGATCACTCGGATAAGAGCTGTCCGGGCTATGGCTGAGGAACTGATAACCCAGACCGATGGCAAATGGGCGTGGATGCGGGTAAATAAACGCAACAATGGTGGCAATGGCCAGTGCGTAAACTAACGCAGTGCCTGTTTTCAATACCAGTACTCGCTGACTGGTCACCTGACTATCTGGACCCCATAGCCACAGGGCAATAATCAGTAACGGGACTATCGCTATCAGATCTTTGGCAAAAAACAGAGCCAGTTCAATAAAGGCGTGAGGGGAATCGGGGGTGGCATTAATCCACAGGAACAGAATGTGGTTAAGGTTTTCCATTATTTCATGCGGTCCTTATCATCGTTCGAAGCGATGTTACAGCGTTCGGCGTCGGAGCTATTCTAAATCAGAACGTCAGCCTACTGTCTGGTGATTAAGATAATCTTAACAGCATAAAACAACGTCACAGAAAGTAAATAATCCTGGTCTTATTTCTTGTTTTAATGTGCTTTTGCTGTTTAGTAGCACGAAGTGTTGTAACGGGCGGTAGAAATAAAAAACCCGCCAGTAAACTGGCGGGACCCGAACATCAGGGGACTTTAAAGAAAAGCAGTGGCACAAGGTATGACGACCAGAGTCAGGGAAAGTTCGCTTCTGTACAAAAATTTAACTATTAAACGGCCAAATAAGCACAATAAGCGTTCCCGCCCGGGGGAATAGCAATGTGGGGTTCATCCTCAGTGAGGAGAACGTACAATCTACTCAATGAGCTTTCTGAAGAGGGGGGGATGGTAACAGGCGATGGCAAGTCACAAGGATTTCAGCGGCAGACAACGGAACAACAGAATACACTGATGTCAGGCACATAGCGGGAAACCATGCACCTGACTGAAGCATTACTGGTAGAGACCGAGATTCTCTTTTGCATAGGCTTCGAAGTCGGTAAAACCGCCAACGTGCAGTTGATCAAGGAAAATCTGCGGTACAGTTTCCACTGGCTTACCGACGGTTTTCTCCAGATCTGCTTTGGTAATCCCTTCAGCATGAATATCGACATAGCGATAGTTAAAATCATCGCGTTCTTCGGTTAATTTCTCTGCAAGGTCTTTAGCACGGACACAATATGGGCAACCCGGACGACCAAAAATCACTGCGAACATAGCGATCTCCTGTGTAAGTAATATCAGATTTCAATACAATAAAGTCTGTGTATCATGCCTGTCAGTCGGCATGATTAAAAGCAGGAAATACCTGTCAGTCTGAATGCTACTATCAATCAGCGGCCCGGGACTATGGCGGTCGCACAATCGGTAAAAGAGGAGCCCATTGAATGCAGGATAGTACGCGATTACCCCGCAGGCTGATTATTCTGGAAGTTATTGGTATTTTTTTCGTTCTGCTCGCGTTAGTGTTACTCAATAGTGGTACAGGATTGAGATCAGCCGCAGATAAGCATGTCCTTGCTAAAATCAGCCTGTTTTGCGGGGTGATTATGATTTTACCTGCGGTTATGTTACTCATCTGGCGTACGCTTAAAGCCATGTTTCCGAAATTATCCGGTCGAAAATAAACATTGCTCTCATCATTTTATAAAGGAGAAAGTCATGACCCCAACGATCGAATTGCTTTGCGATCATCGTTCTGTGCGGGCCTTCAGACAACAGCCAGTCACCGAACAACAGCGTCATGCTATTCTCAATGCGGCACAGTCTGCGTCTACCTCCAGTTTTTTACAATGTAGCTCAATTATCCGCATCAGCGATCCTCAAAAGCGTGACCGTCTGGCTGAACTGGCAGGGCAGCAACCCTGGGTCAGTGCTGCAGCAGAATTCTGGGTGTTTTGTGCTGACTTCAACCGCCATCAACAAATTTGCCCGCAGGCCGAACTGGGGCTGGCCGAACAGTTATTACTGGGTTGTGTTGATACGGCGTTGATGGCACAGAATGCTATGGTCGCTGCAGAATCCATGGGATTGGGCGGGGTTTTTATTGGCGGTTTGCGAAATAACCCGCGCGAAGTGACTGAGTTGTTGGAATTGCCACGCTTTGTTTTACCACTTTTCGGGCTGTGCCTTGGCTGGCCTGATACAAAACCTGAAGTTAAACCACGTATGCCTCATACTCTTCTGGTACACGAAAATCGTTATCAGCCTGTCGATCCACAGGCGCTTCACGAGTATGACCAGCATATTCTTGCCTATTACCAGCAACGCGCAACCAACAGCCGTCACGAAAGCTGGAGTGAAATGATTCAACGGATGATCATTAAAGAAAACCGTCCATTTATGTTAGATTTTTTGCATCAGCAAGGTTGGGCAACCCGCTAATCCATTACCCTCCTGATTCCATTAACCATTTTCTGAGGATGCACAGAAAACACCCGCAAATTAGTGGTGGCACCGCCCTGGTGCATAGCGTTGCATCAGGGGAGTGCATTGCCCAACAGTTAGATGATCCTAGCCCGCTGATCTGGTGACTCATTCTGTTAATTTATGAGGTCCCGGTAGTGCTTTTTTCCGAATGCAGTGGTGTTTACTGTCATTCATGCGTAATCTATTGCGCTGATTCTTTCGCCGGATATGAAAATGGAAACACTGGTCAAGCCAGAAACTCAAACACTGTGTGAATGGATGGATAAGCAACATATCGAATGGTTCGAATGTGACAGCTGCCAGGCACTGCATTTACCCGCGATGCAGAGTTTTGATGGCGTTTTTGATGCAAAGTTGGATATTGCGGACAATATTATTTTATTTACTGCCAGAGCAGAAGTCAGACCTTCCGCGCTGTTATCTCTGGCCGGTGAACTGTCCCACATCAATGCCAGTTCTCTGACAGCCAAAGCCTTTCTTGATGTTCAGGATGAGACTATCCCAAAACTGATTGTTTGCCAGTCACTGAATATTGAATGTGGTATTACCTGTTCTCAGTTTGTTTACTTTATGCAGCAGAGTGAAGCCCAGGCTTCAATGATCATTATGGAAGCTTTTGCCAGTCATATGCTGATGGTGGCTGATGACAGTGATATGCTGCCACCTCTCTCTCGTCAGGCTGTACTTCATTAATCTTCAATAATTCCCACTACTGCTCTCCGGTGCGGGAGTGGTGGTTTTGAGCAATTAATTTCTGAATCCCTTCCATAACATATTCCGCTTTTGGTGGGTTTCCTGGTTTTTATTTCCTGAAAATGGCGGTTATTGCCATATAAAATTCTAAGATTCTCCGCCTGCCCCGACTGAGTTGGTTTTTTGTACCGCCGCATGGCACAAACCCGTGTGGAGTTATATTCTTGCAACAGCATTATGTAACCTCGGGTTTCAATGGTTACTTTTGACAAAGCTACAGCGTAAATGATTTTTATCGAGGTTGTCTGGAAAATGGCGTCAATTTTGCATCGCCTGAGCGGGTTTTTTCATTTTTGGTGTCGGAGGAAGGAAAATATGTTCAGCCAGGGTAAAAAATGGTTACCGGCAGTTATTGCCGGGGCACTGATGGCAATTTCTGCAACTACGGTGGCAGAGCAAAAAGTCTTACATGTTTACAATTGGTCGGACTATATTGCTCCGGACACAGTCGCTAATTTTGAAAAACAAACGGGTATCAAAGTTGTTTACGATGTGTTTGACTCGAACGAAGTGCTGGAAGGGAAACTGATGGCCGGGAATACCGGCTATGATGTTGTGGTACCTTCGTCCAGTTTCCTGGCTCGTCAACTGCAATCCGGGGTGTTTCAGCCACTGGATAAGAGCAAATTACCTAACTATAAAAACCTTGATCCGGAACTGATGGAAAAAATTGCTCAGCATGATCCGGGTAATAAATATGCGATCCCTTATCTGTGGGCGACTACCGGCATTGGCTATAACATCGATAAAGTCCGTCAGGTATTGGGCAAAGATGCCCCGGTAGACAGCTGGGATCTGGTTCTTAATCCTGATAACCTGAAAAAGCTCCAAAGCTGCGGTGTGTCATTCCTCGATGCTCCCGAAGAGATCTTCGCCACCGTACTGAATTATCTGGGTAAAGATCCTAACAGCAGTAATCCGAAAGATTACTCCGGGGCTGCGACCGATCTTCTACTCAAATTACGTCCAAATATTCGTTATTTCCATTCATCTCAATACATCAATGACCTGGCTAACGGTAATATCTGTGTTGCTATCGGTTGGGCGGGGGACGTTTTGCAGGCAAAAAACCGCGCTGATACGGCTAAAAATGGTGTTCACCTGGCTTACAGTATTCCGAAACAGGGTGCCCTGGCATTCTTCGATACGATGGCAATCCCGAAAGATGCCAAAAACACCGAAGAGGCGTATGAATGGCTTAACTACATCATGGATCCTAAGGTCATCGCCAATATTTCGAACAGTGTTTACTACGCAAACGGAAATAAAGCCTCGCTGCCATTAATTAATGCAGATGTCCGTAATAACCCGGGAATATTCCCGACGCCGGAAGTGATGAAAAAACTGTTTGTCCTGAAAGTGCAGGATCCTAAATTAGACCGTGTACGTACCCGCGCCTGGACCCGGGTGAAAAGCGGCCAGTAATTAATGGTGTCATGAAAAACGTCAGTAAGTTCCGGGGGTATGTCGGGCTTACTGACTCTTTGTTCTGATTTTGCTGTCCCGGAGATATGCCGTGGTTAATGATATCCGCCCGCAACCTAAAACGGCTAAGCCGCTTACCCCGTTACTCGAAATACGTAATCTCACCAAATCATTCGACGGGCAGAACGCTGTTGATGATGTCAGTCTTACCATCTATAAAGGGGAAATTTTTGCTCTGCTTGGGGCATCTGGCTGTGGGAAATCAACATTGCTGAGAATGTTGGCGGGCTTTGAAACGCCAACCCATGGGCAAATTATTCTTGAGGGTAAAGATCTTTCCAGCGTGCCACCCTACCAGCGTCCTGTGAATATGATGTTCCAGTCTTATGCTCTGTTTCCGCACATGACAGTTGAACAGAATATTGCCTTTGGTCTGAAGCAGGACCGGCTGCCTAAAGCCGAAATTACAGCCCGTGTCGAAGAAATGCTGATGCTGGTTCACATGCAGGAATATGCCAAAAGAAAACCTCACCAACTCTCCGGAGGTCAGCGGCAACGGGTGGCATTAGCCCGAAGCCTCGCCAAACGACCGAGGTTATTACTGCTCGATGAACCCATGGGGGCGCTGGATAAAAAATTACGTGACCGGATGCAGCTGGAGGTCGTGGATATTCTGGAGCGGGTAGGGGCAACCTGTGTCATGGTGACTCACGATCAGGAAGAAGCCATGACGATGGCCGGCCGTATTGCCATCATGAATCGCGGTAAATTTATCCAGATGGGAGAACCGGAGGATATCTATGAGCATCCTACCAGCCGATACAGTGCCGAATTTATTGGTTCTGTGAATGTGTTTGAGGGGGTACTCACAGAAAAACTATCCGATGGCATGATTATCAGCAGTCCTGGTCTGGAGTTTCCACTGAAAGTAGACAGTGCAGAGACTGTTACCGAAAATGTACCGGTTTGCGTTGCGCTACGTCCGGAGAAAGTCATGCTTTGCACTGAGTTGCCAGCGGAAGGTTATAACATTGCCCGTGGTGAAGTCGTACATATTGCCTATCTGGGAGATTTATCGGTCTATCATGTTCGTCTTGCCAGTGGACAGATGCTGAGTGCTCAGTTGCAGAATGCTAATCGCTACCGGGCTGGCGCACCGGTCTGGGGTGACCAGGTGACTTTATGCTGGGAAACAGACAGTTGTGTAGTTCTGACGGCCTGAGGAGGATGTTATGACTGAACTGTTTCGTGTGGAGCATGACAAGCCTGTGGTGGCGGATAAAATAAAGCCCCGGCTACGTGAACGTTTGCAGATGAAGCACGGCCGTAAACTGGTGATCCTTGCACCGGCTTTGTGGCTGGTGGTCTTTTTTTTACTGCCATTTCTCATCGTCCTGAAAATCAGCTTTGCCGATATTGCCCGGGCTATCCCGCCCTATACTGAGCTATTGAGCTGGGCTGATGATCAGTTAAGTCTGGTCCTTGATTTCGGCAATTATCTGCAGTTAACCGATGACCCGTTGTATCTTGATGCCTATCTGCAATCGCTGAAGACCGCCGCTATCTCGACGGTGATCTGCCTGATCATTGCTTATCCCCTGGCCTGGGCCGTGGCCCACAGTAAACCTGCAACCCGTAATATCCTGTTATTACTGGTAGTATTGCCCTCATGGGTCTCCTTCCTGGTGAGAGTATATGCCTGGATGGGACTACTGAATAATAATGGCATACTGAATCGTTTCCTGCTTTGGTTAGGAGTTATCGATCACCCGCTGGTCATTTTGTATACCAATATTGCCGTCTATATCGGTATTGTCTACTGTTACCTGCCGTTTATGGTGTTACCTATATATACTGCGTTAACTCGCATCGATTATTCTTTGGTGGAAGCCTCCCAGGATTTAGGAGCCCGACCTCTAAGGACATTTTTCAGTGTTATCGTTCCGCTAACCCGTGGCGGTATTATTGCCGGCTCGATGCTGGTATTTATTCCGGCAGTGGGTGAGTACGTCATTCCCGAACTGCTGGGCGGTCCGGACAGCATCATGATTGGCAGGATTTTGTGGCAGGAGTTTTTCAACAACCGTGACTGGCCGGTGGCATCAGCATTGGCAGTGATTATATTACTGATCCTGATACTGCCGATTATCTGGTTCCATAAGCAGCAAAATAAACAATCAGGAGCTGAACGATGAATGCACTACCGGTATCACGTTCGCCATGGCGGATCATCATTTTGCTGCTGTGTTTCACGTTTTTGTATGCACCGATGCTGTTGCTGGTGGTGTATTCGTTTAACAGCTCTGCACTGGTCACTGTCTGGGATCATTTCTCTGTGCGTTGGTACCGACAGCTGTTTCAGGACAGTGCTATGATAGATGCAGTGGTGCTAAGTCTGTCGATTGCCGCGATGGCGGCCTGTATGGCCGTGGTTCTGGGGACACTGGCAGCCTTTGCTATTGTCAGATTTGGCCGGTTTCGCGGTAATAAAAGTTTTGCATTTATGCTGACAGCGCCACTGGTTATGCCAGATGTTATCACCGGCCTATCGTTACTCTTGCTATTTGTAGCCATGGCAAAGGCATTTGGCTGGCCGGCTGACAGGGGGGCGCTGACTATCTGGATGGCACATGTGACTTTCTGTACGGCCTACGTGTCAGTGGTGATTAATGCCCGGTTACGGGAACTGGATCGTTCTTTTGAAGAGGCGGCACTCGATCTTGGTGCAGGCCCTGTTAAAGTCTTTTTTGTCATTACACTGCCAATGATTTTGCCGGCAGTGGTCACTGGCTGGTTACTGGCATTTACTTTGTCACTGGACGATTTAGTGATCTCCAGCTTTGTAACAGGACCTGGTGCGACAACTCTGCCAATGGCTATTTTTGCCGCAGTCCGGCGCGGGGTCAATCCGGAGATCAATGCCCTGGCATCCTTAATTTTGTTTATCGTAGGGTTGGTAGGATTTATCGCCTGGCGGATGATGGCTCAGGAAGAGAAGAAGCGGATACGGGATGGTCATAACGCACGGCATGAGACTTCCTGACCAACGAACCTGAAGGGCTGTAAAATACAGGAGAAGTACGTGATGCCAGGGAGAGCCGACAAGGCACGAAGCCATTTACCCGCTCCGGTGATCGCTGCGGTGCTGGCGATAATTGTAACGCGATTGTTTAACCTGCTAATGTGTCTTTGGCATCCTGAAGGTCCGCCTCGTGATGGCGTATTTCAGGAACTCAGTACTCTGCCAGGTTATGTCTTGCTGTTTAGTGTATTGCTGGTGCTGTTGCTTGCGGAACTGATCAGTGCCGGGTTATTGCTGGCAGGCTGGCGAAGCGGCAGACTTATTTTTACCGGCTGCCTGTGTCTGACGTTAGCGATGGCAGGGATATTTGGCGGGCAGATTCCGGGGATTGCTGACGGGTTAGATGTTGCCGATGTCAGTCAGTTGAGTGTGCATCTGTTACTACAGAAAATCCCGGACATGGTAATTTTGCTGATGCTCTATCTGCCGGCCAGCAGCCGGTATTATTTTCGTCGTAAATAAGGATAGCCAGGCGGGCAGAATAAGTGTGACGACTCAGCAATCAGCCGCAGAGCAGAAATGTCGCGGGCAGCTAAAATTATTCTGCCCGCATTTTGTCAGTTACGGCGTTCGAAACGCAGAGCATAGTGTTCTACGCCGCGCAATAACAGGGTCAGCAACCCGTTGATACAAAGATAGATAATACCTGCCGCAATAAATACCGTGACGTCATAACTGCGGCCAAACAACAACTGGCCCTGACCCATCACATCCATCAGAGTAATGGTATAAGCCAGCGAAGTGCTCTTAAAAATCAGAATCACTTCGTTGGAATAGGCAGAAAGGGCACGTTTAAAAGCATAGGGCAACAAAATACGCAGTGTCTGCCCCTTACTCATGCCCAAAGCGACGCAGGATTGCCATTGCCCCGGGGCTATTGCTTTGACAGCACCATAGAATAACTGGGTGGTATAAGCTGCGCTGTTCAGGGATAACGCTACGATGGCACACAACCAGGGCTGGGAGAGCAGCGACCATAAATGAGGATAATGTTGTAACTGTGGAAACTGTCCAGGCCCATAATAAATTAGGAAGATCTGTACCAGCAACGGAGTCCCGGTAAACAGTGTGATGTATAATTTAACCGCTCTGCCGGCCAGTGGCTTTTTCAGCGCCAGAATCAGCGTAAAAATGACCGCCAGAATCAGCGCAATCACTATCGATGACAGCGTCAGAAACAGGCTGACCGGCAAGCCTTTCAGCAATTGAGGAAAATACTCAGCCATCAGGCATTCTCCTGTTCAAACCGGGTAGCGCCAAGCTCCACCCGCTTTAAAATAAACTGGCTAACCAGGGTCACCAGCAGGTAAACCGCTGCAGCAATTAAATACCAGGTAAAAGGTTGTTGGGTGCGGATAGCAATACTTTTGGTTTGCAACATCAGGTCATTGACGCTGATCAGTGATACCAGTGCAGTATCCTTCAGCAATACCAACCACTGATTTCCCAGTCCCGGCAGGGCATGGCGCCACATTTGTGGCAGAATTAACCGTCGGAAGATGGTGAATTTTTTCATTCCCAGGGCCTGTCCTGATTCCCACTGACCGTTGGGAACGGCTTTCAGGGCACCACGCAAAGTCTGAGAAGCATAAGATGAATATAACAGCGCTAACGCAATCACTCCGCAAAGAAAAGGGCTGACATTGAAATCACTGATGGTCATCTGGATATGAAACCGGGTAAACCCTAACGGGATATCAAAACCATCTGACAGAGTCAGCAATACCTGTGAGGCGCCAAAGTAGATCCCGAGCACGACCAGAATTTCCGGTAATCCCCGTAAAACGGTCACCAGTAAGGTTCCGGGCCAGGCCAACACTTTGAAACGCAGAGATTCCCAGCCGGCAAACAGCATTGCCAGCAACAGGCCAATCAACAGGGCGCAAACGGCAAGGCCGACGGTCATCCCGGCGGCACTTGCTATAGCAAATAAGTCAATCATCAGAAATTACTGCTGAAACCATTTGTGGTAAATCTTCTGATACTCACCGTCAGCTTTAACGGCAGTCAGGCCATCATTCAGAGACTTCTGCAGTGCAGTATTGCCCTGGCGGACGGCGATTCCCAGTCCGGTGCCAAAGTAATCTTTGTCGGTGACTTTATTACCCACCGCGCCAAGTTTAGGATCTTTCTTCAGCCACTCATTGACGACGGCAGTGTCTCCAAACACAGCATTCAGGCGGCCATTCTGCAGATCCAACATGGCATTTTGATAACTGTCATAAGGTACCATGGTAATTTCAGGGTGCTTGTCTGTCAGATATTTCTGGTGAGTTGTTCCGTTCTGAACACCTACACGTAAACCTTTCAGAGAGGCGATATCAGTGAACTTACCTTTCTGAGCAATGAACAGCGCTGAGTTGTCATAATAGGCCTGAGTGAACAGTACCTGCTTTTCACGGTCTGGCGTAATATCCATACCTGCCATGACTGCATCATAACGACGGAATTTCAGTCCGGGGATCAGGCTGTCAAAGGACTGGTTACTGAATACGCAGGTTGCGTCAATTTTTTTACAGATAGCGTTGGCCAAATCCACGTCAAAGCCCTGGATTTTGTTATCCGTGCCGATAAACTCAAACGGAGGATAAGAGGCTTCGGTGGCAAAATGCAGTGTAGTGGCAGCAGAGGCACTGAGGCTGGCACTGGCCAGCAGGGCGGCTACAATAATTTTTTTCATCGTTATTATCCGGTTAGTGAGACAGGTAATGTGCAAATTCAGGGGTCTGCGGCTGACTAAAATGCCCGGCATCACCCTGTTCGATAATATGACCGTTTTCCATGTATACCACGCGGCTGGCCGTTTTACGGGCTACCTCGACTTCATGTGTAACAATCACCTGAGTAATATGGGTTCGTGATAATTCACGTATGATATCGACCACCTGGCTGGTGATTTCCGGGTCCAGCGCTGCGGTCGGCTCATCAAACAACAATACCCGGGGTTCCATCATCAAAGCTCTGGCAATTGCCACACGTTGCTGCTGCCCGCCGGACAAGTGAAGCGGAAAACGGCTGGCGAACGGCGTGAGCTTCAGTCTTTCCAGTAAGCCGTTGGCACGCTGTACGGCAGCCTCTTTACTCAGCCCCAGCACTCTGCATGGAGCCTCAGTCAGGTTCTGCATCACGGTTAAATGTGGCCAGAGATTATACTGCTGAAACACAATTCCTACGTTACGTCGAAGTTCACGAATATCGTTTTCAGAAGGCTTATTACTGAAATTGAACTGATTACCGGCAATAGAAAGTTCGCCGGAACGTGGCATTTCCAGTAGATTGAGTACCCGCAGGAGCGAGCTTTTACCTGCACCACTCGGACCGAGCAGTACCAGTGTTTCACCCCGTGGACAATTCAGACTAATGTCGAACAGTGCCTGGTGCTCGCCGTAAAAGCAGTTAATCCCGTTTAATTGAATACTCATGCGTAAAAATTGAATAGTGGTAAAGTGGTCAGATAGTAACGTTGCCAGCATAGTTATGCAATTCCGCTGGCTGAAAATTATTTTAATGCCTTATGCGGTCAGAACTGCAGCAGAATGTGTTGTGGTGCATGGTGCAGCCAGATATGACGGGACCCCGGGGCAGTGGCAGGAAACAAAATGAAACGAAGTTGGTTATTGCTGGCCGTACTGCTGTGCGGCTGCCGTGCTCCGGGCATCACTCAGTATGCGGGTTATTCAGTCGATAATCGCCATCAGGCTATGGGTCAGGAACCACGGGTGCAGATGGTGGTTATTCATTACACTGCGGAGAATAATGTCGATTCGTTGCACATTCTCACGACTGAGAAAGTCAGCGCTCATTATCTGATCCCCAACCCGATTACGGCTGGTGCCGGCAGCGCAGACATTCAACAGCTGGTTCCTGAATCTCAGGTGGCCTGGCATGCGGGACAGAGCAGTTGGCAGGGGATGAGTCACCTGAATAACATTTCGGTCGGTATAGAACTGGTCAACCGGGGATATTACCGCACGGCCGGAGGGTATCGTTGTGATGTATACCCGGCCGGGCAAATTACCGTACTCACCAGGTTACTGCGGGATATTATTAATCGTTATCATATCCCCCCACAGAATATTGTCGGCCACAGTGACATCGCGCCATTACGAAAACAGGACCCGGGCCCATGTTTCCCATGGCAGACTTTGGCAAGGCAAGGGCTGGGGGCATGGCCTGACCCGCAAAGGGTGACATTCTGGATAGCAGGCCGGGCACCTTTACAAGCCACGGACCCAACCATTTTGATGGGGTTATTGCACCAGTACGGCTACGGTCTGGATGAGAAAGCATCTGAGTCACAACAATACACAGTAATCAAAGCATTTCAGATGCATTTCAGACCCTGGCTGGTCAGCGGCAAAGCTGATGCCCAAACAGAAGCTATTGCCAGGGCGTTGTTGGAAAAGTATGGCTCACTCTACTGAATTAGCGGCAAGCCTTAAGGTTACTGCTGTAAAAAAGCTTTCCAGACGCTAATGACTTGTTGCAGTGCCTGACGGTCGGCATCGATATGAGTGACCAGTCGGGTCCGTGCCGAAAAACTGATAAGAATATTATGCTGAACCATCCACTGCTGAAGCGGAGCTATCTGTGTTTCCGCCAGGCGAATAAACAGCATATTGGTATGCTGGCATTCCACATCAACACCAAGTTCAGTTAATTCCTGCGCCATCCAGCGGGCATTTTCGTGATCTTCTGCCAGACGTTCTACGTTGTGATCCAGGGCATAAATACCTGCGGCGGCCAGAATTCCGGCCTGGCGCATTCCACCACCGGTCATTTTGCGCCAGCGATTGGCTTCATCAATAAACTCACGGCTGCCACACAGCAAAGATCCGACCGGCGTCCCGAGTCCTTTTGATAAACAGATCGACAGGCTGTCACTGTAACGGCTGAGTGATTCCAGTGGCTGGCCGCAGGCTACCGCTGCGTTAAAAATACGGGCGCCATCCACATGCAGGCCCAGCTGATGCTGGCGTGAGAAATCAAAAACTTCTTTCAGATAGGGTAATGGCAGCACTTTACCATGGTGGGTATTTTCGATGCTGATAAGCCGGGTACGGGCAAAATGGATATCACGGGGTTTGATAACCTTACGGATTTCCTCTAACGGTAAAGTTCCGTCATCCAGTGCCATGACCGGCTGAGGCTGAATACTCCCCAGTACCGCGGCACCGCCGGCTTCATATTTATAATTATGGGCCAGCTGGCCGGCAATATATTCATCACCACGCTGACAATGGCTAAGCAAAGCCACCAGATTAGCCTGGGTACCTGAAGGGAAAAACAGCGCGGCCTGTTTACCACTCAATGCAGCCGCTTTTTCCTGCAGAGCATTAACGGTAGGATCATCACCATAGACATCATCGCCTGTCGGTGCGGCCATCATCTTACGTAACATCTCAGCACCCGGCCGGGTCACAGTATCACTTCGTAAATCAATCACAGGCTGCTCCGCAGTATCAGAAAGAGTATCATATCAGGTTAGGGGGGCCACCGCAGTGGCCACACCTCTTTTTATCGTAACCAGTTGGTTTTTGCCAGATCGATGACCTGATCGCCTCGTCCGTTAATAATTGCCCGCAACATATACAGACTAAATCCTTTAGCTTGTTCCAGCTTGATCTTCGGAGGCATGACCAGCTCTTCCCGAGCTGTCGTGACATCCACCAGCACCGGACCCGGGTGGGCAAACGCCTGCTGTAGTGCTTCGGTAAGTTCTGAGGCTTTTTCAACATGAATCCCTTTGATATTACAGGCAGCGGCTATGGCCGCAAAATCCGGGTTATCCAGCTCAGTGCCATCTGTCAGGAATCCCCCTGCCTTCATCTCCATAGCGACAAATCCCAGCACACTGTTATTAAAAATAATCAGTTTGACCGGCAGTTTGTGCTGAGCGATGGATAACAGGTCTCCCATCAGCATGGCAAATCCTCCGTCACCACACAGAGCCACCACCTGTCGTGCTCCATCCACGGACTGTGCGCCCATGGCCTGAGGCATCGCATTGGCCATAGATCCGTGATTAAACGACCCAAGCAGACGGCGTTTGCCGTTCATTTTCAGGTAACGGGCCGCCCAGACCGTCGGGGTTCCCACATCACAGGTAAAAATAGCATCGTCACTGGCTAGTTTGCTGATCTGATCGGCCAGATATTGGGGATGGATCGGTAATTTATCGTTGGGTGTTGCCAGTTCGTCCAGATCTTTGCGTGCGTCATGGTAGTTTTCGATGGCTTTATCAAGATGCTTCCGATCCTGTTTTTCCTGCAACCGCGGCAGCAGCAGTTGCAGCGTCGCCTTCACATCCCCCACAACCGGAAAGTCTACATGGCAATGCGCGCCCAGACTGTCGGCCGAAAGATCCAGTTGAATGACTTTGGCCTCTGTCGGATAAAAAGCACGGTAGGGGAACCGGGTCCCCAGTAACACCAGAGTATCCGCATTTAACATGGCGTGATACCCGGAGGAAAAGCCAATAAAACCGGTCATTCCTACATCATAAGGATTATCAAATTCAAGGTGTTCTTTACCGCGCAATGCATGAACTATCGGCGCCTTAAGCATTTTAGCAAGTTCAGTAACCTGTTGGTGAGCACCGGCGCAGCCACTCCCACACAACAGGGTAATATTCTGTGACTGATTCAGCATGGCAGCCAGGGTGTCCAGTTGGAGCAACGGCGGAACGGTGACAGGTAACGCTGGCGGGTACCAGGCTAAAGGCGCATGTTCCGGGGCGGGCTCCAGTGCAATATCACCGGGCAGTACAATCACCGATACCCCTTTATTTAGTATGGCCTTACGCATGGCTATGGATAGCACTACCGGTAACTGTTCCGGGTTAGACACCAGTTCACAATAGTGACTGCACTCTTTAAACAGTTCCTGAGGATGGGTTTCCTGAAAGTAGTTACTGCCAATTTCGCTGGAGGGAATATGGGCAGCAATGGCCAGAACCGGAACATTATTGCGGTGGCAGTCAAATAACCCGTTGATCAGATGAAGGTTGCCTGGTCCGCAGGAACCTGCACAAACAGCCAACTGTCCGGTCACCATCGCTTCGGCTCCCGCAGCAAATGCAGCGGCTTCTTCGTGGCGGGTGGACATCCATTCGATAGTTTTCAGGTTATTCAGACTGTCACTGATTCCATTTAATGAGTCACCAGTGACTCCCCAAATCCGTTTAACTCCGGCAAGTTCCAGACTTTTTACGATAAACGAGGCGACCGTATTCTTCATTCTCTACTCCTGTGATAGTGAAACCGGTACAGTGAAGTATCAATTTACAGCAGAAATAATGAACAAAAGTGTAGCTTAAATGATGAACCCCGACAGGATGTTGTGTGGCATTACCGCTGTCTCTGCAACGAGGGAGGAGAACCGGGTGGCTGGAATCTCCTCCGGGGGCCAGTCACGGGGAGCAGGTCGACTGTGGCGATATTTCCTGTGTATGGCTTAGCATTTGACAGGCACAGCCAGGTAAAATCAGCTATCTTTGGCTGGATGTCAGATATGCCATCAAGGTCAGATAAATTCCGGGAGTTCGGTGAATTTACAGCATTTCTAATCTGTTACGATGGAGTGATGAGCGGCTGATGATACTGGAACATATTGAAATAAAGGCGTTTCGTGGGATCTCCTATTTATCATTGCCGTTTAAGCAGACGATGCTGTTGATAGGTGAAAATACCTGGGGGAAATCCAGTTTGCTGGATGCACTTAGCCTCAGTTTATCGCCTCAGGGCATGGATTACAGTTTTACATCCCGCGACTTTTTTCAACCACAGGAAGAGCCCCGGGCTCACCGATGCCATATTTTACTGACTCTCAGCTTTGGGCCTGAAGCAGAGGCATTGCCAGACTCACTGAAAACTCTGCTGACCGGGGCTCCCTCAGAGCGGCGGGTATTACGTTATGGCGTATATGCGGTTTTGGAGGGGGAGAATGCACGTCAGTATTGCCGGTTTCCTGATGTGCCAGAGCTGTCTGATGCTGTTGCAAGCGAGGCTGCAGAGACTCTGCGTCGTCTGTTCCCGGTGCTGCGGTTACGTGATGCGCGCTTCAATCCCAGGCAACCTGCCAGCCACCGGAGGCTGGCAGATGCCACTGATGCATCAAAGTCAGCGGCTCAGTTGACCACATTATCTGGCCGTTTTGCAGATCCGACGCGCGGCGTGAATGCTGATATGATACGTCAGGCACTGGAAACTCTGCATCAGCTTGCTGATC
>Ga0157363_1000146_pt1 | contig 53134 bp, 51 predicted proteins | sample AttsexASBM1_FD_111477 | JGI IMG/M metagenome (GOLD analysis project Ga0157363, IMG submission 111477) | Fungus gardens microbial communities from leaf cutter ant in Ribeirão Preto, State of São Paulo, Brazil - Atta sexdens ASBM1 | ecosystem: Host-associated > Fungi > Mycelium > Unclassified ... | reverse complement strand
TGGATCGAACAGCCGTGGGACATGGGCGTGGTTTACATCCCGCCAATCGTCAAAAGCTGATTGATGCAACGCAAACAACGCCCGGCTATGCCGGGCGTTGTGCATTCTACGCCTCACACCCAACATGCGGGTGCAGTACACTCTTAGGCATCTATGCGACTATCGCGGGAGAACGTCTAAGATGTCGGATAAAAACCTCAGCGAAGAGCTTTTTAAGCCCCGCTTTAAACACCCGGAAACCTCCTCTCTGGTGCATCGTCAGCACCATCATCCGGTTCAGGTGCACAACACCCTCGAAGGGGATACCCAACCTTGCTGGTATCGCATGCTCAACAAGCTGCTGTGGACGTGGCGCGGCCTGTCTCCGCAGGAGATCAGCGAAGTGCTGGCGCGCATCGCTATCAGTGAGTATGAGCACACTGATGACACCCAACTCGACACGGTGATTGGCTATCGCGGGGGTAACTGGAACTATGAGTGGTCGAAGCAGGCCGCCTTATGGCAACAGCGCGCGATGGAGAATGAAGATCACGAGGAAGCCGGGCATCAGTGGATGCGCGCATCTAATCTCTACAGTATTGCCGCCTATCCCTATATCAAAGGCGATGATCTGGCCGATCAGGCACAGGTGCTGGCAAACCGGGCATACGAAGAGGCCACGCAGCGTCTGCCGGGTGAGCTGAAAGCGCTGACCTTCCAGATCAGCGGTGGCAGCCCGGTCACCGGTTTCCTGCATATGCCTGCTGAGGCCAAAGCCCCATACCCAACGGTGCTGCTGTGCGGTGGCCTGGATTCGCTGCAGAGCGATCATTATCGCTTGTTCCACGATTATCTGGCCCCGCGTGGCATCGCCATGTTGACGCTGGATATGCCCTCTGTGGGCTTCAGCAGCAAATGGAAGCTGAACCAGGACACCAGCCAGCTTCACCAGCAGGTGCTGCGTGAGCTGAGCAATGTGCCGTGGATTGATCACACGCGCGTTGCGCTGTTTGGCTATCGCTTTGGCGCCAATGTCGCCACCCGACTGGCTTATCTGGAAGTGCCACGCCTGCGTGCGGTCGCGACACTGGGCGCGATGGTGCATAACGTGTTTGTCGATGAGCAACGCCAGCAACAACTGCCGGACATGTACATGGATATGCTGGCCAGTCGCCTGGGGATGCCGTCCGCGTCTGACAGCAACCTGCGCATTGAGCTCAATCGCTATTCACTGAAGGTGCAGGGTCTGTTGGGGCGTCGCACGCCGACGCCGATGCTGGCGGCATACTGGCCGGGCGATTTGTTCAGCCCAGAAGAAGAGGCTCAATTGATTGCCAACTCTTCCGCACAGGGCAAAGTATTGGCAATACCCGCCACGCCGGTGTTCTCCAGTTTTGAGAAAGCGTTAAATCAAATCTGTGACTGGTTAGCAAAACAATTGGGTGTATGACTGGCAAAAATTCGACGCTCTGCTACTACTTATATCCGGGATATTTTGCGTTGCGCGCGTGATTCGCGTAAAGAGAAACAATTTTACGGTTATTTGAGGGAGAATTAGCATGACGTTACCGAGTGGTCATCCCCGTAGTCGCCTGCTGAAGCGCTTCACCGAATTGGGGCCGTACATCCGTGAAGGAAAATGTGAAGAACAGCGTTTCTTCTTTGATTGCCTGGCGGCGTGTGTCAACGTTAAACCCGCACCCGAACTCCGTGAGTTTTGGGGCTGGTGGATGACGCTGGAAGCGCATGAAGACCATTTCACCTATGAATACCACTTTGGGTTGTTTGATAAAGACGGTGACTGGGGTGTGGCAACGATCAAAGGCAAAGAGAACAACGAGAGAGTGGAAAGTACGCTGCGTAATTTCCATGAGCGTTTGAAAGCGGTGTTGAAGGATCTTAAGTTGGATCTCAAACCGGCATCGGGTTTTAAAGAAGAGCCGGTGAAGCTCAGCGCTTAAGCACGCCATCGTCGGGCTCGGCTGTTAAGCCAGCTAAACAGACAAAAAGAAGAAAGAGCCGGTGATGAGCCGGCTCTTTTTTTATAGACACATTGAGGGTAAATCAGACGACTTAGAACTGGTAAGTCAGACCAACAGCAACGATGTCGTCGTTGTTCAGTGACAGGCGGTTGTCGTCGTTCAGCTGGTTGATTTTGTAATCAACGAAGGTAGACATGTTCTTGTTGAAGTAGTAAGTCGCGCCAACGTCGATGTATTTAACCAGGTCCGCATCGCCGATACCTTCGATGTCTTTACCTTTGGTCTGCACATAGCCGATGGACGGACGCAGGCCAAAGTCGAACTGGTACTGAGCAACCAATTCAATGTTCTGTGCTTTGTTCGCTGCACCTGACACGCTTAAACCGGTCACTGAGTTGGTGCCGCTGATTGGGGTCATGTTGCGGGTTTCGGTGTAGATTGCGGCCAGGTAAACGCTGTTAGCGTCATACTTGATGCCCGCGCCCCATGAATCCGCTTTGTCACCAGAACCGTAAGCACGCGCTTGCTGCTGGTTAGTACGGTCAGAAGAGGTGATGGCTGACATCAGGCTGATGCCGGTGCTGCCGATGGTGTAGCCCAGAGATGCACCGTAACCGTCGCCGTTCTGGCGAGAAGTGTCGGTGGCGCTACCACGTGCGTTGGCGCTGGTAGAGTCGTTTTTACCCTGGTATTGCAGCGCGAAGCGCAGGCCATCAACCAGACCGAAGAAGTTGCTGTTACGATAAGTCGCAACACCAGTCGCACGTGCAGTCATGAAGTTATCAGTACGCGCAGTACCGTCACCACCAAACTCTGGGAATACGTCAGTCCATGCCTCAACGTCGTACAGCACGCCGTAGTTACGACCGTAGTCGAATGAACCGTACTGACCGAATTTCAGACCTGCAAAGCCCAGACGGGTTTTGTTGCCTGAGTTAGCGTCAGAACCTTCAGAGTTGTTAACGTTGTACTGGTATTCCCACTGGCCGTAGCCGGTCATCAGATCGTTGATCTGGGTCTGACCTTTGAAGCCGATACGAACGTAAGATTTGTCACCATCGTTTGAAGCGGCATCACTAAAGTAATGCTCAGCTTTAACGCGGCCGTAGAAGTCCAGCTTGTTACCGTCTTTGTTATAAACTTCTGCGGCGTGAGCAGCGGAGGTCAATGCCAGCGCTGATACGACTAATGCCAGTGTGCTCTTCTTCATTTGCTATCAATCCCAATGAGTAAAATTTGTTGTACCCTTGAAAGGGTTTGTAAAACAGGGGACTTTTTACCGACTGGTGATGAAAGTTTTATGACAGTTTTTCTGATTTCTTGTTAATCGCGAACTTTTGGTCTACTGCATTGTCAGGGGATTTTTGTGCTTTTCCCCTTGCTGTTATTGGCTTCCTCGCTCACTCCTGATAAAACGTCCCTTCGCAGAATTTTTTTCTTATATGGCAGGAAAAACATGAGTGGCAGTCAGACCCTTGTGGTCAAATTGGGTACCAGCGTCCTCACCGGCGGTTCGCGTCGGCTGAATCGTGCGCACATGGTGGAGTTGGTTCGTCAGTGTGCACAACTGCACGCGGCGGGTCATCGTATCGTTATCGTCACATCAGGCGCGATTGCCGCTGGACGCGAACACCTGGGTTACCCCGAACTGCCGCCCACCATCGCCTCAAAGCAGCTGCTGGCTGCAGTGGGGCAGAGCCGTTTGATTCAGCTGTGGGAGCAGCTGTTCTCAATTTACGGGATTCATATCGGTCAGATGCTGCTGACGCGTGCGGATATGGAAGATCGTGAACGCTTCCTCTACGCGCGTGACATGCTGCGTGCGCTGCTCGATAACCACATCGTGCCGGTGATTAACGAGAACGATGCTGTTGCTACCGCTGAAATCAAAGTGGGCGATAACGACAACCTGTCTGCGCTGGCGGCGATGCTCGGCGGCGCGGATAAACTGCTGCTGCTGACCGATCAACAGGGCCTGTTCACCGCCGATCCTCGCACCAATCCGGAAGCGGAACTGATCAGCGATGTGCACCAGATTGATGATGCGTTGCGCACGCTGGCCGGAGGGAGTGTTTCCGGCCTCGGCACGGGTGGCATGGCGACCAAACTGCAGGCGGCCGATGTGGCCTGCCGCGCCGGTATCGACGTGATCATTGCGGCGGGCAGCCGCCCGGATGTGATCAGCGACGTGCTGTATGGCAAACCGGTCGGCACCCGTTTCCACGCACAGCAATCACCGCTGGAGAACCGCAAGCGCTGGATCTTCGGCGCACCGCCGGCTGGCGAAATTGTGATTGATGACGGTGCGCTGGCTGCGGTATTAGAACGCGGCAGCTCACTGCTGCCGAAAGGCGTGCGTGAAGTGCAGGGCAACTTCTCTCGTGGCGAAGTGATCCGCATTCGTAACCTGCAAGGCCGCGATATCGCCCACGGCGTGACGCGCTACAACAGCGACGCCATGCGCATGATTGCCGGTCATCACAGCCAGGAAATCAGCGACATCCTCGGTTACGAATATGGTCCGGTTGCGGTGCATCGTGACGACATGATCGTCAGTTAAGGAGCAGATGATGTTAGAAGAAATGGGAAAAGCGGCGCGTGCAGCGTCGTACAAGCTGGCAGAACTCTCCACTGAACAAAAAAATCAGGTGCTGCTGACGATTGCCGATCGCCTGGAAGCGGAAAGTGCCGACATTCTGGCGGCTAACGAGCTGGACTTGGCCGATGCGCGGCAGAATGGCATGAGCGCGGCATTGCTGGATCGCCTGACGCTCAATCCACAGCGTCTGAAAGGTATCGCTGACGATGTGCGTCAGGTGTGCCGTTTGGCCGATCCGGTCGGACAGTTGATCGATGGCGGCGTGCTGGACAGCGGTTTACGTATTGAACGTCGCCGCGTGCCATTGGGCGTGATTGGGGTGATTTATGAAGCGCGTCCTAACGTCACTGTGGATGTGGCTTCTCTGTGCCTGAAAACCGGCAATGCGGCGATTTTGCGCGGCGGTAAAGAGACCTATCGCACTAACGCGGCTACCGTTCGCGTAATCCAAAACGCGCTGAGCGAGCATGGCCTGCCAAAAGGTGCGGTGCAGGCGATTGAAAACCCGGATCGCGAGTTGGTTAACCAACTGCTGAAACTTGATCGCTACGTCGATATGTTGATTCCACGCGGCGGTGCAGGGCTGCACAAGCTGTGTCGTGAAAATTCGACGATTCCGGTGATCACCGGGGGTATCGGTGTGTGTCATCTCTATCTTGATGAAACCATGGAAATCGAACCCGCGCTGGAGGTGATTGTTAATGCGAAAAAACAGCGTCCAAGCGCCTGCAATTCACTGGAAACCTTGCTGATTCACCGCGATCAGGCTGAACGCTTTATTCCTGCATTTTTGCAGCGCATGGCGCAGGAAAACATCCCGCTGCACGGCGATGAAAATGTCCTGTCGCTGCTGCAAACGGCCCGGCCAGCGTGGTGGCGGTGAAAACCGAACAGTATGACGATGAGTGGTTATCCAACGATCTTAACGTCAAGCTGGTGGCGGATCTCGACGATGCGGTTGCGCACATTCGCGAACACGGTACGCAGCATTCGGATGGCATCCTGACGCGCAGCATTGGCAACGCCAACCGCTTTGTGAATCAGGTCGATTCCTCCGCCGTTTATGTCAATGCCAGTACGCGTTTCACCGATGGCGGGCAGTTCGGTCTGGGCGCGGAAGTCGCGGTCAGTACGCAGAAGCTGCATGCGCGTGGCCCGATGGGGCTGGAAGCGCTGACGACCTACAAGTGGATTGGCTGGGGCGACGATACGCTGCGCGGCTAATTTTCACTTCTGCAACACAATGGGCACCGTAAGGGTGCCCATTTTTTTGCTTCCGATCCAATTATTTCCAGAGCTTTTTGATTTATTTCTGTCATCTATGGCGCCGACGCGCTTTTTCGCGCATTTTTTGTTTTAGGTGCTGGTATCAGCGTCACAGAACAATCCTGAAAACCCCTGTCAGAACAAGCTGTAGGGCATTCATTACTGGTTTCCACCCCGTCGAAGAGGATAATGATCATCCAGCTTCATTGATAAAAGCTGTTGGGTAGTAAACTGACGGTAATATAAAATGAACTGGTAGCAAAAAAGAAAATAACATTCAGTCTTTAACTGATGGCAGATTATTAACTGATGGTTAAAAAAGAGAGTAGCAGACAAGCTTTTACTGCCAGGCTGATTGCCGCGTGTGATAGCGCGGGAATTGTCGGACATGGACGAAACAAACAGGTTGCACAGGCGCTGCAGAAAAGGGGATGCAGGATCTCAACACCGGGAGTCTGGAAATGGTTTAACGCTCAATCGATTCCGGATGACAGTAATCTACTGGCGCTCAGCCAGTTGCTGGACGTGCGCGTAGAGTGGCTGCAGTTTGGTATGGAGCAACCCGATGCCACGGTGAGCCAGCATGCACTTATTGACCCGCAACATCGGTTCCGCGTCGAGAGTCTGGATATTGGGCAGCGAAGCGCCCGGGGCATTGCTGCGCGTGATGAACTGGTCGAAACCATTCAGGCTATCGAGTATGGGCTGGATGAGGCACGCGTGCTGTTCAGCGGCCGTCCGGCAGAGAGCATCCGCCTCATCGCGCTAAACAATGATTCGATGGCCGGCACCTTTGCGCCACGTGATCAGCTGTTCGTGGACATCAGCGTGCATCGCTTTGACGGAGACGGGATTTACCTGTTTACGCTGGATGATCAACTTTATCTCAAACGTCTGCAGCTGCAACACAGAAAGGTCGCGGTCATCTCCGACAACAAGCGCTATGAGACCTGGTACTTAACGCTGGATGAGGCGGCCTCATTGCAGGTCGTGGCGCGCGTCATCATGAGCCAGGCGCGTGATTACCAGATTTTAGGTTGATCACAAAACGCGCTGAGCAGGTAAAAAAATATTCCGGCTGAAATCATAAATTTAACCGTTGGTAAATAAAAAATTAACTGTTGGTGTTTGCCAATGCATTAGAACCTGTTAATAATTTGACCATGGAAGGACGACATCACTGCTCCCGGATGAGCCCGCTCTTAAACAATTGAGGCGCTGCACAAGCGCGATACCCACCACCCAAAGTCAGTGAATTTTGGGATGGGGTGGATGCGCATTATGCAGCGTCGTCAGCTCTCTTCTGACTTCACTCTCCTCTGCTTATCCCTGGCCGCGAACGCAGCCGGGCGGGTCGATGTCGAGTGTTTGCAGTGGAATCACGGACGCCTCGGCTTCAGCCGACACGCCGCGCCTGCCACCCCATCGCCAAAGACTCATTCACAGGAGGAGTTATGGCGATTATCCAGTATGGCAAGTCAGTCTTCACCGGGAACGCGCGCACCCGCCGTCACCGACGCCGCCAGTCACTTAGCCGCCTGAAGCGCAGTATCGACTGCGCCTTAGGCCTTGAGCCCGATAATCCAAGCCTGCGTAGCGCAGAACGCATCTGCCAGCGCCAGACGCAATCGCGAGTCGACTGTGCGGTAATGGCCCCCACACCACGTCAGGCCGAAAGCGCCAGCTTCGACAACTGCTGTCTGCCCCACGTCCATTTGTACGCCGTGCGCTAAATCCTTGTCATATTTCCCAGCTTTAAGCGGAACGTTTCGTTATTGCTCACTGTTTAGCCTGGCTTGAGCGTAGCGCGGATTACGCGTGGTCTCAGAAGGGCGGATAGATCAGTGAGATTTATGTTTTGGAGTCTCTGCGCAGTCATTTTTGCATCGTTGCGCCCGTCAAAGAGGAATCGCTATGAGCCAGATTATTGCCATTTTGAATTTTGAAGAGGGCTACCGCGAGGCGCCCTACCTTGATACGCAAGGGTTTCCTACCGTGGCCGGCGGTATCCGCATCGGGCCTAAAGGAGCCTCACTCAGCAACTACATCTTCCAGGTACCGCGACGAGTCGGGGATGTGTGGAAGCAGTGCATTGTGGAGAACAAAGTGCTGGAGATGAACCAGCGTGCTCTGGTGCAGCAAGCGCTAAGCAAGTGCAGTGAGGCGCGCTGTGATGTGCTGATCAGCATGGCATATCAATTGGGCGTTGATGGGTTATCCCTGTTTCGCGGCATGCTGAGCGCCATCACCCAGGGGGACTTTAATGGTGCCGCCAATGCCATGCTCGACAGCTTGTGGGCACGGCAAACGCCCGGGCGCGCACGGCGTCACGCTGAAGTCATGCGCAGCGGCAGCTACGACATTTATCGGGGGCTGTTATGAACATGAGATGGATGGTGTTTGTCATCGCGGTGCTGGCAGCAGTGATTGTGCTGTTGTTGCTCCAGCGTTTTACCACGCTGGAGTTTGTGAAGCATGCGCGTCTGTTGTTCAAAACCTGGTCAGTATGGCTGGCTTCATTGGGTTCGATGCTCAGCGCCTGGGCGCAATCCTTCCCCTCATCCGCGCTGGATGCCTGGAATGCATTGCCTCAGGACATCAAAGACATTCTTCCCCACAACTACCTCGGGTTGATTGGTGCCTTCATGGTGGCGATGGGGGTTCTGGCGCAGTTTGTCCGACAGAAAAACCTGATTGAACAGCGCAAGACGCTGGAGGAGAAACCATGACGCTTATTACTTCACTGCTTGGTGGCAGCTGGCACTGGCTGGCTGCGCTGGCGGGCATTGTTGCGGCACTGGTGGCCAGCTACTTCGGTGGCAGAAAGATTGGCAAGGTGCAGCAACAAGCCAAATCAGAGGTGGACTCCGCGAACAAAGCGGCCGTGCAGGCTGTCGCGGTTAACCAGCAGCAACAACAGTTGCGCGAGGAGGCTAAACGTGTGGAAGCCAGCAATCTTAATCTTGATGACGCTGCTGCTCGCGACAAGCTGCAGCACTCGAAATACAACCAGCCCTGAATCCCCCGTCGTTATCGACTCTGCTTGCACGCTTTTCTCCCCGATTTACACCCACGGCAATGATGCCGAGCGTATGGATGTTCGCACCGTGCGCGCCATCAACAACCACAACGATCTCTGGGATCAGCACTGCGGCCGATTGGCGCAGTAACGCCGTTCCCACACTTGCATTGCAAACCTGAAAAGGCCGAGGAGGCTATGATGATCGAAGTTAATTCATTCGCAGAACTGCGCACCACCACGCCGACTAAAAATGGCGATCTGGCGTTTTTGCGCCGCTACAACGCGGACTCCACCTTCCATGGAGGCGGTGACTTCACCGGTTTTATTGGCACCACTACTGCGACAGACGATGGCGGTACCTTAGCCATCGGTAATGGCTTTTACTGGAAACGCGTGATTAACGATCCTTCTGACGTGAACGTCTATCACTTTGGTGCCAAAGGAGACGGTTATGCCAATGACACGGACGCGGTTAATCGCATGCTAACCTGGACGCAGAATTACAGCGGTAATATTAAGGACCTGCCGATTCGTTTTCCCGGCGGGAAGTTTCTGATCAGTCCAATTGATATCAGCGGCACCGATAACGCCTTCTTCGGTCTGCAGGGTGACGATGTTGAGCTGGGTTCGCTGCCGCGTACCACGATTATCTCGGATAAGAGTGCCAACCCGGTATTCAAGGTGAAGGCGCGCCGCACCTCAATTCGCGGCATTGCCTGGAATGGTCAGGCCTCGGCCGATATCACCACTAACAAAGGCACCATCACTGCCGATATGTGCAGCAATGTTCAGCCGTTCTTCGAAAATACCTGTATCGAAGGCACCACGGTAAACATTTACTGTTTCCGCGCACAGAATAACGGCGGCACGGTGATTAAAGTGCTGGATACGCTGGACACCAAATTTGACCAGATTTATACCCTCTACACCTATGCGCGCGTCTTCGATGTGGGCTGGTCAAATTCACCGAATGGGGTATGGGATCACTCTACCGCGATTGAGATTTGTAACTGTAACTTCCAGACGGGTTATGGTGACGCCACGTTGTATATGCCGCGCTGTACACAGGGGATTTTGCGCAATGTGTGGATCGAGCACACGCGCAATCCAGGAGACTTGTCGGATGGTGGCTGGACCATTGACACGCTCAATATTGAGGATTGCGGCAATCCTTTCAATCTCAATAATGCGCGCGTGGTGATGCGTCAAATCAACCTGCAATCTGGCGCGAAAGTGTCGAACGATCTGGTGGCCGGCAGATGGCTCTCCACCTTCGAATATGGTTATCGCCGCGACGAGAGTTACGGTAGTTTCCTGACCGGATCGCTACGTGCCGGCTATTATAGCGGCTACAAGATCACCAATAACACGTCAACTGACAACTGGTATCGCCTGGGGCAGCTGTTCTTCCCGAATGCGAACCAGCAGTGGGTGATGGAGTTTATTGGTAAAGCCGATGCCACCCAGCCCACCGGCACCGCCGGCACCCCGGTTAACGTGGCAAGTAGCGGCAAAACCTGGATCAATTTGCAACGGCTGGAAACGGTGTGGGCGGATGCCTTTCATATGGGGCAGCCCGCCATCCTGGATATGCGTTACAGCCGTGTCGGTACCACTTATGCCGTGATGTGGGTGAAGCTGAAAGCGAACAGTGGCGACACCATGCTGAACCTGAAAACCACCGGCCCAACGCGTTTCGATTCAGGCTCATGCTCGCTGTTCCAGTCTGATCTGTCGGTTGTTACCGATACCACCAACATGGGCACACTGAAGCCAGCCGCACGCTTTGGCATGCACAATGGGCTGGCGGGGATTGGTGCTAATGAGAAGGGCGTGCTGACAGTAGCCACTGCCGCCGGCACGCCAACCAATAAAACCGCGCCAACCGGCTTTGTGCTGGTCAATATCAACGGTGTCGATCGTAAACTTCCCTATTACGATTAGGTTCAGCACATTTTGGCGAGGCTTTGGCCTCGCCTTTTTTGTTTGTGGCGTGAGGCTGCCATCTATTTCATGGGGGCGGACTTCGGGCTGCGTGAAGGGGCCTCAGAGGCGCTGCATTACCCCTGCAATAAGGTAAGCACCTGCTGCGGCTGGAGGTTGGCTTTAGCCAGCACGGAAGAACTGGCTTGCTGCACAATCTGTGCCCGGGTCAGCGCGGAAACCTCCGCTGCATAATCTGCATCTTCGATACGTGAGCGAGCACTTGCCAGGTTGGTCGTAGCACCACTTTGTAAGCTTTGCGCCGAACTCAACCGATTGGCCGTTGCACCCAACTCACTGCGTTGGCTATCAACGCGTGCAATCGCTCTATCCAGTGTTGCCAGTGGATCATCAGGATGCTTCAGGCGGATCTCGTCACCCACTTCTTTTACGCTGGTGGTGGTGAGGTTAGTTGAGGTATCCGTGACCGAGGACACATTGGCCATATAGTAGATTTGAACATCACCGACGCCCCGTAAAGTTTTCAGCATCAAAGCGTTCGGTGCGCTGTCTTCCGTCACAAACGTGGCGGTTTTGCTTTCACGCCCGTCAGGTACCCCCATGTAGTAGTTCCCATCACTGTCCAGCCGCAATACGTCATTACTGCTGACGCCCTGGGCATCGGTATACCTGACATCGACATTGGCGGGATCCAGCGTGATGTACGAAGTACCGGTAACGCTGGTGACGTCATTAAAACTGTTGATGCTGGTGGCGCTGGTGGCTTTAACACTCAGGCTTACGTCGTTGCCATCCGAGGTGGTGGTCACCGTGGCGTTGTAATATTGGTAGCTACCGCCGCCACTATCCACTTCCATCACATATTGTCCGCCTGTGGTGCGGAGTAAGCGTGCATCACTGTTGGCAACTGCATTGTTTAAGCTATCGCTAAAACTCAGGGTCGCACTACTGGTGGTGACGGTTGGCGTGGCGTTCACCGCGGTTGGCAGTGTGGTGAAATCACCGTCTGTTTTCGCAGGATCGGTGGTCATTGTCGCCGTAATGGCGCCACTGGAGCCGTAACTTATGGTAGCAGGATAATAATTATCATCCTGTTCAATATAATACTGACCGCTGTCTTCAGTCAGTGTTGGGGCGGGCGTGTTACTCAATGCAGTGCCAGTATTATCCTGGTAGTTAATCGAGGTCATGCTGCGGGAAGCAATGGTCTCCACCGGACTGTAAAGTGCCACGCTGGTGCTTCTGCTAATTAAAACATTACCCGCCGCTGAGGCGGTATCCCAGCGGGCGCTGACACTGGCCAGATAATAGGTTGGCTTGCCATCGCTGCCTGTGGTTTGAATGAATTGCTGGCCATTGCTACTGCTTTGCACCAACTGTGGCGAGTCCGCTGCAGGAGAGTAGGCCACGGTAATGTCCGGACTACTCAATGACATATTCAGCGCCAAACCGGTCAGGCTCGGAACCGCCGTAACCTTCCCACTGATACCGCTGATCACGAAGTCATCCAGACCTAACTCACTGACGCTGAATCCGCTCGATAAATCGACGCCAATCTTTTGATTATCATTGGCACCCACCTGAATTCCCACACGACCCGCGCTGCCATCCAGGAGTTTTAGCCCGTTAAAGCTTGAACTGCTGTTGAGGCGATTGATCTCCTTGAGATTCAGGTTAATTTCCGCCTGAATGGAATCGGTATCTTCCTGAGAGTTGGTGCCGTTCAACCCCTGCACCGTTAGCTGACGGATACGCTGCAAGCGATTGTTGACTTCATCCAGTGCGCTACTGGCAGTATCCACCATCGATAAACCATCGCCGGTGTTGCGCTGCGCCTGCGCCAGACCACTCTGCTGGCTGCTAAAACGGTTTGCTATCGCTTGGCCTGCCGCATCATCACGGGCGCTGTTAATGCGCATCCCTGAGGACAGGCGCTCAATCGCCACACTCAGTGCGGAACCATTTTGGTTTGACTGCTTCGTCGCGATCATCGCAGACACGTTGGTTTGAAGGCTGATCATCGGGGTTCTCAAGGCCAAATTGCACTGTATGCATTATCGGCATCTCATCCCAGACTTTAAAAAATATTTGAGCTAAGTAACCTTTATTGGCTACGCTTCGCTTAAATTATCAGTGTTTTATTCGATAAGTTTGCCTTTGAAATTAATATTGTTCTGCATAGTGTTGCAAAAGCGGTTTTATATGAAGATATCGACAACAGACTACTAAATATAGTAGGCCCGAAAGTAACTGAAGATTAATTACAGTTTAATTCAATGAGATGATTTGCCTGATAACTTAAATAACAACGTGTTAGCGTCGGATGGCCTTTTAAATTGATTTCTATCTTATTATTCCTAACAATCTGTTACAGCTGAACTTATCAATTTGAAGAATCCCAATTCATCACGGCTAATCTTTTCCACTCTGCTTAATCCGTTTATCAGCTAAGTAAATTCCGTATTGGCCTCCAGGCCATTGACCTCATCGCGTTGTCTGGTGAGAATGCGATTAAAAGTTTGAATCAGATCGCAAAATTAGGGCCCTGAGCCCATTGCAACACGGCTGCGAGAGCCATGTTGAATTAGCGCCACTTGCCATTATCGAACGGCGAAAGACGCATCGAGATAATAAAAAGGCAGGGCATACAGCAAAATCGTTAATGTCGTAACGTTCGTTGAGAAGGCCGTCTTTAGATGTACCTTTTCAATCCCGGTCGGCATTTCTTGTGGTGCAAAAAAATTCAGTAGGCTGCACCCGTTTTAATCATGTTGAATGGCATGTTGATAATTGGCGTTTCTTATTGATGTCACGGTGATTGCACTAAGCGTCATCTTGTCTTCAACATGATATTTAATATAACTGCATGATATTTAACTGAACTCGTCTGAGTGCAGTGTGGTTTCTTTGCGCCAAAAATAGTCCGTAACAGGTTGTCAGTACACTGGTAGCTGTAAGCCAGGGGCGGTAGCCTGCGCTTTTAGTTAAATGAATGAATAATAAAATTGCACGATTTGATTAGCGATAATCTTATTTAAGTCACCGTTTCATGAGGGTTAAAAGGCCGGCGATTTCTGCCTGAGGAAACTCCTAAATAAATCAAAGTTAATGTTAAGTCGGACGAAAGGGACGTGAAGTTTGGCTTAGCCATGATTCTCACTGAGGTTGATCTGTGAAAGATAAATTAAAAAATTCGATGTGGATGATTGCTGAAAAACTCATCGCAGTGTTTGGTCTGATTTTTGTGACGTCCTATGTCGCGAAATATGTTGGACCGACCACCTTCGGCATTATCTCACTCTCCATGCTGGTGTTTCAGTTTATTCAGTCGATCGCCGTGATGGGCAGCGATGTGATTTTGCTGAAGCGTATTTCGCAAAATCGTCATTCAGGTATTCGCCTGATGATGGCGACTTTTCTGCTGGTGATGCTGATTTACTGCGGTTTAGCGCTCAGCGGCATGGTGATCATGGGAGAGGCGTGGAGCCGTGAAGCGCTGGTATTTATCTGCGCAGCGGCGATTGCCTGTCTGTTCTCGTCGATTGATCTGGTCAATATCTACAACGAGGCCATGCTCAACGCTCGACTCAATGTGATCGCCAACGTGATCGGCCTCGCCATCAGTCTGTCAGTGCGGTTCATTATTTCGTATCTGCAACTGGACCCTCAGTTTCTGGCGATCCCCATTGTGCTGGCTACGTTGCTGCCGTTCAGCATCAAGCTGGCGATTTTCTGGCGCTATCATCGCCAGGGGCCGATTCCGGCGCTGCGCCACATCAAAAAGTATTCGCGCTACATGGTGGCTTCTGGCATTTCGCTGGTGTTCTCGGTGATCGCTATCGCGATTTATACCCGCGTCAACCAACTCAGCGTTTCGTATTTCCTCGGTGTAAAGGAGGCGGGGATATTTGCTGTTGCCATGACGCTGGCAACCTCATGGGTGTTTTTACCTAATGCCTTGTTGGCCTCATTTTTTCCGGCATTCTTTGCCGAGCGTGATGATGAGCAGTCAATTGTCAAAGCGCAAAAACTGCATCTGCTGGTCGTGGGGGTGTCCGCCATTGTGATCATGGCGATATGGCAACTCGCAGGCTGGTTTATCCGTGACTTTTACGGCGAGGCGTATCTCGATGCCATCGCGCCGACGCTGCTGCTCAGTGTGGGCGCGATGTGTGGTGTGCTCAGCAGCCTCATGGACCGTTTTATTATTAAGTACAACGGTTATCGCTTTTTAGTGAAAAAGACCTTTGCGGTATTAATTATCTGCCTGGCATCGTCCATTGTATTGGTGCCGCTTTTGGGTTTAACCGGCGCTGCCCTCAGCGTGGTATTAACCGAATTCCTCTCTTTCTCGCTGCTTAATTATTTCTTCACTGCGCAACCGGTGATGCGTATTCATCAGATTTTTATCAACCCCAGGAAACTATGGCAGTTATTTGTCAATTACAAAACCTCAGACAGTAAAGAGAGTTTATCATGAATGAAAAACCACTTTTCAGTATTATTATTCCCGTCTATAACTCACAAAAAACCATCAAGCGGACATTGCTGAGTGTGCTTAATCAGACGTTCAGCGATTATGAAATTGTGGTGGTCAATGATGGTAGCACTGATTCAACCCTAAACGTACTGGAGGAGTTTTCATGTTATTCTCAGGTCACGGTAATAAACCAAAGGAACGCCGGTGTCAGCGCGGCTCGCAACAGCGGATTGCAACAGGCCAGTGGGGAATATGTTCTTTTCCTCGATGCAGATGATTGGGTGGATGATGATTTTCTAATGATCTTCAAACTGAATCTGGATGCATGGCCAACGGAGTCGGTAGATTTGATGGTAGGAAACCTCAACGACGGCCGTGTGGGCAAGGTCTCTCAGGCTGGCTTCTTCAGCAACGAGGATATTCCTTATGTGCTCGGTGAGCTGGAGATGAGCGACAACATTGGTTATTTGCATAATAAGTGTTATCGCCGTCAGATACTGAGTGAGCTGAATCTGCGCTTTATTGAGGGGATCTCAATGAGTGAAGATCTTTTATTTAACCTCAAATTCTTCAGCTGTATTAGCAATTTTCTGGTCACTCAGGGAACGGCTTACCATTATGAAGATGTTGCCGGTTCATTATCCAAGCAAAAGGTGCATTATAGCGAGCTTAAAGTCAGGAAACAGTTTCTGACCACGCTGTATGATTCTATCGTTGAAAAATATCAGGGAAGTAATCTCGATTACCTGCTAAAAGGCATTTCAAAACGCGTACTGGCGTTAGATATGCAAATTGTCACAGCGATGTATCATTCGTCGTTTTCACCTGCAGACATCGCGCAGGAAATAAATGAAATAAAGCGGGGGAAATACTCGAAAGGGATTTTCATTCTGCTGAATAAAAATGAAAAACTGAAGTACATGATTATGAATTTGAATACTATCACAGCGTACTATTTCCTCTATGCACTCTACAGAATGCGCGCATTCTGATTTGAAATTCCCCCGGGATTATTCTCTGTCATTGTCTGATGCGGATATTCCTCAGAATACCGAGTGGAACGATGGCTTCGCCAGAGAGCAGTTGCCGGGGGAGTTTCACCTTTCTCTACTGCAGTGCCTGTGGCAACGGTTCGCCGTTGCCACATTTTCCCCGTCCGCATAGCCCACTTTCAACGCCTCCCACTCGCGCATCACTCTCCTGTCAGCATCCCGTTCAGCATGCAAATCGAACCCGACAAATCCTTGCACTCCTTCATGCTCTCAGGTCAAATAGCGCCCATGCAAACGTTTGCGTGCGTGAATCATGCATTTTTGTTGATTTAATAACCGATTCGCGCATTTATGACGGCTTTGTGATGCATGTCTTGCGTTCAGGCAACCTTAAGTCGTCAAAAACGCGTAGCATGTGCCCCGTCGCACCAATGGCATGTTTAGCCGCCGTGATTTCGGCTGCATTGTTTAAAAAGCTTTAAATTCTGGAGAGACAGATGGACAACTCACAAACCGTTGCGCAGGGCACGGTTGAGGCCCGTTCAACAGGCTGGCGTAAGAGTGATACCGTGTGGATGCTGGGCCTCTACGGTACAGCGATAGGCGCAGGCGTTTTGTTCCTGCCTATCAATGCAGGTGCAGGTGGTCTAATCCCCCTGATTATTATGACAATCCTCGCGTTCCCGATGACCTACTATGCACACCGAGCTCTGACGCGCTTTGTGCTGTCGGGTAAAAACCCCGGTGAAGATATTACTGAAGTGGTGGAAGAGCATTTCGGTGTGGGCGCAGGCAAGATCATCACCTTGCTCTATTTCTTCGCTATTTTCCCGATCCTGCTGATGTACAGCGTGGCGATCACCAACACCGTCGACAGCTTTATCGTGCATCAACTCGGGATGGTCTCGCCGCCGCGCGTGGTGCTGTCATTGGTGCTGATCATCGGCATGATGACGGTGGTACGCTTTGGCGAGCAGATGATCGTCAAGGCAATGAGCGTGCTGGTGTTCCCGTTTGTCGCGGTGCTGATGCTACTGGCCGCCTATCTGGTGCCACACTGGCACGGCGCAGCCCTGGAAACGCTGTCGTTCAGCCAGGGTACGGGCGATAGCAGCATCTGGATGACGCTGTGGCTGGCGATTCCGGTGATGGTGTTCTCCTTTAACCACTCGCCGATTATCTCGTCGTTCGCGGTGGCGAAGCGCAACGAGTATGGCGCAGCAGCGGAAAAGAAATGCTCACGCATTCTCGCTAGCGCACACTTGATGATGGTGGTGACGGTGATGTTCTTTGTGTTCAGCTGTGTGCTGAGCCTATCACCGGCGGATTTGCAGGCGGCGAAAGAGCAGAACATCACCATTCTGTCCTATCTGGCAAACCACTTTAATGTGCCGATGATTGCCTGGATGGGACCGATTGTGGCGATGGTGGCGATCACCAAATCATTCCTCGGCCACTATCTGGGTGCGCGTGAAGGCTTCAATGGAATGGTGGTGAAATCGCTGCGCAGCCGGGGAAAAAATGTGTCGCCTCAGCGTCTGAACCGCGTCACAACCGGCTTTATGTTGCTGACGACCTGGCTGGTTGCCACCTGGAACCCGAGCATTCTCGGCATGATTGAAACCCTGGGCGGGCCAATCATTGCGATGATTCTGTTCCTGATGCCGATGTACGCCATTCAGAAAGTCCCGGCGATGCGTCAGTACAGTGGCAAAATCAGCAATGTGTTTGTGGTGATTGTTGGCCTGTTAGCGATTTCGTCGATTGCGTATTCGCTGATGCATTGATGCATTGATGCATTGATGTAAAAGGGCGGCGCGACTCCTCGCGCCGCTCTGTCCTACACTGCCGCTGTCTTGAAGACGCTCATTGACTGCGCCAGACGATCGGCCTGTTCCTGCAATGCCTGAGAAGCGGCGGACGCTTCCTGAACTAACGCGGCGTTTTGCTGAGTCACCGCTTCCATCTGAGTAATCGCCAGATTGATCTCACTAATACCACTGCTCTGCTCGCTGCTGGCAATGGTAATTTCACTCATGATATCCGCCACGCTCTTCACGCTGTTCACCACTTCACCAATGGTGGTTCCCGCGTGCGTCACCAGACGGCTGCCTTCATCCACTTTCGAGACTGAGTCTTCAATCAGGACTTTGATCTCTTTCGCGGCAGAGGCGGAGCGCTGTGCCAGATTACGCACTTCGGTGGCGACCACAGCAAATCCACGGCCTTGTTCACCGGCGCGAGCAGCTTCAACCGCAGCGTTAAGCGAGAGAATGTTGGTCTGGAAGGCAATGGAGTCGATCACGCTGATGATATCGACAATCTTTTTAGAAGAGAGAGTGATGGCTTCCATCTTCTCGATCACCTGCTCCATCACCACGCCACCCTCTTTGGCAACGGTTGAGGTGGTGGCCACCAGCTGATTGGCTTCACGCGCGTTATCCGCATTGTGCTTCACGGTCGCGGTCATCTGCTCCATGGCGGAGGCGGTCTCTTCCAGCGAGCTGGCCTGCTGCTCGGTACGGGATGAGAGATCGATGTTGCCGCTGGAGATCTGATTTGAGGCCACGGCAATCGTGTCAGAACCGGCACGCACGTTGGACACGATGGTCAGCAGGTTATCGTTCATCGCCTGCAGTGCCTGCATCAGCACGGCGGTTTCATCTTTGCCGCTGACCTCGATGTGGGAGCTGAGATCGCCCGCCGCCACTTTCTCGGCGATGCCAACCGCTTCATTGAGCGGGCGGACAATTGAGCGCGTCAGCATAAAGCCAAGCAGCACGGAGGCGGCAATCGCAATCGCCGAGAAGATCAGTGTGATTTCAATCGCAGTCGAGCCGTCATCAATAATGCCAGTGCCTTCTTTGCGCAGCTGATCGGATTGCGAATTGGCAAAAGCCACCGCGCTATCAAGGTAGGCGTTCTGGGTACTGGTGATTTTCTTGAGCACATAAGTGCTGGCTTCCTCGAGCTTGCCTGCACGTACCAGTTCCAGCACTTCATTCTTTTGCTGCTCAAACAGCTGGCTGGCGGCCAGCAGACCGGCGATTTTCTTTTTACCGATTTCGGTAACCTGAATGGCTTCGATCTTTTTCATGGCGCTGTTGGTGCGTTCGGTTGCCTCATCCAGCTGCTTATAGCGTTGCACGTTATATTCCGGGCGCAGTGTATCAATCACCATGCCGCGTAAGTATTTGATCTGATCGTTCACACCATCGCGCACGTCAAAACCCAGACGGACTTTGACATAGCGGTCTTCCACAATAGAGGTGATGCCGTTTTTAATGTTGTTGATTTTCATAATCGACGTCACACCGACTACGCCCAGAAGGGCCACAACAAGTGCGAAGGCTATCCCTAAACGGACGCCCACTTTCATATTCTTTAAGCTCAACATTGGTTCTCCCCGTAATGCTAAATAGTGTTGTTTTCAAGACGGAAAAGCAGGCTGAGGGCCCGCATCAGGCTGATGTTTTATAAGGTAAAGATACTTTCCGGGCGTAATTAATCTGGTATGGCAGCGCCGGTTCAAGCGCTATCAGTTATCGGTTGTTAATGTTTTAACTTTAATTTTTTAGAGGTGCGTCACAAAACCGTTAACATGATTAATGAGTGGATCGGTTTTATCTGGGAAGGCAGGACGTAAAAAAGGCGCGAATAACGCGCCTTATAGGGAGGTAGGGGAGATTAGAAAGGATTAACGTTTCTTTTCCAGCACGCGATGGATCACGCTCGACAGTTCATTAATCTCAAATTTCGCCACATAGCCATCGGCACCGACTTTACGCACGTGGTCTTCGTTGGCACTGCCGGAGAGCGAGGAGTGGATCACCACCGGAATCTGACGCAATGCATCATCACGTTTGATATTACGCGTCAGGGTAAAGCCATCCATCTCTGGCATTTCCAGATCGGTTAACACCAGTGCGATTTTGTCGTGTATCGACTCGCCTGCCGCTGCGGCTTCTTTCTGCATCTCGTTAATTTTGATCCAGGCTTCCAGACCGGTGTTATGCATGATGGCCGGAATGCCCATGCTTTTCAGACCCTGTTCCAGCAACTGACGCGCCACTTTGGAGTCTTCCGCGACAATCGCCACCTGGCCAGGCTTGAGGTTGAAATCTTTCGCCGTCTCAGCACTTGGCTCAACGCCACGCACCGAAGGGATGATGTCATACAGAATCTGCTCAACGTCCAGCACCATTGCCAGATTGTTGCTCTGACCGTCGATATCGAGGCAGGCGATACTGGTGATATTGCGGCTGCCAATGCCGGCTTCGGCAGTGTGCACCTGGTTCCAGTCGAGACGGACGATATTCTCCACCGACTCCACCGCGAAGGCCTGGGTACTGCGCGCATATTCGGTCACCAGCAGCAGATTGAGGCCGGTTTCCGGTTTACAACCGGTCACTGCGGGCAGGTCGATGACCGGGATAAACTGACCGCGAATACTGGCCATACCGAGCAGCGGTGACTGCATACCCGCTGCACGGGTAATGGTGGGCATCGGTACGATTTCGCGCAGTTTAAACACGTTGATGCCGTATAGCTCAGATTTGCCTTTCAGCTGATCGGAACCCAGGCGGAACAGCAGCAGTTCGAATTTATTGGAAAGCGCAAGGTTAGCGCGTTCATCGATCTCTTTCTGAAAATTATCCATCATGGCCTCAAGCGGAATCTGGGCTGAGTAAAGGGGCAATGATTAACTTATCGGCAGCGCGGAAAAAAAATGAAGGGGCGGGGCAGAAAATTTAGCGCGAGAGTGAATACCCTCGCGCATAGGGGATTACTTCAGCAGGATGGCGCGGACGCTTTTGCCTTTGATCTTGCCCTCTTTCAGTTTGATCAGCGCTTTCTTCGCTTGTGCGGCATCGATCGCCACATAAGCGTGGGTTTGCGTCAGGTCGATCTTACCGATTTGATCAGCGCTGAATCCGGCTTCACCGGTGAGCGCGCCGAGGATATCGCCAGGGCGGATTTTGGCTTTGCGCCCACCATCAATGCACAGCGTCATTTTGGTGGCAGGCAGAGCTTGCGCCGCTTTCCCTTTCAGGGTAGCGGAGGAAACCCAGTTGAGTTTCTGGCTCAGATACTCTTCCAGCGCATTAGCACGCACCATTTCATCGGGCGCGACGAAGCTGACCGCCAGTCCTTTTTCGCCTGCACGACCGGTACGACCGATGCGATGGATATGCACTTCAGGATCCCATGCCAGCTGGAAGTTCACCACCAACGCCAGCGATTTGATATCCAGCCCGCGTGCAGCCACGTCGGTGGCAATCAGCACGCGGATGCTGCCGTTGGCGAAACGGATCAGCACTCGTTCACGATCGCGCTGCTCCAGATCGCCATGCAGTGCCAGTGCACTGATTTGACGATCGTTCAATGCCGCTGCGACGTCATCACACTCACGTTTGGTATTACAGAACACCACGCAAGAAGCGGGCTGCTGCTGGCTGAGCAGGGCACTGAGCAGATTGCCACGCTCACTGACGCTGGCTTCGATAAATTGCTGATCAATAGCAGGCAGTTCCGCTTTGTCTTCCGTGGCCACGGCCAATGCATCGCGCTGGAAACGCTGGCTGAGGCTGGCGATGGTATCCGGCCAGGTGGCAGAGAACAGCAGCGTCTGGCGTGCATCCGGCGTGAAACCAATAATCGCTTCCATATCGTCGCGGAAACCCATCTCCAGCATGCGATCGGCTTCATCTAACACCAGCGTTTGCAGTGCGGTGAGATCGAGGTTGTCGCGCTTCAGGTGATCAAGGATGCGGCCCGGCGTGCCGACCACAATATGCGGTGCGTGCACCAGCGAATCGCGCTGCGCACTCATCGGTTGACCGCCGCACAGCGTCAATATTTTGATGTTGCGGGTAAAACGTGCCAGCTGACGCAGCACATTACTCACCTGATCGGCCAGTTCACGCGTTGGACATAGAATCAACGCCTGAGTTTGGGTTCGGGTGTTGTCAATGCGCTGCAGCAGGCCGATCCCAAAGGCGGCCGTCTTGCCGCTGCCGGTTTTCGCCTGCGCACGCACATCGCGCCCTGCAAGAATAGCGGGCAGAGAAGCGGCCTGAATCGGTGTCATGGCGTCGAAGCCCATCTCGCGCAGGTTGTCGAGTTGGCTGGCAGGGAGTTGCGTCAGGGTAGAAAAAGCGGTCACGGGAATGTCTCAAATAGCGGTCAGGATTGCGGCGGTCAGTCTCGCAGAAAGGGCTGCTATCGGCAATGCAAATTGCGTAATTGATAACACCATGAAATCAATTAGCGTGGCGATTATTTGGTTAAATAACCAACTAAAATAGATGTAAAGTTCTAATCATTTACTTCTGAATGGCCAGTTGCTTCAAAACGTGTGAAACGTCTTTCCTGAATGAAAAGGTGCAATTAGCGTTGATAAAGGGACTATATAGCGTCTTTTTGACCTGTTTTTGTCTATGTTACGCTTATGTGTCACTTAAGATGGGTAAAATTCCGATTAAAATAACCTGCCGTTTTGCTTTATATTTGGCGCGCCATTTGGCAAACAATAATATATTCAGAGGTCCACTTTGAGTCTTTACGTCCAGGGACAAAACGAAGACATTCTGAAAATCGTCGGCCGCGCCGTGTTAACCCTGCATCTGCACGGAGAGGCCTTATCTTCGGATAAAGTCAGCTCCATGATTGCCTGTTACGCGGAAGAAGAGCCAGCTAGCGACGATGAAAACCAGCGTTTGTATGCGCTGGCTATTCAGATGTTATCGTAAATCCAGCAACTCGTATGGGGCGCTTGCCGCCCCTGCATTTACCGTTCATCAAGCCTCCGTAAGGAGGCTTTTTTGATCTCAGACGCTGAACACCGGCATACCGCTGTGGAAGGTGGCTCGTACCGGCGAGATGCGGGCGACAGCCTCAGCGGAGCAGCTCGCCTCAACCAGCATCATGCTGGCGTCATCCTGGACTTTCGGCCACTGGCGCTCGCCCTGGTTCGATAGCGGCAAGATGCCGCCGGTGGCAATGTGCAGTGCCCGGCTCAAACCAAACTCATCCGAACCGCGATAGAGTTGTGCATACAGGTTGGCTTTCTCCAGCATGCTGCCGGTGCCAAACGGTGACCAGTGATCGATCACGCTGTCGGTGCCGGTCATTACCGTGATGCCCGCGGCCTGCAATTGCGGTAACGGCATGGTGAGTTTGCCGATGGGGATGGTGGACGCCACGCTCATCTGTTGTTCAGCCATGCCTGCAATCATCTTATCGAGCGTTTTGCCTTCCAGCGTGGCCAGCGCAAAGCCATGGCTCAGCGTCACTCTGCCTTTGAGCGGCGGGTTCTTCGCGATGGTGTCCACCATATACTGAATGGCCGCCACGCCAGAAGGTGCGGTTTCGTGCAGATGGATATCGACGCCACGATCAAAATCGAGCGCAATCTGGAACATAGCATCCAGCGAGGCCTGCATCGCGCCATCCACATTGGAGGGATCCAATCCGCCAACGTACTGCACGCCCATCTGCATCGCTTCGCGCATCAGGCCATCCACTTTTGAATGCAGTAAACCGTGCTGTGGGAAGGCGACAATTTCACAGGGAAATTCGGGGTGGTTCGCCAGCGCCCGCTTCAGATGCTCCAGGCTTTTTAGGCCACTCACCGGATCGATGTTGCAGTGGCTGCGTGCTTCGGTGGTGCCTTTACTGTGCAGCAAACCGATCAAAGCTTCGGCACGCGCCTGTGAGGTGGGCAGTAACTGCGGGATCAGTACCTGCTCACGGGCAATCATATCCATGATGGTTTTGCCCTGGCGCGGACGTGGGGCTTGCCAGGGGCCACTGTAAAATGTTTTATCCAGGTGGATGTGCATGTCACGGGTGCGCGGCAACAGCAGCGAACCTTCGGCATCCCACTGCGGAATGTCGGCGTTGCGTGCTTTGCCGGCGGCGTCGATGGCAGCAAATTTGCCATCTTTGACGGTGATATCGTAAAGCGCAGTGCGCGTCGCGATGATGTCGTTGCCCTCACGCTCAAAGCCTTCCTCGAGGCGTACGTTGAGCAATTGGTAATGGGTTACGCGCGGGGGCTGCGTAGAGATTGGCGCTGCGGCGGAAGAGGGCGATGAGGCGGCGGCGTTCATACCGGCTGCCAGCAGGCTACCGGCAGCTGTGAGGCGTACGCCCTGGCTAATAAAATCACGACGGCTGGGTGAAGTGCGGTGCATCAGAGGCTCCAGTCAACAAGGAAAACGTTAATCTGGCAAAACCCGGGCTGCGGCGCTGCGATATTTCCCACTGCTGAGCAGTGGGAAAATCACTGCCACTTTAATTGGCAAAATTCCACTAACGCCACGGCCAGCGCCTGTTGCAAATCGTCCTGTGGAGAGCGGCAAAACAGCGCCAGCTCAAAGTGGCTGATCGGCGGTAAGCCTGCGGCTTCTTCCAGCACACGATGGCCGGGCAGGCGACAACTGGCAGGCAGCAGCGTTAAACCTAATCCGGCCGCGCTGGCACTGGCGAGTGCCACCAGACTGGCGCTGCTGTAGCTGATGCGCCAGCTGCGGCCCAGCGCATCCAGCGTCTGACACATCTCCTCGCGATACAGTCCCTGCTGGGGAAATACCACCAGCGGCACTGGCGTCTGCTCAAAGCAGGGGTGTTCGGCGCTGTCCAGCCACAGCAGGGGTTCCGGTCGCGCTGCCAATGGGCGTTCACCGCCGGGTTGCTTGATCAGCATGATATCCAGCTCTTCTCGCTGCCACGCACGATGCAAGTCGACATACATGCCGCTCATCACGTCGAGGCGCAGCTGCGGATGTTCGCGGCTGAACTGCGCCAGCAGTGCTGCGGTGGGGGCAGCAAAATCCTCTGGTACGCCGAGGCGCAGGACGCCATCGCGCCACTTGTCGCTCAGCACATCGTGCGCTTCGCCGTTAAGCGCAATGATCCGGCGGGCATAGCCCAGTAATTTCTCTCCCTCTTCAGTTAACACCACCTGATGCGAGGTGCGTTCCAGCAGCGCTTTACCGATCATCTCTTCAAGGCGGCGTACCTGCTGGCTGACGGTGGATTGCGATAGATGCACGCGGTCGGCGGCGCGCGTAAAGCTGGCGGTTTCGCATACCGCAACAAAACTGAGTAACTGCTGTGGCGTAAACATCGGCTGACGATTCATTTTTCCACTGATCGCTATGGTGTTATTTCATTTCCAAATAGTAACCATTGCTGCGACCCTGACAACCTTTCTACTGCAGGATTGTGTATGAACCGACATTCCAACGGATTGACGCTCGCCGCTTTGGTGCTGGCCGGGCTCAATATGCGTCCGTTACTGACTTCTGTTAGCCCATTGCTGGGCGAACTGCGCCAGGCCATGAGCCTCTCTTCCATTGCCGCTTCGTTGTTACCCGCCGTACCGATGGTGATGATGGGCGCGGTGGCGCTACTCAGCGCCTCCCTGATGCAACGTGTTCCGCTGCAACGTTTGTTGATCGCCGGGCTGGTCCTGCTGCTGCTGGCGCTGGCCGCACGCAGTGTGATTCACGACGGGCAATGGCTGGTGGTCAGCGCGCTTTTTGCCGGGCTGGGGGTTGGCGTGGTGCAGATGGCGATGCCAGGGTTGATCCGCCAGCGCTTTGCCCAGCGCAGCGCCCCCGTTACCGGGTTGTGGGCGGGCGCGTTAATGGGCGGCGGAGGATTGGGGGCAGCACTCTCGCCGTGGCTCAGTGCGCATTTCGGCTGGTCACTGGCGCTCACCGGTTGGGCACTGCCCGTATTGCTGGCGATTGTGCTGTGGTGGATCGTGCGTGTGCCGGTGGCGCAAAGCGTAGAGTCGGTATCTATGCCCTCGCTATGGCGCAAACCGCGCGCCTGGTCGCTGGCACTCAGTTTTGGCCTGGTCAATGGCGGTTATGCCACCTGCGTCGCCTGGCTTCCGGATGCTTATCACCACCTTGGCTGGTCAGCACAGGCGGGCGGTTCGCTGCTGGGCGTGATGATTCTTTGTCAGGTGGCTGGCGCGCTATTGATGCCATTACTGGCGCGCAAGGCGGATCGCCGTCCACAGCTGATTATCAGTTTGGTGTGCCAGTTGCTGGGGATGTGCGGCTTCCTGTTTGCGCCACTGCTGGCGCCGTGGCTGTGGGCAGCGATTGCCGGATTTGGTTTAGGGGCTGCATTCCCGCTGGCGATGGTGCTGGCGCTCGATCACCTGCCACATCCGCAGGCGGGTGCACGCCTGGTGGCGTTTATGCAGGGCGCAGGTTTCATCATCGCCGGGTGTATGCCGTTTATCGCCGGTCAGTTGCAGGTGCTGACGCACAGTTTTACCAGCGTGTGGATGATGCAGGGCGCCGTAACGGTGGGATTGATCGTGCTGAATCTTCGCTTTCATCCCCACAGTTATCGTCGGGCCTTTGGTCAGACAGAATGATGATTGGTCCTACCAAAACGATTTAAATGTTGCCGCATCGTCACATAACACGAAAAATAACCCCAACCTCGTTGCTTTAGGTTAACAATGCATTAACTATCTGGAGCCAGAAAGCCCCCACACTGCAATTTGGTCCTACCAATTTCAGTGAGCAGAAGGGCAAGACCTGCGGCGCAAACCTGCATTGCCGTTGCGCTGCACTCATCTGGTAACCTCTGGAGATAACGGCATGCCGGTGTGGCAACAAAACTACGATCCTCTCAACAATCTGTGGCTCTCCAGCCTGGTGGCGGTGATCCCGATTGTGTTTTTCTTCTTCGCCCTGCTGAAGCTCAAGCTGAAAGGCTATCAGGCGGGCACCGCCACGGTGGTGATTGCACTGCTGGTGGCGCTGTTCCTATATGGCATGCCGTTGGGCCAGGCGCTGGCTTCCGTGGTGTATGGCTTCCTGTACGGCCTGTGGCCAATCGCCTGGATCATCGTCGCGGCAGTATTTGTGTATAAAATCTCGGTGAAAACCGGACAATTCGACATCATCCGTGCTTCGATCCTCTCCATCACACCCGATCAGCGCTTGCAGATGCTGATCGTCGGATTCTCCTTCGGCGCGTTTCTCGAAGGGGCGGCGGGTTTTGGCGCACCGGTGGCAATCACCGCAGCCCTGCTGGTGGGATTGGGCTTTAATCCGCTGTACGCGGCTGGCTTATGCTTGATCGTCAACACCGCGCCAGTAGCCTTTGGTGCGATGGGGATTCCGATTATTGTCGCCGGGCAAGTCACCGGACTCGACAGCTTCCAGATTGGCCAGATGGCCGGGCGTCAATTGCCGTTCCTGACCCTCATTGTGCTGTTCTGGATCATGGCGATTATGGATGGCTGGCGCGGTATCAAGGAAACATGGCCAGCGGTGATCGTCGCCGGTGGATCGTTTGCCATTGCGCAGTTCCTCAGCTCCAACTTCCTCGGCCCGGAATTGCCGGACATCATCTCGTCACTGGCCTCTCTTATCTGCCTCACGCTGTTCCTGCGCCGCTGGAAGCCAGTACGTATTTTCCGTTTCGATGAGAAAACCGCCGTTGACCCGACGCAAACCTCTCAGCGCTATACGTTGGGCCAGATTGTGCGCGCGTGGATGCCATTCCTGTTCCTCACGGCTACCGTCACCCTGTGGAGCATTCCGCCGTTCAAGGCGCTGTTTGCTAAAGGTGGCGTGATGTATGACTGGGTGTTCAGCGTTCCGGTACCGCTGCTGCATGAGCTGGTGGCACGTATGCCGCCGGTGGTGAGTGCGGCAACGCCTTATGCGGCCATCTTCAAGTTTGATGTGCTGTCAGCCACCGGTACAGCGATTATCGTGGCGGCGGTGCTGTCCGTGATCTGGCTGCGTATGAAGCCCGCTGCGGCGATCCAGACCTTCGGTGAGACGCTGAAAGAACTGGCACTGCCCATCTACTCCATCGGTATGGTGCTGGCCTTCGCCTTTATCTCCAACTACTCCGGATTGTCTGCCACACTGGCCTTAGCGCTGGCGCACACCGGCAATGCCTTTACTTTCTTCTCGCCGTTCCTTGGCTGGCTTGGCGTGTTTCTGACAGGATCTGATACCTCTTCAAATGCGTTGTTCGCGGCGTTGCAGGCCACCACCGCGCAGCAGATTGGTGTGTCGGATGTGCTGCTGGTGGCCGCCAACACCACGGGTGGCGTGACGGGTAAGATGATTTCACCGCAGTCGATCGCCATCGCCTGCGCCGCCGTGGGGCTGGTGGGTAAAGAGTCGGATCTGTTCCGCTTTACCGTTAAACACAGTCTGATCTTCACCTGCATGGTGGGGGTGATTACTACGCTGCAAGCTTATGTCTTAACCTGGATGATTCCATGACAGAAAACACGCCGCGATTAGCGGAAACGCTACGGGCGCGATTGCTCGCCTGGATTGAGGAACACCAGCTGGAGCCGGGTATGCGCTTACCGGCCGAGCGCCAGCTGGCCGCTGAGTTCGGTGTGTCACGCTCATCATTGCGTGAGGCGATTCAGCAGCTGATCAGTAGCGGCGTGTTAATCAGTAAACGCGGCGGCGGTACCTGGCTGTGTGAGCCGCAGGAGCCCTGGTCGGAACAGCGTATAGTTGAGCCGATTCGCCAACTGCTGGCGGACGATCCCGATTATCGCTGGGATATTTTGGAAGCGCGCCACGCCATCGAAGCCAGCACCGCCTGGCACGCCGCCTTGCGTGCCACTGAAGCGGATAAAGAGAAGCTGCGCCTCGCTTTTGATGCCCTGCTCAAGATGCACGACTGTGATGATCCCGATATCGCGGCACAAGCCGACCTGCGCTTCCATCTCGCCATCGCTGAGGCCTCGCACAATGTGGTGCTGCTGCAAACCATGCGTGGTTTCTTCGATTTGCTGCAGTCCTCGGTACTGCACAGCCGTCAGCGCATGTACACCCAGCCGGTGATCTTTAATCGCCTGAATGAACAGCACCAGGCGATGTTCGATGCGGTGATGGCCGGTGATGCCGAGGCGGCACGCCAGGCGGCGATGGATCACCTCGGCTTTGTACATACCACCTTGAAATCGCTCCATGAAGATGAAGCCCGGCAGGCGCGCATTACCCGCTTGCCAGGCGAATCCCTGGATAATCGTAAGGAAAAAAACTGATGATCATCTCTGCAGCCAGTGACTATCGCGCCGCGGCGCAACGCATCCTGCCCCCGTTCCTGTTCCACTATCTTGACGGCGGCGCGTATGCCGAACACACCCTGAAGCGCAATGTGTCCGATCTGTCGGACGTGGCGCTGCGTCAGCGGGTGCTGAAGAACATGTCCGATCTCAGTCTGGAAACCAAACTGTTCAACGAAACGCTGTCGATGCCGGTGGCGTTAGCGCCTGTGGGGTTGTGCGGCATGTACGCGCGACGCGGGGAAGTGCAGGCCGCGCGAGCAGCGGCACTGAAAGGTATTCCGTTCACGCTCTCCACGGTATCGCTGTGTCCGATTGAAGAGGTGGCGCCAGCCATTAATCGTCCGATGTGGTTCCAGCTGTATGTGCTGCGCGATCGTGGCTTCATGCGTAACGCACTGGAACGCGCGAAAGCGGCGGGCTGCTCGACACTGGTCTTTACCGTGGATATGCCGACACCGGGCGCACGCTATCGCGATGCGCATTCGGGCATGAGCGGGCCAAACGCGGCGATGCGTCGCTACTGGCAGGCGGTAACGCATCCGCAGTGGGCGTGGGATGTGGGTCTGCATGGCCGTCCGCACGATCTCGGTAATATCTCAGCCTATCTCGGTAAACCTACCGGACTGGACGATTACATTGGCTGGCTGGCGAACAACTTTGACCCGTCGATTTCATGGAAAGATCTGGAGTGGATTCGCGAATTCTGGGATGGCCCGATGGTGATCAAAGGTATTCTGGATCCCGAAGATGCGCGAGATGCGGTGCGCTTCGGTGCGGACGGTATTGTGGTGTCGAACCACGGTGGACGCCAGCTGGATGGCGTGCTGTCATCGGCGCGCGCTCTGCCCGCCATTGCAGACGCGGTGAAAGGCGATATTGCCATTCTGGCCGACAGCGGTATCCGCAATGGATTGGATGTGGTGCGCATGATCGCACTGGGTGCAGACACGGTACTGCTGGGCCGCGCCTTTATCTACGCACTGGCGACCCGTGGTCAGCGTGGCGTTGAGAATTTGCTGAATTTGATCGAAAAAGAGATGAAAGTGGCGATGACGCTGACCGGGGCCAAAACCATTGCCGAGATCACCCAGGACTCGCTGGTGCAGGCGAATGCGCTGCTGAGCGAAGCGGGTTTACATCCGGCTCGACCACGTGCCGTGAGCTGAGTTGCGGAAAGCAAAATGAGAGGCGTTGTCTATACTGACTGCTGTCTGACTAACAGGAGGAATGACATGACCATTCATAAGAAAGGATCGGCCCATTGGGAAGGCGACATCAAAGGCAAGGGTACCGTGAGCACCGAAAGTGGCGTGCTGAGCAACCAGCCTTATGGCTTCAATACCCGCTTTGAGGGTGAGAAGGGCACCAATCCGGAAGAGCTGATCGGTGCAGCACATGCGGCATGCTTCTCCATGGCGCTGTCGCTGATGCTGGGTCAGGCTGGCCATCCGCCAAAAAGTATCGACACCACGGCGGATGTGTCGCTGGACAAAAAAGGTGAAGGTTTTGCCATCACTAAAATCGCCCTCACCAGCACCATCGCGCTGCCGGGCATCGATAGCGCCAAATTTGATGAGATTATTCAGAAAGCTAAAGCGGGCTGCCCGGTGTCACAAGTCCTGAATGCTGAAATTAGCCTGGACTATACGCTGAATAATTAATCGCCCTTACGCTTTACCAGCGGTAGAATAACGATGCGCCTCAGGGCGCATCGTTGCTTTCTGCCGTCTGGAGGATGCGTGGGGAAAAAACTGGCTGCAACTAAACACTGGAAAATGATTGTGGTGCTGCTGTGCATCTGCGGCGCGCTGATGCTGATTCGCTGGGCGGCGATGATATGGGGTTGAAAGACTGGATCTGCCGCCATAAGCTCGGCGTGCTAGTGATGGTGATTCTGGTGCTGGAAGGGGTGCACTATCTGCTGACCGCCTCCTGGTTGCCATGGCAACTTGGTTGATTCAGGCGTACTCGCTGTCCGGATGGCGAACGTTACGCACACTGCTGCGCGCAATGCGATAGGCCTTGCGTGGGTCGCCCGCCACAAACTCAAAAGTCGGCGAGTAGTAGAATGGCAACCAGCCTTCAAAGCTGCTCTCCCACTCCCAGCGCACCGGGCAGGGCCAGAGAATGCCATCATACAAAATGTAATAAACCCAGCGTCCGTTTGGACGACGGGGGCGAGTTTTCTTCATGGGATTCACAACGGTAATAGTGTAAAGCAGCTTATATTTTGGACGCTATGCGCCGATCTTGCAATGCCGTCTGGCTTATTTTTGTACAGCTTAAATAAAACTGGCACCGAATTAACGGTGCACTTCCCCGCACAGCAGGACCACATTCGGTCGAACTTTATGGATGCGGTCGGCCATTTGCTCACAGGCCACTTTGGTTGGGTAGATACGTTCTGACACCGGTAAGGCGTCACAGGCATCATGTCCACACGCGCTCACTAACAACACAAAACCAATCAGCATGATTGGACTCCTTAAACACGTTCCTGATGATACGGAAGCAGTGGCTGTTCGTTCCTTTTTTTAATCCAGTATAGCCAAACGGCAGCAGAGTCAATGATCACCCCGAGCGGCCTTGTGGTGCGAACGGCGAGATTATAACCAGACCGACGCACAACAGCAGTACAATCTGGGCTAAACTGTGCGGCCCTGACAAAAATGATGAGTGAGTGACCAATGTTGAACGAAATTGCCCATCCGGCTAGCAGCCCTAAACAAGCCGCACTGCAACTGGTGATTGAACTGGTGCGTGCAGGCAAACTCAGCCCAATGCAAGGCGATGCTTCAAACATGATTTCTATCTACGAGCAGTTCAAAGCCCATTTTGAGGCGGACAAACACAAAGACTCGGCGATTTCCTGATGCTTTAATTCTGAAAACAGCGCAAGAGATTGCGCTGTTTTTTTATGCGTAAAACCAGGCGGGCAGAATCGCGATCAGGTTATTCAGCGTATGCAGGAAGATGGGCAGCGCGAGGCTATTACTGCGCAGACGGGCGTAACACAGCAACAGTGAAAACAGCGTCAGGGCCACGATGGTTTCCCAATGCACGTATTGCGTGTGCATCGCGGCGAACAGCAGCGAGGTGAGCAGCATGCAGGCGAAGCGACTCTTCGGTGCCCACAACAAAAATCCTTGTAACAGAAAACCGCGGAACAACACCTCTTCAAACACCGGTGCCAGCAGCACCGCAGTCAGCAGCAGGATCAGCATCGAACTGCGTCCCTGTTGACTCTGCGCAATCAACCAGCCTTCCGGTTGCAGGAATTGCGTCTGCGCCACCATCAGCGCCACCAGCGCACCCACAAACAGCAACGCCTGGCCGGGACGCAGATATCCCAGTGGAATGTCAGTCCGGCGTTGGCAGTAAAAACGATACAGCGGGTAGATCACCGCGAATTCAAACAAGCAGAGCACCGGCACCAGTAAACCGTTATTGCGCAGCGCCCCGTAGTTGGGAAACAGCGTAATCAGCATGGTCACAACGTAATACACCACAAAGCTCGCGGCGTAGAACAGCGTCAGCGTCACTTTGTCGGATTGGGTGTCCATAGTCAGCTCAATGGGCAGAGGAAAACGCATAGTAGCAATGGCGATCATTGCTGTCGAGATGGCCCCACACAGAATTGCACTGCTCAAAAATTCCGCCGCGAGGACTAAATCTGCAGCGGCCTGCGCCGATAACCAAAAAAACCATTACAGGACGGAGGCGCATCGAAAGCGCACCCTGTCTTCTTTTTTGCTGCCTCTGTTTGCGAGCACATTGCATGAATTCTGAGTATCACCGGCACGCGACCTTGCCTGCCAGGGCTAATATGGAAGCACACACGGTACGGGTGACGCGACGCAGTCTGCGCACCTTAACGTCGCTACTCTTTGGCGTGCTATTGCTTTCTGTCGTAATGGTGCTGGTGATTGCCCATCGACAAAACACTGACTCCATCCAGCAGGATGTCAACCTGATGCGCCAGGCCTGGCAACAGCAGCAGGAGAAGATGATCACCGATGTACGTGATTACGCCAACTGGGGTGAAGGCTGGAAGAATCTGCACCTGACGGTAAATAAAGTCTGGGCGTGGGACGAGGAGAACTTAGGGCCGGGACTGTATAAGGAGTATCACTATGACGGCGTGTTTGTCATCGATGGTGCCGGCAAAACGCGCTATGCGGTAGTAGATGGCAAATTGTCAGAGGCTTCGCTGGAGAGTTGGCTGGGCGGGCAAACTGCACTGTTGTTGGCCGCCGCGCGTCACCAGCCTGACGATGGCATTACGCGCAATGCGATAATCAATCAACAGCCGGCATTGGTGGTAGCCGCGCCGATCACGCCAGGCAAGGTACCCGATCTTCCCACTATTCCGGGCCCAGCTTCGGTGATGGTGTTCGTCAACATCATGACCCCGGAAAAATTGCAGGCCTTTGGCAAGGCACTCAATGTTATTGCGCCGCGCATCGCCAATGGCTTAAACGATGCGTTGTATGAACCGCGGCTGGCCGAACCGGTGATTCAGGGCGAGCCGCTGGTATTGCGCTGGCAGGCCAAAAATCCCGGTTTTGGCGTGATCTGGCTGATGATGCCACTGTTGCTGTTTACGGCGCTGGCAGTTGCGCTGGTGACACGCCGTGTCATTCGCCATGCGCTGCATAACGCCGTCATTTCCGATCGTCGCTTTGAAATGCTGGCCATCAGCCAGCGTGAACTGGCCAACAGTGAAGAGCGTTTCCGCGACCTGGCTGAAGCCGCTTCGGACTGGATTTGGGAAGTGGACGATCAGGGGCGCCTTTGCTATCTCTCCTCGCGCTTTGCGGCAGTCACCGGACACGATATTAAAAGCTGGATTGGACGCCCGCTGGATCAACTCCTTAGCCATCCTAGCCATTCACTGGTGGCCTGGCTGCTGCGTCAGGGCGATGAAATGCAGCATGTGCCGCTGCGCTGCCAGTTTATGGCCGCCAATGGTGAGCGTCGTATCGGTGAACTGATGGCGAAAACCATTCGCCGCAACGGCTTGCGTACCGGCTTTCGCGGTGCAGTATCTGATATCACCCATGAAGTGGATGCGGAAGCGCGCATCCAGTTCCTGTCACGCCACGATCTGCTCACTGGCCTCGCCAACCGCATGCAACTGCAGGAATTTCTGACCACGCATCTGGAACACGCCACGCAAGCGTCACCGCTCTTTGTGATCAGCTTCGATCTGGATCAGTTCAAACCGATCAACGATTCATGGGGCCATGCGGTGGGCGATGTGGTGCTGAATGAGATTTCTCAGCGGCTGAAAAATCTGATTGGTCCCGATGAACTGGCGGCACGGCTGGGCGGGGATGAGTTTATTCTGTTGCTGCGCGAAAGCTCGCGTGCCGGGCTGGAGTATCGTTGCCGTGCGCTGCAGCGCGCCGTCCATCAGCCAATTATCACCGGATCACACCAACTGAGCCTTACCGCCAGCATGGGGATTGTCAGCGCACCGCAGGATGCCAGCCAGCCGGAAGCCTTGCTGCGACTGGCGGACATTGCACTCGGTCAGGCACGCACGGCTGGACGCGATCGCTGGGTGTGGTACTCCAACGATATGGCCAACCATATTCAATCGAAACGCGATATGGTGCAGGCGATTGAAGAGGCACTCCGCAACAATACGTTTTCCCTGCACTATCAGCCGCGTTACCAGCTGCAAAGTGGACAGCTGGCTGGCGCAGAAGCGCTGATTCGCTGGCAAGTGGCTGAGGATCAATGGATTACCCCTGACCGCTTTATTCCGCTGGCGGAAGAGAATGGGTTGATCGCTGCCATCAGTGACTGGGTGCTAATGCGCGCCTGCCATGATGCCAGCGATTGGGGCGACCAGCGTTACGTATCCGTGAACATCTCTCCGGTGGAATTCCGTAACAGCGATCTGGTGGATCGTGTCGCACACGCGCTGGCGGTGAGCGGTTTACCGGCCACACGGCTGGAACTGGAGATCACTGAAAACGTGACCTTCGTGCATCCCGATCGTGCGCTGGAAATCATGCAGGGGTTGCGTGCGCTGGGCGTGCGGCTGACGGTGGATGATTTTGGTACTGGCTATGCTGCCTTAGGCTATCTCAAAACCTTCCCGTTCAATGGCTTGAAAATCGATCGATCATGGATGAAAGAGTTCCCGGAATCCAGGCAGGCGCAATCAGTGGTGGCGGGGATTGTCGGATTGGCGCGGGCATTTGCACTCACCATCACGGCAGAAGGGATTGAAACCGAAGCGCAGCTCAATGAGCTGAAGGCGCTTTCCTGTGAAGAGGGGCAGGGCTATTTTCTTGGCAAGCCAATGCCACTTGCGGCGTTTAAAGTGCGCTTGCAGGATGAAAAAGAAGCCGCTCAATAAGTGCGGCTTCTCCGTCGTGGCGGCCGTTTAGCCGTCAGTATCATCAGGGCTTAACGCACCCGCACCGCAATCACGGTCATCAGGATGGCAAAACCGATAAAAATGGCGAGTTCCATTATCGTCTCCTCAGATAATTCTTAGTTAATTGTAGTGTCTGAGCGCATAAATTTTAGACACGACGTGCGATTAATCCTGGGAAGTGAGAGGGAAATCTCGTGTTAGAGCACAATTCTTCGATTAATCCACTGGCATTATTTTCACATCAGCGGCTTGCTTTGTTACTCTCGTGAACGGTTCGTTTACTATCCAGGAGGAGAAACTTGTGACCCATTATGGAAAAGCGTTACTGGCCACGGCCTTTTTTGCCTTAACCGCCTGTCAGTCCGCCAGCAAACCAGACAGCACCGCTGCCGTCAGCCACGATCCCGAAACCGATCAGTGTGGCGCATCGCAATATCAGAATTATATCGGCCAGCCACTGAGTAGCCTTGATACCCAACGCTTTGCGGTGCCGGTGCGCGCCATTCCGTGGAACGGTGCCGTCACCATGGACTTCAACCTGCGCCGCCTGAATTTTACTGCTGATCAGAGTGGTAAAATTTCGCGGGTTTATTGCGGATAAATTCAAACGGACATCGCATTGTCATCGGGCTGTCATGGCGCCGGGCGAGGATAGCTGCGCATTACGGAGATTTCCTCGTCACTCTCGAATATGCAATGCTCGTCTTGTTTCTTCCCGCCTCGGCGGGAATTTTTTTATCTATTAATCCGTACTGGATTGATGAGGAGCGACGATGAGACACACCAAAAAAATTCTGCTAATCACCCTGCTATTAAGTCCACTGGCGCACGCCTCGAGCGAAGCCGCCTGGCAGCAAAACAGCCAAACCCGGCAGCAAGCCTGTCTGAAAGCCAGCGGCCTGAAAGGGGTGAAGGTGGTGGGGAAACCGATTCAGTATGACGACAGCGTCGGCTACGACGCGGTACTGCTGGAAGGGCGTTATCCGCAGAAGCACATGAAAAATCAGATTGGGCGTGAGCTGTGCCTGTACCAGCGTACAAGCGGAAAAGCGGTGGTCAGCGAGGCCGATCTCCTGCGCGCAGTGAAGTAACACGATATGGAGGCGCGCCCGCTTACGGCGCGTCTTGAAATCCCTGAACGCTGTAAATGTCCTTTAAATCCGCCGCACACAAGGCGATTTCTTCGGTGGTTTAATGACGGCACCTTACGGCTTTTGTTGCCTGTCTTCCAGCAACTGCGCCAACAGATTGCGATAGCTTTGGAGCTGCTGCTCATCCCCTTCAAACTCCAGTTTGGCAATCACCCGCGCAATGATCGCTTTACTGGTCGCGGGCTGACCATCATCCATCAATTCGCGCATGATCGCTGCCAGCAGATCGCTCTCGTGCGGCGCATGCCAGGCAGGACTGTTGAAGTAGTCGGTAATCGCCCGGCTGGCGCTGTTAGGATGTGCTCTCATGGCTGACCTCCGCAGAGACAACGATGCCCACCGCCGTTTATTGGCAGCATTGGGAAACATGGGTTAAGCATGGGAACTGTCCAGAACGGGCAGCGCCTCGCCAGCGATGGCCGGTGATTTTTTAAACATAGATGCGGCGTCGAATATTGTCAGTAATGGATAGACATATTTTTTCACGTTTGCTCTCTATCGCGATGCGCTTATATTGCTGAGTTGTTTGTTTCAGCACATAAAGACACTAAAAATCGTGCCCCTTACACTATTTGCTGTGAGCAGAATCACGCACGGCAGCGGAAAACTGCGTTTTTAACCCGATGCCATGTTTTGCCGTCCAGCGATGTTATGAGGTTGTTAGACTGAACCCTCATTTCATTTTTTCTGATGTAGATGCCCATGCTACGCTCCATCGAGTCCTGGAAGGTCAATCTGATTTCGGTCTGGTTTGGCTGCTTTTTCACTGGATTGGCCATCAGCCAGATCATTCCCTTCCTGCCGCTCTACGTTGAGGAACTCGGTATCCATGGCGCCAATGCACTGAGCGTCTGGTCGGGTCTCACCTTCAGTATCACCTTCATCGTATCTGCTGCGGTGGCACCGCTGTGGGGCAGTCTGGCTGACCGCAAAGGGCGCAAGCTGATGCTGTTACGCGCATCCTTTGGCATGGGCGCGGTGATTCTGCTGCAGGCGTTTGTGACCGAAGCATGGCAACTGCTGCTGCTGCGTGCGCTAATGGGCCTGACATCCGGTTATATTCCTAATGCGATGGCGCTGGTGGCCGCTCAGGTTCCGCGTGAGCGCAGCGGCTGGGCATTGAGCTGTGTCTCCACCGGACAAATTGGCGGCGTGATTCTGGGGCCGATGATTGGCGGGCTTCTGGCTGACTGGCTGGGACTGCGCATGGTGTTTATTGTCACGGCAGTGCTGTTGATGGTGAGCTTCCTTGTCACGTTGTTCCTGATCAAAGAGACCGGCTACACGCCAGTGAGCAAGCAGGACAAAATGAGCGGACGCGAGGTGTTCCGCAGCCTCGACAATCCTCGCCTGATGATGTGTCTGTTCGTCACCACCATGGTGATCCAGATGTGTAACGGCTCGGTGAACCCGATCCTGACGCTGTTCGTGCGTGAGCTGGCGCCCGATGCGCAGAATCTGGCCTTCCTCAGTGGTGTGATTGCCGCACTGCCGGGCGTTTCGGCGCTGATCTCCGCCCCTCGTTTGGGTAAGCTGGGCGATCGCATTGGCACGCAGCGCATTCTGATGGGCACCATGCTGTTTTCTCTGGTGTTGCTGATGGCGATGTCATTCGTTACCAGCGCCACTCAGTTAGGCGTGCTGCGTTTCCTGCTGGGCTTTGCCGATGGCGCGATGATGCCTGCAGTACAAACGCTGCTGGTACGCCACTCGCGCGATAATGTCACCGGACGCATCTTTGGCTACAACCAATCCTTTATGTATCTCGGCAACGTGGCCGGCCCGCTATTGGGTGCGGCGGTGTCTGCTGCGACCGGCTATCGCTGGGTCTTCTTCGCTACCGCCGTGGTGGTGCTGTTGAATGTCCTGCTTCTGCGCCGCTTCTATCGCCGCCCGAAAACCGAGCTGACTCCACCGCTGAGCCAGCAAGGTGAGGCGGCGAAGAAGTCTACTGGCGCAGCGTCAGCGCGTAGTGCCACTGCTGCTGAGAAAGCAAAAACTCCGGGCTGACGCTGGGGCTCCAGGAATCGTCACCGCCCACGCCCATATGGAAGCCATCAAGGTGCAGCCAACAGCCTTCTTCTTCCCGCAACAGATGGCGATGCGAGGTATCACGCAGCTGTTCGAGGCTGAAGCGGCTGAGCGAGAACGCAAAATCGCCGCTCGCCTGCCAGCTGCCGGTATCAAGCTGGCGCGTACCGCAGCGCAATCCATTTTCACCGGGAAACACATAGGCGGTACTCAGCGAAGTCAGCGGCTGCTGCCAGTGTGTAAACTGCGCCGCCAGCTGACGATCCGGATAGTTTTCATGCGGGCCCAGGCCGAGCCAGCTCACACTCTGCGGCGCGCTCCTCAACTGACAACGCAACCCGATGCGCGCGGGAGCAGGCAAGCCCGGCGCCTGTTGCACCTCGACACTGACGCTCAACTCACCGTTGCCACCGATCTGATAACGCTTGTGGCTGGTAAAGATCACCTGCCCATTGGCCTGCCACTGATGCCAGGTTTCAATCAGCACGCTGTGTTTCAGACTATCGACCTGCATATCCTGCAGCACTGCTTCCAGCTGGTTATAGCCCGCGTGTTTCCAGCGCTCCACCCAGGCATTGGGATCGACATTGGCGGCTTCACTGGTGCCGATATCGTTATCAATCGGCGCGCGTACAAAGCACTCCTGCAATGACGTCAGCATTGTCTCTTCATCGTTAACAAACCACTGCACCAATTCCCCACTGCGGCGCGAGAAGTGCCAACGCTGTTGCGGCAGTTGCACGGCAACCAAATCGTGATTGGCTATCAGCTCTGGCGCGGTGGGCGTGGCATCAATCACACGAGGCATTAACGCGGCGGGCAGCGGCCACTGATCCCAGGCCACGCGGGCATCGGCTTCCGACCATGCGGTGGCAGCGATCTGATGTACCGCGAGATTCAGCCACGCATTCCCTTGTAAATGTTCAGCGGCTGGAATATCAATCGTCTGGCTGCCCTGCGCGACGAGATGCAGCGGCAGTTCGCCCTGCGCGACGGAAACGCCATCCTGTTCAATCGACCAGCGCAGCACTTCATTATCGCTGCTGCGGAACAGGTACTCGCTGGAGATCGTGAAACGCCAGGCGTTACTGGCATCGCGCTGAAACTGGAAGAATTGCTGTGCACGCTGCGCTTCAAACAAAGCCGGATGCGGCGTTCGATCGGCAAACACCAGACCGTTCATACAGAACTGGCGGTCGTTAGGCGTGTCGCCGAAATCGCCGCCGTAAGCCTGCCATGGCTGGCCTTGTTCGTCATAACGCGTCAGGCTTTGATCGACCCAATCCCAGACAAAACCGCCCTGCAGGCGCGGGAACTGACGGAAAGCCTGCCAGTATTTGGCGAAGCCACCGAAGCTATTGCCCATGGCGTGCGCATACTCGCAGAGGATCAGCGGACGCGTTTCACCCGGCAGGCCAATCCATTTTTTCAGTGACCACTTTGGCACGGCAGGGAAGGGCTGATCCTGATCCACGCGCGCATACATCGGGCAGACAATATCGGTGGCGGCGGTATTGGCGCCACCGCCTTCATATTGCACCGGACGGGTCGGATCGCTGCTTTTCACCCATTGATAGAGCGCATCATGGGTACTGCCGTGGCCGGACTCGTTGCCGAGTGACCAGATGATGATGCAAGCGTGGTTACGATCGCGCTGCACCATGCGCGTGACGCGCTCGTTATAGGCGGCGAACCAGCGTGGATCGGCCGATAAACGGTTCATTGGCTGCATGCCGTGGGTTTCAATATTGGCCTCATCGACGACATACAGGCCATATTCATCGCACAGGCGATACCACAGCGGATGGTTGGGATAATGCGCACAGCGAACGGCGTTGAAGTTGTGGCGCTTCATTAATTCAATATCGCGCCGCATGCTGGCTTCATCCACCACCTGGCCATTTTCCGGATGATGTTCATGACGGTTCACGCCGCGAATCAGCAGAGCCTTGCCGTTGACGCACAGTTGACCGTTTTCAATGCTGACACGCCGGAAGCCGACATCGTAGGCTTCGGCTTCAATCACCTGCCCGTAGTCATCCAATAGCGTCACCACGGCACGATAGAGATGGGGCGTTTCCGCACTCCACAGCAGGGGATTTTTTATCGGCAGCACCAGCAGCGCGCGCTCTGGGTAATGCCCACGTTCGTCAATCACCGCACTGCCCGGCGCTTGTTCTTCACTGCCGATGCAGGTTTCGTCCTGCCACAGGCTCACACGCAGACGGCACTGATTAAGCGGGTGTTCGCCGGCGTGAATTTTGACACTCACGCGCAGATCGCCACGGATATATTCCGGGCTCAGCGCCGTTTCGATTTGCACATCGGCCAGTTGAGTCGATGGCTTATGCAGCAGGGTGACGTCGCGGAAAATCCCGCTCATGCGCCACATGTCCTGATCTTCTAAATAGCTGCCATCGCTCCAGCGCAACACCATCACCGCCAGCCGATTCTGGCCACGCTGCAATGCCTGACTGAGATCAAACTCGGCGGGCAGGCGGCTGTCCTGTGAATAGCCGATCCACTGGCCGTTACACCACAGGAAGAAGGCGGAGTTAACGCCGTCAAACACAATGCGCGTTTGTCCTTGCGTCAGCCAACTCTCATCGACATTGAATGTGAGCGAGTAACATCCGGTGGGGTTATCCTGAGGAACAAACGGCGGGTTCACAGGAATCGGATATTGCACGTTAGTGTAGATTGGCGCGTCAAAGCCATGCAGCTGCCAGTTTGCAGGCACGGGCAGGGAGTGCGCGTCAGGCAAATCCTGCAGCAACCAGCTTTGTGGCACCGCTTCAGGCTGTGAGAAATAGCTGAAACTCCACTGTCCATTCAGTAACTGGCGTGATGGAGAAGGGGCATCGTCGCGCGCACTGACTTCATCGCGCCAGCTGGAAAACGGCGGGTGGGCATCCAGACGGTTCAGGCTAGTGATCACCGGATTTTCCCAGTCGCGACGCGCCAGGATATCACTGAGAGAAAGGGTGGGCAGGGTCATGGTAAGATCTCATTGATTGTAATGCGCTCACATTGCGTCATTTCGCGCGGCGTGTAAAGTGATCGACCGCCCGCAATGGTTGAAATTTTCTTCAATATGATGATGCCTCTGTGATTTTTTTGCGGGCGTAGTGCCAGTAATTTGTTAAGCGTGGTGAGCAGAGATGAATAGCGCTGGGTTGCAGAGAATTCTGTATTGTCGTGCCCGTTGCCGCCTCATACACTCAGCCCGATTTCACCATCCAGAGGTAATTATGGTCCGTATTATTAAACTCGCTGCCGTTGTGGCACTGGTGACCGCGCTGAGCGGTTGTATCTTCCCACCGCCGGGCGGCGGAGGCGGTTGGGGTGGTCCTGGCGGCGGTGGCGGCCCAGGTCATGGCTTTATGGGACCCCATTAATTAGCGCCATCCGTTAGTGAATGAATACGCGCGAAACGTTTCGAAAAAGCATGACCAATGAAGTGAAACGTTTCGCCGTTACATATTGAAATTCCGTTTCTTTTTTAACGCTGCGCTTAATGTTTATTTTGTGCAAACCGCCAGAAATCCCTGTTGTTTTAACCCCCTCAATGCTAACGTCTGTTTTCCATCTCTTATTGAGCCCGTCGCATGAAAAACCTTATCGCGGAACTTCTGCTAAAACTGGCTGAGAAAGAAGAAGAGTCAAAAGAATTAGTGGTCCAGGTTGAGGCATTAGAAATTGTGCTGACGGCCATGCTGCGTAAGCTGGATCCTGAACAATTCAACGAGATTGCGGCCGGTATCGCCACCGCGATGCCTCCACTTGCCCCTGCGGCAGAAACCCCTGATACCACTCTGCTGCGTAATTACGTTGAAAAGCTGCTGAATCATCCCCGCGTGTAAGCGTCGCTTCACGCTGAAGAACCGATTTTGCTGTTAGCGTGCTCGCAGCAAGCTCTGGACCAGGGAATATATTTTTTTCTGCATTGCTTATTTCCTGCCATGATTAAGAGGCAATAATTCTATGGAGATTCCGGCAATGAAATCGTGTCTTTTGGCAATGATAGCAGCAGGCCTGCTGTTGGCGGGCAATGCGGGTGCAGCAGAGAAAACCGCCCAACAAAATAAAATGACCATGTGTAATCAACACGCTTCTTCTCAGGATTTAAAAGGGGATGCGCGTAAATCCTTCATGAGCGACTGTCTGAAAAAAGACAGCAAGATGGGCAGCATGACGCCGCAGCAAATGAAGATGAAAACTTGTAATACCGACGCGGCTGATAAAAAACTCAGCGGCGATGCACGCAAGACCTTTATGAGTTCCTGCCTGAAAAAAGCCTAATCGAATTGCACCTGATTTAAGGGTTCATACTGTGTATGAGCCCTTTTTTATTGCTTCTCACTCGCTCCCATTCATCGGTCAGAAGAAAAAGTAATAGCCGGAGCGTCGTCACATTTTAAACGCGGTAATACTGCCAGGATGCATTAATCATAAATAAGGACTAATTAAAAAATAATCTATCCTTCCCCTCGAACCGGATGCTTTCGTCGGGCAGCTTTGACCTGTGGAGACGGCTATGAATGTGCTTGATTATGCTGTGATGGCGCTCTATGCGCTGATGATAGTGGCCATTACGCTCTGGGCGATGCGTAAAGTCGGCAGCACGCGTGATTTCTTTGCGGCAGGCGGGAAAATGCCCTGGTGGTTGTCGGGCGTCTCGCATCATATGTCCGGCTACAGTGCGGCCGTGTTCGTGGCCTATGCGGCAGTGGCTTATAACATGGGCATCACCATCTATTTCTGGTGGGCGTTTCCCATCTCCGTTGCGGTATTAATCGGGTCGCGGTTGTTTGCTCCACGCTGGGCCAGACTGCGAATCCATATGAATATCGAATCGCCGATGGAGTACCTCGCCACGCGTTATAACCTGCCAACGCAAATGGTGCTGGCGTGGAGTGGGGTGCTGCTGAAAACCTTCGACGTCGGCGCCAAATGGGCCGCCATTGCCGTAATCATCAATGTCTTTACCGGGTTAGATCCGTTGATTGGCATCTGTATCTCCGGGGCGCTTAGCCTGTTTTATACCGTGATGGGCGGTTTATGGGCCGATGCCTGCAATGATTTCGGCCAGTTTGTGGTGCAGTTTGTCGCCGCGATGGTCATGGTGGTGGCCGTGGCGATGCATCTGGGCGGTTTCGGCGAGCTACTCACCATCTGGCAACACCTGCCTGCCACCCACACCGACATCGTTCAGGAGCCGTATACGCTCGGCTTTATCCTCGCCTACTTTGTGATTTACACCCTGAGCTACAACGGCGGCACCTGGAATCTGGCACAGCGCTTCATCGCCGCACCGGCGGGTCGCGATGCACGTAAAGCGGCGTTGCTCTCGGCCGCACTTTACCTGATCTGGCCGCTGATACTGTTCTGGCCGATGTGGGCGGCACCGCTGCTGTTCCCCAATCTTAGCGATCCCTCACGTTCATACTCTGTGATGGCGATGGAATTACTGCCGAATGGGTTAATAGGATTAGTGCTGGTGGCGATGTTCACTCACACACTGTCGATGACTTCATCAGATGCCAATGCCATCACGGCGGTGGTTACGCGTGACATTCTGCCCGGCATGCTGCCGCGCCATTTTCAGCGCGGTAAAAGCTCGCTGCTCGTCGCGCGTCTGACGGTTTTTCTCTTCATCATCACCACGTTGATTATCGCCATGAATGCCAGCCGTTTCGGCGGCGTGCTGTCTCTGCTGATTATCTGGTTCGGTGGATTAGTGGGGCCCATTTCGATTCCGATGCTTTTAGGCTTACTGCCCGCATTTCGTCGTAGCGGCAGTGCCGCGGCGCTGATGAGTTGGGCCGTGGGCGTGGGCACCTTTTTCTGCGTGAAATTTATCTTTACTGATGTCAGCACTGCCACTCAGGTGGCCGCCCCCGTGATGTCATCGCTGATGCTGTTTGTGGTGATGGGATGGCTGCGTCGTGCACCGGTCAGTCCGGAAGTCGACGCGCTGCTCGCGGCACTCAATCAGGATCAGGATATGCCCGCCAGTGCGCACTGGCCGAAAAGTTACAACGCTTCTCAGGAGGGATAAGAATGACGCTTTTACAACAGGGAAAGCGCGACTGCTTGTGGGTCAAGCGCTTCGCCCATCGTGATGCATTAGGTATCGCGGCGGCAGAGGATGCCATCGCCCATTTGCAGCAATTACTGCAACAGCAGGCGGTGGTGCGGATGGTATTTGCTGCCGCCCCCTCACAACATGAGTTTCTTGCCGCGCTGGCTGCCGCGCCGAATCTCGACTGGTCGCGTATTCACGCGTTCCATATGGATGAATACATTGGGTTGAATGAAGATGCGCCGCAGCGCTTTAGCCATTTCCTGCGTGAACATCTGTTTGACCGGGTACAACCTGGCGAAGTGTATCTCATCCCTTCAGGTGGCGATCCTGCGGGAGTGTGTCGCGAATATGCGCGCAAGTTGGAGGCGGCACCGATCGATGTGGTCTGTCTGGGCATTGGTGAAAATGGCCATCTGGCGTTTAACGATCCGCCGGTAGCGGATTTCAGCGATCCGCTTAGCGTCAAGACAGTGCAACTGGATCACGCCTGCCGTCAGCAGCAGGTCAACGACGGCTGTTTCCCCACACTCGAGCAGGTGCCGACGCACGCGGTGACGCTGACCATTCCCGCTTTGATGCGTGGCACCAGGTTGTTCTGCATGGTGCCGGGTGCGACCAAACGGGCAGCGGTGCAGGCAACATTGCACGACGCGATATCCACGGCTTGCCCGGCAACCCGATTGCGCCAGCATCCCAACTGCACGCTATATACCGACGCCGATGCCTGCGCGGAGGTGATTTTTGACTGAAATGCTATTACGCGGTCGCGATTACCGCACGCTGGATCCGATTGAGCTCTACATGTGTGAAGGCCTGCTGGCAGAGGTGCGATCGTTGCCAGAGCCCGACAACGATCTGATTCTGGCGCCGGGGCTGGTGGATTTGCAAGTTAACGGCTTTCAGGGCGTGGACTTTAATCACTTTCCTTTTAGCGAACAGGATGTGCTGGATGCCACGCGCGCGTTGTGGCAACAAGGGGTCACCAGCTTTATGCCGACGGTGATCACCGCTCAGCCCGGGGAGATTGCGCAAGCGTTGCAACAGCTGGCCAGCGCCTGTGAGCACTATTCGGACGTCGCGCTGGCGGTGCCGGGTTTTCATCTGGAAGGGCCATTTTTGTCACCGGAGGACGGCCCGCGTGGTGCGCATCCACGGGAGGCGATCTGTGCGCCGGATATGTTCCTGTTTGAAAGCTGGCAACGGGCCGCGCAGCAGCGCATTGGTTTGCTGACGCTCTCACCGGAATGGCCGCAAAGCGGCGAGCTCATCCGGCATTGCGTGGCGCAGCAGGTTCGGGTGGCGATTGGGCACACTTCGGCCTCTGCCGCGCAGATTCATGATGCGGTGCTGGCAGGCGCTTCGCTTTCAACTCATCTGGGCAATGGTGCGCACCTGCAACTGCCGCGCCATCCCAATTACATCTGGCAGCAGCTGGCGGAAGATGCGCTGGCGGCCACGCTGATTGCCGATGGTAATCATCTGCCCGCAGAGGTGTTGAAAGTCTTTATGCGGGCAAAAGGCGAGCAGGCGCTGCTGGTGAGTGATGTGACCTGCTTTGCCGGGCAGCCGCCAGGGATTTACGATTCGGCAATAGGTGGACGTGTGCAGTTGAGCGTGGAAGGGCGGCTCAGCATGGCGGATGCGCCCCAGCTGCTGGCCGGTTCCGCGCGTGGGCTGCTGGATGGCGTCAATTTTCTGCTGCGGCAACAATTAGCCTCTTTGCCGCAGGCGATTGAGATGGCATCGATTCGTCCGGCACGGCAGTTAGATTTGCCACAGCAGCATGGGTTGGCACCCGGCGCGCCGGCGGATGTGTTGTTGCTGAAACCCCAGCCAGATGGGAGCGTGGCGTTAGTTGCGTGTATCAAACAGGGCAAAAAGGTGTGGCAAGCGGCTTAGCCTGAAGCGCGATTTTATTTTCCTCACTAACGGTGTGATAAGTAATAGCTTATCCGCCGTTACGCTTTGTTTCTCCAGCGAAATCCTCCTGCTTTGCCAGGCTTACTGTTTGTAGGGATGTAATGTCGTCAAATCCAATAACAACGCAGGAGGCTAATCGTGAGCTATCAATCTGTCGTGGAACTCAAGTCGCTGGCGCAACGCAAACCCACCAAATTCACCGTGGGTGATATCGATATGGTGCTGGTTCGCGATGGCGAACGGGTGCAGGCGTTGCAGGCAAAGTGTCCCCATGCGGGAGCGCCGTTAGAGCAGGGCGCAATCTGCGGCGATAAGCTGGTGTGTCCGTGGCACAAGGCGGTATTTCAACTGCGTGATGGCAAAATGTGTGAGCCGCTGGCATTGGCCAATCTTAAACGCTATCCGGTGCGTGTTGAACAGGGCAAGGTGCTGGTCAATCCGCAGGCGATGTCGCCTGCCAGCGCCCCCGCCGCTCAGGGCGAATCGCCGGTGTGCGTGATTTTAGGTTCTGGAGCCGCAGGCAGTGCGGCGATCTGGACGCTACGTGATGAAGGTTTTAGTGGCCGCATTGTGCTGGTGGAGCGCGAATCTGCCGCCCCTTACGATCGCACCGCGCTGAGCAAATTTGTGCCCTCGGGAAAAATGGCGATCGAGGATGTGCCTAAACTGCTTAAGCCGGATGTGCTGGGTTCGCTACAGCGCATTCAGGGTGAGGTCGCGCAACTCAAGGCGCAGGATCAGACGTTGATTCTTGCGGATGGTCAGACAGTGAAATTTGACCAGCTACTTATTGCCAGCGGCGGCGTGCCGCAGCCGCTTAACATCCCCGGTAAGGATTTGCAGGGGGTGCATCTGTTACGTTCGCTAAATCAGGCGGATGAACTGCTCAAACAGGTGGATCAAACAGAGCAGCTGGTGATAATCGGCAATAGCTTTATCGGTATGGAGATGGCGGGCGCGCTGCGCAATCGGGATGTGGATGTCACGGTGATTGCCCGTCATCCACTGCCGTTTGCAAAGCAGTTTGGTGAAGAGATTGGACGCCATTTTTACGAACTGCATCGCAGCAATGGGGTGAAATTTGTTGAGGGTAAGCCGGAAGCGCTGGAAGGGGATGAGCAGGTGCGTGCGGTGCGCCTAAAAGGGGGTAAATCCGTGCCAGCAAGTCAGGTGCTGTTTGCCACTGGCGTGAAACCGGCGACAGATTTCATCCACGATTTGCCACTGCAGGACGATGGCAGCCTGCTCGCCGATGGGCAGCTACGCGTTGCTGAAAATATCTGGGTCGCGGGTGATATTGCCAGTTATCTCACGCCGCGTGGCCCGCAGCGCATTGAACACTATCGTGTGGCACATCAGCAGGGACGTATCGCGGCACTCAATATGCTGGATAAAGGAGTGATGTATGATCGCGTGCCGTTTTTCTGGACTGCGCACTACGGCACGCGCTACGAATATCTGGGCCATGCCGAAGAGTGGGACGACTACCGACTGCTGGGATCGCTTCAGGACAAAAGCTTTATCGCCTTTTACTGTCGTCAGGGCATCATCGCGGCGGTGTGTTCAGCTGGGATGTACACGCTGACCGCGGCGCTGGTGGAAGCCATGCAGCAACCGATGACGCTTGCGCAAGGGCTGGCGCTGTTTGAAGTGTATCAGGGGCAGGGCGCGTAAAGAGGTCTGCACAACATTGGACGGATTCAGGTGCGCGGACAGACGCACCTGATGAAACCCAATAGATTACTGCTTACTTAATGCTTCGGACTTGGCCATGCACTGCTGCATCGCGTTGATCACCGCCGCGCGGAAGCCTTTCTCCTCCAGCACTTTCACCGCTTCGATGGTGGTACCGCCAGGTGAGCACACCATATCTTTCAATTCGCCAGGGTGTTTACCGGTTTCCAGTACCATCTGCGCAGAACCTTTTACCGCCTGCGCGGCAAATTGATAAGCCTGCGCACGCGGCATACCGCCAAGCACGGCAGCATCTGCCATTGCTTCGATAAACATAAATACGTAGGCCGGAGCCGAACCACTCACACCGACCACGGCATGAATCAGATATTCATTTACCACCGCCGCTTTGCCGAAGCTCTCGAAGATGCCAACCACTTCGTCGACTTCATGCGGTTCCACCAGTACGTTAGGGGTAATCGAAGTCATGCCTTCGTTCACCAGCGACGGTGTATTCGGCATCACGCGGATGATTTTGCGGTCGTGCCCCAGCACGGCGGCCAGTGAATCGAGGGTGACGCCTGCGGCGATCGACACCACCAGCGAATCCTTCTTCAATTGACCCGCGAGATCTTTCAGCACTTTGAGAATCACATTCGGTTTCACGGCACCAAACAGGATATCGACTTCACGTGCCAGACTCTCTGGGCTTTCAGCCGCTGTCACGCCATATTGCTCTGCCATCGCCTGATTGGTGGCCGGTTTGCGGTCGCAAACCCAGATGTTAGCCGGGGCAATCAGCCCGCTGTTGACCAGTCCGCTGATAATGGCCTTCGCCATATTGCCGCAGCCGATAAACCCGATTTTCTTCTCCAGCATCGCTCTATCCTTTAAGTGTTCATTTTCTCGTGCGAGTTAGCTTACGACAGCTGTGCTGAATAACAAGCCGCGTAAAAATATTTGCCATTCTGCCGCAAGCGGGCAAGATCGCCTGCAATTCTGTAGGAAAAAGGAAAACACATGTCGATTTGGGTTGATGCCGATGCCTGCCCCAATGTCATCAAAGAAGTGCTGTACCGAGCCGCCGAACGCGCCAAAATCACCGTGACTTTCGTGGCGAATCAGCCGCTGCGCGTACCGCCATCACCGTGGCTGAAAACGCTGCAGGTCGCGGCGGGATTTGATGTGGCTGATAACGAGATTGTGAAGCGTGTGCAGCCGGGCGAGCTGGTGATCACCGGGGATATTCCCTTAGCGGCAGAAGTGCTGGAGAAGGGCGCTGCGGCGTTGAATCCGCGCGGCGAGCGCTACTCACCGGATACCATTCGTCAGCGTCTGACCATGCGTGATTTTATGGAAACAATGCGAGCGAGTGGCGTGCAAAGTGGCGGCCCGTCGGCGCTAAACCAACGTGACCGCCAGCTGTTTGCTAACGAATTGGATAAGTGGTTACGCCAGCGCTAATCAGACGAAGCTGTCATCGTCGTCGTAGTCGCCGCCACCAAAGTCACTGAAGTCGTTGTTATCCGCAAAGCTGTTGTTATCCCAGCTGGCGTTGTCGTTCAGGAAGGCATTGTTGCTGTCATTACCGTTAAAGGTATCGAGGCTGTTATCCACCTGCGGCAGCGCCGGTTCGTTGATGATATTCACAATCTCTTCCGGCTGAGAATGATGGAACATGCTGGTGAGCATATCGGCCATCACCACACCCCCGGCCACACCTACAGCTGTCTGTAATGCACCACCGAGGAAACCCGTGCCGCGCGCAGGCGGAGCCGCATATTGCTGTTGGGGCTGCGCGTATTGCTGCTGAGGCTGCTGCGGCGCGCTGCCCCACACTGGCTGTTGCTGCTGCGGCGCAGACTGGCGAGAACCGCCGCCAAACAGACTCGACAGGAAACCACCGCTGCTCTGCTGCGGTGCTTGCTGTTGTTGTTGCTGAGCCTGTGCCAGGCGATTCTCCAGATCGGCCACCTGAGCGTTGAGTTTTTTCAGCGCTGCTTCCTGAATCAGGATTGCCTGTGACATGTAATAAGGCGCACCAGGCTGGCTCTGCAAGTGCTGTTTAATCAGCTGTTCGGCACCGGCATCACGCGGTCCGCTCTGGGTTTCAGCCTGTTTCAGTCGGCTAAAGAGATTATCAATTAACTGTTGTTCTTCATTCTGCATGGTGTGAACCTCCAATGATTCGTACCTTCTTATATGTGGTCAACGTGACAGAAAGTAAATCAATGTCCTGGTAAGGAAATGTTGCCCGTGCTTACAAATAGGTTGATGCACGAAACGCGCATCATTTTATCTTTATTAATCATGTTGATAGTGAATTCAGGGCCGTAAATACGCGTAAATCGTGCTTCGCGGGTGGCTGATAAAATAAAATCCAGGTATCATGCGACGCAATATTGACCTGATGACCTTGCCCGTGCGGCATAAATACGGCGGAGGATGAGCCCGGATGTCATTACCCATCTATCTGATCGGCGCACGCGGTTGCGGTAAAACCACCATCGGCCAGGCCCTTTCTCAGGCGCTTGGTTATGCCTTTAGCGATACCGATCATAACCTGCAGCTCACGACGCAACGCACCGTGGCGGAAATCGTCGCGGCTGAAGGCTGGGACAGCTTCCGTGCGCGCGAAACTGAATCGCTGCTGGCGGTCACAGCGCCGGCAACGGTGATTGCCACCGGCGGCGGGATGGTGTTGGCTGAGGTGAATCGTCGCTTTATGCGCGAACATGGGCAGGTGATTTGGTTAAATGCCCCGTCAACGGTACTGGCCGATCGTCTTGAACGTCAGCCCGAAGCCGCACAGCGCCCGACGCTAACCGGTCGTCCGATTGCCGAGGAGATGAGCGATATTCTGCGCGAGCGCGCGCATCTTTACCGCCAGACCGCGCACCATGAAGTGAATGCCATGCAGGCGCCAGAACAGGTTGTTGATCAAATTCTGCAATCCCTCTCGCTCGCCCGCGCCAGCTAACCCCTTCAGATTTTTCCCTCTTTTTTCTCGCGATCCTCCATTGTCTATACTGTGTTTAAGACAGGGGATCGCCGCTGTCTGTGTGGAAACCAGACATAAGAGGGAAATGTATGCCAACTAAACCACCGTACCCGCGAGAAGCGCGCATCGTTGCCGTCGAGAAAGGCGCGGCAGACAATACCGTGACCTGGTATGAGTTACGCGCTGACCATCCGAAGCCCGATTCACTGATCAGTGAGCACAAAACTGAAGCCGAAGCGCAGGATGCCAAAGCGCGTTATGAAGACGCGGATAAAGAGTAAATCTCGCGGGCAGGGACGCCTGTTAATCAGTGATTACTTTCCGTGGCTAAACAGTTATTTTCAACTGCCTTAAAATGACTAATATGCCCGCCAGAACCGCCATCCTTTTCTGCTCTTATTCCTGCTTGCCTGATAACGTCACTTTATTTTCAGTTTGCGGCGTATTTTATGCTGCGTTAAATCGAAGCAAACATAGCCGGTTCAAAATTTGCGCTTGACCCGATCAGCAGAGCGAATTACTTTCACTGTATTGATATAGGAACTCAGTTCCACATAGTGAAACCGACGCCATGACCACACTCGAAAACGCCGCTGCCGTACTTAAGCTTTTCCAGCGCTTTGGCGTGACGCAGGGCCATCCGGGCCTGACCTTCACCGAGGTGGTTGACGCGTTGGGATTGCCGAAAAGTACCGTTTCTCGCCTGCTGGCGACCATGGAAAGTGAAGGATTGCTTGAGCGTGATCCCGATAGTCGCTGTTTCCAGATTGGTCGTGTGTTGCTTTCAGTTGCGGGGCACTACTTATCTACGCCGTTGGTGGATAGCGCTTCTGCGCCGATGGCGCAGTTGGCGGCCAGCAGTGGTTGTATGGGGTACATCTCCGTGCTGGATGGGCAAGACGTTCTGGTGATGCGCATGTATCACGGCCGTTTTTTTACCCAACTCGTCACGCCGCCAGGTACGCGTGTTTCCCTTTCCGGTACCTCTACCGGGCGCGTGCTGCTGGCACAGTTGAGTGATGACGAAGTGCGTGCGCGTTTTGCCGATGACTGGCAAGCCGCATCCGCAAACTCGCCGCTGAACATTGATGCACTCTGTAAAGAATTAGCGGTGATTCGCCAGCAGGGCTGGGCACTGGCACGCAATGAGACGTTGCCAGGCATCAGCTCACTGGCGGTGGCGGTCACCAATAAGCATCGCGGCGAAAGTGCCGCACTGTGTCTCTCGTTTCTCTCGCAAGAAGCGGCCCCGGGTTATCCGGACGCGCTGCTCAGCGAACTGCGCGCAACGGCTGCATTGATGGCCGAGAAATACGGCGCATAACCTTATTTTCGATTTAAAGGCGTTTATTCGCGCCACACCAGGGAAATAGCAGGTCTTCGGACCTGCCTATTTCAAAAATCAGGGAACGATTTATTAAAAGCGTTGATGTCCCGCGTGTCGGGCATAAAACGTATTACGCGTTTTCTACAGGGTGAAAATACGGGGATAATATGCGTCAACATAATCCAATAAAAAGT